>OHAF01000042.1_pt1 | contig 113351 bp, 120 predicted proteins | sample 1577041 | NCBI WGS metagenome assembly OHAF01 (sample SAMEA3541495, study PRJEB24748) | human gut metagenome | biome: human gut; feature: human-associated habitat; material: faeces | place: China | collected 2012
TCCATGGTCTTATTATATCACTTCTGGCAGTATCGCGCCTACTTTTCTGTGCGGTATTGCCCTAGGTGTTGGCACGGCACTGACTGTGGAAGAAGTACGAGCTGCTCATGAAGCGGGCGCAGAGTATGTGCTCAGTCCGAATACGGATCTGGACGTGATCCGCGAAACCAAGAAGCTGGGCATGTTCTCCATCCCCGGTGCTATGACCCCGTCTGAAATTTGCGCGGCATGGAAGGCAGGCGCGGACATTGTCAAATTGTTCCCCGCGGATGATGTGGGCTTCCACTATATCCAGAATCTGAAGGGTCCGCTGCCGCACATCCCGCTGATGGCCACAGGTGGCGTAAATCCAAACACCATCCCGCAGTTCTTGTCCGCGGGCATCAGTGCATGCGGTACGGGTATCACCGTTCTGAAGAAGAACTTCATTGCAAATTGCAATTATGAAGCTATCCGTGATCTTGCAAAGATGCACAAGGAGGCTGTCCGCCTTTGGCAAAAGGAGAATGAAAAATGAAAATCACGGACATCAGAGCCTATACGATGGATGCCTTTCGTACCAATTGGACCTTTATCAGGGTAGAAACTGACGAAGGTCTCTATGGCTGGGGAGAAGCCAGTCTAGGCACCCGTGAACACGCTTTAGAAGGCTGCGTAGATGATCTGAAACGCATGATCTTGGGCCGCAATCCCATCGATATTGAGAAATTGTGGTTTGAGGTTTATCGTGACAGCTATTGGAAGGGCGGCCCTGTGATGATGAGTGCACTAAGCGGCATCGAGATCGCCTGCTGGGATATCGCGGGAAAATTCTATAATGCCCCCGTTTGCAACCTTATTGGCGGACGAATGCATGAGAAAGTACCGATATATGCAAATGCGTGGTTTATCGGAGCACGTACACCTGAGCATTTTGCAGAAAAGGCAAAGTATACCGTTTCCAAGGGCGTGAAAGCTCTCAAATGGGATCCATTTGGCAAAGCACACATGACGCTCACTCGGCATGAGATGGATGAAGCCGTGGCTTGCGTCGGCGCCGTGCGTGATGCCGTGGGCTGGGATGTGGAACTGCTTATCGAGTGCCATGGCCGGTTTAATCACTTCACTGCTGTCAACATGAGCAAGGAACTTGCTCAGTTTAAACCTATGCTGATTGAGGAGCCCACTGTGCCGGATTGCATTGATTCCCTCAAATGGGTTCGTGATCATAGTGCTATTCCAGTGGCGGCAGGTGAGCGCTTTTATGGAAAATACGCCTTTTGGGATGTACTGCACAAGGAAGCTGTGGATATTGCCCAACCGGATATTTTTCATAACGGTGGCATTCTTGAAAGCAAGAAAGTAGCCGCAATGTGTGAAAGTTGTCATGTGCCGGTCAGTTTCCACAACCCATCTGGTCCTGTGTCTAACGCCGCTATTTTACAGTTGGCGGCCTGCACGCCTAATTTCCTCATTCATGAAATCGTGATTACCGACGGCAGTTTCCGTAGCAAGGTGGCAAATGAAGAAGTGGTGTACGAGGATGGCTTTGTGATGGTTCCGAACAAGCCAGGTCTTGGCATCGAAGTGGATGAGGAATATATCCAAACGAAGCCCTATGTGCCGCGTATTTTGCGCCACTACACGGGTACACTTACGGACATTCGGCCAAAGGATGATACGGTATATTACTTCAAGGGCTGGGATAAATAAAAACAATCTGCTCGGAGGATTCATGTTTTATATCACTGACAAAAAGGCGCTCAACCCCACCGTCACCCGCAAGACAGTCCCTGCGCCGCTGATCGCCAAGAAAATGGAACAGGGTTAGTTCAACATCCTGCGTGTGATGGAAAACAGAGAGCGCATCCCGCTTACTATTGCGGGCTATGACCGTAAGGCTGGTGCCATCACATCATCTATCAGATCGTGGCGCTGACGCCATAGAATTGAACAGCCTGAACGCTGGTAAATGTCTGCACGATTTTGTGGGACCATTGGCACGACCATGCGCACCAAAAGCATTTAAATGTTGTGGGGCTGTACCGTTGCCTATCCCGTAGTCAAAAAGCTACAAAGTGCATAGTGGACTTCCGCAACAAGGAACTGGTGATCCTAGAGGACGCTTTCCGCACAGGCAGCGATGTGCTGAAGCTCATGCAGTTGCGGTAAAAAGGACCTGGTGACCGCTGCTTAGGAATCCTTCATCCAAGTGGACAACCAGTATGACGAGATCATTGCCGTCGGGCCGCTAATGATGAAGCTTGTAGCTCAGCTGACCAAGAAGTATGGCGAGAAAACCGTTGTCAGTATGAATCCCATCATGATTGACGGTACAGGGATGGGTGGTGGCCACAGCCTCACCGTGGGCGGCGAAACTAGGTTTGCCCGTGTGGATGGTCCCGATTTTGACGGTCATCTTGTAGATTTTGACGAGGCCATCACCCGCGGCCGCATGTATAGCGATTTTGAAGCTCATCCCCGCGGAACCGCATGCAATCCTGTGAAAGCCTACCAGGCAAACAGTGCCACACCCATCAAGAAGTCCCATAAGGTGGCCGTGGTGGGTGGCGGTAACGTGACGATGGCTGTCGCGCGCTACGCTAAACGTTTGGACACGGAGGAAATAAGATCGTTTATTGCCGCGACATGTAGGAACTGCCTGCCCGGGCGAAGAAAGCGGAGCACGCGCGGGAGCAAGGCATCATCTTCAAAACCCTGTGTAACCTCGTGGAGGTGTTGGGTGATGATAACAGCAACGTGTGTGGCATTCGCTTCGTGGAAATAATGCTGGGCGAGCTTGACGAGAGTGGCAATATGTACGGTGTGAAGGAATGCAGGTCAACTTTGATAGTGTCCCCGCGACAAGTGATACCTTCGTATGGCTGGGTGAAACCAGCCACCACTCCATCCTCGAAGTGGCTGATGCTTTCATGTAACATTTTTAAAAGGCTGACGTAAAGTTTGTCGTTCTCAAGAACGAGCCTTCATCCGTCAGCGTCCTGGGCTAGCTGATGAGCTTTGTGGAGGACATGCACCAGCAAGCCAAGAAGGGCGCGGAGGTCATCGCCAAGACCAATGCTAAGAAGCTGGTTGTGTTAGACAGCTATGATACGTCCCTCGTGCGTCATGAGTCTGGTAACATAAGGCTGCTATTTAAATCTGCTTGGAATGACGCATTTCTCAGGCTTCTTTTACGTACTTTAATTCGGACAAAAATGTCATAAGAAGGTTGACAAAAACAGAAGAAGCTAACATACTAATATAAGGTTAGAGTGAGCTAACTTGTATTTGAACACAAATACGAAGGGAGTGATTGGAATGCAGCGTGTTCAAGAGAACCCCGATTACACCGCATGGGCACAACCGGTGTTTCCAGGGATTGCACTGATTCATCTGAGCGCGCATGGCAAAGCGGCTTGTCTTGAAGAAGCCGCGCCCGTGTCAGCGGATGTGTTGGAGATTTTTCATTGCAGAGAGGGCCGGATGGAATTGAATATAGGTGGTGAGTATTGCTATGTTTCTCCCGGAGATCTGTTGATTGCTCGGGCAAGAAAGATTGCTTCGGAGGTCTGCTTTCCCTTGCGGCATTATCATGGTTTGATTGTGCGCGTTGACGTCCAGCAAACGCCTCATTGTCTTTCTTGCATTTTACAGGATGTCAATGTACAGCCCCAGCTCATCGCCAAGCGTTTCTGCAGCAGAAGGGAGCACTTTATTGTCCGTTCAAATCCCTCCTTTGAGCATATCTTTTCGGAAATGTACGCCATTCCGGATGCAATAAAAGAAGGCTTTGCAAAAATCAAAGTCCTGGAACTGATGTTGTTTCTCAGCGTATTTGACACGCAGGAAGCGGAGTGGAGCCGTCTAAGCTTACCTCCGTCGCAGGTGCATCTGGCCAAATCCGTCGCCTCATATCAGCTGGATCATATGGGGGAAAGGTATACATTGAATCAGGTGGCCAAAGAGTTTGGTGTTTCCTGTACATGCATTAAAAATTCCTTCAAAGCGGTTTATGGCGTTTCCTTCTATGCCTTCATCAAAGCCAGAAAAATGGAATCCGCCGCATACATACTGGAGCATACGGACAAGCCTGTTGTTGAGATCGCCGGCGAACACGGTTACGATAACAGCAGTAAATTTGCCAGCGCGTTTCGCTCCGTGAAAGGCGTATCCCCCGGAACATACCGTCAGCAGAATCAAAAAAACTATCCAGCGTGAAAAACGCGAGATTGTGTTTGGGCAGTTTCCGGATTCAATCAGGCGATAGGCGTGATATGAAGAAATATGGGCTTACGTTTTGAGACAATCCTCCACGCCCCATCATGAGATCGTACAGATGCCGGGAAGGGCAATAGCGATTATATTAGCGTGGCACGATGGCGATCCAACGGAATGGAACAGGGCATGCGCTTCATCTATCAATTCGCATAGGGAGACATATCCCTTCTCTCATTATGCCGACAAAAATCTTGTCTGTTTGGAACGGGAATATGCCTTTTGGAGCGGCCTGGAGACCATCTTTCTGCTATACTCCATCTTGCGTTCAAGGGATATCTCATTTTGCCCAAGAGTTGGCTATTTCTAACTGTTAAACTAGGAGGTTTAGCGTGTCAGGGGAAGTGATGGTTAGGCATTGTTCGCCAACGTTGGCCGGGCTAAAAACTGGGAGCATGTTCTCCTACCCTTTTGCCAACAACAGTGACCTGTATGATTCGGTCAGATACTGGAATCGCCTGTTTACCGGAAAAGGATTACGGGTCTTGCCTCTTTGTCATCGCGACGGCCGGGCCTTGATTTATGTATTCAGGCCCCAGAAACTATGTCAGGATCTGCGGGACAGCACTGCCTGTGAACTGTTACGCCGTTGCGGTTACTGCGACAAGGAGCCTCAAAAATGTATTCTTCACCTCATGAAGCGTTTGAATGAAGACGGCGCTTTTCCGCACGAAGTAGGCCTGTTTCTCGGTTATCCTCCGGTTGACGTGCAGGGCTTTATCGAAAACAACGCAAAAAACTCAAAATATGTGGGATATTGGAAGGTTTACGGAGATGAGCAAGCCGCGCGCAAAAGGTTTGAGCTCTACGACAGGTGTACGCGAATTTACTGCCAACGATGGGCAAAGGAAAGGAATATTGAGCGGCTCACAGTAGCCGGTTAATAGAATAAAAATAGGAAGGGTCGGGTAGAATATGAGTAAAATTGCGGTTGTGTATTGGAGCGGAACCGGCAATACGGAATCCATGGCAAGCGCGGTGGTTGAAGGTGCAAGGAAAGCCGGTGCAGAAGCGACCCTGATTGCCGCTTCTGAATTCGGTGCCTCCATGATGGATGAATACGATGCCATTGCCTTTGGTTGTCCTTCCATGGGTACTGAACAGTTGGAAGAAAGCGAGTTTGAACCGATGTTTACAGGTTGTGAAACCAAACTACGCGGAAAGCGCATCGCCTTGTTTGGCTCCTATGGCTGGGGAGACGGGGAATGGATGCGCAATTGGGAAAACACTTGCCGCGAGGATGGAGCCATTCTCGCTTGCGATAGTGTCATTTGCCAGGAGGCACCAGATGATGATGCGGTCAATGCTTGTCAGGAGCTTGGCGCCGCATTGGTTTGATCGCGGCTTTTTCTTCATCAGACTTTCGATGGCTTTGACCTACCTAGGCATGAAAGCTTTGCGTTGAAGAAAAGGATTCTTACATGGCGGATGCAGTCGGTCGTATGGCTGGCTGCATTTGTATTTAGAATCTCCAGGATGTAAGTAACATCAAAAACGGGGGTATTCGCGCTGAATACCTTTTGAATACCCCCATCCTTAAATCGTTACTTGTATCATTTTATAGGTGAAGACACATAGGGCTCGATATTCTAGCAATATCCGAGCCCTTTTTTTGTGGGGAACAAGGTCCCCTATGCAAGGCTGACGCCGTCTTTTGAAAGCGGTTATTTGAATGAAAAGCATATGCAGACCACGTGCATTGACAAAAGCCCCTGATATGCTACAATGGAAACAGGGTGCTCGGCTTTGGACCGGGAAATCCCGCAAGAAAGGGGGAGAACAAGTGCGAAATGGCGAAATCGCAGTGGAGATTGCTACCGAACCGCTGTTGTGGAAAGATAAGAAGCGGATTTTTGGACTGGCTATATCTTTTACGCGCTATGAGCTGACCGAGAGCCGTCTGCTGGTGAAAACCGGTCTGCTGAATATCCATGAGGAGGAACTGCGGCTTTTCCGCGTTCGGGATCTGTCTACACAGGAATCCCTGCTGGATCGGATATTTGGCGTGGGGTCCATTGTATTGCACACATCGGATGCTACTTCCCCTACGTTGAAGATTCAGCATGTGAAGAATAGCATGAAAGTAAAGGAACTGCTTTCCGCGCAGGTGGAAGAAGCACGCATGAAAAACCGTGTGCGCGCCATGGAGGTAAGCGACAATGTGGGCGAGGATGAAGTGTGCGACGACGGCCATGAATAACCGAGGATAGCGGCGGACTGCGGCGAAAACGTCTCTTGAAACAGGGAGCGGCGGGATTTGGAACCGCCGCTTTTTGCGTATCCGGGGCAGAAGAAAAAAGCGGATGTCATTCGCTTGACATTCCATGGCTGCTCCGATATACTAGGCCTCAAACAGCACTACCCAGGTTTGACGAAAGGCGGTCTCTGCAGATGAGGCAAGATACCTGTTTTCAGCAAGCTACGGCATTTCAGCTGATCCCATCGGAGGATGGGGTATTTTTCGAACAGGACGGACGGACGCGTTTTTGTCTGAACGCGCCGAAGGCAACCAGCCTGGCGGTCAGTTTGCCAGGCGGTCCCTGCTGGCCGTTGGAAAAAGGCGAGGATGGCCGCTGGCGCGGTACGCTGGAGCTGGAGGGAGGATTCCGCTATGTGGACATCCTCATGGACGGGGAAACGGTACTGCTGCCCCAACTTCCGATCGGTTTCGGATACTCTCGTACCGTGAACTTTCTGGACGTGCCGGCCAAGGAGGACGGGTATTATCAGCTGCAGGATGTGCCTCACGGATCTGTGGCGCGCCATTATTATCCCTCCACTGTGACAGGGAACACTGAGAGCTGTCTGATTTACTGCCCGCCAGACAGCGAGGGCCGGCCCTTGCCCATACTCTATCTGCAACATGGCTTGGGTGAAAACGAAACCGGCTGGGTCCATCAGGGACGCATAAACTTCATCATGGATAATTTGCTCGCCCAGGGACGGGTGAGGCCCATGCGGATCGTGATGGGCAACGGCATGGTGCAAATTGATGGCGGGATAAGCACCAGTGCGTTTCCCCGCGTGCTTGTGCAGGATTTGATTCCCTATGCGGAAAGCGCATATCCCACGATGAAGGGAAAATGGAACCACGCGGTGGCCGGACTGTCCATGGGCAGCATGCATGCCAGCGCGGCCTCAATGACGCATCCGGAGCTTTTCGGGTATGTGGGGCTGTTCAGCGGCTTCCTGCGCATGCTGTGGGAGAACGAACAACCGCATTTGAAAGCACTGGATGATCCGGAGGCTTTTGCCCGCAATTACCGCGTATTTTTCCGCGCTATGGGCGAACGGGATGAGTTTTTTTCTGTCTTTGAGGAGGATGATCGCTTGCTTGCGTCCAAGGGTGTGCAGGTAATGCGCAAAGTATATGACGGCAAACATGAATGGCAGGTATGGCGCGAATGTGCGCGCGATTTCCTGCCGCTGCTGTTCCAGTGACGTGGGGGAATGGGTATGGAAAAATTGCGGGAAGGGCTGTGGCGGCTGAACGACGAGGCAGGTTGCACGGCTTATCTGGTCATCGGCCTGAATCGGGCTTACATGATCGATACCGGGATGGGGCGCCCGCCGTTAATGCCGCAGATCCGCGCATTGACCGGACTTGCGGTGGATCTGTTGCTGACGCATGCCCATCCGGACCATTTTGGTGCGGCAGGCGAATTTGATCGCATATGGCTTTGTGCGGACGATCGGGAAACGCTGGCCTGTTCAGAGCCATTGTGCCACCGTTTTGGCGTGCCGACCCTGCCGGTGCAGCGGGTGCGTTTTTTCCGGGACGGGGACAGCTTTGATGCCGGAGGCATCCGGCTGGAAGCGCTCCAACTGCCGGGGCATACGCCGGGTTCCTGTGTCTTTGGCGTGCCGGAGTGGAAAGAACTGTTTACGGGGGATGCGATCGGCAGTGGCGATATCGTGCTGATGACCCTCCCCGGGGCGCTGAGCGTGTCGGCCTACTGTGCGTCGCTGGAGCGCTTCGTGCAGCGGGCGGGAGCCTACGCAGACACAGAATGGCGGGGCGGGCACTGCAGCCAGGCGGGAATACCGGGTACGCCGGCCTATAACCCACCCCGCATGCAGGTGGCACGGGACATGATTGTCCTTTGCAAACGGCTGCTGGCCGGGCAACTCTCCGGCGAACCTGTCCGGGAACCCAACGCTCCCGGGGGTCATGCGCTGCGGGCGCGATGGGGGACGGCAGGGATGGTATATACGGCTGTGGAATGAAGATGTCCGGAGAAAGGCACTTGGATTCGGGTTTCATTTGGAGTGCCGGGACCCTTCAAATATCTTCCAGAGACTTGTCAACAGCCTGCGCGCGGGGCCTGGGCCCCCGCGCCTTTTTGTGTGCGCTCATGCCCATCTGTCCATAAAAAGACAAACGCTTTCATTTTTTGCGTGCGGGAAAAATAAAACTTTGTGGGGAAAATTGGACGAATCGCCCATTTTGAATGGAATATTCGACTCTTACAAGAACTTTTTGTCCATTTTTTTATGTCAATCGGTTGACATTTTTGAAGGCCGATGGTATACTTGTCTCAATCCGTAAGGGACGGAAATTTGAATCGAAAGGGAGACCCAAACATGCTTAAGAAACTGGCTGCGCTCCTGATGGCGGCTGCGATGCTGCTGTCCATGACGGCCGCCGGCGCGGAAACCGCGCAGGCCCCCGTGACCATCTCCTTCTACTCCACGCAGGCGGGCGTGGACGACGCCACCGTGGCGCTGCTGGACGAGTTCATGGCCCAGCACCCCGGCATCACCGTGGAGTACTATCCCTGCGGCGACGATCAGCTGGCTGCGTGGCTTGCGCTGTACTCCGCCGGCACCGCTCCCACTGTGTCGCTGCTGGATGTGGGCCAGATTCTCAACTACAGCGATTATATGTACAACTTCAATCAGGGCGATACCGAATGGATGAGCCACGTGCTCAGCGGCTGGGAATTCTGCCAGAAGGAAGGCTCTGACGCCATCTACGGCATTCCCGCCAGCTACCAGGGCTTCGCGCTGCTCTACAACAAGGACCTGGTGGCCCAGGTGCACGGCGAAGACTTCGACGTGACCACCGTCAACACCGTCGATAAGTTGGTCTCCTTCTTTGACGCCTTTGAGGCCGCCGGCATCCCCGCCACTGTGGTGTTCAGCGCGGACTGGGCGTTGGGTTCGCACTATCTGGGCTGCCAGCTGTTCTCCGAGTGGCTGGGCGACAAGGAAACGCAGCGCGCCTTCCTCAATGGCCTCTACACCGGCGAAACCAAGCTGATTGAAAATGAGCACTTCAACAACCTGATGGACGTGTTCGACATTCTCAAGCAGTATAACATCAACGACGCCGATCCTCTGGCCGATACCCAGGAGGGCGACCTGGAAATGCTGGCCACCGGCAAGACGGCTACCATGTTCCAGGGTGACTGGAACTGGCTGCAGATTCAGACCTTCGCTGAGCGCGACGATCTGGCCATCATGCCCCTCCCCCTGACCAACGACGAAACCGACCCCCGCAACAGCATGATCCTGGGCTCCTGCCCCAAGGCGTATTGCGTCGATACCTACCAGAGCACTCCCGAGCAGCAGGCCGCGGGCGTGGAGCTGGCCAAGTGGCTGGCTCTGAGCGACGAGGGCAAGGAGTTCATGGTGACGCAGATCGGCTCCACCTTGCCCTTTGACGACGTGAACGTGGTCAACGAAAATCCGCTGGCCGTGTCCACTCAGGAATACCTCAACGCCGGCAAGATCCTGGACATCAGCACCTTCCTGTGCGAGGCGCCCAGCGATTTCTGGCTGATTATCGGGCCCTACATGCAGGCTTACTTGGCCGGCCAGATGGACCGCGCGACGCTGGCTTCCGAGATCGAAGCGTACTTCCAGGATATCTAAGGCATGAAGCGTCTTGGGACGGACGGGGCTTATGGGCATAGGCCCTGTCCGTCCCTGTTTTGAAGGAAGGGGGAGGAGTGCGTGCTTAGCGCCCAGAAGCGGGATGTTTGGAAGCTGATCCTGCTGTTTTTTGTGCCGGCGATGTTTGTTTGGCTGACGACCATGGTGATCCCGTTCCTGTACGGAATCTGGATTTCCTTTGTACAATGGGACGGCATCGGCAATCATTATGAATTTATCGGTCTGGGAAATTATATCAAGATCTTCTCCAACGCCAAATTTATGCAATCCCTTGGACGCACGGCGATCTATACCATCGGCACCGTAGCGCTGAGCAACGTGCTGGGTATTGCGCTTGGCCTGTTGCTCACCAGCGCGCTGAAGGGACGCAACCTGTTCCGCACCGCCATTTTTGTGCCCAATGTCATTGGCGGCGTGGCCATGGGCTATATCTGGAAATACATTTTTAACTATGGCTTTACTGCCATCGGCGCCAGCCTGGGCATTCAGGCATTAAGTACCTCCATGCTCTCCGACCCCACCAAAGCGATGATCGCCCTGATCATCGTATCCTCCTGGCAGCTCAGCGCCTATCTGATGATCATCTATGTGGCGGGCTTTACCAATGTGCCCGCGGAACTGGTGGAGGCCGCGCGCGTGGACGGTGCCAGCTCCTGGTCGGTACTGCGCAACGTTCGCCTGCCCATGATCCGCTCCTCGGTGACGATCTGCCTGTTTTTGGCCATCGTGCGTTCGTTCATGGTCTTTGAGGTCAACATGACTTTGACCGACGGCGGCCCCTTCAACACCACAGAGATGATCGCCTTCCGCATTTACAATACGGCGTTCGTCAGCCTCAAGTTTGGCAACGCGCAGGCGCAGGCGGTGGTGCTGTTCGTCATCGTGGCGCTGATCTCCGTATGCCAGGCCTACTTCACGTCCAAGCGGGAGGTGCAGATGTGATGAAGCAAAAGCGCTTTGCCGGCGTGGTGCTGCTGGTGCTGGCCCTGGTGGCTACGGTCTTTTATCTCTTCCCGCTGGTGCTGGTGGCCATCAACTCCATCAAAACCACGGGTGAATTTACCAGCAACCCCTTCAGCATGCCCACCGTGCCCCAATGGGGCAACTATGCCTACGCCTTCGGCCAGATGCATTTCCTGACCTCCATGCGCAATTCGCTGGTGATTACCGTCAGCGTGTGCGTGCTGGTGTCTCTGCTGGGTGCCATGGCGGCCTATGCCGTCAGCCGGGTGAAGCACAAGTTTGTGTCCACCGTGTACTACCTGATGCTGGCCTCCATGTGCGCACCCTTCCAGGCCTACATGATCCCGCTGGTGAAGATCTATGCCTCCCAGCTGGGCATGAACAACAGTCTGATCCCGGTCATCTATATCGGCCTGGGCCTGAATATCTGCTTTTCCATCTTCCTGGTGCGCGGATTCCTCAATTCCATCCCGAAGGAAATCGACGAGGCGGCTCTCATCGACGGTTGCAGCAGCACCAAGCTGTTCTTCAACATCATCATGCCCATGCTCACGCCCATCCAGGTGACGTTGCTGGTGTTTGTGGCCATGGGCGTGTGGAACGACTATCTGCTTTCCAGCCTGTTTTTGAACACGCAGGAAATGCGCACGCTGCCCATGATGATCCGTGTGTTCTGCGCGCAGTATTCCAATGATTACGCCCCCATGATGGCAGGCCTGGTGATGAGCATTCTGCCCATGCTGGCCTTCTATCTGGCCGGTCAGAAACAGATTCTGGAGGGCGTGGTGCAGGGCAGCGTCAAGGGCTGATCCTGTCAGGTGGTCTCGCGCGTTACCAGCGTGACGGGGAATACCGCGCAGGTGGGTACGACTCCTCCGCGGGAGGCATGCAGGATGCTTTCCACGGCATAGCGGCAGATGTCCTCCACCGGCTGATGAATGGTGGTCAGCTGCGGCGAGCACAGCGACGCAAAGCGCGTATCGTCGTAGCCGATCAGCTTCAGCCGGCCGGGAATGTCGATCTCATGCCGCCGGCAATACTGAATGATCTCGGCGGCAATCACGTCGTTGGAGCAGAGAATGCCGTCCACGTCCGGATGATTGCGGAAGATCTCCGCCACCGTTTCCTGATAATCCATGAGCACAAATTGCCGCTCGGCAGCGTCCACAGCACTGGGCTTGTCCACGCTCAGGCGGCGGCATGCATCCTGAAAACCGAGATAGCGCTTGTTGGCGTCCATGTCCAGGTGCGCACTGCCGCTGACGTACAAAAGCCGGCGGCAGCCGCGCGCGATCAGATGCTCGGCGGCGATGTAGCCGCCGTAGTAGTTGTCCGCGCTGGCGGAAGGGATGCGGGGACTGACCGTGCGGTCAATGGTGATGACGGGTGCGTCCACGTCCGCAAACTCCTCCAGGTTCTGGGTATGGCTGGCCAGAATGATGCCGGCCACCTTATTTCCCAGAAGCATGCTGAAGAATTCCTTTTCTTTTTGGATTTCGTGATTGGATACGCAAAGCAGCAGCTTATAGCCGCTGGCGCTGGCATAGCGCTCTACGCTGGCGATGACGCAGCTGAAAAAGAAGTTGTCCGCCGAGGGAACGATGAGGCCGATAAAATGGCTGTTTTTCTTGGCCAGCGACCGGGCCAGTTCATTGGGATGATAATCCAGCTCCTCCATGGCGTTCTGGATACGAAGGCGGGTTTTCTCGCTGACGCGGGCGCGGTCGTTGAGCATGCGCGAAACGGTGGTCACCGTAACGCCCGCGCGCTGGGCAACGTCCTTGAGCGTAGCCATTGCCATTCCTCCTTGGTTTGGTTCCTGTGCACTATGATACCTTTTTTTTGGGATAAGTCAAACCGGAAATAACGCAGCAAGAGGTGTTTTCCCATGGCAAACCTCCACCTGAACTTTCGTTCGGACATGTTGATGCGTAGCGTCTATCCGCGCGTGTTCCTGCCCGATTATAACGACTGGAACGACGTACCCCCGCCGTATCGCACGCTGTACTTTCTGCACGGATATTCCGGCGGGGCGCTGGAGACGGCCACGTTTACCAACTTCGCTCTGTACGCCGCGGTGCATGGCATCGCCATTGTGATGATCGACGGCGACAATTCCTTCTACGTCGATGACGAGCAGCGCAACGCCTACTACAGCCGCTACGTGGGCGAGGAGATCGTGGAGGTGACGCGTAAGCTGCTGCCTCTGTCGCACCGGCGGGAGGATACGTTCATTGCCGGCATCTCCATGGGCGGCTATGGCGCGCTGATCAACGGCCTGCGCTACAGCGATACGTTCAGCAAGATCGGCATGCTCTCGCCCGCGCTGGGCATGTATCCCGAGAACGGAAAGATGCAGCCCGGAAGCCCGCTTCACAGGGAGTCCATGCTGGCGCTGCTGGGAGATCCGGAGCACTATCACGGGTCGTACCGCGATTATGAGGCTGCGATGCGCAAGGCCCTTGAAAAACCACGGGATATGCCCCGGCTGTTTTTGGCCTGCGGAACGGAAGATCCGCTGGTGTATCAGGCGGGACGCGATTTCGCACACCGCATGCAGGCGGAGGGCGCGCCCATGACCTATTATGAAGCGCAGGGTGGACATGACCACGTGTTCTGGAAGCACGCCATGACGCCGCTGTGCGAATTCCTCACGGCGAAGGGAGGCAAGTGAGATGTACCTTCGGATCAGCTTCAAGTCTCAAATGCTGGGGCGCGGGGTGGGCGTGCATGCGTTTTTGCCCTTCCACGACGGGTATGAGGATGCACAGGCCCCCTATCCCACGCTGTACTTTCTTCCCGGTTATTCCGCCAACGCCGAGGAACTGGCCACACTGTTGCCCCTGCGGCGTTTCTCGGCCGAATATGGGGTGGCTGTGATCATCCCGGATGGTGAAAACTCCTTCTACACCGACCATCCCGAACGCTGCGCGCTGTTCAGCAGCTACGTGGGCGACGAGCTGGTGCGCGTCACGCGGCGGATGCTGCCCTGCCTGTCCACCCGGCGGGAGGATACCTGGATCGGCGGCATCTCCATGGGTGGCTATGGCGCATGCACCAACGGGCTTCGCTGGCACGACACGTTTTCCAAAATTGTGATGTTCTCGCCCGCCATCGATGTGACCGACCTCTTGAGCGAGCGGGACGGCTCGTTGCCCAACCAGCTCTTTTCCGCCTGGATGGGCGATGAGGACAGCTACCGGGAATCCTGGATGAATCCCCGCTACAGCCTGCTCAAGGCCAAGGAGCAGGGCATGGATGTACCGCCCATGTTCCTGTGCTGCGGACGCCAGGACGCGCTGGTATATGATATGTGCAGCCGCTTTGCGGATTTCGCCCGCAAGGAGGGCCTGCCGCTGACCTACCTGGAGGGCGAGGGCCAGCACGACATCCCCTTCTGGGATGGAATGCTGGAGCCGGCTTTCCGCTTTATGACCGAATCCCACTGAATGACCGGAGGAATGGCAGATGACGGACTTGGAGAGGTTGACCGCGCCATGGCAGGAGCCGGCGCTTTCGGGCACGATCGCGCAGGGCGACATGCCGGGTGACAAAATCTGCATTACGGAGGAGCACATCCAAAAGGCCAGGACGATCTATCCCGTGCTGAGGGAGCTTGTGGCCCGGCAACTGGGTGAAAGTGCCTGCGGGCGCGCCGTGATAACGGTGTGCGGTGGCTCGGGTGTGGGTAAATCGGAGATTGCCTCGCTGATTTCTTATTATTTAAACGCCGAGGGCGTAGGGGCGTATACCCTGTCGGGGGACAACTACCCCCGCCGCTACCCGGAACAGAATGACGCCGAGCGTCGCCGTGTGTTTCATGACGGCGGGTTGAAAGGGCTGGTTGCCAATGGCATGTACCGCCCGGAACAGGCGCAGGCGCTCAGGGAGCTTTGGCCCGAGGATGGCGACGCCGCGCCCGCGAACGTAAGCCGCTACCCCTGGCTGGCCGTTTACCAGCAGGCGGGCAGAAATGCCCTGCGCGGATATCTGGGCACGGAGAAGGAAATCGACTTTGACCAGGTCGGCCATATCGTGAGCGATTTCAAGCAGGGCGCGCCCACGCTGTACCTCAAGCGAATGGGCCGCACGCCCACCGAGCTGTGGTATGACGCAGTGGACATGACCGGCAAAAGCGTGCTGGTGATCGAGTGGACGCACGGCAATTCCGACTGGTATGAGGGCGTCGATATTCCCGTACTGCTCAACAGCACGCCCGCGGAAACCCTGGCTCACCGCCAAGCGCGCAACCGCGATGGCCGCGCGGACAGCCCCTTTACCACCATGGTGCTGGAGCTGGAACAGCAGATGCTCAAGGCGCAGGCTCACAAGGCCAAATTGATTCTTTCCAAGGCCGGCGAGATCATGACCTATGAGCAGTATACCCGCCTGATGGCGCAGGCGTGAGGAGGAACCGCGATGAATCAGGGCGTGATGCTCAATGCTTATCCTGATAGCCTGGGCGGCAGCCTGGCGGCGGAGGCGGACTTTCTGGCCCGTCCCGAATGCCGTGGGGCATTTCGGTCGTTTTACATCCTGCCCAGCCTGTTCAACAGCGATCTGGACCGCGGCTTTTCCGTGGCCAGCTACGATCTCAACCGACTGCTGGCCGATGAGGGCAGTCTTAAGCGTGTGGGCGAGCTTGGGCTGGATCTGAAGCTGGACTTTGTGCTCAACCACCTTTCCGTGCTCAGCCCTCAGTTTCAGGATCTGCTGGCGCGGGGCGATGAATCGCCCTACCGCGACTTCTTTATCGACTGGAACCGCTTCTGGGCGGGAAAGGGCGAAATGACGCCGGAGGGATATATCCAGCCAGACCCGGCGCTGATTCAGGACATGTTCTTCCGCAAGCCTGGCCTGCCCATCCTGATGGTGCGCATGCCCGATGGCAGCAAGAGGCCGTACTGGAACACCTTCTATCAGGAGGTGCGCTATCCGGTGCTTGACGCGCAGGATCTGATGGCGCCCTGCGGCCTGCAATATGCACAGGCAGACAGGCTGGCCGGACGAATCAATGCGTCGGTACAGGCGGGCAAAGGGCCTGCCGGGGCCGACTTCACCGGTTTTGAAAGCTGCCGCGAGGCTGCGGTGCAGGCGGTAGAAGCCCGCTGCCGTTACCTGGGGCAGATGGATCTCAACCTGAAATCGCCCCTGGTGTGGGAGTATTATCGTGAAACACTGAAAAAGCTGGCTGGCTATGGCGCGGCCATCGTCCGGCTGGATGCCTTCGCCTACGCTCCCAAGGAGCCGGGACGGCGCAACTTCATGAACGAGCCGGAAACCTGGGACCTGCTGGAGGAGATTCACCGCATGGCTGAGCCTTTGGGGCTGACCCTCCTGCCGGAAATCCACGCCAGCTATGCCGAAGGCGCATATCGCACCCTGACCCGGAAGGGCTACATGACCTATGACTTCTTCCTGCCGGGGCTGGTCATTGATGCCATCGAAAACCATACCGGCGAATATCTGGCCAGGTGGGCCAAGGAAGAACGGGACGAGGGCATCCGCACGGTAAACATGCTGGGCTGCCACGATGGCATCCCGCTTCTGGATCTCAAGGGGCTGTTGCCGATGGAGCGCATCCAGGCGCTGATTGACCTGGTGGTATCCCGCGGAGGGCTGGTCAAGAGCCTGCACGGCCAGAAGAACCTGTATTACCAGGTGAACGCTACCTATTACAGCGCCCTGGGCGAGGACGACCGCAAGATGCTCCTGGCGCGCGCTTTGCAGCTGTTTATGCCGGGCAAGCCGCAGGTTTGGTATCTGGACCTGTTCGCTGGCAGAAACGACCGGGAGGCCGTGGCCCGTGGTGGCGAGGCCGGGCACAAGGAGATCAACCGCACCAACCTGACCGGGCGGGACATTGCGGCGGGGCTGGAGCGTCCCATCGTTCGTGACCAGCTGCGTCTTATGCGCATGCGCAACGCATGCGGGGCCTTTGAGGGCGGCACGCTGACCGTGGAGCAGGCCGCTCCGGACCGCCTGACGCTTGCCTGGGAGCGCGATGGAAGCCGGGCCAGGCTGGAGGCCGATCTCTCTACCTATGCTTTCCGAGCGGTGACCAGCGAAGGCGGAGAAGAGAGCGTATTTGAACAGTGATGCCTTGAAACAGGAAAAGCGGGAGGACCTCTGCGCGGGTTGCGCAGCGGTCTTCCCGCTTTTTTCGGTTTCTCCTCAGGCCTTTTCCTCGGGAGAAGGCGGCATGGTATCCAGATGGACGTTCAGATGGGGATAGGTCATGGAGATGCCGGCTTCCTCAAAGCGCACCCGCACGTTTTCGACGATGGCGAAGTACACGTCCCAGTAGTCGGTAGCCGCAGTCCATACCCGCAATACGTATTCGATGGCGCTGTCGCCATACCGGTTGACGGCGGCGAAGGGGGCGGGGTCCTTGTAGACCTGCGGGAGATCGGCAGCCTTGAGCAATGCGGCCTTGACCGTCTCCGCCGCGTCGTCATAGGAGGCGGTGAAGGTCAGGTCCACCCGGCGATTGGTGACGGCAGTATAGTTGATGATTTTGGCGGCAGCCACCTCGCTGTTGGGCACGAAGATCTCCTTCTGGTCGGGTGTAACCAGCGTGGTATAGGTCATGCCGATTTCCTGCACGGTCCCGGAAACCGTGCCCACCTCCACAAAGTCACCTACGCGAAAGGGGTGGGTGGACAGAAGCATGATGCCGCCTGCCAGGTTGGACAGCGCACCCTGCACCGCCAGCGTTACAGCCAGGGAGGCCACGCTCAACAGTGCGATCATGGAACTCACATCAATGCCCAGCGAGCCCGCCACAATCAGGAAGATCAGCGCCCACATCAAGATGCGCAGGGCAGAGCGCAGGAACTTCTCGATGGTTTTCTCCATGCGGGAGCGGGCGAACAGCTTGTCCGCCACCTTGAGCACGACCCGGGAGGCTGCATAGGCGATAATGAAGGTGATGATGGCGGGCGGCAGCTTTGCCAGCGTAAAGGAAGAGAAAAAATGTGTGATCTGCGTCGTATCCACAGAGGACATGATGATACAGCCCCTTTCCTTCGGCCCCGCCACGGCGCGAAGAACAGGGCCGCGCCGGGCTTGGTTGCAGCCGGATTATACCATAGCGGGTGGGTGGAGGCAAGCGGAGACAAAATTCTGAAAAAGGTTGCCGCCCTGACAGCTTTCGACAAACACTGTCATTGCAAAACCGCGAATGAGCGCGTATGCTGAAGATGAATCAATGCTCGTGGCGATTTGTCCATTACAAAAGGAGGGAACCACGATGGAAAGACACAACCCGATAGGATTCGCCTTTATGCGCAGGCGCGCAGAGCAGCTTTTTGAAGAAGGAATGACGGCAGGCGCGATTCGACTGCTTAAGGCGGTGGATGACGCGCAGGTCCGGCGCTTTGAGGCCGCTTCCGGCCAGAAAGCGGCGGAAGAAACGGCCGAGCGAAATTTTGTTAGCACTCATTATAGATGAGTGCTAATTTTTTGTTGCTTTTTCCCTTCTCCTCTGCTACAATAGAATCCGCGGAGCGCTTTGCTTCCGCGCCATAGCATTTCAACCCGGTCGCGGGCCGGTTTTTTCAGGAGGCAGAATCATGACCAGTCAACAGGGCAATATTTCTATTCATGCGCAGAACATTATGCCGATCATCAAGCGGTGGCTGTATTCCGACAAGGATATTTTTATCCGTGAGATGGTGTCCAATGGCTGCGACGCCATTACCAAGCAGAAGATGCTTTCCCCCGGAGCCGAGGAGGACTGGCGTGTAACGGTCACGCTGGATGCCGAGAAAGGGGAGCTGACCTTCAGCGATAACGGCATCGGCATGACCGCCGAAGAGGTGGAAAAGTACATCAATCAGGTGGCCTTCTCCGGTGCGGAGGAATTCCTCAAAAACTATGAAGGCGATGAAAAGGGCGGCATCATCGGCCACTTTGGCCTGGGCTTTTATTCGGCGTTCATGGTGGCCGACCGCGTAACCATTGAAACCCTCAGCGGCAAGGAGGGCGCCTCGCCCGTCAGGTGGACCAGCGAGGATGGCATGGCCTTTACCATGGAGGACGGCAGCCGCACCCAGCGCGGCACGGATGTGATTTTGCACATCAGTGAGGAGGAAAAGGAATTTCTCGAAGAATACCGTGTGCGCGAGGTGCTCAAGCGCTATTGCGGCTTTATGGCCACGCCTGTGTATTTTGACGTGGTAAAGAAGGAAGAGCCTGCCAAGGAAGGCCAGGAGGGCGAGAAGGCCGCCGAAAACAAGGAGCCCAAGGGCCCGGAACTGATCAACGATACCCCCGCCCTGTGGCTCAAGGCTCCCAAGGATTGCACCGACGAGGAATACAAGAAATTCTACCGCGATGTGTTCCACACCTTTGACGATCCGCTGTTCTACGTCCATCTGAACGTGGATTACCCCTTCAACCTGAAGGGAATTCTCTACTTCCCCAAGCTGACCAACGACTTCGGAACCCGCGAGGGAGAGATCAAGCTATTCAGCGGCCAGGTATTTGTGGCTGATAACATCAAGGAGGTCATCCCGGAGTTCCTGATGCTGCTCAAGGGCGTGATCGACTGCCCCGACCTGCCGCTCAACGTCAGCCGCAGCTTCCTGCAAAACGACGGGTATGTGAAAAAGCTGTCTGCCTACATCACCCGCAAGGTGGCGGACAAGCTGACCGGCCTGTTTAACTCCGAGCGCGATAACTATCAGAAGTACTGGGACGACATCCATCCCTTCGTCAAGTATGGCTGCATGCGTGACGCAAAATTCTTTGACCAGGTCAAGGATACGCTGCTGTACAAGACCACCAAGGGTGAATACCTGACGCTCCAAGAATACCTTTCCAAGAATGAGGGCAAGCTGGGCGGCAAAAAGGTGATTTACACCAATGACCCCACCCGCCAGAGTGCCAGCGTGGCCATGTATGATGCCGAGGGCATCGACGTGGTGGTGATGGATGCACTGATTGACTTGAACTTCCTGAGCTTTATGGAGTATTCCTCCGGGGTTGAGGGACTGACCTTTGCCCGCGTGGACGCCGACAGCCAGACCTTCCAGAAGGAAATGACCGAGGACGAAAAGAAGCAGAGCGAGGAGGATGAAAAGAAGCTGGCCGACGTGCTGCACAAGGCTACCGGCAAGGAGGATCTCACCGTCAAACTCGCTTCCCTCAAGGATGAAAGCCTGCCCGCCATGCTTACCCAGGAGGAGCAGGGCCGTCGCTTCAGCGAAATGAGCCGCATCTATGGCCAGAACTTCAAACTGCCCGAAACCCATACGCTGGTGCTCAACGCCGCCAATCCCGTGGTCAAGAGCCTCATCAGCGGAGAGGCAGACGAGGAAACCCGCGGCCTGATCGCAGCCCAGCTCTACGATCTGGCCCGCATGAGCACCCGTCCTTTGGAGAAGGAAGAGGTCACGGCCTTCCTCAGCCGCAGCAACAAGCTGCTGGAGCTGCTGAGCAAGCGTTAACAATCATGTAACATTTTGCCCGGAAAAAGCAGGGTTTTCTTCTCTGGGCGCGTATACCTTGTATGGTGGGTTTTGCGGACCGCACGTCCGCGCCCCCATACGGGGTTTTTTTATCAACAAAAAGAAAACGCAGGGCCGCTTCCCGCGGCCGGAGGAGGCGCAGATGGCAAAGCGGATTGTGTGCTGGCTGGCGGCAGCGGTGCTGCTGTTTATGGGCACGATGGCTGGCGCGCTGGCGGATACGCCGCGCGAGATCTATCCTTTGGATTACGATACCCTGCCGGAGCCACGCGCAGGCCAGTACCATTATCTGATGGCCTGTGTGGACACGTGGGAGGGAAGCGCCAGCAACCTTGGCAACACTGACGGTGTGCTCATGGTCACGCTGGATGTGGACGCCAAGCGCGTGATGCTGACCACCTTCACCCGCGAAATGCTGGTCAAGCGGCCGGACGGCGGGATTGGGCGGTTCACCTACATCGCCAAAAACTATGGGCCTGAAGCGCTGTGCGAAACCGTCAGCACGCATTTTGGTACAAAGGTAGACAAGTACATTATCTTCAGCATGGATAACGTGCAGACCATCATCGATGCCATGGGCGGCGTGTACATCACCGTGACCGACGCGGAGGCGGACTACCTCAATCGCTACCGCATCGCCCGCGACGCCACCACCCCCAGCATGGACAAGGCAGGCACCTATCTGTTTACGGGGCATGCGGCGGTGATCTACATGCGCATCCGCAAGGTAGGCGGCGACGGCGATTCGGGCCGCACGCGGCGCATCCGCACGGTGCTGAGCACACTGGCGGGCAAGTATGCCCAGGCTTCGCTGGACGATGCGTTGCAGTTGATTACCACCGTATCGGAAAACATCGTTACCACCAACATGAGCATGGCCGACCTGCTGGAAGCGGCGGGGTATGCTCTGGAACTGCGGGGCGTGGAGCCGGAAGGCATTCAGATGCCCCCGGAGGAGGCCATGCAACCCATTACGTATGCAGGAATGGCTACACGTCAGGTGGATTTTGAATACAGCCGCCAGGTGCTCAGCGAATTTTTGGAAAGCCAGAGCTTTGATGTGGTGGAATAAGGGAACAGGATACCTCAAGCTATTGAAGGAAAACAGGCGAAACTGCATCTTCTGCAAATGACGCCGGATATAAAACGGCCCGCGATTCATTCAGAAATCGCGGGCCGTACTCTTTGGTTGAGTTGAGCCTGTTTTATTCCTCGTCCGGCTCTTCGGGCAACTCGGCGTTGTGCCAGACATTTTGCACATCGTCGTTGTCCTCCAGCATCTCCAGCAGCTTTTGCACCTTCTGCAACGTTTCTTCGTCCGCGGGGACCACGGTATTCTGCGGGATCATCTGCACCTCGGCGCTCAGGAAGGTCAGCCCCTGCGCTTCCAACTTCTCACGCACGGCGGAGAACTCATTGGGATCGGTGGTGACCTCGAAAGCGTCGTCCATGGTCTGCATGTCCTCGGCGCCCGCGTCCAGCACGGTCATCATCATTTCGTCCTCATCGGAATCCGGAGTGCGCTCGATCACCAGAACGCCCTTCTTGTCGAACATGAAGCTCACGCTGCCCGTTACGCCCAGGGAGCCACCATTTTTCGCAAAGCAGTGACGCACATCGCTGGCGGTACGGTTGCGGCTGTCGGTAATGGTTTCCACGATCACGGCCACACCGCCGGGGGCATAGCCCTCGTAGGTGATTTCTTCGTAATCGACATTGCCCAGTTCACCCGCGGCCTTTTTGATGGAACGCTGGATATTATCGTTGGGCATATTGTTGCTTTTGGCCTTGGCGATCACATCGCGCAGCTTGGAGTTGCTGTCCGGGTTGCTGCCGCCTTCGCGCACCGCGATGGCGATTTCACGCCCGATCTTGGTAAAAATCTTACCGCGAAGAGCGTCCGTCTTGCCTTTCTTAATTTTAATGTTAGCCCATTTGCTGTGTCCGGACATCGTATCAGCCTTTCTCTATCGAATCAGGGGCGGGAACGGGCCCGAAAGGGCGCAACCCCACCGCTATGCCGTATGCGGCTTACTATTATAGCACATTCTGGGCCTGCGGTCAAATAAACGGGGCCGGCACGCGAGGACCCGTAGCTTTCTACCTCTGCGCTGCCCACGGCAGGACGCAAAGCCTTGGCTTTCGATGATAGGAACCCGGCATGCGTTCAGCAAACCGGAAGGGCATCCGACCATGGACCAAACGCCGGCACCGTCTCCCGGTCCTTGTCCATGAACTGGGCAACCCTCTCCCTGAACGGGCATTGATACCCTCCCTCAAAGGACGGAGGCGGAACGCATGGATTTCCGGACACATAGCATGAGCGGGGAAACACTTGAATGGAAGGGGGTCATTTCTATGTATTGTCATTGCAAGGGGTGTGTTACGAGCTGCTGCATACCATGTCAGCAGATCGGTACGGTCACCGGGCCTACCGGCCCCACAGGAGCTACCGGACTTCCCGGCCCCGCAGGTCCGACGGGCGCAACCGGGGCGACGGGTGCGCCCGGCCCGACAGGTCCCGCGGGAGAAGCCGGACTTCCGGGACCCACGGGACCCACGGGCGCTGACGGACTTCCCGGCCCCACGGGGCCCGCGGGAGAGGCCGGGCTTCCCGGTCCTACGGGCGCTACCGGAGCCAGCGGTTCTACGGGGGCAACAGGCGCTACGGGGCCCACGGGCGAGGCCGGGACGGAGGGACCCACAGGCCCCACGGGCGCGACAGGAGCTACTGGGCCGACGGGCCCTACGGGGGCGACCGGGAGCCTGGGCGCAAACCCCTATGAGCTGTTTGTGCAGGCGGATGCGGCGCCGGGCGGAGACGGAAGTCAGGCGGCACCGTTCCAAACCATCCAGCAGGCGCTGGCGGCCGCTCCGCCCGACAGCGTGATCCATGTTTTGCGCGGAACCTATCCCATTTCGCAGCAGCTGGTGATCAGCACGCCCGGACTGACCATTCGGGGCCGGGCCGGGGCCATGATCCTGCTGCAGGCTCCGGTGGTGCCGTTTTTATGCAACGGTAGCGACGACACGATCGACGGCCTCACGATGACCAGCGATGCTCCCTATCCCGTCGAATTCATTCAGATTGGCGGAGATGGAAACCAGATTTTAAATTGCCAGATCTATGGTCCTGCCCAGCCGGGCGATTCCTCGACATGGGTGGTGAACAGGGGCTGTGTAACGCAGGGAAATGCGACCAACCTGCTGGTGAGGAACAATGTGTTCCATACGCTGCGCCAGCCGGCCTATCTGAATCCCGGCTCCACCGGTACGATCATGGACAATGTCGCGTATAACACCCGCGGCTATGTAGTGGACCAGGCGACGTTTCTGTTCTCGGGCAATTCCTGGGGACTTCCGGCAAACGCAGTGGATATCGCGCTGCTTTCGGGCACGGCGTCCGGAGCGCCTTACGATCCGATTTCCGCGCTGCAGAGCAGCAACAGCAGCGCCACGATCAGCGATCAGCGATAAAGGCACGACCGCCTGCGAAACTCGCTGCAGCTGAACATCGCCATCTGACGGCAGCAAAGCCGGAGCAAACCTTGCTCCGGCTTTCATCCTGCCGACCAATCGTTTTGGTGGGAGCCTGGGAAGGGGCGCAGGTCTCTAACGGGAGTCCGAATCCTGGTGCCGTTTCCCCACGGAGCCGCGGAGACAGGGGAACAGCGCTTCCGGGCAGAAGCCAAGGGCCCATCTTTCCGCTATGCCGGGATTTTTGCTGCACGCTTCATATAAAGATAGCGATTTTCTCATTTTACCTTTTGACGCTGCTTTTCAAGAAAATTCGCAATCGCTTCTACCGTCTGTGCCTGCTGGTCCTGTGCAGAGATGGTGGCGGGCAGATCCCCCTTCTGCGGCCCATAATTGCCGAACTGGGCATGATTGCCGCCTTCGATTTCCACGACGTTTTCCGTGTAATCGATGTGATCCTCCACACTTTGATTCAACGAGCCGTAAACCGTGAGAGTATCCTCGGCCGGATAGTCCCCATAGAGGTACGCGCCCAGAAGGATCAGCCCCTCCACCATATCAGGATGTTCCGCGGCAAACTTCGAGGCCATGGCGCCTCCCATGGAGTGTCCCGCGAGATACCAGTGGCGGATCTGGGGAAACTGCCGTATCACATCCTCCGCCGCGCCCGGATCGAAGATCGCCATATGAAAGGGCATATGAACCAGAATACAGGTGACGCCCTTGCTGCGAATCTGGTCCAGCAGCGGCAAATAGGCCTCTGCCTCCACTTTTGCGCCGGGATAGAAAATGAGCGCCGTGTCCGTGGCATAGGAAGGAGAGAGAATGGTCAATCCATCCCTCGCGGAAATGCCCGTCCCCTGGGCCAGCACCTCCAGGGCCGTGTCTTGCGCGCGATAGTAGTCGGATACGTACCAGAAAAATGCCCCTGCGCCCACGGCCAGTACCAGCACGATGATTCCCGCCGCAAGCAGCAGCCTTTTGGAAAGAGACCTATGTGTGCGTTTCATGGACACATCACCTCCGATATCCTATGCGCGGCAGGCGCCATGATGAACAGGTGCGGAGAATATCGGCCCCGGCATACCGCCCATGGGAATCGGTCCGAACCGTCTCCGACCCCGCCGGCCTGTCAGGCTTTTTCCTCCTGAGGGAGATAGGGCCAAATGGTATACCGCCGCCGCCCTTCGGTGCCTTTGCCGTACTGGATGGCCTGCCTGGGGCATGCGTTGATGCAGCGCAGGCACTGGTAGCACTGCGCTTTCCACACGGGTTTCCCATCCTTCATGGAGATGGCGGATGCCGGGCAGCGTTGCGCGCACAGGCCGCAGCCGTTGCAGCGGTCCGTGGCAAAGAAGGGCCTGGCGCTTCGGGCAAAGCGGTTGAAACCGGCGTTGGCCGCATAGGATTTCACGCCGGCCATGGCTCCCTCGTGGACGCGGTATACCCGCTCTTTGCGCAGGATCTCTCCGGCAATTTGCTTCAGCGTTTCCTGGGCCGAAGCGATCTTTTTGAGAATCACTTCCTCGCTGTCGGTATCCGAGCCGATGATGTAGTTGTTGGGCATCACCAGGCTGTAGCTGCTGTCGAGCGGGTAGCATTTGGAAAAGCGCTTCATGGCAAGCCCGGCCTCGCTGCCGCAGGTGCAAACGCCGAAAGCAAAGGCCCCGGTCCTTTGCATCCGCTTTGCAAAGGCGGCCATGGCCTCCGGTACGCCCCAGGCATATACCGGAAAGACAAAGCCAATTTGCTGGCAGGCCTTTAGGTCCGGCACTTGCGTCAAAGTGGTGATATCACAGGCCTCGTCGCCCGTGAGGCGGGCCAGCTGCCGGGCCGCCCATGCTGAATTGCCCGTTCCCGAAAAATAGAAAATCATGTTAACCCCTCTTTTCCTTTGCCTGCCTGACGACCTTTTCGTAGGGCCCGATGATGTACTGGCTCATCCGCCCCTTCATCTTTTTCTGTACCGACGGAATCGCAATCAGAGCGCCTACCAGCTGCATCTGCAGGATGCGCTTCTTCTGCTTCTGCGGGAAATCATAAATGCCATGTTCCTTGTAAAATTTATGATCGGCCTTCATCAAGCCCCGCATGACATAAATCAGGTCCCGGAAGATTTTCATGCCACCCACGCCATAGAAGTTCATGGGGCGGGTCAGGCCCTTGTCCAGCGCGAGGGCCAGCGAACCGGCCAGGGTCCGGATGGAGGATGCCGTATCGCCCTCGTCCGTGGCCACGCCGCACAGATAGTTGCCGCCCACCTCGCTGCGGGCCTCCACAATCATGCGCAGGTTGCTTTCGTAGCGGTAGTCGCCGCTGATGAGATAGGCGATGGGCGTGCCGTGGGTGACGGTGCGGTGGCCGTTGCAAAACTGCCGGTCGTCAAAGCATTTGAAGCTGGAATGCGTATAATGGTCGGAGATGGTGAAGGCATAGACAAAGGCATCGGCGTTTTGAATCCGGGTGCGCAGAAATTCGTCAAAGCCATCCTTGTAGACGCATTTCCCGGTCACCGCGCAGCCGAAACAGCCCAGACAGCCGCCGTCAAAGGGAAAATCACGCAGGTTGACCACCCGGCTTTCGAAGGGCAGCGCGGCGCGGAAATCGGCGATCATATTCCGCAGGTTTTCATCCCCGGGGGCGCAGTTGGTGACGATGACCACGTCCTTCTCCCCGCTTTTGGGTACGGACGGAAGCGTCTGAGAATAAACCTCCGTTTCATGATGCGGCGCCCGGACGGGCGGCGTGACGAACAGGCCGTGCTCACAGGAGAACATAAGCTGCTCAAAAAAGTCCCTTGCGTCCCGCTGCCCCTGCTCGGTGAGCAGATCCTCCATGTCCGCCGACAGGCCCCGCACCACCTTCATGCCCAGGTCGCAGCAGTTTTCTTCCACATAGCGATGGGCGGTCACATCATAGAAGTGCTTGGAGGTGGTGATCTGCGAGGCGAACTTGCCGGAGAGATCCACACCGTCCGCCTTGATGAGCTCCATCAGCCGGTGCAGCTGATAGGGCGCGATAAACGTATACACCGGATAGCTGAACAAAATCAGCTCCGCCTTTTCCAACTCTTTTCGCAGCGGGGTAAAGTCCTTTTCATAGCTTTTCATCCGCTGGCCCACCGGCACAAAGGTGAAGGTGTGCTCCGGATGCAGGGCCTCAAGGTACAGCGCGGTGTGCACCGTGGTGGATTGCTTTCCCTTGGGGCTGGCGTTCAAGACAAGGATGTTCATGGTTGCTCCTCCAGTTCGCTAAGCAGTTGTTTGTACCAGCCGATTTCAAACGCGGCGGCGGCAATGCCGTACTCGATGGTGTATCCCTGAAAACGCAGAATCTGCGGCCAGTCGCTTCCAAGCGGAAGCTGCTGACGCTTCAGCTGCTGAAAACGGTCCCGGATCGCGCACAGCGTGATTCTGGCATCCTCCATCTGTCGGATGTAGTCCCGGATGGCGGCAAGCCGTTCCTCCGGCCGGGCCAATCCGGCAAAGAACAGCCGGGACAGTTCCATATTCTTTCCCCGCCCTGCCCGCATGGGCTGTGCAACCCAGGCGGAAAAGGCGGCCCGTCCCTCTTCGGTGATGGAAAACGTTTTTTTGCGGCGCTTGCCCGCGACCGTTTCGCTGGATGCCACTTTTCCGCTTTTCTCCAGCTTGGAAAGTGCCGTCTGAACGCTGCCCGCGCTGTGCGAACAGATCAGCGCCAGGTTTTTCCGAATGAACTGCTGCAACTCGTAGCCCGTCATGGGTGATAGGATCAGCAGGCCTAAAATCAGGTATTCCATGGCACGCTCCTATCTATCGAATAGATAGATTATACGTTTGAGAAACGCTCGTGTCAAGGAGCGCTCATCTTCTGTTTTGATTGTCTTTTCTTTTCTATGCTTATATAATAGATGCACTACGACCCGATGAAGCAAGGAGGATTTGCGTGGAGATTTCATCCTTTTTTCCCATATGGGGGAGGCTTACGCCCGGGCAGCAGGCGGCCCTGTCAGCCGCCGCCTTCAGCCGCAGGGTTCACAGGGGCGATGTGATTCATAATGCGGATGCGGATTGCACAGGCCTGCTTCTCATTCAAAGCGGGCAGCTCAGGGCCTTCATCCTGTCCGAGGACGGGCGGGAAATCACGCTGTACCGGCTGTTTGAACGCGACCTGTGCCTGTTTTCGGCCTCCTGCATGATGCGTTCCATTCAGTTTGACATCACCATTCAGGCGGAAAAGGATACCGAACTGTGGGTGATTCCCGCCGAAATCTACAAGCAGGTCATGGACGAGTCCGCGCCGCTGTCCAATTTCACCGGCGAAGTCATGGCGGCGCGGTTTTCGGATGTGATGTGGCTGATTGAGCAGATCTTATGGAAGAGCTTTGATAAGCGCCTGGCTGCCTTCCTGCTGGAGGAAGCAGCCATCGAAGGCACCCATACGCTCAGGATTACCCACGAGCTCATCGGCAACCACATGGGCAATCCCCGTGAAGTTGTGACGCGCATGCTCAGGTATTTCCAAAGCGAGGGCATGGTGAAGCTGTCCCGCGGAACGGTGGAGATTGTGAATGAAAGCAGGCTCAGACGCCTGACGGAATAGAAAACGCCTTGCAAACAATTCGCAAGGTTTGGAAACAACCCCTACCATGAACGTCCGACAGCAAAGCCGTTTCCTGAGAAGGCATCGCGCCGTTTTCCCCGGCCGCGCCGCAGACGCAGGGAAAATGCCCCGGCGGAAAAGATCGCCAGCGACGAACCCTTTTGACACGCTGAAACGCCCTGTACAGAATTTTGGTACAGGGCGTTTTGCTGTGGGCCGCGCGGGCTTATTCGGTCACGATTTCGCCGGGCCAGCTGTTGATGCCGCCAAACTCGACGATGTTGGTATAGCCCAATCGGGCCAGCTTGTCCGCCGCCTGCTTGGAGCGGTTCCCGCTGCGGCAGTAGACCAGAATCAGCTGGTCCTTGTCAGGAAGCTGCGCAATCTCCTCCGTGCCGATGGTTTCGTTGGGTATCAGGATTGCGCCAGGAATATGGCCGGAGGCAAATTCCGATTCGGTGCGCACATCGAGAATGATGTAGTTTTCCTCCTCGGCCATCATCTCTACCGCTTCCTGCATGGTGATCTGGCGGTAGGCGCTGTCCTCTGGCTGCTGAGACGATGCACAACCGGTCAGCACCAGGGCCAGGAGCGCAAGCGCCGGAATCGCTTTCTTTTTTCAATCGAATCCCTCCCGGATATCACTTTGTATTCTTTGTCTTGCAAATCAGCTGGGTCATGGTTCCCATCGGGCAGTATACGCACCAGCTGCGGGGCTTGAACAGGACCATGGTGATGAGGCCCAGAACCGTGGAAGTGAGCATCACACTATAAAAGCCGAAGGCGAACTGCGCGACACCGGGGTGAAAGAGCGTACCATGATAGGCCCATTGCCAGGGAAGCTTGAACGTCCACAGCAGGGTTACCACTTGTTTCAGACTCTCCGCGCCGGCGAAAACCAGATAGGTGTTCCAAAGCATCAGAAAAAACATCGCAAAGAAAAAGACCAGAAAACCGTAACGGAAGGCCTTGTTCTTCATCCAGCGCGGGATATCCCGCTTGCGGGAAAGACCGAACCGGCCGCCCAACAGGCTGAACAGCTGCCCACGCCCGCAGTAACGGTTGCAGTAGGCCTTTGTGCCCTTTGCGACGGAAAGAACCAGCGGAATGAAGAAGCACAGAAGCCCCAGCCACGCAAACAGAATATTGAAAAAACCCAATACGAGATACGTCAGGGAAGCAATCCAGAGATAATCATACCACTTCTTTTTCATACCGATTCCTCCCGGATCTCGATTACCGACGCGGGGCATTCCTTTGCGCACCTGCCGCAGCCGACGCATCTATCCCCGTTGACCCGCGCATAAAGGCCACGAATCACCTCTATGGCGCCGATGGGACAAACCTTCACGCAGCATCCGCAGGCTACGCACTCGCTCTGTACCACGACCGCTTTTCTTTTCCTCCGGCTTCCCGCCATGTCCATTCCTCCCCGTGTGAATATGGATATCATGATAGGACGGACGGGCGTTTTCTTCCGTGATGAGATCACAGAAGACGCCTGCCGGTATCCCCGGCAGGCGTCTTGGGGGGTTACACCCCGGTCTTCCACAGCCCATGGAGGTTGCAGTAGGCATAGACCGCCACGGCCTTTTCATTGCCCAGTGCGAAGGTGACGCTGGGAGAATCTCCGGGTTTGAGAACCCGGCGCTGACTCCCGTTTTCCGTTTCAAGGACAATCCACTGGATGTAGTGCCCGTCAACCATGGGATGATCGGCGCTTCCGACGTTGACGTGGACTCCGCCATCTTGAACGGTGACCACAGGCAGGTGCTTTTCTTCGCTCGCCTCAACCGTATTGGGGATCAGCGCTTCCATCTTCTCACCGCAGCAGACGACCGGAACGCCCGCGTCATGGACCTTTTCAATCACATTGCCACAATGGCGGCAAATATAGAACCGGGTTTGCATAGCATTTGTCTCCTTTCTTTTTCTACCATCACGTTGCCATCCTCCCGCCTGGCGCCGCCCCTCGCCTGCTTCTTGCGAAAAGGGGCTTTTCCCATGCTTTAGAGCATGGCAAGAATGGCGTTTTTGGGCTTTGCCCCAATGGACTGATTCACAATCTTGCCGTTCTTCATGACCACCAGCGTGGGAATGCTCATTACGCCGAACTGGCCCGCCAGTTCCGGCTGCTCGTCCACGTTGACTTTGCACACCTTGATATCGCTGCGTTCTCTGGAAATTTCCTCCACAACCGGCCCCACCATACGGCACGGGCCGCACCAGGGCGCCCAGAAGTCCATCAGGACGGGCTTGTCCGAATGAATGACTTCGCTTAGAAAATTGGATTTATTGATATTGACAGCAGACATGTTTGTTGCCCTCCTTGTGTTTGGATTATGGCTGTATTCTACCCGGTTTCGAGGTTGCTTTCTGTGATAAAGTCACGATCACCGACCACGCGCTGCGGATGCAAACAGGCGCTTGGTGATCTCGTCACGGAAGGAAAGCCCGTTTTGGGGTATCCTATGCCTAAATCAAACAAAAGGAGCTGGCAACATGGCAGCCAAGAACATAAACGTCCGGGAACTCAGGGATCTCATCGAAAGCAAAAAACCCGTTCTGGTGGACTTCTGGGCCACCTGGTGCCCACATTGCCGCAAGATCAACCCCGCCTACGAACAGATCGCCGAGGAGTATGCCGGCAGGCTGGAGGTGGTCAAGGTTGATGTGGATCAGGATGAAACGCTCTGGGAGGAACTGGAGCTGATCCCGACCCTTCGGCTTTATATGGAGGGAAAGCCCGTCGATTCCATCGTCGCGCCGCAGTCCAAGGCCGCGATCGAGGCATTCCTGGCGGGCGTTATGCCCAAAGAAAAGAAGGAAACCGAAAAGCACCTGTACGACACGATCATCATCGGCGGCGGTCCCGGTGGATATACCGCGGCGCTGTACGCAGCCAGAGCGGGCCTTGATACGCTGGTCGTCGAGCGGCTTTCCGCAGGAGGGCAGATGGCGCTGACCCACCAGATCGACAACTATCCCGGCTTTGTGGACGGCATTGGCGGCTATGAACTGGCCGAGCAGATGCAGCGGCAGGCGGAGCGCTTCGGCGCACAAACGCGCAATGCGCAGGTGCAGAGCGTCAATTTGCGGGGGAATCCAAAGGTTGTGGAAACCAGCGAGGGAACCTTTTACGCCAAAACCGTCATGCTGGCAACGGGCGCCAATCCCAGAGAACTGGGCCTCCCCGAGGAAAAGGAGCTGGTGGGACGCGGCGTGGCCTACTGCGCGGCCTGCGACGGCATGTTCTACAAGGGAAAGACCGTCGTGGTGGTTGGGGGTGGCAATACGGCGGCGGCAGATGCGCTGTTGCTGAGCCGCATTGCCAGGAAGGTCGTTCTCGTCCACCGAAGGGACACCCTCCGGGCAACGAAAATCTACCATGAGCCTCTCATGAAGGCGGAAAACGTTGAATTTCAATGGAACAGCGCGGTGACGGCTCTCTTGCACGAAGACAGGCTCACCGGTGTCCGCATTCGAAATGTCAAGACCGGCGAAGAAAAGGACATTGCTGCGGATGGCATATTTATAAGCGTGGGCCGAATTCCCGCGACGGAGCTGGTCGCGCAGCAGCTGGAACTGGACGAGGGCGGCTACATCGTTGCAGGAGAAACCACAGAAACCAGCATCCCCGGCGTGTATGCCGTGGGTGACGTGCGGACCAAGCCGCTGCGGCAGGTGGTTACGGCTGTTGCGGACGGCGCTACGGCGGTCCATATGACGGAAGAATTTTTGGCGGGAGGTGTCTGACCATGAAATGGAAAAAATGGATTCGGCCTGCACTGTTCACGCTGGGCGGGGCCCTGGCAGGGTTGGCCTATTACCAATGGATCGGGTGCGCAAGCGGCAGCTGTGTCATCACCTCAAGCCCTGTGGGCTCCATGCTCTACATGGGGCTGATCGGCTGGCTGCTATCCGGTCTTTTCAGAAAGGAGCGCGATAAATGCAATATGTAATTGCTTTTCTGGAAGGGGTCATCACCTTTCTATCTCCGTGTCTCCTGCCGATGCTGCCCATCTATATTTCCTACTTTGCGGGCGGCGGAGAGAGAAGCGTGCGCCAGACGCTGACCGGTTCCGTGGGCTTTGTGGCGGGTTTCAGCATCATCTTTGTGATTCTCGGGGCGCTGGCCGGAACGGTCGGTAGCTTTCTCAAGGAGCATCAGACGCTTGTGAACATCGTTTCCGGCGCGGTGGTGGTGTTTTTCGGCCTCAACTTTCTGGGTGTGTTCAAACTGAACCTGTTTCACGGCGGAAGCAGGCATGTTGATACACAAAATATGAACTTCTTTTCCGCAATGATCTTCGGCATGATTTTCTCCCTGGGATGGACGCCCTGCGTGGGCGCGTTCCTGGGCTCCGCGCTGATGCTGGCCTCCCAGCAGGGGCATGTGGTACAGGGGATGCTGATGCTGCTGGCCTACTCGCTGGGGCTTGGCATCCCGTTCATCCTCAGCGCCGTGCTCATTGATTATCTGAAGGCCGCTTTCAACTGGATCAAGAAAAACTATCGCGTCATCAATGCTGTCAGCGGCGGCCTGCTGGTTCTTGTAGGCGTTTTGATGGCGACCGGCACGCTGGGCCGGCTGGTGAATCTTCTGAGTTAAAGAGGTGAGAACATGAAGAATAAAAAGACATTGCTGAGCATCGTGCTGGTCTTTGCGATTCTGATGGGCGGGGCATACGTCCTCTATGACCGCCTTGGTCGGAACGTTGGAACAGAACAGATGATCGTCCATACCGACCAGCAGCCGGCGGCATCGGCGGCCACAGAAGGAGATTCGGCAGATCCGGCAGGGGAAGACGAGGCCGCGTCAGAGCAGGAGCCCGAGGTCGTTCCCGCGCCCGATTTTACGGTGTATGACAAGGCCGGCAACGAAGTGCGCCTCAGCCAGTATTTCGGGAAACCCATTGTACTGAATTTCTGGGCAAGCTGGTGTGGCCCGTGTCAGAGCGAGATGCCTGATTTTAACGAGAAGTACGGCGCGCTCGGTGATGACATCCATTTTGTTATGGTCAACATGACCGATGGTGGACGGGAAACCGTCGAGACGGCCTCGGCATTCATCGACCGGCATGGATATGAATTCCCGGTGCTGTTTGATACCGAGGCTGAAGCGGCCCTGACGTATGGCGCATACTCGCTGCCCACCTCCTTTTTCATCAATGCGAAGGGCCATGTGATTGCGCAGGCCGTCGGCGCAATCGACGGCGCAACGTTGCAAAAGGGCATAGACATGATTGTGGATTGATGCAGGCGCGATGCACCACGATGCCCAAAAGGCCTGCCGAAACCCCGTCGCCAGGGACGAGGGGTTTCGGCAGGCCATGGTTTTTTCAGAGGGGGCATACCCGGTTTCCGCTTTTAATACCAGTCGTGTTTTTCACCGCGATCCAGGGCGTTGATTCGAGCCATTTCTTCGTCGTTTAGCGCAAAGTGGTACAGCTGCGTATTTTCCAGGATGTGGTCCGGATTGCTGGAACCGGGGATTACCACAACGCCCTTTTGCAGATTCCAGCGCAGGATCACCTGCGCGGAGGATACGCCATGGGCCTGAGCAATATCGCAAATCACCGCATCACCCAATAGCTCCTGCGTGTGTCCACGGCCGCCCAGCGGATACCAGCCCTGTACCGTGATGCAAAGGCTTTGAATGTAGGGGATGACATCGTTTTCCTGGTAGTACGGATGAATTTCATTTTGCACCAGCGCAGGCAGAGTATCCACCTGAGGCAGAAAGGTTTCCAGTTCCTCCACATACCAGTTGGACAGGCCGATTGAGCGGATCTTGCCCTCTTGCACAAAACGCTCCATGGCCTTGTACGCCGTTACATCGTTGCTGTCCGGGTGATGAAGCAGCATCATATCCACATAACCGATGTCCAGTCGGTCCAGGCAGGCCTGGATGGATGCTTCGGGGTTGGCCATTTCAGTGCCGGGGTAGATTTTGGTGATTACAAAGATTTCTTCCCGCTTGATGCCCAGTTCCACCATGCTCTCCCGAATCGCCTGGCCGATCTCCTCCTCGTTGCCATAGGCGGAGGCGGTGTCAATGAGGCGCACGCCGCATTGCAGCGCGGATTTCACGGCGTTGATGCACTCGTCCCCGTGCAAGCTGTAGGTTCCCAGGCCGTTGATGGGCATGGTATATCCGCTGTTGAGCGTCACGGTGCGGGTGCTGAAATCAAAGGAACCGGGATTCGGAAGCGTTTCATGGGTTTCAGTTGCGATCATCTGCTCCTGCTCTCTGCCGGTCACCTCTGCCTGCGCGCCCGACCATAGCAGAGAGAGCAGCACCAGCACGCAGCATCCAAATACACCTGCCCGCTTCATCGTCAATCCTCCTTAACGGTACGCCTTTTCAAAGATTGCGGCGCAATCTTCGTCATTGAGTTCGCAGGGGTTAGCCAGGAACAAACCACCCATCGTCTCCCGTGCGTTCACGGCCAGCGTCCTGCATTCTTCTTTGCGCATGCCATAATCGCGCTTTTTGAAATTGGCCACGCCGCAAGCCTCCTGCAGCTGGACCGGCGCCGTGAGAAAGTCCTCCGCGCTGCTGGCCTGCGCAGGGCTCTGCAATTTTCGAAGCAATTTCCTCAAAAAATAGGCCAGCGCTACCCATAGGAAGAGTATGGCTGCATAGGAAGCAAAGAATATCGCCAACGGCTCTCCATACGCCAAAAAGGCGAATTCCCGAAGGATGAACAGCTCCATCCATAGTCCGCGTGTCGCAAACTCCGATGCGCCAAAAGCAATCACACACGCCAGCACCAGCCGGCAGAGCCACATACCGGCGCGGTTTCCCGCCTTCCCCAGCTTGCCGAGCACGATGTGCCAGTGCAGCCCGATATGCAGTCCGGTCAGCACAAACGCCCACATGGTGGCCGGCATATGAGTGCGCCGGCCGACTGCCCGCATGCGCAGGCCCAGGAAGTCAAACACATGCCGGGAGACCAGAATCGCGCTGACAATCACCGCCACCATGGCCAGCGTCAGCAGCAGGTCCACCACCGTCAGCCACACGCGGGAGGCGGAGTACCTGCCCTTGAACAGCCCCCGGTGCCAACCGGGATTGAGCGCATGATGCAGAAGAAACAGCACGCACAGCGTCACGCCCGTCCATTCATGCATCCGGTTGTCTATCATGTGATAACCCATCTGCCCCAGAAACAGGACCGTCATGGCGATATCCACGCCGGTTTTGATTCGCTGCTTCATATGCGCGCCACTCCTGTCAAAGGTTTTGGCCCAGTTGCCGTGCCTGCTGAGGATAGCTGCTGGCCCGCGTCATGGAGGGCGTTCCGCAGCCCTTCCCCAACACCATTCCCTGATCCTGAAGGTTCAGATAGCGGACCAGCGTATGGTAATGTGCTTTGAGTGCGTCAAAGGTCCAGTTGTCCGCGTTCCATGCCACGCTGAGCAGCGCGGACTTCATGTGTTTGTGCTGGATGCGTCCGTTCAGGGCGCAGAAGCGGTCAATCACCGTTTTGAGCTGCGCGGACATGCCGTAGTAATACAGCGGGGTGGCAAATACCAGCATGTCGGCCTTGAGAATTGCCGTGCCAATGCGTTCCATGTCGTCCTTTTGCACGCATGGGCCGTCATAGCCGCATGCGATGCAACCGCCACAGGGCTGGAGGCGGGCATGCGCCACGTCGATCAGTTGAACTTCATGCCCGCGTTCCTCCGCGCCACGCCGAAATGCGTCCGCCAGCAGATAGGTGGAGCCTCGCTCATTGGGGCTGCCCATCAACACTGCAATGTTCACACCAGCACCTCGTATTGCGCATCGCTTACCGGCTCCAGCCACTCATTGCGGCCGTTTACGCCGGGAACCTCCACCGCCAGATGGCTCATCCAGCTGTCCTGCGCCGCGCCGTGCCAGTGCTTGACCCCCGCGGGGATGTTCACCACGTCGCCGGGTGTGAGCAGCTGCGCGGGCTTGTCCCACTCCTGATACCAGCCGCGCCCGGCCACGCATACGAGAATCTGCCCACCGCCCTCATCGGCATGATGGATATGCCAGTTGTTGCGGCAGCCCGGTTCAAAGGTCACGTTGCAGATGCCTACCTGTGCGGTGGACAGCGGCGCAAGGTAGCTCTGCCCGGTGAAATACTGCGCGTAGCCGTCGTTGGGCGCGCCGATGGGGAACACCATCGAAGCCGCATGCGCCTGCATGGTGTCCTGCACTGGCGCAGCATCCCCCGCCCAGACCTCCTTGGCCATGTTGAACGCTGCCCAGGCCTTGGGCCAGCCCGCATAGAAGGCCGCATGGGTCAGAATTTCCGCGATTTCCTCCTTGATGATGCCGTTTTGCCTGGCGGTGGTCAGGTGATAGCGGAAGGACGAATCCACCAGCCCCTGGGCCATCAGCGCCGTTACCGTGACCAGAGAGCGGTCGCGCAGCGAGAGCTTGTCCGTGCGGTTCCAGACCTGCCCGAAGAGCACGTCGTCATTCAGCTCGGCAAATTTCGGGGCGAAGGCGCCCAGGGCGTCGCGTCCCGCGGTTTGTTTGACAGACATGGTTTTGTCTCCTTTCATCTCATCCGTTCGCAATGTGTTTACTCCGCCGTATAGGGGGCGATGCCTTTTTCCGCAAGCCAGGCTTCCATTTCTTCCGCCGTGGTGGAAGCGGAGAAGCGTGCGCCCTCGATCCAGTTGACCGTCCCATCGGTCAGCGCAGCGAGAATCTCGCCGGTCCGGCCATAGCCGCTGCTGGCGGAGGTACAGAAGGTGAGCACGGTCTTGCCGCTCAGGTCATGGGCCTCCACGAAGGTCTCAATCAGCCGCGGCGCCTGTCCCCACCAGATGGGAAACGCCAGCACCACCGTATCATACTGCGTCATGTTTTCAACCGTCGCGGCCAGAGCGGGGCGGCTGGTTTCATCGTTCATTTCCTGATTGGCGCGGCAGTCCGCGTCATTGTAGTTGAGGTCGGCATTGGTGTAGGGAATGGTAGGCTCAATGCGGAACAGGTCTGCGTTGAGGTACGCGGCCGCGTATTCCGCCAGCGGCCAGGTATTGCCCGTCGCTGAGAAGCAGGCGACCAGCACATGGGAGTCCGTGGGCGTAAAAGCGGGCGTCTCTTCCTCGGCACAGGCGAAGGAAAGGCTCATCATCAGGGCCAAAGCAAGGATAAGCAGCTTTTTCATCTTGGTTTCCTCCTTTATTTTTTGGATGATTCATTTTTTGCTTAGTTCAAGCGCATTCAACCAGTTGCGGATCGCGGCGAGGCTCGCGCCGCTGTCAAACCGTCTGCCGGGCAGAAAGATGGCCTTTGTGGGGCAGGATTTTTTCAGAATTTCCTCCGTACGCCCCATGCCGCTGCCGCCGGAGGCGGCAAAGGGCACGACGCGCTTGCCGGAAAAATCGCAGGAGGCCAAAAACGTTTCGATGATGCGCGGGGCCTGATACCACCAGATGGGGAAGCCGACAAAGACGGTATCGTAGCGCGTCAGATCCGGCAACTCGCCTGCGATGCCCGGACGGCAGGCCGGATCTTTTATCTCCACGGAGGAACGGCTTTGATTGTCATGCCAGTTGAGATCGGCGGCAGTATAGGGATGCTCGGGCCGGATCTCATAGAGATCAGCCTGGGCGGCGCGGGCGAGCGTTCCGGCCAGACGGGCGGTTTCTCCGGTAGCGGAGAAGTATGCAACAAGGATCATGAAAGTCTCTCCTTTCCTGGTTTTCAGACTTTGGGTGTGTTTTGGGACCAGACGCCGGGCCGGTCCGCCGCTTCCCGCGTGTTTTGCGCCATCACGCCTACCAGCGCATGGGGCGTATAACAGGCTTCCAGATAAGCAACTTCCTCCTCCGTAAGCGCCTGTTCCGTGGCACGGGCCGCGCCTTCCACATGGCTGAGCTTGGTCGCTCCGGCCACGGGAATTGCCCCCTTATGGATCAGCCAGGCCAGCGCAATCTCCGTCATGCTGACGCCATGGAGCCGGGCCAGCTCCGCCACGCGCTCAATGATGCGGGCATCCTGTGCCGCGGTGGCATCATACTTGCCCTTGGCGTAGGCATCCTCCTCCAAACGCCTGGAGGTCTCCCCCGGCAGCTTTGACAGCCGCCCGCCGGCCAGCGCGCTGTAGGGCGTAACGGCAATGCCCTCCTCCCGGCAGTAGGGGATCATCTCCCGTTCCTCTTCCCGGAAGATCAGGTTGTAATGTCCCTGCACGGAAATAAAGGGAGCAAAGCCCTCCCGGCGGGCCAGTTCATTGGCCTTGCACAGCTGCCAGGCGAAGCAGTTGGAGATGCCGATATAGCGTGCTTTACCCGCCTTGACGGCATCGTTCAGTCCCTCCATGATTTCGTAAAGCGGCGTTCGGTAGTCCCACATATGATAGATGTACAGGTCCACATGGTCCATGCCCAGGTTTTGCAGGCTTTTGTCCAGCATGCGCCGCACATGCTCCTGTCCGCTGATTCCGGCGTCGATCTCCTCCTGGGTGCGCACAGGAAACTTGGTGGCCACGACCACGTCCTCCCGGCGGGCAAAGTCCCTGAGAGCGCGGCCCAGATACTGCTCGCTGGTGCCGTTTTGATACACGATGGCCGTATCAAAGAAGTTGATGCCCAGTTCCAGGGCCCGGCGAATGATGGCCCGTGAGTCTTCCTCATCCAGCGTCCAGCTGTGCTGCCCATGGGCGGCATCCCCAAACCCCATGCAGCCCAGGCATACACGGGATACATTCAGGCTGCTTTTTCCCAGTTTGGTATATTGCATTATAATGGCTCCTTTCTTGGAATACCGCTTGCTTATGTGCCGGAAGTGTGCATCCTGTAGCGCAGGTAATCCAGCCGCTGCAGCTGCTTTTCCTTCAGGTGGATTTCGTTCAGGGCCGCATCCCGACGCTTTTCCAGCATGCGGATGCGTTCTTGGGTGGTATCGGTGCCCGAAAGCAGCAAGCGCATGTAGCCCTCAACCTCTTGTGCGCTGAAGCCCATATCATGCAGCGCCATGATCGTGCTTAGACGCTCCAGATCCTGATCGTCATACTGCCATTGGCCCATCACCTGCTTAACGGTACTGCAAAGGCCCCAGCTTTCGTACTCATCCAGAATGTCCATGGGAATCAGGTAGTGTTGGCTTGCTTCTTCCTTGGTCATTTGCCTCATGGCTCCTCTCCTTGCGTCCCTTTGGGATCAGGCGTACGCTTTTGCAGCAACTTTGCCGCCTTGCGTATTGCACCTGTTCAGATGCCCGGAAGGTTTCGGCCTTCCAAGCCGCCTAAAAAAGGGATGTCCCTTTGAGGACATCCCCATTGTATCGCAGCTCCCTCTTCCATGTCTAATACCTATTCCATATGTTCCAAAATGCCTGATAGGCATTTCTTTGCATGCGCAATCAGAGCGCTGACCGCGGGGAAGGCAACCTGATGCTTCTTCCAGACCAGCACCGATCCAAAGGCCAGGGGCGGATGCAGCGGCACAAAGCGCAGGCCTGGATACTGGCAGTCCAGACGGATGCACAGCGCGTCGCCAAAGCCGTTTCTGACCAGCATGGCCACGTTGTACAAAAGGTTGTAACGAACGGAAATGTCCAGCTTTTGAAATTCATCGCCAAACCAGTTGGCCAGCTCGTGCTGAACCATCTCCCTGCCGGAGATCATCAGCGGCCGTCCTACCAGATTCTCCGGCCGCACGAACGGCAACCGCCCCAGGGGGGAATCCTCCTGCGTCAGCACGCCCCATTCTTCTCGTACCGGCACGCGGATAAACTCGTATCGAGATATATCCACCGGTTCGGGAAATAATCCGATATCCAGCGTGCCGTTTTCGATGCGCTCCTTGATGTGATCGGCATTTCCGCTGTAAAAGCGGTAGCGCACCCTGGGATAGCGCTGGCGAAAGGAAGAAAGGACCTCCGCCAGCACCGACACGCTGCGCGTTTCACCACTGCCGATGGCAATTTCACCCGTGAGCTCCTCGTCTTTGTGAGCAAAATCCTTCTCGGTGCGTTCCGTGAGCTCCACGATTTCCTGCGCCCTGCGCCGGAGAAGCAGGCCATCCTGCGTTAAGACGATGCGGTGGTTGCTTCGTTCAAACAGCTTTGTGCCCAGCTCCTCCTCCAGTTCCCTGATCTGGCGGGACAGGGTGGGCTGCGTTACATGCAGAAGCTGGGCTGCACGGGTGATATTCTCCTCTCTGGCAATCATCAAAAAGTACTTTAATACGCGCAGCTCCATGGTCTCCCTCCTTTTGGGGCGGATCAGGCATAAGTAGTAAAGAAAACAGCCTGCCGGGATTTTGCAGCAGCGATCCTGTCAGACGATTTCAGCATGGCCTCAAGCTGTGGTTAAAAAGTCTTTGAGAAACGCGATAAATGTTGTGGCAGCCAGCGAAAAGGGCTGTTGACGCCGCCAGGCCAGGACGCTGGTCGTCCATAATGCCGGAGACAGCGGACGAAATGCCATTTTCGTTTCATCCAACAGAGGCAGCGACCCGTGAATCACAATGGCATACCCCAGCCCTGCCTGACCATCAGGGAGGAATTGGTGCTCAGATTGCTGGTGAAACAGATGTTCAGCCGTGAATAGGCGCTGCCAAACCAGTTGGCCAACTCGCTTTGTACGCTGAGGCGCCTGGGCAGAATCAGCGGCAGCGCCGACGGCTCTTCAGCCGTCAGGCATTTGCGGCCTGCCAGCGCATCGTCGGGACGCATGAGCACACCCCATTCTTCCCGTCCGGGAAGGCGAATGTAATCATATTTATCCATATCGACGGGTTCCAGCAGCAGTCCCACATCGAGGAGACCCTTGTCCATCTGCTCCTTGACAACGTCGGCATTGGCCGTCAGCAAATCGAACGCAACCAGTGGATATTGCGCATGAAAAGCCTCACAGCACCGGGCAAGTACCGTGCCGGCCGCGAGTTCGCCACTTCCGATGCTGATGCGGCCCTCCAGCCTTTCGTTTTGACTTACGAATTCCTGCTCGGTATCGGCCAGGGCCACCAGTTCTTCCGCGCGGCGCAGCAGCAGCGAGCCTTCGTTGGTCAAGGCAATTTTCCTTGCTCCCCGCTCCATGAGCTTTACGCCCGGTTCCTACTCCAGCATGGACAGCTGGCGGGACAAGGTTGGCTGCGTAATATGCAGCACTTTCGCCGCACGGGTAATGTTCTCCTCCCGAACGACGGTCAGAAAATAACGAAGAACACGAAGCTCCATCCGCTTCCTCCCCCCTTGTCATCCTATCTGCGATGATAGCAGGAGCCCGTTCGTTCGTCAATATTCGTAGGAAAAGCGCAGCTTTTGTTGGGGGATGGCGAGGCGTATGCTGCGCATGCCGATAAACCGGCGCGCAGGCCGGGTAACGACCGCAGGCTTATTGCGGCCCTATGGCAAAGCCATGGTTCACTGCAGGCTGCCATAGAGCTCACGCCCGCCGTCATTGCGGACGGTCAGGGGCGGCATGGCCTTTAACTGCTCCGCCTCCGGGGTATCATACAGCACTGTGTCAATCGTAACTTTGCAAGAAAGTTGCCTCATCATCCCTGGTATTTCGCTAGCCATAAGGAGGCAGCATCAGAAATTTGTTGCCAAATTCCAAGACAGGTAAAACAGAGGAGGAAGCAATGGCCTCTCCCGGAAGGGAGCTGTGCAAACCTGCGGATAAACATACAAACAGGGCCGGACGCGAGAAAGTCAGCGTCCGGCCCCAAGAGGTCCGTTAATACATGGTTTTCATGCTACCGCGGATTTCGCCAAAGACATCGATAAAATCTTCGCGGAAGCCGGCGGGGAAGAGGATTTCCAGACCGTAGAGCGTGCGATCGATGCACACGTACTGGATACGGCCGCCGATTTCCACCCCATCGGTACGGGTGGCGGTGTAGTTGGCATAGACGCCAAGGCTGCCCATCATGTAACGGGTGGCGGTATAGCTGGGCTTAAAGGAGGAAATATCGCTGGCGCCGCCGATGATATCCAGCCGCTCCTTGACCAGCGATTCCAGATCGCTCTGATTGTAGTTGGAGGTCACGGTCTGGGCAGTGATGGTGATCACACACTGCTGTCCATCCTTGATCTGGGATTCCGGCTCGCGCAGGATGAAGGTCTGCGCCTGGCTTTCATCCACAAGCCAACCCGCGGGAGCCTTGAAGCTCACGCCCACGGAAGCCGCGCTGTAGTCGCCGTAGGTAAAGCTGAGCGAGGGACGCGGGGTGGGGGTGGGCATATCAATGGGGTCCAGCGGGATGGGGGTGCTGCCCGCATAGGGGTAGACCGTGCCCGTCGGCTCCGGAACATAAAGATCACTGCCGTCATCCAACTCCGGGTCAATGTAGTTTTCCTCGTTCAGGGCGTCCTGCTCGGTAAAGCTGTTCTCCAGCGCCACATCATAAGGGTTCGTATCAAAGATGCTCTGAGGGGCAGAGGCATCCGCCGTTCCGGCTCCGCTGGCGGCATCCGCCGTAGACGGATCGGTTTCGGTCTCCAGCACGATGGGCTCCGGGGTCGGGGTGGCAGGACCCAGGGCCTGCGTCACTTCCGGGAACTGCTCGGTGGTGGATGGCTGACCGGAGCAGCCGCTCAGGGTCAGCGCGGCCAGCAACAGGCAGAGCAGGGGCTTCCATAGGCGTTTCATGACTGTTCCCTCCAAATTGACGGCTGCGGCCGTCCATGTCCAAAAAAGAGACGATCAACACTGGGGGAGAATTTCATTTGTCATGGTATTGTAACATTTTTACGGGCGGTCCGTCAACCTTTGTCCTCGCCGGGGGTCAGGGCGTCATAGTCAGCGTGGTAGAGACGGCGGTCCAGCGACCAGATTTTATCCGAGAATACGCCGGGCTTAACCTTGGCAATGGCGGAGGACATCTCGTTCATGCGGGCGTCAAGCAGGTCCACCCAGTGCAGCACCTCGGCTTCGGGGAACATGGGCTTGCGTGGGCTGCCATACTCGGCCTCGCCATGATGGCTGAGCAGCATGTGCTCAAGCAGCAGCACCGGTTCGCCGCTGATGCCCAGGTCGTTTGCAGCTTCCTGAATGCGCGTGACCCCCAGCACCAGGTGTCCCAGCAGCAGGCCTTCGCGGCTGTAATCGCGCACCACGCCGAGGTTGTCAGAGATCATTTCTTCGGTTTTGCACAGGTCGTGCAGGATCACGCCTGCATAGAGCAAATCAGCATTGAGCCAGGGGTATACGCCCACCACCGCACGCGCCGTGCGCAGCATGCCCGTGGTGTGGTGCAGAAGGCCCCCGCGCTCGGCATGATGAATGCGCTGGGCGGCGGGGTAGTAACGCAGCTTTTCATCAAAGCGGCGCAGAAGTTCGCGGGTCAGTTCCCGCAGGGGCTGGCTCTGGAAGGCGTCCACCGCGTCATAGAGCTCTTTCAGCATGGCTTCGGGAGACTCCGGTGCGCAGGGGGTAAGGGCGTTGAGATCCACCTCGTCGGCGGGGGTCATGGCACGGATGCGCTCCACGCGCAGCTGCAGGCGGCCGTTGTATTCCAGCGTGCCGCCACGTACCTTGACCACGCTGCCCGGAGCAGGCGGAGGCACGTTTCCATCCCACACCTTGGCGTTGACTTCGCCGGTGCGGTCGGCCAGGTTCAGATCCAGGTACTTGGCGCCGTTGCCGCCCGTGCGCTGGTCGGACGAGCGTACCAGCAGAAAACCCTCGAACCGCTGGCCCTTGAGAAGGTCGCAAACATTTGGCTGGGGCATGAAAACGCTCCTTTATGCATCAGTATCCACATACATGGCCACGCGCGTGCCCGGCAGGTTGGTGTAGCGGGCAAATTCCGCCTGCCACTCCACGTTGACCACGCCCACAGGGCCGTTGCGCTGCTTGGCGATGATGATTTCACCCGCGTTGTCATCGGGCTTGGGGCCGTCCTCCGCGCCGGCGGAGGCATAGTATCCCTCGCGGTGCAGAAAGAGCACCACGTCGGCGTCCTGCTCGATGCTGCCGGAATCGCGCAGATCGCTGAGCATGGGACGCTTGTCGGTACGCGCGGCGGGCGCGCGGCTGAGCTGCGCGCAGGCCAGCACGGGAATTTTCAGCTCCAGGGCGATAGCCTTGAGCTGGCGGCTGATCTCGCTGACCTCCAGCTGGCGGTTCTCCACACGTTTATCCGTTCCCATCAGACCCAGATAGTCGATTACGATCAAATCCAGGCCCTGCTCCATCATCAGCCGGCGGCACCGGCTGCGCAGCTGTGAGGGGGTCAGGCCGGGCGTATCGTCGATGTAGACGCGGCAGGAGGACAGATCATTGATGGTATCGCCGATCTTGACCCATTCGTCGTCGGAGAGCATGCCGCTACGCACACGCTGCATGTTAATGCTGGCGGCGGAACAAAGCAGGCGCAGACCAATCTGCTCGCTGGGCATTTCCATGCTGAACACAGCCACACAGCGCTTGGCCTTGCAGGCGGCAAACTGCGTAACGCCCAGTGCCATGGAGGTCTTGCCCATGGCGGGACGCGCGCCCACCAGCACCAGTTCGCCCCCATGCAGGCCGGTGAGCATGCGGTCCAGGTCGTACAGGCCTGTGGGCACACCGGACAGACGGCCCTTGAGGCGGCTGAGCTCCTCGATCTGATCAAAGGTGGACATGAGTACCTTGTTGAGCGGCACCAACGTTTCGGCCCCGGCGCGCCGCATCACAATATCAAAGATGAGGCGCTCGGCATTGTGCAGCACGTCGGCGAGCGAATCGGACTGGGCGTAACACTGCCGCTGAATGGTCTGGGCGGCGGAGATGAGCCGCCGAAGGGTGGATTTTTCCTGCACAATCTGGATGTACGTGCGGGTGTTGGCAGTGGTGGGCACGAATCGCACAGCCTGCAAAAGATAGGGCGCACCGCCCACGCCGTCCAGCGTGCCGCGCCGGGTAAGCTCGTTGCCCACGGTCATGAGATCGACGGGGTTGCCGGCGATGTGCAGGGCGCGCATGGCTTCGAAAATTTCCTTGTGCTCGGCGGAGTAGAAATCCTCCGGCACGAGGGTCTCAAAGGCGAGGGTGGCCGCGCCGGAATCCTGAAGCATCGCGCCCAGCACCGAGCGTTCGGCGTCGATGCTGCTGGGGGGCAATGCGGATGCGATTTGTTCGGGCACGCCGGTTTCCATGCGGTTCCCTCCCTTCGGATAAATGACGGAGACACAAGAGCGGCACAGAACCGCCAAAAACGCGGAAAAGCAGCCCCAGGCTTGCCAGCCGCCGCAACAGAAGCACCGAGACGGCGAAGCAAAGATGCCCGTCCGGACATGGGGCGGCATCATGCCGGGGCCGCGGGGACGGCGAAGCGGCGCGCGTCAGCTCCGGCGGAGTGAAGCGGCATCATGCCGCGCGGAGTGAAACGGCATCATGCCGGGGCCGCGGGGACGGCGAAGCGGCGTGCGTCAACTCCGGCGGAGTGAAACGGCATCATGCCGCGGGGACGGCGAAGCGGCGCGCGTCAACTCCGGCGGAGTGAAACGGCATCATGCCGGGAAGCGGCATCATGCCGGGGACGCCTCAGGCGGCGATGACGGAAACCTTCATGGGGGTGGTCACGCCGGAGTAGAGCCAGACGGTGATGTCTACATCGCCCACCTGGCGGATGGGCTCGCACTCGATCTTGCGCTTGTCCACGTCCACGCCGTGCTGTTCCTTGAGCGCGGCGGCGATTTCCTGGCTGGTGATGCTGCCGTAGAGACGGCCCTGCGAGCCGCACTTGACCTTCAGGGTGATGACCTTGCCGCGCAGGCTGTCGGCCAGCTTCTGAGCGGCCTCGCGGCGCTCGCGCTCCAGACGCTCCTCGTTGGCGCGTTTGCGCTCGATTTCCTTCACTGCGCCGGGCGTAGCCTCCACAGCCCACTTGCGGGGAAAGAGATAGTTGCGGGCAAAGCCGTCGGATACGTTGAGAACGTCGTCCTTCTTGCCGGTGCCCTTGACGTCGCAAAGCAAAATCACTTTCATGGATATTAACCCTCCTTGTGAGAATCGGTGGTTTTCAAGAGCCGGGAACGAAAGTGCAGCGCCTGATCGGCCACGCCGATGAAGAACAGCGCTACGGGAAACAGCGCATAGAGCACGGCCGAAAGCGCGCCATAGAGCGCTGCGCGGCCGGGAATGTGCGCAGAGAGCATGCATACCAGCACCGCCGCACCCGCCAGCTGAAAGGCGCAGGAAAAGGTTGCGTAAAAGAGCAGGCCCAGGGTCTGCGCCAGCCGCGCCTGCGCGCCGATCAGCAGAAGCGAAGCCAGGGCCATCAGGAACAGGACCCAACGCAGACGTGAAGGAATCACCATCAGGCGGAAACCGGGCGGGGACACCACACGCGCCTTGCGTTCGCCCGGATGCTCCGGGTCCGGACCAACAACCAGTACCGCGCAGCGCATGCGCTGGACGCGCAGAGCGGTGAACAGCCCGCCCAGCAGGCAGGCCTGCACAAAGAGCCAGGGCAGCAGATTCTCCAGCATCAGCGCTACATTCAGCCGCAGAGACAGCAGCATCTGCCGCACCACTGCAGGGTCCAGCAAAAACAGGGGCAAGGCGCCGCTGTAGCCATCCGGCACGGCGAGCAGGCCTGCCGCTGCAAAGCGGTACAGGAGCAGGCCCGGCTGATCGGATGCCTCCACCTGGGCCGCGAGCAACTGCGCCAGCCCTTCGGCAATCCCCGCGCCGAGCGCATGTGCGGCCGCCAGCGTGACCAGCGTAAGCGAGGCGGCATACGCGCCGATGTATAAGCCGATGGACAGGGGGGCAGCCAGCTTTTTGCGAGCCTTGAGCCACAGGGTGAGCGCCATGGGCAGCGTACCCGGGAGCAACAGCGAGAGGGAATACAGGGGATCAAAGCGATAGAGCAAGGACAGGGCGGCGGGAGCCGCTGCGGCCAGCCAGGCGGCCCATTGCCGGCCGGACCCTGCCAGGGGGCAGCCCAACAGCGGCGTGAGCAGCGCCAGTCCCACGCAGGCAGAAGGGAAAAACGCCATCAGGCCAGTCAGCACCAGCAGGCCGGCCACGGCGGCAAACAGCCTGGACCGTTCGGGCCGGATCACCGCGGACTGCACGCCCATCCCTCCCTCGTTGGAATCGATCATTTTGTTACCTCCCGCGCGAATGCGCCAGGGGTTGATTCATTATAAACTTGGCCGGGAGAGAAGTCAACAGGACCGACGGGCACCGTCCCGCCGGGGGGTGAAGCCCTCGAAGATGGGAAGCTGGTATCCCCGCGCCAGCGCGCCGTCCAGCGCCTCCTGACTGCGCAGAGTCCAGGCGGCAAGCAGGGGATGAAAGCAGCGGCGCATCAGCCACATGGCCAGCGTATGATCCTCCGGGCAGGAATAGGCCACAAAGTGCGGACGGCTGAGGCTGTTGACCAGCAGGTGCTTGAGCGCAAAGTACGCGATGAACCCGGTTTCACCCGGTTGACGCGCGCCGCCCATGGCCAGCTGACCGCGCACCACATCCGGCGCGTGCAGGCGGAAATAGCGCATGGCCAGGGGATGAAAGCTCTCCACGCAGTAGGGACCGCCATAGGCGCCAAGCTGCTGAAGCGCCGAAGCTGCGTTGCGCGCCGCGCCCCCGTGATGCTTGACCTCCACGATCAGCGGGACGCGGCCGCCAACCAGCGTGAGCACGTCGCTGAAAAGCGGCACGCACGACCCATCCGGCAGCGGATGGCGGCACAGTTCCTCAAAGGTGATGTCGCAGATGCGCAAATCCGCACCGCACACGCGCTTGAGGCTGGCATCGTGATGAACCACCAGGAAGCCGTCACGGGTGAGCTGTACGTCCAGCTCAATCCCATAGCCTGCTTCCACCGCGCGGGAAAAGGCGGCCAGGCTGTTTTCGGGCACATCGCCGCCATGCAAACCGCGGTGCGCGTACAGCCAGCCCGTGAGGGCCGAGGCGTCGGGCCGTTTCCGTCCGGGAGCGATCAAAAACAGATACAGACCCGCGAGAAACACAAGGCACAATAAAATCCACAAAAGCACGCTCATCTTCAATCATCTCCCGCATCAAAAGCCTCCAGCCGGCTGCGCGGCGGCTGGGGCCGGCTGTCGCCGTGGCGGGTCAGGCTGATGGTGACGAAGGACAGCGCCACCATCACCGCCGCGTAGGGCAAAAGCGTGTAATACCCCACGTGCTCCAGCAGCCAGCCGCTTACAATGGGCGTGACAATCTGCGCGGCCATGGAGAAGGTGTAATAGTAGCCGGTGTACTTGCCCACGTCGCCGCTCTTGGAGATCTCCACCACCATGGGGTAGGAATTGACGTTGATCATGGCCCAGGCCGCTCCCACCAGGGCGAAGATCCCATACAGCACAGGGCTGAACTGCGCAAACAACGCCGCCGTGCCAAAGCAGGCCGCCAGCAGCAAAACGCCCGCCTGAATGACGCGTTTGCGGCCAAAGCGCGAGGAGAGAAAGCCCACGGGCAGGTAGCTGACCACCGCGCCCACCGTGGCTACCATCAGGCACTGGGAAGCCGCCTTGATGTCATAGCCCCACTGGACGCTTACATATTTGGTAAAGGCGGTGGTGACGGCATTGTAGCCCATGAACCACAGGCTGACCGAGCACAGAATCAGGATCAGGCTGCGGCGCAGCGCAGGGTCCAGTGAGGAAAAGCCCGCGCCGGTGGAGGGCGTTTCGTCGGCCTGCGCCTGGGCGGCATCTTCGCCCTGCGTGGCGAGGTTTTGCAGCTCGACCTCGCGGGCCAGCCGGTTTTCCCGGATGGTGAGCAAAAGCACCGCGACGGCCGCCAGCATCAGAATGGAAACGGCCAGAAACAGCGCGGAATAGTTCTCGCGTCCCGTGGCGTCCCGCGTGACCAGCAGGCCGGTGGCAGCCAGCGTAAACACCCCGCCCAGTGTGCCCATCAGGTTGATGATGGCGTTGCCCTTGCTGCGCAGGGGCTTGGGGGTTACGTCCGGCATGAGCGCCACGGCGGGGGAGCGGTACACGCCCATCGCCAGAAGCAGCAGCCCCAGTGCCACCACAAACAGCCACAGGCTGCGGGCACCGTCCGCGACGGGCAGCAGGTTCATCAGCACCACCGCGGCCAGCGTGCCGCCCAGGATATAGGGCATACGCCGGCCCAGGCGCGTGTGCGTGCGGTCCGACAGCTTGCCGAAAAGGGGCAGCAGAAACAACGCCAGCACATTGTCCAGCGCCATGATCACGCCCGCGATATCGTCCGGGATATCGAAGGTATTTTTCAAAATGAGGGGCACCACATTGTCATACAGCTGCCAGAACGCACAGATGGACAGAAAGGCCAGGCCCACCAGGAGCGTTCGCTTGTAATTGAGCTTCATGCTCAAAACCTCCCATATCGAAACGACGATTTTTTCCTATGATACTGCGGCGGAGAGGAGAATGTCAACGGCGCGAAACGCAAGGCCGCCACGGGAGAACGGCCAGGCTGCAAGAGGGGCCCCACGGCCTGGCCAGATTGGCGGCGCTTTACACCTCCGGAATGACAACCTCCACCTCTCTGCCCGCCTCCGCCGAACGGGCGATGGCGTCGATGATGGCCTGGTTGTAGAGAATCTGCGAGGACGGCACAGGCGCTGGCCCGCCGCTCTCGATGGCGTCCAGGAAGGAGCGGATTTTGCGGTCGAAGAGGCCCGGACCCTCGTCGGGGATGATGGGCAGCTCCGTCACCGTCTGCAGGCCCGCCACATCGGTATACAGCTTCATGGGGCCGCCCACGGTGCCGTTCCAGCACTCCGTGGAGGGAATGCGCAGCGCACCCTCCGTGCCCAGAATCAGCGTATCGCCCGGCGTGTCCAGATGCATAGCCCAACTGATGCGGAAATCCAGCACCACGTCCCCCTCCAGGCGGATGAATGCGGCGGCGAAGTCGTCCACATCAAAGCGCGCGGCGTTCTGGGCGGCGGTGTGGAAGGCGTCGGGGGACTGATAGCGCTCGCTTTGCCCAAAATAGGCGGAGGTATAGCCCGTCACGGTCAGCGGGCGGGGATAGCCGATGGCGTTGAGCACCATGTCCAGCGAATAGCAGCCGATATCGCCCAGGGCGCCGATACCGGCGGTCTTCTTTTCAATAAAGGTGCTGTTGGGGATGCCGCGGCGGCGCCCGCCGCCGGTCTGAATGTAGTAGACCTTGCCCAGCGTGCCGCCTTGCACGATTTCCCTGATCTTTTGCATGTTGGCGTCCATGCGCGGCTGAAAGCCGATGGAAAGCAGCCTGCCGCTTTTCTTTTCGGCGCGGATGATGTCCGCCGCCTCCTGGACGGTCACGCTCATGGGCTTTTCCAGAAGAACGTTCACGCCGGCGGCCAGCGCGTCGATGGTGCATTGGGCGTGCGCGGTGTTGTAGGTGCAGACGGATACGGCGTCCAGCCGCTCGCTGGCCAGCAGGCTTTTATGATCGGGGTAGCAGCGGGCGCCGGTGAGGCCGTAGCACTTGGCAAATGCTTCGGCCTTGCCGGGAATCAGGTCGGCAAGTGCCACGATTTTGACGTCCGGCTGATTGAGGTAGCTTTCGGCGTGGGCCTCGGCAATCCATCCCGTGCCGATGATTCCCACGCGGAAGGTATGGTCATAGGCCCGTTCTTCACGCCGGGTGGGGGTAAAGCTGGAAAGCACGTTGTCGCTCATGATCGGAGAACCTCCTCGCATACAAATGGGGAAAGCGGAGCGCTGCCCCCGGATGTTGGATGACGCTGGTATTATACTGGTTTTGGAGCGCTTTGTCGAGATTGTGTTCCTTAAGGGGCTATGATATAATGGCTGGGCGGGCATACGTTGACCCGACGGCAGAAAACGAGGTGAAAACATGGCCGGCATCACCTATAAATGCCCCAGCTGCGGCGGCTATCTGAACTTTGATCCCGATGGCGGGCAATGGAAGTGCCCGTTTTGCCATTCGACCTTTCAGGAGGACCAGCTGCTGACCGGCGAAGGGGAGCGGACAGGCGAACGCCCGGATACGGCTTCCGAAAAGGACGGCGCGCAGGTGACCTATCACTGCCCCAGCTGTGGCAGCCAGATCGTGACGGACGAAACCACCGTGGCCACGCACTGCTACTATTGCCACAGCCCTGTGGTATTGCAGGGAAAGCTCACCGACGATATGCGGCCCGACGGGGTGCTGCCCTTTGCCATCGATCAGCAAAAGGCCACGACGTCCTTCATGGACTGGGTGCGGCGCAAGCGTTTTGTGCCCAAAGGGTTTTTCAGCGAGCAGCAGGTACGGGAGATGACGGGCGTATACTATCCCCATTTTGTGACCGACTGCGAGGCGGAAGGGGCCATCGACGGCGAAGGCCGCCAGGTCAGCGTGGCGGAGACGCCCAAATACATCATCACCAGCACGCGGCACTACCATGTGCGGCGCGAGGGACGCTTCAGCTTCCGGGGCATCATGCGTCCGGCGCTGTCCAGCGCCAACCGCAAGCTTAGCGACGGCATCCATCCCTTTCCGCTGGAGAACGCCAAACCCTTTGCGGGCGCGTATCTGTCCGGCTTTGTGGCCGAGCGGCGCGACTTGGACGCCGCCTCCATTGGTCAAGATGTGGAGCGCGAGGTTCAGTCCTATGTCGAGCCGCTCCTGACGGATGACCTGCATTATGACAGCTTCACCGTGACAGCCTCCGCCAAGGTGGGCAAGCGTACCACGCGATATCTGCTCCTGCCCACCTGGGTGCTCACCTATCCCAACCGCAAGGACCCCCAGCATCCCTATTACTACGCCATGAATGGCTGCACGGGCCGGGTGTGCGGAAAGCTGCCCATCGACCTGAAAAAGCTGTATCTGGCAGGGGCGGGCATTGCGGCGGCGGTGTTTGCGGCAGGCTGCGTGCTGAGCTACTTCCTGTTTTGAGGGAGGGACACGGGCATGAGAACGAAACGATGGGCGGGCCTTTTGGCGCTTGTGCTGCTGCTTTCGTTATGCGGGGGTGCGCTGGCAACCGCTGCGCGCGTGTATGACGGGGCGGACCTGTTTACCGCGAGCGAAGAGGCTGCGCTGGAGGAGGAAATCGCCCGCTTTCAGGAGGAAACGGGGATGGATTTCGTGGTCGTCACCTCGGATGAACCCCAGGAGGACGGCGAACAGTATCGCGTGGCCGACGAGTTTTACGTCCATGGCAACTTTGGCCTGGACAGTGAGGACAGCGGCGTGCTGTACTACATCGACATGTACAACCGTTATCAGTACATCTATACCCGCGGCCAGATGATCGACTACCTGACCGGCTCGCGCATTGATGCGGCCACCGGTGGCAGCCAGAGCCTGCTGGCGCAGGGCGACTATGTGGGCGCCGCGGAGGAAATCATGGAGCGCGTGCGCGGCTACCTGCGGGATGGAATTCCCGAGGGCCAGTACCGCTACGACATTCTCACCGGTGAGATGCTGACCGCGCGGAAAAAGGCCCTCACCACCGCGGAAGCGGCGGTGTGCGCCGCCGTGGCCGCGGCCGCTGGCCTGGCATTTGTGGCTCTCGTCAAGCGCAGCTACCGCCTCAAGGGCAGTACCTACAGCTACAACTTCCGCGAAAACTGCGACCTGACCATCACCGGGCGGGTGGATGATTACATCCGCACCACCACGACCCAGGCCCGCAAGCCCGACCCGCCGCGCTCCTCCGGGGGCGGGGGATACCACGGCGGCGGCAGCGGTGTGCACACCAGTGTCGGCGGCGGCCATCACGGCGGTGGCGGCGGCCATTTCTGAGGCGATGCGGCCATGACCGGGAGACAGTCGATTCGGTGCGCCGTGGAGCGCATGCTTTGGCGCGGGGTGTTCATGGCGCTGGCGGCGGTATTTTTGACGGTGCTGCTGCCGGTGCTGTGGGACCTGTTTTCGCCCTTTTTGATCGGGCTGGCGGTGGCGGCTCTGCTCCGCCCGCTGATCGCCCTGACGCAGGAAAAGCTGCATATGCGGCGCGGAGTGGCGGTGGGCCTGTGGGTGGCGCTGGCGGTCCTTGCGGCGCTGTGGCTGGTATACTGGATCTGTTCATTTGTGGTGGTGCAGCTCACGGTGGCCACACCGGGCGTGGTGACGGGCGTGGTGGATATGCTGCGCACCGCGTCGGAACGGCTTCTGGACATGGCGCAGACCTTGCCCAGCGCCATTGGCAATACCCTTCGCACATCGCTTAACAGCGCGTTTCAGTCACTGTCGGAAGCGGGCATGCAGTTTGCGGGAAATGTGGTAAACGGTGCGCTCTCGGTGGTTGCCAGCCTGCCGTATGCTTTTGTATATGCCAATTTTCTGCTGCTGGCCGTGATCTTCATCACCAACCGCTATGAAAAATGGCGCAAGTTTCTGTCCGGACGGAGTCTCTTTGGCGGTGAACGTTCCATCCGGCTGCTCCGACAGTCGGCAGGACAGGGGCTGGCGGGCTATATCCGGGTGCAGCTGCTCTTTTCGCTGCTGACGCTGCTGATCGCATGGGTGTTTTTCGAGGCGGTGGGCTTTGAATACGCCTTTCTGATCGGCTTTGCGGCGGCGCTTCTGGAGCTGATTCCCCAGTTCGGCTGCGGCGTGCTGTATATCCCCTGGGGTCTGGTGTGCTTCGTGGTGGGCGCGCCTCAGAACGGTTGGCTGGTACTGGGACTGTATGGGGGATATTCGCTTCTGCGCCGCGTCACGGAGCCGGCGCTCCTGGGCACCAATCTGGGCGTGTCGCCCCTGGCTTCGCTGATTGGCATGTTTGTGGGCATGCGGCTGGGCGGCGTGCCGGGGCTGATTCTGGGCCCCATCGTGATGGTGGTGCTGGCAGGTGCGGTCAGGGCACATTTGTTTGAAGGGATGGCTCGGGATGCGAAAACCATCGCCCTTTGGATGACGGACCGCTGGCACAGAGATGAGAAGGAGAGAAAAAATGCAGCAGGATAAACCGCGCTGCGCATGGGCCAAAAGCCCGCTGATGCAGGCATATCACGATACGGAGTGGGGCGTGCCCACGCGCGACGACGGACGGCTCTACGAGATGCTGCTGCTGGAGGCATTTCAGGCGGGGCTTTCCTGGCAGGTTATCCTCAGCAAGAGGGAGAACTTCCGCCGCGCATTCGACGGCTTTGACCCGCATAAAATTGCGGCGTATGGCGAAGATAAGGTCGGGGAGCTGCTGAAGGATGCGGGCATCGTGCGCTGCCGGCGCAAAATCGAGGCGGCGGTGATCAACGCGCGCTGTTTTCTGGAGATTCAGCGCCAGTTCGGCAGCTTCGCAAACTACCTGTACAGCTTTACCGGCGGCCAGGCGCAGCTCATAGGTGGCGAAGCGCGTACAACCTCGCCGCTGAGCGACGCTATCGCGCGTGACCTGAAACGCCGCGGCATGCGCTACATGGGCTCGGTAACGGTGTACAGCTATTTGCAGGCCGTCGGCGTGGTCAACGACCATGAGCCCGGCTGCTTCCTGCACCGGGCGCATAAGGGCGGGTAAGCGGCTGAAGAACGGCCGGGAAGGACGCCTATGGAGCAATCCCTTTCCCGCCGGTTGGAGGCGATGGACCGCCGGCTGAACGGCCTTTTGCGCAAGGCGGCGCTGGTGGCGGTCACCCTTGCGGCCATGGCGCTGGCGCTGGTGCTTTTGCCTTATTGCTGGCCGTTTGTACTGGCCTTTGTGTTTTCGCGCATGTTGGAGCCCTTCGTCCGCGTGACGGCGAAGGGCCGTATTCGTCTGGGAAGAAAGGCTGCTGCCGCGCTGGGGGTGCTGCTGCTGTTTGGCGTTGCGGGCGCGCTGGCAACGGTGCTGGTCACGCGGCTTACGCGTGAACTGGTGCGCGCGCTGCCGCAGGCCGCTGCCTGGGTGGGCGAAGCGGCCGTGCCCTGGCTGCGCGGCCTGTACGATCAGGTGCGCGCGGCACTGCCGGATCTGCTGCCCGACGTGATGGACAACGCGCTCACTTCCCTGGCCCAAAGCGCCGTCGGCTGGGCGGCGTCGCTGTCGGCCGCGCTGACCAGCGGAGCGTTCAGCACGGCGGCCTCCATTCCGCATGCGCTGCTCAGCACGGTGCTGCTGGTGATGGGCACCTACTACATGACTGCCGATCGGGCGCGGATCGCGGCTTTTTTTCACCGGACATTTCCCGGCGGACTGATGAAACGCGGAAAGCTGGTGAGCGCGCGGCTGTGGAAGGCAGTGCTCCTGCAGGTGCGCAGCCAGTTAATGGTATCGCTGGCCGTGACGCTGTTTTTGATGATCGCCCTGGCAGCCTTCCGCGTGCGCTATGGGCTGCTGATCGGGCTGGGTATCGGCGTGGCGGACGCGCTGCCGGTGCTGGGGGCCGGGCTGTTTCTGATCCCCTGGAGCATCGCCGCCTTTGTGGCGGGCAACGCGGGCACGGGCGTGCTGGCAGCCTGCCTGTACGTGGGCACGGTGGTGATCCGCCAGGTGCTGGAGCCACGCATCGTGGGGCATAACCTGGGCCTGTATCCTCTGGCGACGATGGCCGCCATGTATGCGGGGTATCGGCTGATGGGCTTTCTGGGCCTGCTGGCCGGGCCGGTGCTGCTCAATGTGATCGTAGTGGTGCTGGAGGCGGATGAACGCACCTAGTCCAGCAAATCCGCAAGGATCAGATCAATGGCTTCCTCATGCACGTAGTGGATGGCCACGCCGTCCACTGCCAATGCGTCGGAAAAGGCGTCCAGCCGGTAGGCGGCGATCTCACGCGTGGCGCCGCCCACCGTGGTGAGAACGATGCGCCAGCGCGGCGCCTCGTCCTCGGGCACGGTCCATCCGTCGGGCAGGTCGCCCGATGCAGTCAGGGCGTTGAGGCGTGTGGTCAAGGTGGTAAGCAGCTCCGCGTCGGCTTCCTCGCCGTTGAGGGTGACCGCGGTATCATAGACGGTGTTGCCCTCCGCATCGGTTTCAATGTCGTTGTTGGGCAGCACGCGCTCGGTGTATTGGGCGGTCACGTGGACATCCCCCAGGGGGGATTCAATGAGGATATCGCTGAGGGCGGCGCCTCCCAGGTCCGCGGGCTGACGCGCCACCAGCGTATCGGGGGTGGCGGCCAGCAGCGTCTCCAGCAGAAAGCGGCTGACCAGATAGCAGCTGCCTGCGTATTCGCAGGTATAGAAAAACTCTCCCTCGGCGCGCCCGATGACAAACCGGAGCGCCTGCTCCCTGACCTCCACGGCGGCCAGCTGACCGTTTTCGTCCACTTGTCCGACGGTTCCCGCAGCCTGATGCAGCCAGAGGGTCAGTTCCGGATCGTCCAGACCGTACTGGGCACGGGTTTCGGCGTTGGCCTCAGCCTCGCGCGTACCCAGGCGAAAGGAGGAAAGCGCGGTGAGCAGCGCCTCGGCCTGCTCCGGATCTACGGGATACTGGTAGGGCTCCACCAGCAGTCCGGTATAATGCCCGTCCCCGTCATTGGAGAGCAGAACGGCGGTTTCCCCGTCCGCGCGGGAGAGGGTGACCTGGTCAATCAGGTCCTTGGACAGCGTGGGTTGCTCCACGGGCAACAGCCGGGTGGCGGTGGTGAGCAGCGCATCGGTGAGCCCGGAATCGCACATGTACACGCCATCGTCGCCGGACCAGCGGAAATAGGAATAGCTGGTGGTGGGCACGTCGCCGCCCAGCTCCAGCGTCATTTCCGTACCGTCCTGATAGCGCACCTGCGCCGTGGCGCGAGGCGTATCCAGTCCCATGTCCGCAAGATGTCCGGCCACCTCGGCCTCATCTTCGGCTACGACGCCGGGCATCACCAGCTGGGTCACAGCCTTGAGCATGGCTTCTTCCTGATAATCGCTCACGGTCAGCCACTGTCCGCCGCGTTCCAGCACAAGGTGGCCGTCCTGCATGCGCAGGGTATAGCGGTCCCCCTCTTCCTGAGAGATCACAATGCTGTCCAGCTGCGAGGAATCGCCCAGGTAAAGAGTGCGTGACTCCGGCCCCGTTTCAAGGGGCAGGGCGGTTTCGGCGGGAAAGCGCGCTTTGATGGCGGGCAGCAGGAAAAAAAGCGCCGCCGCGGCAAGCGCCACGCCCACACCTGTCAAAATCAGCAAAAGGCGCGGGCGGGGACGGCGCTTCGGGCGTTTTTTGAGGGGATGCTGCATGGGATTCCTCCTTAGCTTCAGCGGTTGCGGCGGGGCAGGAGCACGCACAGCCCGGCCACCAGCACCATGAGCGGCACCGCGATAATCAGCACCGTACCCACCGTCTGGCTGCCCACCGTCAGCGCGGGCCGCACCGCCGCCGAGGCCATGATATCCAGCGTAACAATCTTGTCCGAGAGCAGCTGGCCCATGAGCATGATGATGAACTGCTGTACATAGGTGCGCTGGTAGACGTATTCCTCGGTAAACAGCCCGCTGCTGCCCGCGATAAAGAGACGGCTGATGTTGCCGTTGGCGTGCATGCGGTGGGCGTAGAGCGCCACGCTCAATTCGCCGGAGCGGTCGCCCGGCTGCTGATCCACGCTGTCGGTACCGTCGGACAGGTCGCGCAGATAGGCCTGGTCGCTGGTTTTGAGCACGGTGCCGGTCGTCAGGCTGTGATCGGGCTCACCGGGGGTTTCAAAGGCGCAGGCGGCGGGCATGAGCAGCACGTCCATGCCGCTGGAAATCAGCGACTGCGTCATGTCCAGCTCTTCCATGTAGGGCACGATGGCCAGGGGATTTTCATGGTAGGCGCCGGGGTCCACCACGATGCCGGACAGCGGCGTGACGCCGTAGCTGCGCAGCAGGGACAGGTAATTGGGCATGCTGTCCAGCGGGTCGGTGTAGTCGCGGGTGATGAACAGGCTGCCGCCTTCCTTGGCAAATTCATTGATCTCTTCAAGCTCGGTGTCGCTGAAATCCTTCTGCGGCGAGGCAATGAGCAGCAGGGCCACGTCCGTGAGGGCGCCTTCGGCGGACAAATCGACGGTTACATGGTCATAGCCGTTGCTCTCCAGAAACGACAGCAGCAGCTCCAGCGCATCCGGGGTAAGCTCTCCGTGCCCCTGCAAAACGCCCACCGTCGGCGGGTCCGTCTGCGCTACGGAAGCGATGGCCTCCGTCAGCGATTTTTCATAGGACAGGCCCTCCGGCTGGAAGGTGCCGGATTCGATGTCGTACCCCTGGGTCAGAAAGTCGGTATAGTCCAGAATCTTGTAGCGGCCCGTGGCGTCGCAGCTGACGATGACGCTGTCGGCCTGGGCGGTCTTGTCCGTGTCGCCGGGAAAGCGCGTGAGAATGCCGGGATTCTGCGCGATATCAGTCTCCTTGACGGTCACGCGGTCGCTGAGCACGGCGTAGCGGTTGAGCAGCTGGAGCAGCTGCGTATCCTCCGCGCCGCTCTGGTAGAGCAGGTAGAGGTCCACATCGTTTTCCAGACGGTCCAGCACGGCGCGCGTCTGCTCGCCGGTGGTGGCATAGGCATTGAAGCTCAGGTCCGTGCGCCAGCCATATTCATCCTCCAGTGCCTGAACAAAGACGTTCACCAGCACGCAGATCGCCAGGAAGCCAGCCACCAGCAGCGCTCCCAACTTGCCGTGGCGCCACTTGGGCTGGCGAAAGCGCAGAAGCAGAGACGAAAGCCGCTTTTTCATGCCGCGCCCCCCTCCGAAAAGCGCCGCGCATCCAGAACGCGCGCGGCGCACACCAGACATGCCGCGATAAAGGTGAGGAAGAACAGCGCGGCCGCATAGCTGAACTGTCCCAGCCGGAAGGGCTCGTAGCGGTCATAGAGGCTCAGAAAGTTGAGCGCATCCGCCAGCCAGTCCACAGTAAGACTGGTTGCCAGCAAATCAGCCATCCACAGCACGAAATTGGCTCCGAAAGCCGCCAGCGCGCCGGTCATCTGGTTTTTGGCAAAGCAGGTCACAAACAGGTCCAGCGCCAGAAAGGACAGGCTTTGCAGGAGAAACCCCGTATACCCCACGAACCATTCGCCCGCATACACCGTGCCGCCCAGCGCGATGACCAGCGTATACACGTTGGTCAAAAGCACCGTGATCAGCATGATGCAGGCGGCGGCCAGGTACTTGGCCAGCACCACGCTGCCCAGGCCCGCCGGGCTGGTAAAAATCAGCTGATCGGTGCGCTTCTGCCGGTCCTCGCAGATCAGGCGCATGGTCAGCAGCGGCGAAAGCAGCATCACCAGCAGCGTCAGCTGTGACAGGAAGGTCAGCAGGTCGCCGGAGAGATTTTGCAGATTATAAAGGTAAAAAATCAGGCCGGAGAGCGTGAGAAACACCCCCATGAACACATAGCCCACCGGCGTGCGGAAATAGGCCAGAAAGTCGCGCTTGAAGATGGTGAACACGGAAAGGCTCCTTTCCTATTGCGAAATCACGTTCAAGAACACCTGCTCCAGGCTGTCGCCTACGCGCGAGAGGTGCAAGATGGGAATGTTCAGCCCGCTGAGCAGCGCAAACAGCCGCCGCTCCGGCTCCGACTCGCGGTGAAACTGCAAAAGCACGCTCGTGCAGCCGCTCTGTGCGGCGGGCTGCACGGTCGCGCGGCGCACGCCTTCCAGCTGCCTAAGCCGGCTCAGGATGGCCGCTTCCGGAGCATCCACGGTCAGCAGCACCGTTATGTCCTCCGGCGCGCTGAGCTGGGCGAGAGCGGCGTCCAGCTTGACCTGGCCGTGGTCCAGAATCACCACGTGGTCGCACAGCTGCTGGACCTCGCTCAAGATGTGCGAGGAAAAGAGGATGGTGTGGCTCTTGCCCAGCGTGTGAATCAACGCGCGGATTTCGGTGATCTGCCGGGGGTCCAGCCCCACGGTGGGCTCGTCCAGCACCAGCACGTCCGGGTCGCCGCACAGGGCCTGCGCCATGCCCGCGCGCTGTCGGAAGCCCTTGCTCAGGTGCCCCAGCAGGCGGCTTTGCATGGAGGTCAGGCCCGTCAGCTCCATCACCTCGTCCACGTGGGCGGGGATGGCCCTGGCTGCAACGCCTTTGAGCGCGGCCACAAAACGCAGGTATTCACGCACGGTCATCTCGTCGTACAGGGGCGGCTGCTCGGGCAGATACCCCAGGTGCCGCTTGGCCTCGCCTGGCTCCATGAGCGGGTCGTGACCGCCCAGGAGCGCACGGCCGGAGGTGGGCGCCAGGTAACCGGTCAGGATGTTGATCAGCGTGGTCTTGCCCGCGCCGTTCTGTCCCAGCAGGCCCATGATGCCGCTGCCCTCCATGCGCAGGCTCACATTCTCCAGCGCCCGCACGCTCCCGTAGCGCTTGGATACGTTTTCAATCTCAATCAAGGGCACATGCCCTCCTGTCTGCAGGATGGGCGGAAATCCGCCTCACCCTATCATACCATGCGCCGGGCCCCTGGGTGTGAATGAATTGTAAATTTGAGGCGGAACCAAAATCCGGTTGACAACCCACGCGCGGCGTGCTATACTAACCTTCGTAAGCAGAAGCCGCCCGCTTCTCACCGCGCGAACATCTTGCGCCGGTCATGGCACGTAAGTCCATGGGGGGTCGTGATACGGCGGGCTGGCATGCCCGGCGTTTTTTTGTGCGTGGCACAAAGGCGCTACCGTTCAATTTTTGGAGGTGTATGGATATCAACGAGCCGATGATCAACGAAGAAATCCGCGACAGAGAGGTGCGCGTGGTCGCCACCGACGGCACGCAGCTGGGCGTGATGTCCACGCAGGCGGCGTTGCAGCTGGCCGAACAGCAGAATCTTGATCTGGTCAAGATTGTGCCGGGCGCCCAGCCGCCCGTGTGCAAGCTGATGGACTACGACAAGCACCGCTACGAGCAGTCCAAGCGCGAACGCGAGCTGCGCAAGAACCAGCGCATCGTCACCCTCAAGGAAGTGCAGCTTTCCGCCACCATCGAGGAAAACGACGTGCAGACCAAGTTTAAAAATGCCGTCAAGTTCCTTCAGGATGGCGATAAGGTGAAGGTGAGCATCCGTTTCAGGGGCCGCCAGATCGCACACGCGGACATCGGCCTGAAGATCATGCAGGATTTCGCCGCCCGCATTGAGGAATACGGCACCATTGAGCGCCGCCCCATGCTGGAAGGCCGCCACATGATTATGATCCTTGCGCCAAAGGCCGAAAAGAAAAGCTTTGCTGAAAAGAGCCAGCAGCGCAAGGAAAAGCACGCCGCCGCGCAGGCGGCCAAGGCGAGCGAGCCTGAAAAGCGCGAGCTCAAGCCCCAGCCCAAGAAAAAGGTCAAGCGCGAAAGCGAAAACATGATTTGACCGGACAAACGGCCATCCCGCGCCCGCGGGTGCACATTTCCCCGCGGGCGGATACGGATAGCACACGGAAGGAGGACAACCCCTATGCCCAAGCAGAAATCCCATCGTGGCGCAGCCAAGCGTTTTTCCTTCACGAAGAACGGCAAAGTGACGCATAAGCAGATGAACGCCAACCATCAGGTGCATTTGAAGACCACCAAGCGTACCCGCCACCTGCGCGCGGACGGCGTTGTGGACAATGCGGCCGAGGCGCGCACCATCCGCAAGCTGCTGCCCTACAAATAAGCTTTGCTAACGATTCAAGGAGGATAAAAAAATGGCACGTATTAAAGGAGCTGTAAACGCCCACAAGAAGCGCCGCAAGATGCTCAAGCTGGCCAAGGGTTACTATGGCGCCAAGTCCAAGCAGTACCGCGCCGCCAGCGAACAGGTGCGCCGCAGCCTGCGCTATGCCTATGAAGGCCGTAAGATGCGCAAGCGCGATTTCCGCCGCCTGTGGATTACCCGCATCAACGCTGCCGCCCGCATGAACGGCATCAGCTATTCTGTGCTGATGAACGGCCTCAAGCAGCGCAACATCACCATCAATCGCAAGATGCTGGCCGATATCGCCGTGAACGATCCCGCCGCTTTCACCAAGCTGGTGGAGACCGTGAAGGGCTGAGCTTCGCGCACTTTTCTGCCCCCTCTAGCAGCCGCATGGCGCGAGGGGGTTTTTCATACCCCGGAAAGGAGGAGCCCGCATGCCCGCTATCACCACGCCCGGTATCGTGCTGCGCTATGCCAATTACCGCGACCACGACCGCATGCTTACCCTGCTCAGTCCCCGGCTGGGCAGGGTGGATCTGCTGTCGCGGGGCTGCCGGAGGCCTAAAAGCCCGCTAATGCCTGCCAGCGAGCTGTTTGTGAGCGGTGAGTTCGTGCTGTTCGAGAAAAATGAGCGTGCGGTTTTGACCTCCTGCGCCCTGCAGGATACCTTCTATCCGCTCCGGCTGGACCCCTACCGCCTGACCTGCGCCAGCTACATGGCCGGACTGTGCGCCGCGGCGGTTCAGCCCGGACAGGCCGCTGAAGACCTGTACGCCCTGCTGCTCAAGGGGCTGTACTACCTGGCTTATGATGATGAGGCGGATGCCCTGGAAACGACCACGGCATTTTTGCTGCTCTTTGCCGATGCGATGGGCTACCGACCGCGGCTGAGCCGTTGCGCGCACTGCCGCACCCCGCTGGATGTGAGCGAGGGGGGACGCATGGATATTGCCGCGGGCGGACTGTGCTGCCCGGCCTGTGCCTCCCGCGCCACGTTTCCTGTTACGCGCGATCAGATCGCCTGGATGAGTCAGACCCTCCGCCGGGGCCTGGTGCCGCAGAAAAATACCGGCGCAGGCATGCTGTTTGACATGCTGCGCCGGTATGTGGAGAGCCGTCTGGAAACCCCCATTAAGGCGGGCCGCCTGTTACCATGAGCGGGGCTGGAGCGTGCCGTCGTAATACGGCGCGCGGGACAGGCGCGCCTTATAGGCGTTGGAAATGGTGTAGCGGTAGGCATATTCCACCTGCCCGTTGAGCAGGCGAATGCGCTGGCGGCTCAGGTGATAGAGCTGCGAATCCCGAATCTTGGGCAGACACTCTTCCAGCACGGCGCGCAGGGCCTCCTGCTGGTCGGGCGATAGGTAACGGTAGCCATTGGGACGCATCAAAAAGGCGGATTCGCCACCCGCAAAGTGCAGATAACGCATTACCACGCCGGTCTTGTCCACGATCAGCTGCTCCAGCGGACGTTTGCGGCAGGCCTGAAGCAGGGGAAGCATATCCTCGAAGAGCTGGGAGGCATACAGCTTTTTAATGCGTAGCCGCAGCCGCTGCTGCTGCCGCCTGTCCCGGACCAAAAGGGCAATGGCGGCCCCCACCAACACCGCTACCGCCAGCACCGGTAAAGCCGTCTGCATGGAGCGCCACCCCGATTTCAAAACATTTTCGACATTATAGCACAATTTGTACGTCTTTCGCAAGTCTGGAAGGCCACGAAAAGCTCCGGCCTCAAAAATCCCTTTTCCAAGCCGGCTATTTTGTGGTATACTGATTCATGGATCGGATGAATATGGGAAAGGATGAGGATGAATGGGCAAGATGCTTCATGAACCTATTGCTTTGGACGTCAATCATATGATGAGCGATGCCATTGGCTTTCAATACGGAATCGATCCCTGCCAGGTGGACGGCATGAAGGATGCGGCGAGCGCCGCCCAGCGCAATGTGGAAAAGAACCGCGGAACCGGCTGGCTGGGCTGGATGCAGTTGCCCTACGACCAGGAGGAAGTCGTCAGCCATATTGAGCGTGTGGCCAAGAGCGTGCGCGAGCAGTTTGATACCTTTGTGGTGCTGGGCATCGGCGGCAGCGCGCTGGGCCCCATCGCCATCCAGCAGGCGCTCAACCACCTGCATTATAACGAGCTGCCTGCCGAAAAGCGCGGCGGTCCCCGCCTCTATGTCGAGGACAACATCGACCCCGAGCGCATGGCGGCGCTTCTGGATGTGATCGACGTAAAAAAGACCTGCTTCAACGTCATCACCAAGTCCGGTGCAACGGCGGAAACCATGAGCCAGTACCTCATCATTTCCGAACTGCTCAAGAAGGAAGTGGGCGAGGAATGGGCCAAGCACATCATTGCCACCACGGACCGTGAAAAGGGCAATTTGATCAAGCTGGCCAAGGAAAACGGCTTTGAACTGTTCCACATCCCCGCAAGTGTGGGCGGCCGTTTCAGCGAGCTGTGCCCCGTGGGCCTGCTGCCTGCCGCCGTGTGCGGCATTGATATCCGCGAAATGCTCGCGGGCGCGGCGGCCATGGATGAACGCTGCAGTACGGACGACGTATGGAAGAATCCCGCGCTGCTGGAGGCGGTGCTGCAGTACATCGCCATGCAGGAGATGGATATCAACGTACAGGTGGTCATGCCCTATGCGGACAGCCTCAAGTACATGGCGGACTGGTTCTGTCAGCTGTGGGCCGAGAGCCTGGGCAAGAATGTAACCCGTAAGGGCATGGCTGTCAACGTGGGCCAGACCCCGGCCAAGGCTTTGGGCGTGACCGACCAGCACAGCCAGCTCCAGCTCTATACCGAGGGCCCCTATGACAAAGTGATCACCTTCCTCAAGGTGGGGCAGTTCCGGACGGTAACGGAGATTTCCCACGGCTGCGAGCAGTTCCCCGATGTGGCTTTCCTGGGCGGCAAGACGCTTAATGCCCTCATCGACGCCGAGCGCCGCGGCACCGAGTATGCCCTCTACCGCTCCGGCCGCATGAACCAGACCATCGTGCTTCCGGAGGTCAATGCCTATACCATCGGCCAGCTGCTGTTCTTCTTTGAAATGACCACCGCCTACACGGGCGAGCTGCTGGATATCGACGCGTTTAACCAGCCGGGCGTGGAGGAGAGCAAGATCGCCAGCTATGCGGTGCTGGGCAACCAGAACGAAAAGTATCTGAAAAAAGCGGAAGAGATGAAGGGCCGCCCCGCTGGCAAAAAAGAATACATCCTGTAAGCCAAATGAATCAGAGAGGCGTTCCAATGCAGGAACGCCTCTTCGATTGTGGAAAGGGTTCAAAAAGGGCAAGGCACATTGGCGTTTGATGGAGGCCATCTGGCCATCCCTTCAGGTTGCCGATGTGCTCCTGTGGCGGCTTAATCCGTCGGGACCTGGTTGCCCTGCGCCTTGGGTGCGGCAGGAAAAACCCTGTTGCGTAAGGCCGAGGTTGCTGACTAGGCGCGGGACACAGGGGGCGGTCCCGGCTGCTCCATCATTTGGGCTCCACCAATGTCGCAGTGCGCGGCGACGCGCACTGCGCTTGCACTTGCTCACACCTGGAGGTCGCTTTGGGCCTTTGGGCCAAGTGTGCACCGGACACATGCTTCCCTTTGGTGCCATAGGGCTGGCACTTCCCTTTGTGCCTTGCCTAGGGTTGGGGCAGCGCGCTAAAGCTTTATGCCGCAGCATTTTCTGAGTGCTGCGGGCGTCAAAAGGACGCAAAAAACGGGGCTCTTTCCCCAAAACATGGGTTTTTGAACGATCTGAGGGGGGCGGCCTGCATGGCTGCCCCCCTGCCGCTTATGTGCCGTCATGACGGACGATAGGGAGATCAGATGCCGTCGGTCAGTTTGGCGGCCATTACAACCACGTTGCTCCAGGTGACGCCGGGAGACTCGCTGCGAAGCACAAATGAGCCGACTTCGGTGGAACGGATGAGCGTCGCCGTACTCTGGCTCAGCGTCACCGCCTGAGATGCGTTGGCAACGGTGCGCGTGGCGCGCGTGTTTTCCACAGGAACTCCGTTGAGCGCCACGACAGAGGAGATGGTATAGGGGAAAACGATCCCTTCACCCGTCGCCTGCGCTACGCCACGGTAGTAGATTTCGTACAGACCCGGCGTCAGGATGCTGATTTCCGAGGGCTGAGACGTACGCGCGATGGCGTTTCCCACAAGCATGGTGTGAGACGCGAGCGAGATGGGCGTGTTGGCGGCGGCAAGCTGCTGCGGGGCGGTGCTTTCAGCCATCAGGCTGGAGGAAAGGACAGTGCCGCCGGTGGGGCCAGTGGGACCGGTGGGCCCTGTAGGACCGGTGGGGCCGGTTTCACCTGTGGCGCCGGTGGGGCCGGTTTCGCCTGTGGCACCGGTGGCGCCCGTTGCGCCGGTTGCTCCTTCCGCACCTGTGGCTCCATCTGCGCCGGTCGCGCCGGTGGGCCCTGTGGGACCGGTGGGTCCGGTAGCGCCCGTTGCACCGTCCGTACCGGCAAGACCTTGCGCACCTACTGCACCGTCTGCGCCGGTGGGACCCGTGGGACCGGTGGGCCCTGTGGGACCCGTAGGGCCGGTTTCACCGGTGGCGCCCGTTGCGCCGGTGGGACCCGTCGCGCCGGTAGGACCAGTCGCGCCATCCGCACCGGTGGGGCCGGTGGGGCCGGTCGCGCCAGTCGCGCCATCCGCACCGGTGGGACCGGTTGCGCCTGTCGCGCCGTCGGTACCCGCACGGCCTTCCGCGCCGGTGGGGCCGGTGGGGCCGGTCGCACCCGTTGCGCCGGTAGCTCCGCCGGCAGGACCGGTTTCGCCCGTGGGGCCCGTGGGACCCGTGGGACCGGTTGCACCTGTCGCGCCAGCAAGGCCGGTGGCGCCCGTTGCGCCCGTCGCGCCTGTGGGACCGGTGGGACCCGTTTCGCCGCCGGAAGGACCGATGGGACCGGTGGGGCCCGTAGGTCCGGTGGGGCCGGGGGTACAGATCACCCTCGAAGGACAGCAGGAGCTGGAACAGGAGGAACAGGAAGAACAGGAGGACGAATACGGAAAGCGCGGCTGATCAACCGGACGAAAAGCCGATGAAGCATCCGCACAGGAGGCCGAGCGCGCAAATGTGTCTGGCCCGCAGGCAACAAATCCACTTTGCGATGCCCTCCCAGAGGGCGCGTTGAAGATGGCCATGCAATCACCTTTTTCTGATGAAGTGGGCAGAATGGCTCCGCCCCTTCATAACGTATGTGTAAACGACGTGGAAGGTGAGGGATTGGATGGCCGAGATCAGCCTGTGTATGATTGTCCGGGACGAACGCGAAACGCTTGCCCGCTGTTTGGACAGCGTAAAGGAGGCGGTGGATGAAATCATCATTGTGGATACCGGCTCAAAGGATGAGACGCGGGAGATTGCCCGGCGCTATACGCCGCATGTGTACGACTTTTTCTGGAAGGATGACTTTTCCGCCGCACGTAACGAATCGTTTGCGCATGCAACCCGTGATTTTCTCATGTGGCTGGATGCTGACGACGTGGTGGAGAACGCGGAGGCTCTGGTGCGTTTCAAGCGGGACGTGCTGGATGGCCTTGACGTGGTGATGGCTCCCTATCATGTGGCCTTTGACGCGCAGGGAAATCCTACCTTTACCTATTATCGGGAGCGAATTCTGCGCGCGGGAATGGGCTTTCGCTGGGAGGGAGCCGTGCATGAGGCCATTGCTCCGCGGGGGCGAATCGGCTATGCGGATTTTGTGGTGCGGCACGAAAAGTTGCGCCCGGGCAAGCCGGGGCGCAACCTGCGAATCTATGAAAAGCTGCGGAAGGAGGGACACCCGTTCAATCCGCGTGAGCGCTTTTATTATGGCCGTGAGCTGGCGTCGGCCGGCCGCATGGAGGAGGCGGCGCGCCAGCTGGACAGCGTGATTGAGGACGAAGCGGCCTGGATTGAAAACCGGATTGAGGCCTGCGCAGGACTGGCGGACTGCCTGGACCGTCTGGGGGACACATCGGGCGCGATGCGCGCATTATGCCGTAGCCTGGCCCTGGATCGGCCCCGCGCCATGATTGCCTGCGCAATGGGGAGAAGGTTTCTTGAAGCCGGCAACCTGCATGCCGCCCGGTTCTGGTATGAGGCGGCGCTGTCGGCGAAGGAGAACGAAAAGTCGGGTGCGTTTATCCAGCGGGACCACAGCGGACGGATTCCGTTGCTGCAGCTATGCGTGATTCATGACCGGCTGGGGGAACGGGAGGTGGCATGCGCCTATAACGAGCAGGCCGCGCTGCTGTGTCCGGACGACGAAGCGGTGCGACAGAACCGGCGTTATTTTGAGCGCCTGGGCATTCGCAAAAAAGGAGAGTAGAGAATGGGGGAGGAACGCCGTTCCTCCCCCTCAGTCTGTCTGCATGATTTCTTCGCGCAAAAGTTCGATGGCGTGCTTTTCAACGCGCGATACATCGCGCCGCGGTTATTGCAAACGATGCCCGGAATCACACGGACATTGATTTCTGGGAACATCATCGGAACTCCTGCATTCCGTGCACGCAGCGGAAACCAGTGTCGAGGACAGGAGCATCTTCTTTTACGATCGAAAGGGTAAGGTGGCACGGGAGCTGGAGCAGGCCGGATACGTCGTGCGCAGCCGTACCCGCAACCGAAAAGGGCAGCTGGCCCACGCGGAGTACATCATCTATGTCCACCCATGCCTACATCCAGAAGCGCGCCAAAGCCTGAGTGGAAGGAGCATATATTGGAAAGTCAAACGCAGGAGAAACCTGCACAGGAAGATCCCATGCAATTAAAGAAACAAGAATCCAATACGAATCCAGAAAAAGCGAAACCAATCGCTTCTATCCATCCTATCCTTCCGGAAAAGCGCGAGCTGGACCGCTGGCGGGCGCGGGTGGAATATCAGATCGAGTATCACGTGCTGCCGGACGACCCGCGCGTTGCTGTACAGTTTGACGAGATCGTGGCCCTGATGGCCGAAACGCTCTGTTCCGGCAAAGAAACGATCAGCATGGGCGGAGAGGAACAACCTGCCGAGACAGGTAAGGCACAGCTTAAGCGACTCACCAGCGAGCACATCGAGTATGTGCTGCCGTGCATGCGACGCACCACCGGCCCGATCCGCAATAGCCGCAGGTATCTGCTGACGGCGCTGTACAGCGCGCCCGTGACGTTGGAGAGATTCACGGAAGTCAACCGGCAGCTTCGGCGGCTTGCAGGGAAGCCACTTACGGTAACCGGTACAGACCTGTCTGTGGCGTGCCAAGATACCTAAAATGAATAAGGAAACCAATAGGCTCCTACCTCTTTTGACCTTGACACGCCCGGAAAATGAGCTGTTCCTGACGAGCGTGCTTTTGGAAATGACAGGTAGAAACGGCCAAATCTCAACCCCAAGAAGAAAAGCGGATCATGATCTGCCCTAGACGCAAATTTCGCGGAATGGAAGAGTATCAGTGGGCATCATCCTCTGGAAAGATGTAGGCATGAAAAACACCCAGCAGGATGTCTACCAGGTCATTTATCTTTTCTAAAAAGAGGTATTTGCCGCGGCTGTTGGAACACAAAAAGATGAACGCAGACAGGTTGCTCAGCAACCTGGGATCGCACTTTTGAGTGTCGCGCCCCAGCAGGGTAAGGATACGGGTAAAAAACTCCTCTTCAAAATCACGAAAATGCTGCCATTCCGCATCGCTGATCTTTTGCTGCACGTAGAGAACGTCCTCGAAGGAGGCAAAATGCATATTTTTGAAAAGCAGACGGTATGTCTCTCCAATCTCTTTCGGGGAAGGATGCCGTTCCATCACTTCACGAAGGGCATCAAAATGCCTTTCCATCTGACTGGCGATGGCTTGCAGAAAAAACTGCTCCTTGGAAGGGAAGAGCACATAGAAATAACCTTTTGAAGCGCCAATAAGCTGAACCAACTGATCGATAGTAACGTTCTTATAGCCGTTTTTCATAATGAGGCCAAGGCCCTGATCCAACAAAATAGCACGATGGCCTTCTTTTTCTTCGTCCGTAAAGATTTTCGGCATGGGGGCTCCTTTCTGGCCCGAAGATGGCTGGGAAGAGTAACAAACGCTTTTATTATACAGAAAAAGGGAGGACAAGTACAGATTTTTGCCAAAAAACAGGGCTTCCTTGCGTTTGTTTCGTTTAAAATAAATGAGGGTATAAGAATCTCATGGAAAGAATCTGGGAGAACAAACCTCTTTTGATGTCTGGAAAAAGCGGAAGGAAGGGAAGGCGGTGTGCGCATAGAAAACAGAAACATATGACCAAATGACGGAAATGATTTTGGCTTTTTGATAGACAAAAGTAACCTTCTCTGATATAATATGACTGAATATAAGATCCGGTCATAAAACCGGATCTTTATAAGCTCAAAAAAATGACCATATGAAAAGAACAGTCATTTTAGATAACGGAAGCAGGAACCCACGTTGACCGTCACCACTGAGCAATCCAAGGAGGAAGCAATATGTCTTTTAAGCGTTTACTCTGCCTGATAGTAATCTTATGCCTGTTGTTTACCTTGCCTCTGCCCGCCAGCGCGCGGGTGGGCAGAGGCGGGTTTCTTCGGGCCAATGAGAATTTGACGGTGAACGTGTCTACAGCCGCCTCGGAGAGCATCCCTGTTGTGCCAGAACCTGTCAGCTTTCAGGAGCAGTCTGTGGGAAAGGACGAAAAACCCCAGGGAGTCCCAGCGACGTCCACGCCAGAACCCGTCAGTCCCAAAGATGGGTCCACAGAGGATAATGAAAAGTCCCAGGAGATCCCGGTCGCTGCCGCACCAGAGCCGGCTCCATCGGAAATGGAATCCGCTTCGGATGCTGAGAAGGCTGTGGTGACTCCTGTGCCTGCTTCGCAGCCCACTCCCGCCGCACCTGAAGCGGAAGCTGCGGAATACGAAACGGACTTCATACCCGTTGCATCAGAGGCTGCCACGGCTGAAGAACGGCCCGCGCCGGAAGACAAAACGGGCCAGCCAACCGCAGCGCCCGATGATTCGCAGGTGCAGGATTCAGAAATCGCGCCCATCCCGCCGGAGAAGGAAGAACGGGAAATTGAACCCGACCCGCCACAGGGAAAGGGATACGTCACTTACGAATTTTTAGTGGCAGGTAAGGTGGTGGATAGCCAGATCATTGGAGACGGAGATACGCTTACGCAGCCTGCTACACCTGACAAGCCTGACGGATACTATTTTTCCGGATGGATGAATGAGAAAGGGCAGCTGTTTGATACTTTCGGTCCTCAGACGGTGCCGGTGGAGGAAAACAGCACCATTTGCCTGATGGCCACTTTCACGCCGGTTTTGCGTGCGTATTTTATGAGTGACATCAACGGGGGAAAGGTTATTTCCACCTGGGAGACAAAGTCAGACCACGGCAGCGTGCCCATGTACGAGCTGGTTGTGGAAAAACATCAAAAGCTGATTGGCTGGACGATGGAACAGGGGAATCCTGACGGAGCGCTGGTGTCCTTTCCTCACGAGATTGACAGCGAAACGCGCTATTATCCCGTCGTACACGATGCCAAATGGATAACGTTTGATACCGCGGGCGGCCTGCTGCTGTCTCCGATCGGGGTTATCAAAGGGGATACGGTCAATGCACCCACGCCTGTCAGGACAGGATATACTTTTCTTGGACAGGATATACTTTTCTTGGATGGAGGGACGAGCAAAACGAGCCTGTGAGCATGCCCTGCGTGGTGCAGGAGGATATGCACCTGACCGCCCTGTGGAAAGCCGATGACGGCATTCCCTATTGCGTGGTCCATCTGCTGGAAAATGCGGAGGACAGCGCTTATGGCACCAACGAGCAAATCGCACCCACCCAGCATTTGACGGGAGTTTCCGGAAGCCTGACCCAAGCCGCAGCGTATGATCTTAGCGCGCAGGGGTTTACCGTGCAGCAGGTGGAGCAGAAACACATCGCGGGCGATGGAAGCACCATCGTTTCCGTCAGATATACTGCCAGTCGTAAAACTGCAGGCCGTTGATGTGAAAGCGGCATAGCGTCTCGATTTTTGCTTGCGCGTCCACGCCCGGGGTAAAATCCCACACGTAGCCGTAGCGTGGAAACCGGGTCCAGGCGGAGGAAACGTCAATGGCTGTAAAGGCGTCTGCCAGAAGCGCTTTGTCCGGGTCCAGCGCCTGCACCTCAAGCAGGTATCCCTTGCCGTCCTTCGCTGGGGGGAGGAGCGAAAACCGCTCCGCCGCCGCGATCTCCTCCGTTAGGACCGTCTTTTCCAGATGCGACAGGATCAGCCGGAGGCTTACGGTTTCGGCAGGCAGGCCGTCCACATACACGCACACCGTTTCGTTTGGGGCATACATGCTTTTGTCCGTGCGGCAGTTCATGGGCGTTTCTCCCTTCGCGCGGCAGATTCGGCAGGCAATGCGGGCATCCGCCATGGGCAATGCACCTGCTTCTGTAGTTGATACGTTGTCGCTTTTCATGGGCAAGAATAACAGATTTTTGACTCATATTCCATATGTTATGCGCATAACCAACAAAACAAGAAAAAACAATCCGTCTCTTTTGTTCATAATGACCATGTCTAGCGCAGATCCTTCACGCTTTCGCCCCGAACCACACGGGTGGGCAACGTGAGGGAGACGGGTTCTTCCACCGCCTGATCCAGGATGTCAAACAGCATGCGCAGCGCCGCCTGGGCCTTTTTGGTCACGTTCTGATGCACGGTCGTCAGCCGGGGACGGATGATGCGGGAGAGGATGTTGTCGTCAAAGCCGGTGACCGAAATATCCTCCGGCACGCGAATGCCATGGTCCAGCAGGTAATCCATCGCCTCAACCGCATAGTAGTCCGAGATGAACAGGCATGCGGTACAGCCCATGCGGCGGAAGCATTCCACAAGCCTCCGGTAATCCTCGCTTCTGCGTTTGCGATCCTTCGAGATGCAAAAGTACCGTTCCTGCGTCCATGCAATGCCGGCAGCGCTCAGCGCCTGCTGATGCCCCCGCAGGCGCAGCGCATCCACGCCCCACAGAGTGGGCTGGTCCCCCACGAGGAGCATGTTGCGATGGCCCAGCTTCAGCAGGGTTTCCGTCAGCTGACGCATGCCGCCCAGGTCGTCCAGCCCCACGTTGTTATACTGCTCGCCCTCGTCAAAATAGCAGTCCACAAACACGATGGGCTTGCGGGTGGCCTCAACCAGCTCGCGGCACTGGTTGGCCTGCAGGCCCATCACAATCAGGCCCACGGCGTTCCACGTCTGGGAGATGCGGTGAATCTCCGCGGCGGTTTGGGCCGCGCGCAGCATGGTGTAATATCCCCGCGCGCGGATGGCGTTTTCCAGCGCCGCGATCATCTCGCTGACAAACGGGTCCTGCAGGGCAAACTTTTCCTCGCGGTTGGGATAGTTGGTAATGACGCCGACAATCTCGCTGTCGCCCTTGGCCAGCATGCGGGCACCCATATTGGGGATGTACTGGTACTGCTCCAGCTTTTTGCGGACGAGCTGCGCCGTCTCCGGCGACATTTTTTCCAGATGACCGTGGATGACGTTGGAAACCGTTGCGGTGGATACGCCCAGCGAATTTGCGATTTCTTTGATGGTCATTGCGGCGCCTCTCCTGTTGATGTTATGCGCGTAACTGGAAACAGCATAGCGCATGCCTTGATGCGGTGTCAAGGGCAGGAGGATGGGAAACGGAGAAACCCCAGGCCTGTGCGCCGGACAGGCCCGGAGTGCAGTCTCCCTGCGACCCGCGGGGCGAATCAGGGAAAAAGAAAGGGAAAAAAAGGAGTTTTCTCTTGCGCCTGGGACGTGCGAATGGTACAATCAGTTCAATATTTGGCCTAAAGGACAAGGTGAGCGACGATGAGCATTACAGTGGCGGATGTCATGAAGCTGCCGTCCATGCGCGGGGCGAAGGTGCTTGGCGGCGCGGGCGGACTGACAAGGGTGGTGTCCTCGATTTCCGTATTGGAATATGCGCGGCCCACCGCCATACAGTCCGAGCTGTTCGACCGCATTGAGTTTCTCGGCAATGAGCTTGCCATCACCGGCTTTATGAACGATCCCGACGACGTGGAGCTGCAATGCACCAACCTTCGCCGCCTGGCCGGCATCGGCGAGGTGGGCGTGATCCTCTTCTATGTCGGCATCGTGATGAAAAAGGTGGACCGCCGGCTCATCGATGTGGCCAACGAGCTCCAGTTTCCCCTGATCTGCATGCCCGTGGGACAGATGAATCAGCGCTACAGCGAAGTGATCTGCGAGGTCATGGAGCTGATCTACCGCGACCAGATGGCCAGCACAAACCTGGTCAGCGAGCTTCTGGAGCAGGCTGTCGGCCTTGCACCGCACCAGCGGACCGTGGACAGCATGCTGCGCCTCCTGGCGGACAGGCTGCATGCCTCCGTCGTGCTCATGGACCGATCCCGCCGCGTGCTCAACGAGGCGGCCTGGCCCCGTTCCCTGGATCAGGCCGTCAAGGAGCGGCTGAGCGCGGCAGAGTTTCCCGCCTGCGGTTCATGGGGATGGTGTGAGGAACTGAACATTCATATCTACCGCGACAGCATCCAGACGTGGGAACATCACGCGATGGACCTGCTGATCTTCAAGGAAGGCGATATCCTCGACGTGGTGCTCACCCGGCAGGCGGTGGAGGTCGTGCAGCTGACGGTGAGCATCTGGTCAGACAAGCACGATCGCATCGTCATCGGCGAGCTGGTGCGCGCGATCCTTCAGGATGAGCCAATGAAGATGCGCCGCCTGGCGGACATTTTTCACGTGGACGTCGCCTCCATCAACTCCATGTGGATCATCAGCGGGGACACGGCGGAGGACCGGGAGAAGCTCCCGGACATCCTTGAGGCGGTTCTGCGCGACACGCGGGCGTACTCCGAGACCGCGATCGCCGATATCTATGAAGGGGAAATGGTTCTGTTCATGATTGGGCCGGGCAATATGCAGGACGTGCGCGCCCTGACGGAGGCAGTCGGCAACGGAGTGGCCGCGCGGCATATCCGCGCTACGCTGACGCGCTGCCACGCGCTGAACACGACCACGCGGGTGCGCGAGGCATTTTTGAGCCATCAGGTGGCGCTGTCCGCTGCGAAACGGATTTTTCCCGGACAGTGGGCGTATACGCTGGAGCAGATCGATTTCGCGCGGGAATGTCAGGAGCTGATCGGCCGCGGCGAACGCGCGACGGAGGAAGCGCTGCGCTGTGTTGCCGCTCTTCATCACGGCGACGATTGTCTCTTGGAAACGCTGGAACACTACCTTCTGGACGCGCGGATGCATGTGACGCAGACGGCGGAGATGATGTTTCTGCACAAAAACACCATCAAATACCGTCTCCAGCGCATTGCGGAACGCCTGGGCTTTGTTCCCGGCGATCTTCCCGAGAGCATACCGCTGCTGACTGCCTGCGCGCTCAACCGGCTCCTGCACAGAAACTGATCCCCCGGCACGGTTCCCTCCTCTGCGGCTCTCTTTGTCCTTTTGGACAAATGGGCGCCGCGTTTTTTCTGCTTTGCGGATAAATACATTCACCGGGAAGCACGTTATAATCTTTTCATTCTTTTATTCCGCACAAGCGGAGCAAGGAGGAAGGTTCCATGACTCAAAAGAATTCCGGCTTTGAGATCAAGGCGGAACAGCGGCAAAGCTGGCTGAGCATTGCCATGGTATGGGCGGGCGGCATGATCTGCGTGCCCTGCCTGATGATCGGCGGCGTGCTGGTCAGCGGCGGCCTCAGCTTTGGGCAGATCATCGCATCCATCCTGCTGGGTTACGGCATGATCTGCGCCTACATGATCTTCATCGGCATGCAGGCCTGCGATACCGGGCTGCCGGTATCGGTCATGGCTTCGGGCGCGTTGGGGGAAAAAGGGGCGCGTTACATTATTTCGACCATACTTGCCATCGCCTGCATCGGCTGGTTCGGCATCCAGTCGGGCGTGTGCGGCAGCGCCTTCGCCTCGCTGGGCGCGAACATGCTGGGCTATGAATCGGCCAGTCCCACGGCCGTGACGATCTGTTCGCTGGTCTGGGGCGCGATCATGCTCCTGACGGCCTGCCTGGGCTTCAAGGGCCTGAAGTGGCTCAACTACATCGCCGTTCCCGCGCTGGTGGTGGTCTGCCTGTATGGCATTATTGCCAGCATGGTACAAAACGACGGCGTTGCAATGCTTACCGCCTACAACCCGCCGGTCTCCAGCGGGCTGGTGTTCGGGATGAGCATGGTGGTGGCGTCCTTCGCACTGGGCGGGCTGATCTCCGCTGACTACTGCCGCTTTGCCAAAAACCGCGGCGATGTGGTCAAGTCCTCCATCGTGGGCGTGATCCCCGCGGGACTGTTCATGCTGCTGACCGGCGGCGTGATGAGCATTGTCACGGGCCAGTACGATATCTCCATCATCCTCTCCGATCTGGGCGTTCCTTTCTTCGGACTGCTGGCGCTGGTGTTTGCCACATGGACCACCAACGTGACCAACGCCTATTCCGGCGGCCTTGCGCTGTCCAACCTGCTGGGCTTTGATGAAAGCAAATTCAAGATCACCACGGGCATCGCGGGCGGGGTCGGCACGCTGCTGGCGGCCTTCGGGCTGCTGTCCCGGTTTGAGGCCTTCCTCAGCCTGATGAGTGCGCTCCTGCCGCCTTTGGCGGGCGTCATCATCGCCAACTACTGGATTGTCTCAAAAGGACGCAGGGAGGCGTTCAAGGTTCAGGACGGCGTCTCTGCGCCGGGGTTGAGTGCCTACCTGGTCGGCGCCTTTGTCGCCTGCCTGACGGGCGGGACGTTTGCTTCCTTCTCCTTCCTGGCCTGGCTGAACGTTCCCTTCTTTGTCGGTCCGGTGAATGGCATTATCGTATCGCTGATCCTTTACGTCGTTCTCGCCAAAGTGATGAAGAAGAACTACAGCGAGGGCGCTGCCACGACAACAAGCCACGAATGAGGTGAAAACATTGAGAAAGCTTGGTATTCAACAAATCGAGGACATCGCTTTGGGCGCGTCGCTGCTGGGCGCAGGCGGTGGCGGTGACCCCTATATCGGAAAGTTGATGGCGATCGGCGCGGTGCGCGAGTGCGGCGAGGTGACGCTCATTTCGCCCGAAGAGGTGCCTGACGATGCGCTGATCATGCCCATCGCCATGATGGGCGCTCCGACCGTTCTTTGCGAAAAGGGCATCGGCGGCACGGAATACAAGCGCATCTTTGAAATGGTAGAGCGCTATTTTGGGCGCAAGGTCTACGCGACGATGCCCATGGAAGCCGGCGGCGTCAATTCCATGCTGCCCATCGCAGCGGCGGCACGCCTCGGACTGCCCATGGTCGATTGCGACGGAATGGGGCGCGCCTTCCCGGAACTGCAGATGGTCACCTTCACCATCGGCGGCGTGTCCGCCACGCCCATGGCCCTGACGGATGAAAAGGGCAACAGTGTCATTTTCGAGACGATCACCAATCAGTGGACGGAAGAACTGGCGCGCTCCGTCACCATGTCCTGCGGCGGCAGCGTGACCTGCTCGCTGTATGTCATGGATGGCAAAACGGTGAAAGCCTACTCCGTGCATGACATCGTCACCCGCAGCGAACAGCTCGGCAAGGCCATCCGCAATGTGAAAAACGCGACGGAAGGCACGCCGGAAGAAAGCTTTCTGGCTTTCTCCGAGGGTATCCGGCTGTTCAAGGGCAAAATATCGGACGTGCTGCGCACCACCGACGGCAAATTCAACTTTGGCAGGGTACAGCTGGAGGGCATCGGCGATTACAAGGGACATCATGGCGAAGTGACCTTCCAGAACGAGAATCTCTGTGCCAGCGTGGACGGCAAGATCCTTGCCACGGCGCCGGACCTGATCTGCCTGGTGGACACGGAGACCTTTATCCCCGTTACGACGGACGGGCTGAAATACGGCAAGCGCGTGCTGGTGGTAGGCCTGAAGTGCTATCCCATGTGGCGCACGCCCAAGGGGATTGAACTGGTGGGCCCGCGGTATTTCGGCATCGACGCGGACTATATTCCCGTAGAGGAGCGCGTCAAGGGAGGTGCGGCAAATGTATAAGCTGGGCATCGACGTGGGCGGCACCAACACGGATGCTGTCCTCATCGACGAAGATCTCAAGGTCATCGGCGAGGTCAAGTATCCCACTTCGGGAAATGTTTTCGAGGGCATCATGGGCGCGGTGCAGAAACTGCTGAAGCAGACGCAGGTGGACCGCAGCAAGATCCGCCAGGCGATGTTGGGTACGACGCAGTGCACCAACGCCATCGTCGAGCGCAAAAACCTGGCGAAGATCGGGCTTTTGCGCATCGGCGCTCCGGCGACCGTGGGCGTGCCGCCGATGGTGGACTGGCCGGAGGATATCCGTTTCATCTGCGAAAAGAGCGCGATCATCGGCGGCGGCTTTGAATATGACGGCAAAGAGCTCGCGCCGCTGGATGAGGCGGCTGCGCGTGATTTCTTTGCACAGCTCAAGGGAGTCGTGCACTCCATCGCCATTTCCTGCGTCTTTTCCACGGTGCGGGCGGACCATGAGCGGCGTGCGGCGGAAATCTGCCGCGAGGTGATGGGGGAGGACGTCCACATCTCCATTTCCAGCGAGATCGGCTCCATGGGCCTGATTGAGCGCGAAAACGCCACCATACTCAATGCTGCGCTCTATCAGGTAGCCGAGCGATTCACGGAGGGGTTTGCCTACAGCCTTGCGCAGGAGGGCATCACCAACGCGGAGGTCTATCTTTCCCAGAACGACGGCACCCTCATGACCATGGAGCATGCACGCCGCTATCCCATTCTGACCATCGCCTGCGGCCCGACAAACTCCATCCGCGGCGCGAGCTACCTGAGCCATCTGGACAATGCCATCGTCATCGACGTGGGCGGGACAACCACCGATCTGGGCGTTATTCAGTCGGGCTTTCCGCGTGAATCCGGTGTAGCGGTGACCATCGGCGGCGTGCGTACCAATTTCCGCATGCCGGACGTCTACTCGATCGGTTTGGGCGGCGGCTCCATCGTCCGCCAGCACGAGGACGGCACCGTCACCGTCGGTCCGGACAGCGTCGGCTACCGCCTGACGGAAAAGGCGCTGGTCTTTGGCGGCGATACGCTGACCGCGACGGACATCGCCGTGCGCCTCGGCATGGCAGATATCGGCGACCCGGCCAAAGTCGCGCACATCAGCGAATCACTGGCCCAAAAGGCGATGGCTGCCATCCGGGAACTGGTGGAGGAAAGCATTGACGTGATGAAGGTCTCCAGCGAGGACGTAGACATCATCCTTGTTGGCGGCGGCTCCATTCTCCTGCCCGAAACGCTCGCTGGGGCGCGCAGCGTCACCAAGCCGAAGTTCTTCGGCACCGCGAATGCGATCGGGTCCGCCATTTCCAAGGTCAGCGGCACCTACGAGGCCCTGATCGACTACAACGAGCTTCCCCGGGAGCAGGCGTTGGAAAAGGCAAAGCAAGAGGCGATAGAAATGGCTGTGAGCGCGGGCGCGAGGCGCGAAACAGTGGAGATCATCGAAATGGAAGACGTCCCCCTCGCCTACTATCCGGGCAATACCTGTCGCGTAAAGGTTAAGTCTGCCGGAGAATTGCAATAAGCACTTGCGCCGGCGTTGGACGGACGATGCGCTGGACAATTTTGATGGGATTTCTCAGAGCGGGCGCCGCGGTTATGACTGCGGCGCCCGTTTTTTGCACGTCGAAAACTGCTGACGAGTCGAGTGGATCAAAAGAAGACGATAGTCAACAGCGATAAAGAAACTCCCTTTGCCATAATGGGGGGCTGCCAACTGTACAAGTCAGGTAAAGGAAGATCATTCCAGGTGAACGTGTAAATCGTTTATTGCACACAAGGTAGATTTGAAAACTGCGATCGTCTAATGAGTATACATTTTTTGATGGAGCGGTATGAAATAGATGTATTGTAATTATCTTTTTATATCTACAGAATGTTTTTTTGCAGAAGATGCTGTGCAGGAAACATTCTTGAAAGCATAAAAGAGCCTTCCTTTTTTCGCGGAAATTGCGGTGGAGAAAACTTGATGTAACAGAATATGATTCGAAAGCTGAACGCCTTGAACTTTCTTCTCGCAAGACGCAACAGCTGACCGTTGAAGAACAGTTTCAATTCTATAATTACCACCCCGGCAAAATACTGGGTATAACAGCAGATGGCTTTTAAAGATTGAAGATTCCATGAAGAATCCAGGAAAGAACCAGCAAGCCCACGACACCCCTGGCCGTATGGACAAAGTGGAACAGAATGAGTGTATGTAAAGGTTTGAACGAAAAGTGAAAAGGCTCCATGGGAGAGCCATAAAAAAAGAGTGAAAATTTACTAAAAATGTGGATTTTAAGAAGGCTGTCTCGTCTAATTGTTTGAAGGGGGTGAACGGATAATGGAGGTAGTCACGGGCCCGGACTTCGTCCATACACAAACACTGAACCGTTTGGTGGAACAATATCAAACGGACTTGCTACGCATGTGCTATCTGTACCTCCATGACGCCGAGCTGGCCAGGGACGCGGTGCAGGAAACCTACCTGAAAGCCTATCGGGCGCTGGACAGCTTTCGTGGAGAGTGCGGAGAAAAAACATGGCTGATGAAAATCGCAATGAACACCTGCCGCGATCTGCGGCGTTCGGCATGGTTCCGCCATATAGACCGCAGGGTAACGCCGGATATGATGCCATCGGCATTTGTCGCCTTTGAAGAAAAGGATGAAGAAGTGCTGACGGCCGTGATGGCGCTGCCCGTCAAATTGAGGGAAAGCGTGCTTTTATATTTCTATCAGGATATGAGCGTGAAGGAGATTGCGCAGGCGCTGGGCGTGTCGCCGTCCGCCGTTTCCGCACGCCTCAATCGCGCCAAAAGGAAGCTGCGTATCGCGCTGAAAAGGAGGCCCTGTCATGAATGAACAAGAGTTCAGAGAACAGCTTCATCATGCGGCGGAGACCCGTTTGTCTGGATTGCAGGGCGACCCATGGCTTGCGCAGCGAGTGATGGTGGCGCATATGAAGGGGAATATAGGGGCAAGAAGGAAAGTATCTGCCGCTATTGTACTGCTTGTTATACTGCTCATAGCTGCAGTTACGGCACTGGCCGTTATCTTTACAGGCCATGAGGTAATTCTATACCAGGATATAGAATTGACCGATCTTGTTCCTGAGCAGGTACAACAATATGATGTTTGTCATAAAACTTCTTTTGGTTATGTGATTGGTGGATTTGACTTGGGAGATGATTTTATTGCACCTATGAGCGAGGGTATGGCTATTACCTGTGTGAATGACCATTTCCAGCCGGAATGGACATTGGAAGACCCAAGATTAGTCGGCAGCCTTTTTGATAAAGTAAGAGAATCGCCTACCGCACTTTACTTTGGCACGGAGTATTATGCTGACAGATGGGAATCAGCTATCATGAAGGTCAGTCATTCCGGGGAACTTCTTTGGTATTTTAAAGGGCCGCCTTCACTGGATATTGAGGATTTCATGGTAGCCGATACGGACGATGTTTTTTGCGCAGGGAGGCAAATGATCGATGATTCAGTTGCGCCGGTCCCTGTCATCGTAAAACTTGATCCAGATGGAGCAATATGTTGGGAAAAGCAATACAGCGTTGATGGGATTGAAAAGCTATACTCGCTCTGTATGCGAAATAACAAAATTATTGCTGTTGGAAAATCAGAAAAAGGAGCTGTCGCTTTGGAGCTGAATGGTGAAGGAGGCATTGTGGGGTCCTTTATCTTTAAAACAAATGAACCAATTACTTCAATGCGCCTGAAAGAAACATCAGAAGGAACATTGTTCATGGTGCTGTCAATGGCTATAACAAATGATGAAGCAGACGCTACGTCGAAAACGAAATACATTATGCTTCCCAATTAAAACATCATACAAATGAAAAGCAGGAGGATATAAAAATTCTCCCACATTGTCGGAAAAGCCGACTATGTCAGGCTTTCCCGATAGTTTTACTCCATCTGCCTACCCCACCTGTGGCTACATCAAGCGGTGAATGGCGTTAGGAAACCTTGCCACACAAGGCTCAAGCCGTTGGCAAAACCAAATCAACGATCTTTTTTCATAACGAAAACCGGATAAGCATGTCGAATCTATAATATAGGTGTACAGGAGCAGAAACAGAAAAGAGCAGGCAACACAAAAGAAAGAATCAGGAGAGAGCGGCATGCTGAATAAATTTCACGAAAAGCAGCAGGGAATGGAACTGATTATTCTGGAACAGCTGGTCCCGCAGGACCATCTGCTGAGGAAAATCGACCGGAACATCGACTTCTCATTCATCCGCATAAAGGGTTGTTTGGCTATGACGGGAGTCTCATTGACATCGTTTCAGGCGAAAAAGCGTTTGATATGTCAATCCGCAAAGGATTCTACATTGAGGAGGAATTGGGCGTTCAGTTTATGTCTTTTGATTTTTGGGGCATGACGCATGAGCAGCACGCGGCGTTTTCATCAAAATGGAATCCCATTGTAGACGCATACCTGCGGGAGCATCCTTATTATACGAATCACAAAGACTGGCTTGTGGATGTAACGCGTCATACCTATGGAATCCCTGATAAAATGGATATTTCAGAAGAGGACGCGCGAGATGCGGCCCGTCAAGCGATCATCGCGTTGGGGGCAGATGTTGATACCGTAGGTGGTCGTCCCATTGAATGTTACTTCGACATCACTGATCCAAATCAGCACAAGTGGAATCTGTTCATATCACAACCGAAAAACTATGAGGATTTTATCTGCTATCGGGTTGTGCTCGACGCAAAAACAGGAAGCGTGCTTGAAGCTTTTGAGATTATTGCACCGATGATTCCGGCTGATTATCGCATGTGAATGAAAAAGCGCAGGGAGGAGAAGTTCATGAAGCTGAAACGGAGGGTTTCAATCACAAGGGTTGGCTTGCTTCTGTTGCTGGCCGCGAGCATAATGGCTTCCGCTTATGCGGATGCGGTCCCATTGCCCAAAGCGCTGAGCGCATTTACATCAGATGATTTATCTATGAATGAGGCAATTCAAATAGCTCAAAGTGTTGCATGCCAGAAGCGAAACATATCAGTAACAGATATTGCGGATGAAACCATCAAAGCAAGTTTTGTCCTGCTGGATAACGGGCAAACCGCGTGGGTCGTTACGCTTTTTGACGACGCGTTTCAGGACCCTACCGATATTTCCATATTGATTTCCTCACCGGACGGGGCAATCCTGGATGTGCAGACGACGAATATTGGTTACTTCAAAACCATTAGAGACCGGTGGCAGGAGAAAATGGGGGATGCTGACACTTGGTCCTTAGAAATGAAAGCGTTATTCAATAGACTATATACCGTGCATGACGATTTTGCCGTTCCCGATGATACGATGATTCAACAGGAGCAGGCGGCCAGTATCGCTTTGCGGGAGATCCCGGACGATCTGTCCGTCGATCAAATCCTGTACAGCTTCTCTTTCAACTCATCGGCGGAGGAAACAAGGGAGCAATACGTCTGGAGAATCACCATTGAAAGCGAGGGCAAAAAAAGGTATCAGGTGAACCTCTCGGCTATAGACGGAAGTGTTCTTGATGCTTTTTCCCTGGACGAGGGATTGGGAAGGATCAAAAACGGATATGGGAACGATAGCGACGGGGCTGGTTTTAACCTTGAAGTGGCAGCTGGCTAAACGCATTCCCAAGCACGGATCGCACCTGATTTGAATCGGAAAGGAAAAGTAACATGAAAAAAGAAATTATTGTTTATGGGTTGATTCTTATCTTCTGTATGGCGATCCTTCTTCCCGCGTTTGCTGAAACGGCACAAAACATTCCGGATATCCTGCAAAACGCCGTGGTTGCTGAGCCGCTTCCTACCGACATCCAGGAAGAAGAGGTCCTTTCCGCCGCACAGGAATGGCTCGTTGAGGATCAACTGTGCACCGCACAGCAGGCGGCAAGCCTTGAATATCAGGCGTTTTTTCTCTATCATGAGCAGTTCAACCAGGGCACCATCCCGGTTTGGATCGTCTATATGCTCAACGAAGGGGCTGTTGTCTGGAAGGCGGCGTATGGATACAATGGCTATCCCATGTCGCTGGTTCCTTATGAACAGGATTTTGAGTGCTTTCAGTTGCCCAATGAAAATTTCTGGGACAATACCTATCCCGGATGGGATCGCTGGACAGAGCTGCAGGCGTTTGCAGCGCTGTTTGAAGGAACGTTGTCATTTGAACAAAGGGTACAGACCGCAGAAAGGTGGAAACCCTATGTAGAACAGTGGATCAAAGATCATCCCTATTACATGAATCAGCCCGGTTTTGAGTATACGATCACTATGGAAGAAAAATACGGCATTCCTGATGAAAATGCGCTTTCCGAGCAGGAGGCCATCAAGCTGGCCAAGGCGGAGGTGATCAGAATGGGCGCCGATGCCGACACGGTGGATACGCGCACCGTGAAAGCGGATTATTTTGTAACGGATGCTCAAAATCCCGTCTGGGCTTTGTGGTTTTCTTCCGTGCGCGCAAAAGGTATGAGCGTAGAGGAAAAAAGAAGCGATATCACAAACACGTCCTCCTTTCAGGTAAAAATCCATGCTTATTCGGGGGCTGTGGTTTCTTCATATATGGATTCTCCGATTTAATCGACAAGAAGGACCGTACAGGGCCTTTTTACCTGTGCGCCCGCTCAAAGAGACATATGAAATGAACAGGAGGTTTTGGCTTATGAAACGACGTTTGATTGGCTTGCTTTGCGGATTTATTGCATGCCTGGGATGGCACATGGCGCAGGCTGGCGCTCAGGAGCTTGAGATCAATCTGCCCGTGGAATTCGAAACCCTGCAAATCATTATGACGGATGAGCAGCAAACCTGGCTGGCAGGCTATACAGGCGAGCCCATGAGCAGCAAGCCTGCGGTCCTGCAAGTTACATCGGAAGGAGAAATGCGTTGTTTTGAAGAGGATGCAACAGATTCCTCCTTTTTCTTTTCATCCTCTCTGTCGCCCGACCGCTGGATTCTTCTGCGCACTGAAGATGGTCCCACCAGCCAGACAGAAGCTGTGGTGATGGAAAACGGAGAGGTCAAACAGCGTATCCGTGGCCTGGGAAAGGCCAAGGGTGTTTTCCCTGTCGAAGACGGCTACCTGTTCACGACCATGGCCAATGCAGGTAACGGGTCCGTTGAGATGCGAGATGCCCAGGGGCACCAGCTATGGCAAATGGAACTGCCGCATATGTCGTGGGTCCGCGATGTGGTCGAGGAAAGCGACGGCTTTTATCTGACGGGAAACTACCAACCAGGCCTGGAGGATGACCCTTTGGGCGTCGTCATCAAGCTGGACAAGGCGGGCAACGTGCTGTGGCGGTATGAGAGCGAAGGAAGCGAGCAATACGATCAGGGCTATCTTGCGGAGGACCATGATGCCGTTGTGGTTTTGGGAAGCGCGTACCCCGCCCTTCCTAAAGACAGCGCCCTGTCTCCCGTCATCGCCAAAATTCAGGCGGGAGAGCTGATCTGGCACGAAGCGTACATCGATCCCGAAAACCCCTATCCCCTCGATCAGAAATTCCTGTCCGCCATTCGGATCGGAACGGACTTCTTCATTGCCTCGCAAAAGGGCAATGCATCCGGTATCATTTCCATGCTGGCATATGATGCCCAAGGACAGCTCACGGCTGCCTGGACCGAATCGGTCCAGCCCATCCATCGTGCCGGAAACGTGATGTTCACCCTGGAGGGGGATTCCCTGTTTCTTACGGCAGAAGGCACGGCGAATCATTTCCAAAACGCCGTGCTTCGAAAGATCCCGATTGATTTACCAAACAAAGTGCCTGTTCGTTAAACATCTTATGAAACAAATGTAAATAATTATTTGAGAAGTTATATTTTGAAGAGCGTGTTTCGTCTAATGATTTGCCAATGTGTTTTAGGAAACATGATCAACGCACTTCCAATATCAGAGAAAAAATAAGAGGAGGCTTTTGGATGAAACACAGGATACCTTCTACCAACTGGCTATGGCGAGCGTTTATACCCATGATGCTCATTGTGATGTTTCTTATTCCTAAGACGGTACTGGCCGAAAATGCCTTGTCATGGGAAACTTATGCACAAAAAGTACGCATACATGAGGAAGCCAAAGGCATCTATGCAGATTGGGATATTGCTGATAAACAGGATCTCATCGAATCGCTTATTCAAATGAATGCCATGAGCGAATCGGCCGCCACGCGACGTTTGCTGGAAGGGGATCTTTCCACAGAAAGTAAGCATGCATTGGCCGATCAGATCATTCTGCGCTTTTTAGGGGGAAGCAGCAACGCGCTGGTGCGCAAGGATGGTGTCCGTGCGGTCAGATGGAATACCCTCACAAATGCGATTATGGGAGATTCTTCGACATGGACACTGGAGGAAAAGGTGTGGTATCAACAACTCAGCAATATGTTTGGACATAAAGATCCTGATACCTTGGTTTTGCCTACAGAAGAAGATTTATCTGAGGATGAGGCCATTGAAATTGCTCGGCGCGCCATTACGCATGCATATGGGTTGCAAGAAGATACCTTGGACGGGTATTTGCCCAGTGCATTACTTTACATTACAGAAAACGACTATGGAGATTACGACCCAAGGTCCGATTATCGCAGGTGGAACATCCAGTTTTTATCATATCAATATGGTGATGTAACGGCATGCAATGCATACACAGCAATTGTAGATGAAAACGGTCATGTTATTGGAGACGATGAACTTGGCATCCCCCATGTTCAACAACAAGCAATAGAAAGCAAGACGCGGTTGGATGCTTCAACGCCGGCAATTGTTGAAATGTTCCGGCAGTATGCTGAAAGTGAAGGGTCATTTTTTGCCTGGCAATGGACCTATGAAGCCAAGGCATCCTATTCTCATGAAATTCGCTCAAAGGTGCTAACAGCTCTGGAAAGCGGAAAAACCAGTGTTCTTTCCAATCCTTCCTTTTGTCAGGAACCCGTACAAGAAATTATCAACAGCACTGTTTTCGCATATGGTCTGCCACAAGAAGAACACCTGCCTATAGAAGAAGCACTTTCTGCGGCAGCACTCAGCGTTATGGAAAACCATGGTCTCTCTGGAGATGATCTGGAAGAGTTCTCCACATACGCATCCTTTGACATTACCGATTCGCAACAGCCATTATGGAAGTTTCTTTACTACCCAGATTCCTTTGAAGATATGGAGGATGTCATGCTGTATAAGATCGAGATAGATGCTCAATCCGGGGAGACTTTGACTGCACTTTCGATTGATTGGGATCAATTGTTCCTTGGGACAGGCTATGAGCAACTATTATATTAGCAGGATATTCCGTAATCTGATTTTGCAGGGCAAAATAGAGAGAAACATGCTTGCTGGCGTAATACTTTTATTAATCTGTGGTCAGATGTTTTGCTGGTCTGCTTCAAATCTGTTCATGGTAATTCTTATGATTAGAGGGTGCTGGAGGCTTTTGCCTCCTGCACCCCAGACCGTTAACTTGTCTTTATCAACGGCATGAGATTTGAGCTATCTCAAGTGTCAATAGGAGGCAATTTCTTCTTACCGCCCTTTCAAAGTGAGTTCCGATAGAGAGGAATGGGTTCGTTGTCTAGAAGTATTAATTCCACGCAGGCAGATCGTCGCTATGAATACTAGGGTCAACATATACACAGCTAGTAGGAATCACTTCGGAAAGAGCCATATACAAACATGCTTTAGTATCCGAACCGACAATACCATCTGCACTCAGACCGTAAGCACGCTGGAATCTACGAACGGCAGAATGTGTTTTTGCGTACGCCGCTCAAAAAGTGCAGCTTGACCGCAGATGATGGTGCATCGTTTCCGCTGGAATGGTGCATGGCGGCCGCCGGCGTGGTGCAGCGGGCCGCCATGTGGGGAATTACTCCGGAATGCCCTTGCGCTTGCGCATGGATTCGCCCTCAATCTAGATGGTATAGGCGTTGTAGATGATCCGGTCACAAATGGCGTCGGGCAGGGTCGGGTCGTACAGGTTCTCGTGCCACTCACTGGTGTCATACTGGGAACAGAATATGGTGGAGACCACCTTGTTCCTTGCCTCTACCAGCTCCAGCACATCCCGGATCTCTGACTCCTTGAGGGGGAAAGCAGCCACTCATCCAGGATGAGCAGTTTATTTTCTTGAGCTTTTTGATATAGTCCCGGTGTTGGCCCGTTCCATAGGAATTTCCACCAGAAGATCCGGCAGGCGGATGTACCGCACGGAGTAAAAACTGCGGCTGGCTGCCATGCCAAGAGTACAGGCCAAGTAGGTCTTTCCAGCCCCGGTTGGACCCAGGATGATGACATTATGTGCCTCATGGATATAGGCACAGGAGGCCAGGCGCAGAATTTGCTCCCGGTCCAGCTTGCGCTCCGGCGGGTACTGGATATTCTCTACACAAGCGGCAGGGTCCGCGTAACCAACGTTACGGATGAGTCGGGTCAGGCGGTTACTTTTCCGAGCGCTCCACTCCGCGTCTACCAGCATGGCAAAGCGGTCCTCAAAGAGCACCGCTTGGAACTGCGCATCTTAAGTTGGCAGAGAAGGCTTCAGCCATGACGCCCAGGCGCATTTCCTGCAGCTTCCGTACTATTTCATTGCTCAGCATGTTCATTCCTCCCTCTTGTAGTAGCCGACGCTCTGGTAAACTTATGTGCCTTTGACTCTTCCAGCTTGGCTGGAACATCCTCAGTGGGCAGCTTGGGACGCTTTTGAGGCTGGGGAAAGCGGTATAAGAGAGGGCTTTCCGGCAGGCGCTCTCCAGCTGCTGAGAGGAATAGCGGTCCGCCAGTTTCAGTAGGGCCATACAGGACTTGTAGCCCTGCTGCTCCACCTTGCGGGCGGAGAGGAAAAGCCGTACCACGGCAGCAGTATGCTGACCAATCTGTTCCGCCCAGCGGATGAAACGCTCACCATTCCACTGCAGGTAGGCCTGGTGGTCCGGCGGCATATGCTCCTCCATTGTGCTGTACTGATTAGGGCAGCCATGGAGTCGCAGATGGGAGGCGATGCGGGTGCCAGAAAAAAGATCTCCACCGTGGTCCGGGTGAGACGCACATCCACCTGCTGCTTGATGCACTCATACGGCACGGAGAAGTTCATGCGCTCCACACTGATTTGATAGTTATATTGGACGGTGGCCCCCTTCCAGACCGTTAACTCGAATGGTTCCGCAGGAAGAGGTAGCAGAAACAGCTTCTCTTCGGCAAAGCAGGACGCCCGGCAACCCTTGCGTTTCTGGAAGGGGTTGCAGTTAAAGGCCTCCGGCTTTTATCGGATGGCCTGATTCAGTTCCATGAGGGACGGGAATTGGCGGTTGCGCAGGGCTGCCAGGATCCAGGTGGAGACTACCCAACGGAGCCCTCCACGAAGGCCTTGTCTTTGGGACTGCGGGGGCGGACTGGAAAAATGGCGGTGCCGTAGTACTCCGCCATTTCTTAGTAGGACTTGTTGAGCACTGTTTCGGTTTTGGGTTTTGAGCACACCTGTCTTGAGGTTATCTGGCGTGAGGATGCGGGTAACGCCGCCAAAATACCGGTAGGCGTTGACATGGCCGGTGGATACAGGCCTCGTGCTTCATGTCCGGGAAGGCCTCTGTGTAGGCGTAGCCGCTGTATGGCAGACAGCTACAAACAGGTATGCGCCCAGCCGTTCCCCGGTGTCTGTGCCCACCAGAGCTGCCGTCTGGCCGTTCAGTCCACCTGCATGGTCTCACCAGGCTTGCGCTCCAGGTGCATGGTGGCTTTCGTTTTGTGGATATAGTCTGCGTAATACTTGTTGAACTGGGTGGATTTGTAGGCCAGCTCGCCGCTCTGGTGGCATTGCTCACAGCATTCCACCAAAAGCAGGCTCAGGGTGACACCGCTCTTCTGCATCTCACGGTGTACCCACTCGTAGTCCGGCATCTTGTAAACAGGCCCCTTTGACTCGGTTGGAAATAGTTGCAGTGAGACTTCCTGCTGAGACATGGACTGAACTTGCTGCCCGCTAAACGGACGCTTCCGAGCTCGGGTTAATGTGCGTGTGACCGTGTTGCGGCCGCAGCCGGCGGCATCTGCGATTTTCTGGTGTGTTAGTCCCAGACTTTTCAGCCGAAGGATCTCTTTGTGATTGACCATGGTAAGGCCTCCTAAAATGGATTTGCATCTGACGATGCTAAAATTCATTTTAGCGGGCGTTGCGGTGCCGATGCACCATTTTAGCGGTCTTGATGCACCATTAATGCGGTCTAAGGGCACCGTCTCAAGCGGTCTATTCAACCAGCTGGGTTGTGCTTGTTTTTCTGCACGGTATTTCTTTAGTATATAACGTACGAAAATAGGTGGGAAATTCGTCAATGCGTCCCTTGTTGGGCTTTGCTTGAGCGCGGTTCTGGTACGCCCTGAAGGGGGAACCCAACCAGGAATCGAACGGTGCAGTTCCTTATAAGGACTGCCCTGCTTGCTGCTGATCCATTGTCCTACTTTTTTACCGCTATGATCCTTGAAAGCGCACAGCCTCCCAAAGCAATGCAAATGGTTTGGATATATGTTTGTTTATGATTTCATCTTGGGGGTAAAAACGAGAGAGAAAGACGTCCCGGAGGAAATCCGGAAATACGGCATCTGCATGTATAAAGATGAGATGGATTGGTAAGGCGAACCTGTATGTTTGGAGGTTTTATCCTCTGAATGAAATCCAAATCCTTAAACCTGCGAATGGATTTGCAGGCATTGCCAGACGAGGCCGTTATCCCAAGGAAGGAAAAAGGATTCGGGGAGGAAAAGGAAATGAAAAAAAGGATTGTATTATTCTCTGCACTTATTTTCCTGTGCTCAATGTTTACAATGGCGGTTTGTGAAGAAACAAGGGGTTCCTCAAGTATAGCGTCCATCTTGAATGCATGGGGCGCAAAGGATGGGCAGGAACTGTATACACGCATACTGGATCATTGGAACAGAAATATTGACGGCACCCGCATCTCCTGGCCCGCGAAGATACGTTTGGGCGGGACAACGGAAGACCTGATCAGCAAGCCAGGAAGCTGGGATCTGGCGATCGTGTCCTCCAAGGATGTGGACTTGCAGAAACTGGCGGATGAGGGATTGGTGCAGGAGTATGGATTTGTTCCTACTCAAGATTTTATTCTGCAGCAGTGGCTTCTTCCCGATGAACTGCAGGGCCTGCTGCCGGAACATCCGTTTCTGGCGCATCAAGTCTATTTTTACGACTACGATCATGCGACCGGCGAGGCCACACTTTTGATCTGCAAACACTATTCGGGAGAGCCAAGCGGCGTTCCCGGTCCGTTTGCCCGCGCGATCCTGGGCAGGCGTTCCGCAGATACGGTGCGCGGCGTAGAGGGCATTGTACGCGTCGAAGCTCCCCCTATCGCGTTTAAGGTGGAACCGGGTGAACTTCTGAATTGGGAGATAGACGACCTGCTTTCAAGACCCCGGGATTGGGATGTCGCCAACATCCTCATCCAAAACGAAAGTGATCTGGACGCGCTCGACCAAGCTGGATTGCTCTATGATTTTTCGCAGGACAACTTCTGGCTGACCCGCAGCTATGACTGGCCTGTTCCAAACGGTATTTACAGCGAAGACGGAAGGCTGATCGCGATCCCCCATATTGCCTATTACGGCCCCGAGGAAAGCGGCTTTTTGGTAACGGTCGTCAATGCGCACTGTCAGAACACTACGAAAGCCATGGCCTATGTAAAGCACTGGATCAAAGGTTGCGAATGGGACTGGGATTTCTATACACAGGAAAAAACAGAGGAGGAAGACGTCCCGGAGGAGATCCGGAAATACGGCATTTGCATGTATAAAGATGAGATGGATTGGTAAGAGGTCAACAATAGGGAGGAATGAGCATTGAAAGTGGCTTTGCAACGCTTGACAGTACCCGGTAGAGTAGACGCCAAAAAGAAAAGCCTGTCGTAGAAAAGCGAGATTACGCGGCCTTGCTCCTGATTTCGTAGGGAGTGAGGCCGTTTTTGAAGTTGATGCGTTCAAAGTTGCAGAAGTGAACGTACTGAGCAATCGGTTCTTCAGCCTTAGAACGAGTCGCATAACGAACCCGATACAGACATTCACTTGACCGTACCAAAGAAAGTTTCCATGGCCGGTTTGTCATAGGGACATCCCGAGCTGGAAATGGAAGGGTGAAAGTGCTATCCTTTGTCAGGTCAAAGTATGCGGAGGAAGTGTATTACGACCCCTGCTCACTGTGGAGGGAGAGTCCACCGGTGACCTTTTCTGTGCTCAGAGCGTCTCGGAGCGTCTGTGTGACCAGCGATGCAGACATATCACCATCAATACTGTTCGTTCACAAAGAGCTATGACTGCACACATGTACAGCATGCCTTCAGGCGTGGGAATATAAGTAATATCTGTTACGCGGAATCTGTTGGGCTTGCACTGCTCAAAGGCACGCTGCAACAGATTGGGATATTTGAATATGTTTCTCTTGAGCTGAGGATACGTTCTTCACCGCCGAATCTGCGCAAGCAGTTTGGTCTTGCGCATGACACGCAGAAGCGCCTTGGGCTTCACTGATTTTTCGTTCTGCCGCTGGATCCAGCGGCGAACACGCCGGATACCGTAGGCCGGATTGCATTGCTGCTGGCATTCCACAATCAGATCGCCCAGCCATTGGTCCCTGGGCATTTCCTTTTGAAACATACGCCAGAAAGGATATCCTCTGCGCGAAACCTCAAATGCTTCGCACATGGCCTTAACAGGATAGGTATCGTGAAAACGCTCAATGAAATGAGATTTCAGTTTTACCCTCCCTTCAACTTCTGACAGAAAATTTTGCAGCAACTTTGCCTGCATTCGCAGTTTCACCAACTCGTTCTTCTGCTGGGCTTCCGTGCTTTCCTGCGATTTTCAGGGCAGACTTGAGGGCGTGGTACATAATGAGCAACCAGCTGTTCCCGACGATTTGCTCGACTAATGAACATACGGGGTTACAGGTACAATCCCCCGTGCGGCAGAGCGGCGAGCAGGGCGCCGTGACGATGACGCAGGCAGGAGCGATCCACGCATCCCGTTGACCTTGCCGGAGCGCAGGGCAAATACGGCAAATCCCTGCTTCTGATTCATTTGTCATGATTCTGTTTTCTGGAAAAAAGAGATGGCTATGGTCCGTATGCCAGACGGCCGCACTCTTCGACGCCGTCCGGATGTGATGGACGCTACGGAAATGTGCCGGGTTTACAAGATCAAAGCAAAGACCGGTTGTTGCAGAAACGGGCCGTTATGACCGCTTTCATGCTTTCCTACCGTCTATCATAACGGCATGTTTGGAAAAGCGGATCACACTTGGGCCGTTGAACCACCGCTAACACCTCGCATCTCTGACGGCTTCCTCCGGAACTCTTGTCCTCTCCCGAAGCTCGCCTGCAATCTTCCGGCAAGCCTTGGAGCCCATCCCGGCTGCTCTGCCGACCGCGACCACTTCCTTGACACCCGGATTCTTTCCGTTGTCATCCACGGTTGTGCTGTGCTCGCCGAAGGAGACAGTGCTCCATGTCAGGTCATACGCCGGGGACGGATGGTGACCTATTGACAGAAGAAACCGCGCTTCGTTCGGACGGGTCCCGCATCCCATCCCACAAAAGAGATGCATTGCTGTGCAAGGCGCCCTTTCGATTTTCCGGTGGACAAGCAAAAATGTCTGTGTGTGAACATACGCTCAGCCATGGAGGTGATGCGTGTGAAAACGAAACCGATGCCTGTCGTTCGCTGCGAATATGCCCAGGCCGAAAAGAGTCTTGCTCAGCTGCTCGAGGAATCCTTCCGGCTTTATCTCAGCCGCATCCTTGCCACCCAGGCGCCAGCCGCGGTACAACCGAGCCGATGAATGGCCGCTTGTCTCAGGAGGACGGATATGTATCTGGAGATAAGCAATCCCAAGGATTACCATGCGGCATTGTATATCAGACTGTCGAAGGAGGATGAGAACGAAGGGCCGTCCGGCAGCGTGACCAACCAGCAGTCCCTGCTCCATGCCTTCGTCCGCGAGCATCGTCTGGACGTCTATGATACCTACATCGATGATGGCTGGAGCGGCACCAGCTTCGACCGACCCGGTTTTCAGCGGATGCTGCGGGATATTGAGGCCGGCAAGGTCAACATGGTCATCACCAAGGACCTTTCCCGTCTGGGCCGCGATTACATCATGACCGGCCACTATATGGAGCGGTACTTCCCGGAAAAGCGCGTGCGCTACATCTCTTTGCTGGACGGGGTGGATACAGGCGTGGAATCGTCGGCAAATGACATCACCCCGTTTCGGGCCATCATGAACGACATGTACGCCAAGGACATCTCCAAGAAGATCAAGTCCGTGAAGCATGACAAGCAGCGCAAGGGAGAGTTTATCGGGGGCAAGCCCATGTACGGCTACAGGATGCACCCGTCGGAAAAGAACAGGATTGTCATTGACGAGGATGCGGCCCCCGTCGTGCGCCGCATCTTCGCCATGGCGCTGGCGGGGACGAGCTGCCGCCAGATCGCGGTGCGGCTCAACGAAGAAGGCGTGCTTTCCCCGGCGGCCTACGCCGGGCTGACGCTCTCCTGTCACGGGCCGTATTCGGGACAGTGGTCCAGCGAGCGTATCACCGCCATGCTGAAAAATGAAACCTACATCGGCAACATGGTGCAGGGCAGAACGGCCAGAATCAGCTACAAGACCAAAAAGTGCCTGCGCCGGCAGCCGCAGCAGTGGGTGGTGGTTGAGCACACCCATGAGCCGCTCATCGACCCGGAAACCTTCCGCAAGGTACAGCTGATGGTGAACAGCCGCAGGAACACCAGAAGCCGCACCTATGATTTCCTGCTCAAAGGGCTGATCTTCTGCCATGAATGCGGCTATCCGCTGGCAGTGATGAACCGCAGGAACGCGGCGGGAGAAGACCGGCTGTTCTTTGTCTGCCGCACCTATCAGCGCTTCACGAAGGCGGGCGTGTGCAGCTGCCACTCCATCAAGGAACAGACCGTAACGGAGGCGGTCATCGAAAGGACGCGGGAAGTCTGCGAGGCATACCTCAATCCCGAACGCCTGCGGCCCATCGCTGCTGCGGCCGTGGCGGCAAGCGGCAGGGTGGACGGCCGGGAAGAGGAGCTCTCCGCCCTTCACGCCCGGATCGACAGCATGACGGCCCATCTGGACCGGATGTACATGGACCGGCTAAACGGGCTTCTGGCGGATGTGGACTTCGAGCGCCTCTACAGGCGCATCAAAGCGGAACGGACAGCGCTGGAGGAAAAGCTGAGAGAGCTGGAAGCCCAGAAGAAAACCCCGGTCCCCATCGAGGACCGGGCGCGGGAGCTGGTTCAGCAGTTTCTCCACTGTGCCTTTACCAGCCGGGAGCTTCTCGTCAGTCTCATCGAGCGTATCGAATTGACCGAATCCAAGGAGATCATCATCAGGTTCCGCTTCCGTGAGCCGGAAGCGATTTTTTAAGGATCGACCGTTTACAATACTGGAGGCGCGATACATAGGAGCGCGAAATCCCGAGCATGGCAGCGATCTCGTGCTGCGGATGCATCACGCCGTCCTTGAGGCCGTAACGCAACGTAATGACCAGGCGCTCCCGCTCGGGCAGGCGGGGCAGAGCCTTGCGCACGCGGTCCAGCGTCACACGGCGGCGCACCTCGTCCTCCACCATGTCCGGGGGCGTCCCCAGCAGGTCGGCAAAGGATACGGCGTTGCCGTCGCGGTCGGTGCCCAGCGGCTCATCCAGGCTGATGTCGGCCTGCTGCTTACGGCTTTGGCGCAGGCTCATGAGAATTTCGTTTTCAATGCACCGCGCCGCGTAGGTCGAAAGCGAGGTGCCCGTGCGCATGTCATAGCTGCGTACCGCTTTGATCAGTCCCACTGAACCGATGGAAATCAGGTCGTCAAAGGTGCAGCCGGGTACCTTGTACTTTCGTGCGATATGCACGATCAGGCGCATGTTGTGCTCCACCAGCATTTGGCGGGCCGTTTCGTCGCCCTCGCGCATGCGCAGCAGAGCCGCCCGTTCTTCCTCCGGGCTCAGCGGCTTGAGAAAGCTCTGCCGCCCGGACAGATACCCCAGCAGGAACAAGCAATCCTTGATGATCCAGAACAGAAACGCTGATATCAATGTACATCCCCTCCTGGGGGAGCGTATGCGCGGGGGAGGGATGCGCATGCGGAGCGCGGGGAGGAAAGAGGCGACCCCCTTTCTTCCGCACACTTTGCTCAGGGCGCCCTCGTGTTTTCGCGGGCTGTTGGTCAAGCAGGTGCCGCGTCCGACCCACTCCCGCCTTGCCATTTTCCCTGCGGATTGATATAATTGAACCGCTATCCCTGAACGCAAGGAGGCGGGTTTATGGGCATTCTCAACCGTTTGCAGGGCTGGATGCAGTGGCTTACCAGCGATCCGGCAGGGTTCATCCTGTATTTGCTCTACTTTGCGGTGTCGGTCCTTCTGACGCTGACACTGCATGAAATCGCGCATGGTTACGTGGCCTGGAAATGCGGCGACCCCACCGCCAAAATGCTGGGCCGCCTGTCTCTGGACCCGCGCAGGCATCTGGACCCGCTGGGTACGCTGTGTCTGATCTTTTTGGGGTTCGGATGGGCCAAACCCGTGCCGGTCAATCCCCGCAACTTTCAGAACTACCGCCGCGACGATTTTCTGGTCAGCATAGCGGGCATCACGGTGAACCTGACGCTGTTTCTGCTGTCGTTGGCCTTGGCGGTGGGCTTCAACAGCCTTTTGTGGAAGCCGGAGGTAATCAACTTCTACGGAGCGAAGGAATTGCTTTCCTCCGATGGAATCGGCTGCACAGTATTGCTTAATGGTGCAGGATCTTACTTTACGGATGCCATGCGCTATCCCTGGGTGCAGTACATCCAGCGTTTTCTGCTGATGTTCTCCACCATGAACCTGTGTGTGGGCATCTTTAATCTCTTGCCGATTCCTCCGCTGGATGGTTTCCACATTCTCAACGACATCGTACTCAGGGGCAGGCTTACGCTCAATCAGAATATGTTCCAGATCACGCAGGTGGTGCTGATCGCGTTGTGCCTGACCGGTGCGCTCACGGGCATTCTTTCCTCCGTGACCGGCGCGGTGGAGGACGCGGTGCTCAATCTGATGCTGGCCATCGCGGGGCGCGGCTGATGGCGGTCAGCATTCATCTGAAGCAGTTCGACGGGCCGCTGGACCTGCTTTTGCATCTGGTGGGAAAGGCCAAGATCAACCTTGCGGATATCTTCGTGAGCGAGATCACCGAGCAATACGTCGAAATCGTGCGCGGCGCGCCGGATTTTGACATGGACGAGGCCAGCGAATTCATCGCCATGGCCGCGCTTCTGGTGGAAATCAAAAGCCGCCGCCTCCTGCCCAAACCGCCCCGTGAGGAAGAGGAGGACCCGGAACAGGCCCTTATCGCCCGCCTGACGGCGTACAAGCAGTTCCGGGAAAGTGCGCGCAACATGGCGGAGTTTGAAAAAAGCGCTCTCAAGCTCTTCGGCAAGCTGCCGGAGGAATATCCCCTGCCCCCGCCTACGCTGGAACTGGACGGACTCACGTTGGAAGCGCTGTGGCAGGCGCTGCTGCGCGTACAGGAACGCCGGCCGGCCGAGCCGCGCGAGGTGGATTTTCGCCTGCGCGATATCCGGCGTGACAGCTACACTGTAGAAGGATGCATGGAGACCATCGAAAGCCGCCTGGTGATGGGCAGCGTCAGCTTCGACGAATTGTTCAGCGATCAGCCGGACCGTGAAGAGGTGGTCACGCTGTTCATCGCTCTGCTGGAGCTTTTGAAGCTGGGCAAGGCGCATGTGCGGCAAAACGGCACGTTTGACCGCATCATGCTGGTGCCGGGCCGTCGGGAGGAGGAAACGGATGGAGCCGAATGAAATTCCGCAGATCCTGGAAGCGATTCTCTTCGTCGCCGGTGAACCGGTGGCTGTGGCCGACCTGGCGCAGGCGCTGGAGGTGAGCGAGATGGAGATCATGCATGCCGTGGAGGAGCTGCAGCGCGAATGCGAACGCCGCGGCGTGACCATACACCGCTATGGCGACCATCTGCGCATGGAGACGCGCCCGGAATACGCGCCCTATGTAGAACGCCTGCTTCAGCCCGTGCAGCGCCAGACCCTTTCGCAGACCGCCATGGAAACGCTGGCTGTCATCGCCTACCGCCAGCCCGTCACCAAGGGCGAGGTGGAGCAGGTGCGCGGGGTCAAGTGCGACTATTCCGTTCAGTCGCTTCTGCACAAGGGGCTCATCCGGGAGGCCGGGCGCAAGGAGGCGCTGGGCCGGCCCATCCTGTACGCTACCACGGACCGTTTTCTGGAGCATTTCGGCATCTCCGACATCCGTGAACTTCCGCCCCTGCCCAGCGCGCAGGAGAAGGTGGACGAGCCGTTGACACCCTGACAAATGACAGGTATTTTTCCCCCGGCGTCCGGGCATACTTGCACCGGGCGCTTTTTGAATGCGCAGATGGAAGGGGGATACCGCATATGAGACAGACGGTGATGATTGTGACGGCGCTGATGATCGCGCTGCTGGCGGTTTCGGGGTTTATCGTGGCGGGCAGCGTGGAACAGATGCGCCAGATAACCGAAAAAAATACCCTGATGGACGAAATGGCCCTTCAGGTGAAGCAGCAGACCGAACGCGCCGACGAGCTGGAGGCGCAAAACGGTGATCTTTCCGCCTCGCTGGAGACAGCCGCCCGCGAGCGGGACGAGGCGCTGATGAGGCAGCAGGAACTCGCGGAGCTTATGGCACAGTCGGACGCTCAGCGCGTTCAGGAGGGCAAGGACCAGGAGGAGCTTCGGCGCCAGGCGGAGGTGCTGGCGGGGGACTATGATGCGCTGCTTTTGGAGCGGGATACGCTCGCTTCGGATCTGGACGCGCTGACAGAGGAGCGCGACACGCTGGCGATGGAGCTTTTACAGGCCCAAAAAGCGTTGGACGACGCAGCGGCCCGGAGCCAGGCCGCATCCGCACGCGCCGATGAGCTGGAAGAGCAGCTGGACGCATTGATGGAGGAAAGCGCCCAGACAGCCCTGGCCTACGAACAGCGGGCGCAGGAGGACGCGCAGACCATCGAGACGCTCGCGGCCCAGGCCGAAAGCCTTTCGCAGGCAGAGGCAGGCCAAGGAACCGCACCCTCGGCTGCGCCTTCGCTGACGCTGCCGCCGATGCCCACTGCCCGGCCGTTGTATACCATCCCCATGCCGGAGAAATGAGGGCGCTAGCGGCAGTCGTAGATGACGGGTGCTTCGCCGGATGGCAGGATGGTCTGTTCAATATAGACCAGCTCCAGCGGTTTGGGATCGTAAATCAGAATCGCGTCCGCCTGACGCCAGTCCTCCAGATTCAGAGAGAGGAACGCCGGGGCCAGCAGATACTGAAAAATATAGTAGGCCCTGCCGCCGTCCTGCATGCCTACCAGGATATAGCGCTCGCCGGCAGGAATGCCTTTTTCGGCAATAGCTGCGTCGACTTTGGCACGGTCCGACTGAGCGTACAACTGACGGTGATGCAGCACGGACGCGTCCGGAAACCCGCTGAAAAACAGCAGAACCACAGCGCACAGTCCCGCGGCGGCTCCATATAAAAAACGTTGACGTCCCCGCGGCGGACAGGCGCCGAGCGATGCCAGCGCCACAGCCGCGGTCATCAGGACCAGCCACAGGTCCAGCGTGCTCAGATAGCGATTCAGGCTCGCCAGTATCAGGGCCTCGCCCGTGGGCATGGAAAACAGATACATCAACAGCAGACCGGACAGGTAAATGACGGATACAAGAGCGGCTGCGCAGAGCGCGCCTGCACCCGGACGGTACAGGGCGCGGCGGCGCGCGCTTACAGCCAGCAGGCATAAGCCCATCACCGCAAGGCACGCCAGCGGCAGCACCGACGCTTCGCCAAGGGCGGAAACATAGGCGGAGCAGATATCGGAGATTTCGGCAGCCGTTTTCTCCGAAAAGGTAGACAAAAGTTGTCCCGGGCGCATGGCATGCTTGGTAGCTGACGCATTTTCAAACACCATGGTCGTATGCCGGTTCCATATGTACAGCACACCCACGGGGGCCACGCAGGCCCCCAGGATGCACCGCCAGTCGCGCCGTGCAGGCGGGCGGCCCTGCCGCCGATTCCACAGGGCGATACCGGCCAGCAGCAGGGAAATCAGGAGCGAGAAAAGAATCCCGCTGTTTTTGACCAGATAGGCATAGACAGAGAAAGGGAGCGCCAGTAAAGCGGCTCTGCGGGGCTCGCGGATACTGGAGAGGGCCAGAAGCATGCCCGCTGCGGCCACCATTGGAAGAAGCAGATCGACATAAAGCGTCATCAGCTGTGTCTCTCGTGAAAGAAACGCATATGCTGCCACGACGGAGGCCAGCGAAACCGACCACACGGGCCGCCTGCGCGCGATCAAAAACAGGGGAAGAAGGCATGCCAGCATCATCAGCGACTGGGCAAAGAGCATGGCGCCCTCGCTTTCTGTGCCGCAGAGACGGCAGAAAAAATAAATCCAGCAGGCACTTCCGGGCGGATAATTCAAAAAGGAAAGGGTCGTATCCCGAAAGGTGGGCAGCGCGTTTCGCTCAAGAATGGTGCGTGCCACCAGCGCCCAGTGGCTGAAATCGTCATATTGCAAAACCCGCGCACCATTCATTAGAAACGCCAGTCCTATCGCGCCGGCCGCAAAGAAGCATGTGCCCGGCGTAACCACAGCACGCAGCGATTCCCGCCGCCACAGGGAATTTGCCGCCAGGACGAGGCCTGCTCCCCACAGCAGCCATACGGCTTCAGGCAGCAGGTTGAGCATGCCCGCAAGCGTGGTGAGCGTCGCGGCGGATACCATCGTCAGGGGCAGCGCCCCCTCCACCGGAAGCCTTAAGCGCCGCATGGCCAGGCGCGACAGCCCATAGAGGGACAGTGTCAACAACAGCAGCCGGATTGCGATCATCGAATAACCTCCGCCATCTTCCGTGAGACAGAACAAGTGAATACCAAAGTCTACCACGATTTTGAAAAAAAGTCCATCCGGGAGGAAAACGAAAAATTCTTCCCGATTTTTCTTGGTTTTGATAGGAAGTTATCACTGGTTGTGGTATAATACAAACAGCAATCGGATCAAACAAAAGGAGGGTACCGTTCCATGAAGAAACTTCTGGCTCTACTGCTTGCCCTGCTTCTGCTTGTAGGCGGCTCGGCTTTCGCCGAGGAAACCGGGCTGACCAAGGACATTGTCGTGCTGTTTACCAGCGACGTGCATTGCGGCATCGACCAGGGATTCGGCTACGCCGGTCTGGCCGCCGTGCGGGATACGATGGAAAAAAGCAGCCATGTACTGCTGGTGGACAATGGCGACGCCATCCAGGGGGAACCCATCGGCACCATGACCACGGGCGAAGCCATCATCGGCCTGATGAACGACGTGGGCTACGACGTGGCCATCCCCGGCAACCATGAATTTGACTATGGCATGGACCGTTTCCTTGAACTGACGGAAATGGCGGACTTTCCCTACATCAGCGCCAACTTCAACAAGGACGGCGAGCTGGTGTTCGATCCCTATGTGATCGAGGAAATTGAGGGCGTGAAGATCGCATTCGTCGGCGTGACGACCCCCAAGACCATCACCTCCTCTACCCCCAAATACTTCCAGGATGACGAGGGCAACTTTATCTACGGCTTCATGCAGGATGAGACGGGCGAAAAGCTTTACGCTGCCGTGCAGTCCGCCGTGGACGCGGCCATCGCCGAGGGGGCGGACTATGTCATCGCCATGGCCCACCTGGGCAACGAGGCTACCTGCGCGCCCTACACCTATGCCGATGTGATTGCCAACACCACCGGCATCGACGCCTTCCTGGACGGCCACAGCCATGATACCGATCAGGTGGTCATGCAGAACAAGGACGGCGAGGACGTGCCGCGCTCGGGCTGCGGCACCAAGCTGGGCGGCATCGGTTACGCCCGCATCTCCGCCGCCGATGGCTCCATCCAGACCGGCCTGTACACCTGGACCAACGATGTGTCCGTGCCCGCGCTGCTGGGAATCGAGAACGATATTACCACCGCCGTGGCCGAAGCCACCGAGACCCTCGACGAGAAGCTGGGCGAGGTCGTGGCCAAATCCGACGTGGAGCTGACCATTAACGACCCCGAAGCCGTGGATGAAAACGGTCAGCCCATCCGCATCATCCGCAACGCCGAGACCAATCTGGGCGACCTGTGCGCCGACGCCTACCGCGATCAGGGCGATGCCGACGTGGCCTTCGTCAATGGCGGCGGCATCCGCGTCTCCATTCCTGCGGGCGATATCACGTTGGGCGATATCCTTCAGGTGCATCCCTTCGGCAACGCCCTGTGCGTGGTCGAGGCCACCGGCCAGCAGATACTTGACGCGCTGGAGTGGGGCGCCCGCAACGTGCCCGGCGAAAACGGCGGCTTCCTGCAGGTCTCCGGCCTGACTTACGAGATTCATACCTACATCGAGTCCTCCTGCACTGCTGACGAGAACGGCCTGTTCACTGGCGTGGACGGCGAATACCGCGTCAAGAACGTCAAGGTCGCCGGGGAGGACCTCGACCTGACCAAGACCTATACCGTTGCCTCCCATAACTATATGCTCAAGGACGGCGGCGACGGCTTTACCATGTTCCAGGGCTGCAACCTGCTCCAGGACGAGGTCAAGCTGGATAATCAGGTGCTCATCGACTACATTACCGGCACCCTGGAAGGTGTGGTAGGCGAGGCATATGCCAATCCCTACGGCGAAGGCCGCATTGTGGGGGTAGCCGAGGCTCCCGCCGAATAAAATAATCAGTTGGTTTCTATCCTGCGCCCCCGCTTAAGCGGGGGCGTCAGCGTATCGAAAAAGCGCGCATGCGGCGCCCTTTTCCGCCAGGGCACGTTTCCTCTCCTCGCAAACATCGGCGCTGTGCGCGCTGGCCGCGCGTAGCGCTTGTATTTGCTCACGCCTGCGGGTCGCTTTGCGCTTCATGCAAGTGCCCACAGGGCACACGCTTCCCTTCGGCGCCTCCAGCGTGGCCAGAGAAACGCGCAAGGCTTCAAGACGTTGAACAACCCATGTATTTGGAGAGAAATTTTGCGGCATAAGGCTTTGGGGCGCTCCTCAAACCCAGGCAGGGGGATGATCCCCCCTGTACTCCGCATTTAGTCAGCATCCAAGCCTTGCTTCGGAAGGCTTCCGAGTCCACTGTACATGTCGCTGGATTCGGTTTTCACTTGGAGGACTTCGGCCTTCCAAACCTCTCAAAATGGGCTTGTTGACAGTCTGGTACCCCGCTTAGGCGGGGCGTTTTTTCTGTAGGTTGTGAAACGTATTGAAAAAAGGTTATCTCTGGGAACTGCCGGGACGCATGTGGCGGATGGAATCGCGCAGAGCGGTGTATGGATACAGCTTCAATTGCAGACCGGCGATGCAGCGCCGGGATAAAACTGTCACATCGAGCTGAACAAGCTGCCCGGGATGTTGCGCCTGCTCATAAGGTTTGGACTTGTAAGGTTTTTCCCTCAAAACTTTTGCTATACAACCCTGCCTTTGCACCCCCTACAGGATTTCTACGGTTGGGTTATCCCCTCACTTTCGGAGCTGTGCACACAACTTCACAATGCCCAGGTCAGGGTCTTGCCGGTGCATGTCGGCAGTGAGTTTGCGTTCCTTTTGGTTGGGCATGCTGGTTGGATGCCTATGAGGCCGGTGGGACTGGCAGACCAGGGATGGGCGGGACCCGTCGTGGCAGCCAAGCCAGGAGTAGATGTAGGACCGGGTGTTGTTGTCCTCGCTGCTTGACCGGCTTACGCCATACTTCTTTGCAGGTTCCATCGGAAACTGGCGGTACTTCATATTATCCGCTTCATGAGGCTTGAGTGACTTCAGTTGTTGCTGCAACTCAACGATACCAGATGAATGCGCAAGATTCCTGCTTTTTCCTTTCCTGTCCAAACATGTATCGTAGTCCTGCAGCGATTCGATGTTGAAATCAAACGAAAGCATTGACGCTACATCGACGTTGTCGCCGAATAAGTGACTTGGATAGAGGCCCGCGTCACCGCGGGCCTCTTTTCGCTAAAATCAAGCAGACGACCAGGTAGGAGGGAATCTTCTTGTTGGGTATTTTCTTGCAGTTGCTGGTTAGTGGCATAGCTATGGGTTTCGTTTACGGACTGGTTGGGATTGAATATACCCTCATTTGGAACTCCACTGGTCTGTTGAACTTTGCCCACGAGCGTATCATCATGCTGGGCGCTTACGTGCTGGCCGGCACGTTCGTCATGCAGCTGGGCATGGCGCCGCTTCCGGGTATTGTGGGCGTCATAATTTTCATTACATTGTTTGCAATTTTGGTTGCCCTGGCCGTGTTTATCCCTTTGCGCAACATGAGCAGAATGTGCGCGATTATGGCCACGGTGATGCTGGGTAACATCATCAATGAAGGCGTCCGCCTGTACTATGGCCCTGAAGCCATGACCGTAAAAGGTTTTCTTTCCGGCGTTATCAGGTTTAACGGCATGGTCATCGCCAAGGGCTATGTGGCGATTATCATTGTGGCGCTACTCATTCTGACGCTTTTGACCCTGTTTATGAAAAAGACCAAAACCGGCAAGGCCATGCGCTGTGTGGCCTCTAACAAGAACGCCGCGTCCCTCATGGGCATTGATGTGCAGAGGAACATGGTCATTACCATTGCCATTAGCTTTGTCATTTGCAGCATCATTGGCATCATGGTCACCCCGCTGTACAGCGTGAATCAGACCATGGCCAGCATGATTAGCCTGAAAGGCTTTGCGGCCGGCGTCATCGGCGGCTTCGGCTCGTTGCCGGGCGCCATCGTAGGCGGCATGATCATCGGCGTGATGGAGAACATTGGCGGTATGATCTTCCCCTCGACTTTCAAGGATGTAGTTGCATTTGTGTTCCTCATCATTGTTCTGCTTGTTCGCCCCTCCGGCGTGCTGGGCAAGAAGAACAATTGAGAAAAGGAGGAAAAGCACATGCTTAAAAGCAATAAAATGTTCTCAGGTGCAGGGTATCTCCTGCTGATCGCACTGGCCGTCGGCTTTCCGCTGATGACCAGCAATACCTATTATATCACGCTGTTCTGTCTGGCGTTTATCTACATGATCGCCGCGTTTGGCCTGAACTTCATCACCGGCATGACCGGCCAGATGAACCTGGGTACGGCGGGCATCTTCTGCCTGGGCGCTTACACCTCTGCGCTGCTGACCACCCGTCTGGGGATATCGCCATGGCTGGCGATGCTTGCGGTGATTGCGATGGGCCTGATAATCGGCTTTGGCCTGGGTTATCCCAGCCTGCGCCTGAAGGGCGTTTACCTGTCGCTGACCACGATTGCCTTTGGTGAAATTGTCCGCCAGCTGGTGAACAACATGACCAATGTGACTGGAGGCGCACAGGGCGTACGCCAGATCCCGTTCTATAACCTCTTTGGGTTTGAAATCAACACACGTGTAAGAATGTACTATTTTTTGCTGGCAGGGGTGGTGCTGTTTGGGTTTATCTCCTGGCGCATCATTCATTCCAAGTGGGGCCGTGTGTTCTTTGCCGTGCGCGATAACATCGACGCTATCGACGCCTGTGGCATCAGCAGCGCCTGCGTCAAAATTATCGCCTTTACGCTGGCGGCTGTTTTTGGCACCATTGCCGGCGCTCTGTATGCGCACTACTCCAGCTACATCAACCCGTCCACCTTTGTGCTGAACCTGTCGGTGTCCTTTGTCGTCATGGTTATGATAGGCGGCAGCGGAACGCTGATGGGTCCAATTCTGGGCGCGGTAATTGTGAGCATGCTGCCGGAGTTCCTGCGCTTCCTTGGAAACTACTACCAGATTACTTATTATGTACTGGTCCTTCTTTGCACAATTTTTATTCCCGGTGGCATCTGCAACCTGAGCGTTTTCAAGAAAGGCCAGTCTGTGGAAAAGCCCGCGACCCCCAAGAACAGAGGAAAAGAGTGAGGTGCAGAGAATGGGCATTTTAAAGGTTGAACACCTGACCAAAAAATTTGGCGGTTTGACGGCCGTGAACGATTTCAGCTTCGATATGCAGCCCCGTACCATTCACGCCCTGATCGGCCCGAACGGCTCGGGCAAAACCACCACCATCAACATGCTCAACGGCGTCTTTCCGGCCACGTCCGGCAAAATCACTTTTGAAGGACAGGAAATTACCGGGATGGCAACGTACAAAATCGCGCGCTTGGGTGTGGCGCGTACCTTCCAGAATATCAAGCTGTTCAACAGCCTGACCGTGGAAGAAAATCTGATGATTGGCGGACAGGCGAAATATGCCAAGGGCAGCATTGTGGAATTCCTTCTCAACCCCAAAAAGGCCGCGCAGGAGGAAAAGGTGCTGAAAGAGGTTGCCGCTGAGGTGATGGAGAAGCTGAAGATCACCGATATTGCGCACCGTACAGTCGATGGTCTGCCCTACGGCAAGCTGAAGATGGTCGAGCTGGCCCGCAGCATGATGAGCAGCCCCAAGCTGATTCTGCTGGATGAACCGGCCGCCGGTCTGAATCCCTCTGAACGCGTGGAATTTCTGGAAAGCCTGATCCAGCTGTTTGAAAGCGGCGTGGATCTGTTCCTGGTGGAACATAACATGGATGTCGTGATGAAAATCAGCCACAACATCACCGTTATTAACTTTGGCTCCAAAATCGCCGAGGGCAAGCCCAAGGAAATTCAGAACAATCCTGAAGTCATCAAAGCATACCTGGGCGACCGGTACAAGGCAGAGTAAGGGGGCGAGAAGCAAATGCTGAAAGTTGATCAGATCAGTACCTTTTACGGCAAGGTTCAGGCGCTGGACAGGGCGTCCATCGAAGTAGGCGAAAACGAAATCGTCTCCATCATTGGTGCCAACGGCGCTGGCAAATCCACCATGATGCGAAGCATCATGGGCCTTGTTCATCCCAAGAGCGGAACGATTACCTACCAGGGTGAGAATATCACCAATCTGAAAACAAATCAGATCGTCAGCCGTGGCATTGTGTACGTGCCCGAAGGCCGTGAGGTGTTCCCGGAGCTGAGCGTGGAGGAAAACCTGGAAATGGGCGCATTTTCCCGAAAGTATACGGCTGCTAAAATGCGCTCTTTGCTGGAGGAGCAGTATGCCGTTTATCCGCGCCTGAAGGAGCGCAGGAAGCAGGCGGCAGGCACGCTGTCCGGCGGTGAACAACAGATGCTGGCGATTGCCAGGGGCATGATGAGCGAACCCAAGATGATCATGTTTGACGAGCCGTCCCTGGGCCTGGCGCCTGTGATCGTTGACGAGATGTTCGACGTGATTGTTTCTATCAATCGTGATAAACATATTCCCGTCATTCTGGTGGAGCAGAACGCCTATGCAGCGCTTGGCATTTCCCAGCGTTGCTATGTGCTGGAAAATGGTGAAATCAAGATGAGCGGCAACAGTGCCGAGCTGCGCGAAATGCACGAAATCAAGAAAGCCTACCTGGGTGGCTAAGCGCGTATCGGGCTTCCATTTCATTTGTCAAGCGCAGGGGGAAACATTTATGGATACCAGGGTCATTTATACGCAGCTGCTTTCATCAATTCAGTTCCCTCCGTTTCTGGCGATGGAGTACATTGCCACGCAACCTGCTGTGGAATCACCGGAACAGGCCGCTTATGACGCGGTGCATACCTGCCCGGACATTGCCCGTGTCCGCCCGGGCGAGACGGTGGCGTTGACGGCAGGCAGCCGCGAGGTTTATGACATTGTGGGCATATTGCGTGGCGTCATTCGTGCTGTGCGTGAACAGGGCGGCGTGCCCTTCATCGTACCGGCGATGGGCAGCCATGGCGGCGCGACGGCCGAGGGCCAGGTACGCGTGCTGGAGCACTTTGGCATAACGGAGGAAGCGCTGGGCGTTGAGATTCGTTCTTCGATGGAAACCGTGCTGGTGGGGCACACGGAGGACGGGTATCCCGTTCATCTGGACCGCATTGCCAACGCGGCGGATCATATCATTCCCATTGGCCGTGTGAAGCCGCATACGGATTTTCGTGGGCCGGTGGAAAGCGGCGTGATGAAGATGCTGGCCATTGGGCTGGGCAAGCAGTATGGCGCATCCCTGTGCCATAAGCTGGGCTTTCCCAATATGGGCAAGAGCGTGTGGAACTTTGGCAGCGTCATTTTGGAGAATTGCCGCGTTCTGATGGGACTTGCCGTGGTGGAAAATGGGGAACATCGTACGGCGCGGATCGAGGGTATTCCGGCGGCTCAGATCCGCAAGCGCGAGCCGGAACTGCTGGTGTACGCCAAATCACTGATGCCGCGTATTCCCTTCGATAATCTGGATGTACTGCTAGTCAGCGAGATCGGCAAGGATATCAGCGGCGCGGGCATGGACCCCAATGTAACCGGCCGTTCCGTGACTCTGGGAGAGTTCTGGCCGCACGCTGAAAAGATCGGCGTGTTCAACATTACGCCCGTTTCGGATGGCAATGCTGCCGGTATCGGCAATGCGGACGCCATCACCTCCCAAATGTACCGGCAGATTGACAGACTGCCCATGTACATCAACAGCATCACCTGCCGTGATACCGGCGGAGCGAGGATTCCCACGGTGATGGATACCCAGGAGCTGGTCCTTCGCTACCTGCTGTATACGTGCATTCGCCGTAAAGAGGCGCAGGATCAGCCACGCATTGTGTGGATTCAAAACACCGCCTGCCTGCGGCGCATCTACATATCCGAGGCGCTTGCGCACGAGGCGCGGCAGCTGAAGGACTTTCGTGTGACTTGCGAAAGCAGGCCGCTGGAAATCAACAAAGATGGAGAATTACGTTTTCCGGAGTGATGAGCAATGAGAATCCTGAATCGGGAACAGGTCGTTTCGCATGGCTTTGAAGAAGGCCGCAGGATTGTGCCCTTACGGTATAATTACGACAAACCGGAAAAGCCCCGTAGGATCAAGGGTTTTGAGGTTTTCAGTCTGATTTTTTCATCCTTTTCCAAACCGAAAAATCATACTGAAATAAGTCGAATTGCAGGAGGTGTTTCATTAACGACAAATGAATAGCAGAAAGGAACTCAAAACCTTTTGATTCCAAACACAACAGAATATTGGATTTAAGCGAAGCCGTCACTTGTTTTAAGTGGCGGCTTTTGTTGTTTCCAGGGCTGTTATGCAGGCACATGACAACACCCAATCAGAAATGAGGTGAAGTCATTGAACCCACAAATCATCGCCGTTGCCAACCAGAAGGGCGGCGTCGGCAAAACGACTACCTGCGCCAACTTAGGCATCGGGCTGGCGCAGGCCGGAAAGAAGGTGCTGCTGGTGGATGCTGACCCGCAGGCCAGCCTCACCATCAGCCTGGGCAACCCGCAGCCGGACAAGCTGCCCTTTACCCTGTCCGATGCGATGGGCCGTATTCTCATGGACGAGCCGATCAAACCCGGCGAGGGCATCCTGCACCACCCGGAAGGCGTGGACCTGATGCCTGCCGACATCCAGCTCTCCGGCATGGAGGTATCCCTGGTGAATGCCATGAGCCGCGAGACGATTCTGCGGCAGTATCTGGACACGGTGAAGGGACAGTATTCCCATATCCTCATCGACTGCCAACCCTCCCTGGGAATGCTCACGGTCAACGCGCTGGCCGCCGCCAACAGGATCATAGTCCCCGTCCAAGCGGAGTATCTGCCCGCCAAGGGCCTGGAACAGCTGCTGTCCACCATCAACAAGGTCAAGCGGCAGTTAAATCCCAAGCTCCAGATCGACGGTATTCTGCTGACGATGGTGGACAACCGCACCAACTTTGCCAAAGAGATCGCCGCCCTGCTGCGGGAGACCTACGGCAGCAAAATCAAGGTGTTCGGCACCGAGATTCCCCACTCGGTTCGAGCCAAGGAGATCAGCGCCGAGGGCAAGAGCATCTTCGCACATGACCCCGGCGGCAAGGTGGCGGAAGCCTATAAAAATCTGACGCGGGAGGTGATAAAACTTGAAAAGCAGCGCGAAAAAAGTAGAGCTGGCCTCAGTCGATGACCTGTTTTCCACCGAGGAAAGCCGCGCCGACGCCCAGCGTGAAAAAGTCATGGAAATTCCCTTGTCGGAGCTGCACCCATTCAAGGATCACCCCTTTAAGGTCAAGGACGATGAGGCCATGATGGAGACCGCCGACAGCATCCGGCAGTACGGCGTACTGGTCCCGGCCATTGCCCGCCCGGACCCTAATGGCGGCTATGAGCTGGTTGCCGGGCACCGGCGGCACCGAGCTAGCGAGCTGGCGGGTAAAGAAACCATGCCGGTGATTGTCCGCGACCTGGACGATGACCAGGCCACCATCATCATGGTTGACAGCAATTTGCAGCGGGAAAGCCTGCTCCCCAGTGAAAGGGCTTTTGCCTACAAGATGAAGCTGGAAGCTATGAAGCGACAAGCTGGCAGACCGTCCAAAGAAAATTGTTCCCAAGTTGGGAACGATTTTGGGAAGAAGTCGAGCGAGGTATTGGCTGAACAGGTCGGCCAGAGTAAAAACCAGATTTTTCGTTATATCCGCCTCACCGAGCTAATTCCCGAACTGCTGGACATGGTGGACGAGAAGAAAATCGCCTTCAATCCGGCCTACGAGCTGTCCTTCCTCAAAAAAGAGGAACAGGTGGATTTGCTGGACGCGATGGACAGCGAACAGGCCACGCCGTCGCTCTCCCAGGCCCAGCGGCTGAAAAAGTACAGCCAGGAGGGCCACCTGACCCTCGACATGATGCGGGTCATCATGGGCGAAGAAAAGAAAAGCGACCTGGACAAGATCACCTTCACCAGCGACACCCTGCGCAAATATTTTCCCCGGAGCTATACGCCCCAGCGGATGCAGGAGACCATCATCAAGCTGCTGGAACAGTGGCAGCGCAAGCGCCAGCAACAGCATGAACGCTGAGAGAGGAGTTGCCTATGAGGGATATTTCAGCCCGCGAGCTGAAAGGACATAACATTTTGGCTGTGGAGCGATTTCAGGACAGCACCCGCTGGATGGTGGAGTTTGCGGTCCGCAAGCCCCGCACCCCTTACGGCAGCCCCGGCGACGAGGTGCGCCTGTTTCTCACCGAGGACGGCTACCGGCAGGCCCTGGACGCCCAGCGCAGCCAGCAGATCAAAATTAAGCGCCATGCCCACGTTGTCGAGGGGCACATCATCGACTTCAAGCCGAAGAAAAAGCGCCGCCACCCGTAAACCCACCGCTTGCCAAGAAAGGACTGAACTATGTGTACCGTTAGAGACATTGAAGAAGCCATCCGCGAACACTGCCAATCCCAGCATGACATGGAAAGCACCGAGATCGACCAGGTGATGCAGCGCCTGCCCTTCGGCACCGCGCAGGACGTTTTTACCCGGCCCCCTGTGCCGAAGCCGCCGTATTCCTGGCGCAGCCGGAACTACCGCACCTGACCGCCGCAGTCTTTTTGAAGATTGCGGCTTTTTTCATGCCATGAATACCGAGAGGAGTGATGAAATGGCCGTTTTTCGCATTGAACGGACCCGTGATTATACCGTGATGAGCAACCACCACCTGCGCGACAAGGCGCTGTCGCTGAAATCCAAGGGACTGCTTTCCATGATGCTGTCCTTGCCGGAGGACTGGAACTACACCACCCGCGGCCTCGCCAAAATCTGCAAGGAGGGCGTGGACGCCATCGGCGGGGCGCTGCGGGAGCTGGAAAGCGCCGGGTACATCGTTCGCCACCAGATGCGGGACCGGCAGGGCCGCATCAGCGACACCGAGTATGTTATCTACGAGCAGCCCCAGCCCAAAGCGCCGGATACGCCCCAGCCGGATACGGCTTCACCAGATACGGAAAACCCGTATCTGGCTGACCCGGATACGGAAAAGCCCGCAGAATTAAATATAGAGAAATCAAAGACCCAAAAATCAAATACTCAGGGATCAAGTACCGATTCTATTCCCTTCCGGGGATTTGCGGCGGCCAGGCCGCCGGAACGGAAAGGACGGGATGCGATGTCGGTGGAAGAAATGGAGAGTTATCGGGATTTGGTGTTGGAGAACATTGAGTACGACCACCTGTGCCGGGAGTTTACCACCTACCGCGAGGATTTGGACGAGATCGTGGAGCTGATCGTGGAGACGGTCTGTGCCAGACGCAAGACCACCCGCATCGCCGGGGCGGACTTCCCCCATGAGGTGGTGCGGTCCCGGTTCTTGAAGCTGGACAGCTCCCACATCGAGTTCGTCATGGAGTGTCTGCACAACAACACCACCGAGGTCCGCAACATGAAGCAGTACCTGCTGACCGTGCTGTTCAACGCGACTACCACCATGAACAACCACTACACGGCCCAGGTCAACCACGATATGCACGCAGGCGGCTGGTAATGGCCGCCTTTTCTGCTGCACCGCCCAAGGAGGCACGATATGAACCAGATGGAAATTTTCAAAAACCCGGAGTTTGGGGCTATCCGCGCCGTAGAGGTTGACGGGGAGCCTTGGCTGGTCGGAAAAGATGTGGCGTTAGCGTTAGGGTATAAAAATCCGCAGGAGGCGATCCGCAACCACGTTGACGCAGAGGACAAAGGGGTGAGCGAAATTCTCACCCCCGGCGGGATTCAGAAACTCCCTATCATCAACGAATCCGGCCTGTATTCCCTGGTGCTGTCCAGCAAACTTCCAAAAGCAAAGCAGTTCCGCCGGTGGGTTACGTCTGAGGTGCTGCCCAGCATCCGCCAGCATGGGGCCTACCTCACAAGAGACAAGCTGTGGGAGGTCGCCACCTCACCGGAGGCGCTGCTGAAGCTCTGCACCGACCTGCTGACTGAGCGCGAGAAAAACGCGGCGCTGCGGGAGGACAATGCCCGGCTGCAAAGCAAAGCCGTCTACTACGACCTGTTCATCGACCTGCACCACAGTACCAACCTGCGCACCACCGCCAAGGAGCTGGACGTGCCGGAGCGGCGCTTTGTCCGCTTCCTGCTGGAACGGCGATTTGTCTACCGCACTCCTTCCGGCTGCGTGCTGCCCTACGCCAAGAGCGCCAATGATGGGCTGTTCTGTGTGCGGGACTACTACCGCAACGGCCACACCGGCTCCTACACGCTGGTGACGCCCAAGGGCAAACTGCACTTTGCCGGTCTGCGTGACCTGATTCTGGTGACGGTATGACGGGCCGGTATCTTTTGCGGCGGCTGGTGGTCCCGCCTTAGTATCAAGTGCCACCCCTGCAAAATCCGTGGAAAGACCTGCTAACAAAAGTCAAGTAGAAATTTCAGGTTTTGGGAGCAGCGAAA
>OHAF01000051.1_pt1 | contig 105305 bp, 78 predicted proteins | sample 1577041 | NCBI WGS metagenome assembly OHAF01 (sample SAMEA3541495, study PRJEB24748) | human gut metagenome | biome: human gut; feature: human-associated habitat; material: faeces | place: China | collected 2012
TGGCCGGGACGCAGAACCTCAATGAGTTCGAACTGCACCTGCGCGCCGTGCTGGGAATTCCCATTCCGGCGGTCACCTTCGAGCGCATGGGCGCCAGCGCGGTGATCCTCTCGGGCGTGGAGACCTCCGCGCCGCGTTACGGGGGCGTGGAAGAGGCCGTCGCCGGAGATCCCCGCACCGACATCCGCATCTTCGGCAAACCCTCGGCGCGCGTGAACCGCCGCATGGGCGTCGTCGTGGGCTACGAACCCCACGGCAGCAGCCTCGAAGCCTTGCGCGAACGGGTTTGCGCCGCCGCCGCAAAAGTGAAAGTCACCGAATAACGATAACTCCGGCTTCCCGGCCGCGAGCGACCCGCGAAAACCGCGGGCCGTTCAGCCGGAACCGGACCATAAAACCGATCCATGAAAAAGTACGCAATTATTTCGACCGAAAAGGGGACGATGAAAGCCGAGCTGTATGCCGACGAGACCCCCGGAACCGTGGCCAACTTCGTCGAACTGGCCGGACACAACTTCTACGACGGGCTGACCTTCCACCGTGTGATTCCCGACTTCGTGATCCAGGGCGGCTGCCCCAGGGGCGACGGCACGGGAGGTCCGGGCTACACGATCAAGTGCGAGACGTCGGCCCCGCGCCAGCGCCACGACCGCGGCGTGCTGTCGATGGCCCATGCCGGGCGCGACACGGGCGGTTCGCAGTTCTTCATCTGCCACAACCGCGAGAATACGCAGCATCTCGACGGCCGCCACACCTGCTTCGGGCAGGTGGTCGAAGGGCTGGACGTGATCGACGACATCCGCCCGGGCGACAAGATTCTTTCGATCCGCATCGTCGAGGAGTAACGAATTCCGTCCGATCCCCATGTCTGCGACCGCAACCGGTTACCTGGCCTCGAAGCCGCGCTACGAAATCCTCGACGGACTGCGCGGCGTGGCGGCGATGATCGTGGTGGCCTTCCACTTGCTGGAAACCTACTCCAAAGGCCCTGCCTACCAGGTGCTCAACCACGGCTATCTGGCCGTCGACTTCTTCTTCGTGCTCTCGGGCTTCGTGATCGGCTACGCCTACGACGACCGCTGGAACTGCATGTCGCTCAAGGGCTTCTTCAAGCGCCGCCTGGTGCGTCTGCATCCGATGGTCATCATGGGGTCTCTCATCGGCGCGCTGTTCTTCTACTTCGGGTCCGCGGCCTTCCCGATGATCGCCGGCGTACAGTGGTGGGAGGTGCTGCTGATCTGCCTGCTGGGCTGTACGATGCTGCCCGCGCTGCCGTCGTGGGACATCCGCGGCTGGGGCGAGACCAGCCCGCTGAACGGCCCCGCATGGTCGCTGCTCTACGAATACATCGCCAATATCCTCTATGCCCTCGTCATCCGGCGCTTCCCGAAATTCGTGCTGGGGCTGTTCGTGGCCGGGGCCGCGGTGCTGACGCTGGACCTCACGCTGAATCTCGACCTGTTCGGCCTGCTTTCCGCCGACCGCTCTGCGGCCTACACCGTCATCGGCGGCTGGAGCGTCACCCCGGAACAAATCTACATCGGCTTCTCGCGGCTGCTGTATCCCTTCTTCGCGGGACTGCTGCTCTCGCGCCTCGGTGCGGCGATCCGCGTGCGGGGCGGATTCTGGTGGTGCTCGCTGCTGATCGCGGCCGCTTTGGTCATGCCCCATGTCGGGAGTGTTTCGGCCCCGTGGATCGACGGTGGCTATCAGGCGCTGGTCATCCTGTTCGTCTTCCCGCTGATCGTCTCGATGGGGGCCGGAAGCCGTGTCGCCGGCGCCCGGTCGGTGGCCGTCTGCACGTTCCTCGGCGAAATCTCCTTCCCGCTCTACATCACCCACTACCCGCTGGTCTATATGCAGATGGCCTGGGTGGCCGGGAATCCCGACGCTCCGCTCGGCACGGGCATTTTCGTGAATGTCGCGATTTTCCTGCTTGCCGTCGGTCTGGCCTGGGCCTGCCTGAAACTCTACGACCTGCCCGTCCGCGAGTGGCTCAAGCGGCATTGGCTGATGAAGTAGGTTGCGGTTCGTTCCGCCATACGGGAAGGTCCCCTCGTTCTGGAGGGGACCTTTCTGTTTTGCGGCGAATGGCTTCCGCCCAACGCGCAGAGATGCCGGGAGAGGCGTGAACGAGAAACAGCCACCCTTCGGGGGCGGCTGTTTCTGTAAGGCCGTGATTTCGCCTCTACTTGCCGAAAGCGGCTTTGATCTTCTCGGTGGCCTTCTTCAGCAGCGCCTCGGGGCAGCAGAGCGTGATGCGGATGTAGCCGTTGCCCTCCGAACCGAAGATGCCGCCGGGGGTCAGGAACACGTCGGTCTTCTCCATCACTTCGTCCGAGAATGCGAAGCTGTCGCCCTCGTAGCCCTCGGGCAGCTCGGCCCACACGAACAGGCCCGCCTGTCCCTTGCGGTAGCGGCATCCCAGCGCGTCGAGCAGTTCGTAAGCCTGCTTCTCGCGGCCGTAGTAGATGTCGTTCAGCTCCTTGAACCACTCCTCGCCCAGCGCCAGCGCCGTGTCGGCAGCGGCCTGAATGGGGTAGAACATACCCGAGTCCATGTTCGACTTGAACGTCAGGATCGAGTCGATCCACTCCTTCTTGCCCACGACGACGCCCACGCGCCAGCCGGCCATCGAGTGGCCTTTCGACAGCGAGTTCATCTCCAGCGCCACGTCCTTCGCGCCCTCGGCCTCCATGATCGAGATCGGGTGTTCGGCGTTGCGGATGAAACTGTACGGGTTGTCGTGCACGATCAGGATGTTGTGCCTGGCTCCGAAGTCGATGATCTTCTGGAACAGCTCCATCGAGGGGGTTTGTCCCGTCGGCATGTTGGGGTAGTTGACGAGCATCATCTTCACACCGTCCAGCCCGGCCTTTTCGATGGCGTCGAAGTCGGGGTAGAAGTTGGTCTGCTTGTTCAGCGCATAGGGGAGCATTTCGCCGCCCGCCAGACGCACGGCCGCCGAGTAGGTGGGGTAGCCGGGGTTCGGGACGAGGACTTTGTCGCCCTTATTGAGGAACGTCATGCAGATGTGCATGATACCCTCCTTCGAGCCGATCAGCGGCAGCACCTCCGACTTGAAGTCCAGCTCGGTGCGGTACCATTTCTTGTACCAGTCGGCAAAAGCCTTGCGCAGGATGGGTTCACCCTGATAAGACATGTACTTGTGTACGTCGGGACGCTGCGCCTCTTTCGCCAGGCGGTCGATCACGGACTGATGGGGCGGCAGGTCGGGGCTGCCCATGGCCAGTTTTACGATCTGGCGGCCGGTGGCCGCTTCGATCTCGGCGATCTCGCGCAGACGGCGCGAAAAATAGTACTCTCCGATGCCGTCCAACCGGTGCGAACGGGCGATGTTGACTGCTTTTGCCATAGCTTGAATATGTTTGGGATTATGCTTTCCGGGCAAAGATAGGGAAATAATAATAAAATTAAAAATTAAGAATTAAAAATTGAGCATTAATTCCCCGGTCTGCGCTGCAAGGCGAACCGGACGTCTCCGCGCCTCGTTTCTTCGCCGCATGCGCACAGGGCCTTGCGTCTAATACAGATATTTCTCCATCAGCGGCATGAGCAGCGCCGTCGCCAGCCCCATCAGGGCCATGGCCAGACCGCTCAAAGCCCCTTCGGCGGCTCCTATTTCGATGGCGCGGGCCGTGCCGATGCCGTGGGCTGCGGCTCCGAGGGCGAATCCCCGGGCCTCGGGGTCGCGGACCCCGCAGCGGCGCAGAATCCATTCGCCGAAGATGCTGCCGAAAATCCCCACGCAGAAGACCACGACCGACGTCACCGAGACGTTGCCGCCCAGCGGTCCGGCGACCGACACGGCGATGGGCACCGTGACCGACTTGGGGGCTATGGAGTTGAGAATCTGCCGCTCGGCGCCGAACGCCATGGCGATATAGACGACGCTCAACACCCCGACGACGCATCCCGCGAGCGTGGCCATGCCCACGGGAAGCAGGCTTCCGCGCAGGCGTTCCAACTGTTCGTAGAGCAGATACCCGAGCGCCACGACCGACATGCCGAGGGCGAAATTGAGGATGCCCGTGGCGTCGCGGTAACGCTCGTAGCCGATTCCGGCGCAGCGCAGGAAGACGATCACGGCGACGAACGTCAGCAGCACGGGATGCAGCAGCGGCAGCCGCGTACGGCGGTAGATCATCCCTCCGAGGCAGTAAAGCCCCACGGTGAGGGTCAGCAGAAAGAGGTCCGAGGAGAGAAATGAGGCGTCAGGCATCGTGGCGGAGTTGTTTGATGTGCCGCAGGCGGGCGCGGCGGTTCAGGCTCTGGAAGGTCTGGCCGGCGACGATCAGCACGAGGATCGTCGAGACGATTCCCGAGACGAGGATGGCCCAGAGGTTTTCGAGGATCACCCGGTAGGAGTCCATCAGCCCCACCCCGTAGGGCACGAAAAAGAGCGCCATGGCCCCCAACAGGAACCGCGCCGCGGGACGCACCGTCTCGGCCCGCACCCAGCGCAGGCACAGCGCAGCAAAGAGCAGGATCATGCCGATGATGTTGCCCGACACGTAACCTCCGGTGATAAGGCTCAACGCATTGCCTATGAGCCAGAAAAGAAGAATCTGAAAAAGTCCTGTCATCGTCGTTCGACTTTGGCGGCGGGCCTTGAACGTTCGGGACCGGACTTTTCAGCCGGTCCCGGAACCCTGCCGCCGTTTGCGGCGACAAATATAGTGCATGCCGGGTGCAATGCCAAATTTATTTGGAGAATCTCCCCGGCGCAGCCCGTGTCCGGCAAATCAATTCCTGCCGGTGCGCTTCTTGAGCGGGCATTGCGCCGACGCGCACGACGCGCATCCTCCCCGCCGCCGTCCGCGCGCGAAACACCACAGCCGCCTCGCGACGATGGCCGCAACCGCCAGCCCGATGGCCGCGACGATGTAATCCTGCCAGTTCATCGTTCAGAATATCAGTGCGATCCGGTATACAATCCACGCCACGAACCAGGCCAGCGTCGTGTTGTAAACCACCGACGCCGCAGCCCATTTCCACCCGGCTTCGGCGCCGATGGCGGCCACCGTGGCGATGCAGGGCATGTAGAGCAGGATGAAGATGAGGAACGCCAGCGCCGAGGCCGTCGTGAAGTCGCCGCTCGCGAGCAGCCGCTGCGAGAGCGAGTCCGCCTCCTCCTCTTCCGCGGTCCGGAATGCCTTTGCCGGCGTCGGATCGTCCGTTTTCACGATGATTTCCGTCGCGCCGTCCGCATCGCCGATCACGGCCTCCTGCTCTGCGGGAGCGGTCGCGGCGCCTTCGGAGTAGAGCACGCCGAGCGTCGACACCACGATCTCTTTGGCCGGGAGGCCCGACAGCAGGGACACGCCGGCTTTCCAATTGAATCCCAGGGGACTGAACACCGGCTCGCAGCCCTTGCCGAGCCGTCCGAGGTAGGAATTTTCGTAGTGCGCCTCGGTTCCGGCGGCGGCGTCCGTGCGGGGGTAGTAGCTCAAAAACCACACGATGACCGAAGCGATCAGGATCATGCCGCCCATCTTCTTGAGGTACTGCGCACACTTGTCCCACATGTGGCTGAGTGTGGTTTTCCACGTCGGGAGGCGGTAGGGCGGCAGCTCCATCACGAACGGCGTCTCGTCCACCGGGAAGAGGAACCGCCGCATCAGCCGCGCCGTAACGACGGCCAGCACGATCCCCAGCGCGTAGAGGCCCAGCATCACCGTTCCGGCGTCGGCGGCGAAGAACGTCCCGGCGAGCAGAAGGTAGATCGGTATTCGGGCACTGCATGACATGAAGGGGGTTATGAGTATGGTTATCAGCCTGCTGCTTCGGCTCTCGATCGTCCTGCAGGCCATGATGGCCGGGACGTTGCAGCCGAAGCCCATGATCAGCGGGATGAACGATTTGCCGTGCAGGCCGATGCGGTGCATCACGCGGTCCATGATGAACGCGGCGCGCGCCAGATAGCCCGAATCCTCCATGAACGAGATGAACAGATAGAGGATCATGATGTTGGGCAGGAAGACGATGACCGCCCCCACGCCGCCGATGATGCCGTCGACCAGCAGGTCGCGCAGCGGCCCCGCGGGAAGGAGCGCGTCCACGCCGCTGCCGATCCATCCCACGAGCGTGTCGATCCACTCCTGCGGGTAGGCGCCGAGGCTGAACGTGCACCAGAACATCAGCCACATCAGGAAAAAGAAGATCGGGAAGCCCCACAGCTTGTGCGTCACGAAGGTGTCTATCAGCTTCGTGGCCGAGGCCTCTTCGCGTTTCCCCGGGGTGTAGGTCTCCTTGAGCGCCCCCTGAATGAACCCGTATTTCTGGTTGGCGAAAGCCGTCTCGACATCCTCGCCCAGGGCTTCGGCGATGCGTTTCGCCTCGCGGTCGCGGATCTCCACCCACTCGGGATAGCGGCTGCTGCCGCGCAGTTGTTCCTCGACCTGCCTGTCGCCTTCGAGCATCTTCATGGCATAGTAGCGTGGCGGGAAGGCCTTGGGCAGTTCGCCGCGGTAGTCGCTCATGTCGTCCTTGAGCCGCCGGAGCCCCTCCTCGATGACGGGGCCCATGTTTATATGGATGTGGCGTACGCGCTCGTCCTGATTTTCGTACACGGCGATCACGGTGTCCAACAGCGCCTCGATGCCTTTGCCGTTGCGTGCCTCGACGGGTACCATCGGTACGCCGAGCATCCGTCCCAGGTTGTCGTAATCGAGCTCCGAACCGCGTGAATTGAGCTCGTCATACATATTGAGAGCCACCACCATGCGCGGGTTTATGTCGATCAGCTCGGTCGTCAGGTAAAGGTTGCGTTCGAGGTTCGACGCCACGACCGAGTTGATGATGACGTCGGGCGTCTTTTCGGCGATATGGCTGCGGACGTAACGCTCCTCGGGGGTATAGGCCGAAAGGGCATAGGTGCCCGGCAGGTCGGTCACCTCGAAGCGGTAGCCGCGGTAGTAGCGGTGGCCGCTCTTGGCGCCGACGGTCACGCCGCCGTAGTTGCCCACGTGTTCATGGCCGCCCGATATGGCGTTGAAAAGCGAGGTCTTGCCGCTGTTGGGGTTGCCCACGAGCGCCACGCTGATCGTGCGGCTGTGGCGCGAGATGACCTCGTCGGCCGTGGCGCAGTCGTCGTCCGCGCCCGGTGTCCCTGCGGCAGGGCATTCGGGGGTTTGTTCCGGCGTTCCGCAGCCGCAATGCCCGTGGTGGTGCCCGTGATGAGGGCGGTGACGGTGATGTCCTCCGGCAAGGTATTCGTTCACTTCGCTGTCGGAGAGTACGACGACCATGTCGGCCTCGGTACGGCGCAGCGAGATGTCGTAGCCCATGATTTTATATTCGATCGGGTCTTTCAGGGGGGCGTTGAGTATCACTTCGACCCGCTGCCCGCGGATGAACCCCATCTCCATGATACGTCGGCGGAAGCCTCCGTGACCCGTTACCTTGAGGATCGTGGCCGACTCGCCGGTTTTAAGTTCGGATAAACGCATTGTCGCTCTTTGTTTTGGCGCCAAAGATACGACTTTGCGGCCGGATATGCAATCCCCATTTGTGGGTATATTGGGGCGCGTATCCGGCCTGCCGCTTTTGTGCGGCGGGGCGGGGCCGGCCCGTCGGCGCGCCGTTTTCCGCCTGTGTCAAACGCCTGCGTCGGGCGGCGCTACCACCCGCCGCCCAGCGCCTTGCAGAGGTTCACGTAGTTGATGTACTGCTGCGCCACGAGGTTCACCAGCCCCATCTGCGACTGGTAGAGGCTTCGTTGGGCGTCGATCACGTCGAGGTAGTCCGACAGCCCGCTGCGGTAGAGCGCCTGCGTCATGGTGGCGATACGGTCGTTCGAGACGACCAGTTCGCAGTAGCGCTCCGCCTGCCCGCGGTAGGTGGCGATGGCGACCAGCGCCTTCTCGACATCTGCGAATGCCGTCAGCACGGTTTGCTCGTAAGTCTTTGCCGCCTGCGTATAACGTTCCATGGCTGCCAGCTCCGAGCGGCGCAGCTTGCCGAAGGCGAACAGGGGTTGCGTGAGCGAGCCCAGCGCATCCCACGCCCAGGGGTTTGCCGCAGTTAAACCTTTGATCGAGTTGGATGCTATTCCGCCTTTGGCCGTCAGTGCGATGGACGGGAACCTTGCCCCGCGTGCGACCCCGGCTTCGGCAGCCGCCTGGAGCATGTCGTAACGCGCTTCCATGATGTCCGGGCGCCGCTTGAGCAGTTCCGACGGAAGCCCTACGGGGATGTCGGCGGGATGGCGGTCTACGAGCAGGCGCAGCCCCGCACCCGTGCTGTCCGCCGCCTGCGGCGTTTCGCCCAGCAGGATGTCGAGCGACAGCCGCGTCTGCTTCACGGCACGTTCGTATTGCGGGATGTCCGCCTCGGCCGTGTAGACCAGGCTGCGTGCCTGCTCCAGCGCCACGCCGTCCGACATGCCGTAGCGGAACATCGAGTCGATCAGTGCGGCCGATTCGCGCCGCAGGGTGCAGCTGCGCCGGGCGATCGCCAGGTCGCGTTCGTATTCGAGCAACGTGAAGTAGGTCGTGGCGACCTCCGCGGCCAGCGACAGCCGCACGCCCCGCAGCGCCCATTCCGAAGAGGCGATTTGCGCCCTGGCCGCCCGTTTGGCGTTGCGCAGCTGCCCGAACAGGGCGATTTCCCACGAGAGCGACGGTTCGACGGCGTAGGTCTGTACGATCTTGGTCTGCGGCGTGTATTCCCCCTCGGCCGTGACGCCTATGCCCACCTGGGGCAGGAACTGCGCCCGCACGACGCCGAGGTTCTGCCGCGCCTCTTCCACGCGCGAAGCCGCTACGGCCACGTCGCGGTTGTTCTCCAGCGCCCGCTGCACGAGGTTGTCGAGCACCGTGTCCCCGAACAGCCGCCACCAGTCGGAGGCGAGCGCCGCGGTGTCCCGCGGGAAGCCTTCGCCGTAGAGGTAGTCGTCGGGCACGTCGACCTTGGGCGGGTAGAAACGGGGTGTGCAGGCCGCGCAGGCGAGCGCGAAGATTACGGTAAGGTATCCGGTTTTCATAGTTTTTCCTCCTGTTTTTTGCGTTCGCGGCGGCGTTCGAAATTCCCGATGCGCCCCACGAAATAGTAGAGTGCCGGGTAGACGAAGATGCCCAGCAGCGTGGCGAACAGCATACCGCCCACCAGTGCCACGCCCATGATGTTGCGTGCCGTGGCGTAGACCCCGCTGGCGAATACCAGCGGCATGACGCCGAGGATGAACGCGAAGGCGGTCATGATGATCGGCCGCACGCGCAGTTTGGCGGCGCCGATCGCGGCGTCCATCAGCGACAGGCCCTTTTCGTTGAACAGCCGGTCGGCGTACTCCACGACCAGGATGGCGTTCTTGGCCGCCAGGCCGATGAGCATGACCAGCGAAATCTGCATGTAGACGTCGTTGACGAAGAAGGCGTCCAAAAGGTGCGATACCCCGATGAAGAGCACGGCGCCCAGCACTGCGACGGGGACGCTCATCAGGATCGCCAGCGGCAGTCCCCACGATTCGTAGAGGGCCGCGAGGGCCAGGAAGACGAACACCAGCGCCAGCAGGTAGACCAGCCCGCCCGTCTTCGAGGCATTGGCTTCCTGGTAGGAGGTGCCGCTCCACGCCGTGCCGATGTCGTCGGGCAGCACCTCGCCGGCCGTACGGGTGATCTGCTGCATGACGGTCGTGGTCGAGGCGCGCGCCGCGGGCGTCACCGTGAGGGAGATCGAGCGGTAGAGGTTGAACTGCGAGACGTATTCCACGCCCACCGTGTCGACGACCTCCACGAACGACGATACGGGCACGCTCTCGCCCGAGGACGAGGCAACGTAGTAATTGTCGAGCGAACGTTTGTCGATCCGGTATTCGGGGGCCGCCTGAATATAGGTCTGGTAGAGCTTGCCGAAACGCGAAAAGTTGTTGATGTAGGCGCCTCCCAGCAGGGTCGTCAGGTCGCCGTACAGCACGCCCAGGTCGACGCCTGCGGCGAGCGCCTGCTCCTTGTCGATGCGCAGGCGGCGCTGGGGCACCCCGGCGTTGAACTGCGTGGTCACCGAGGCGATCGAGGGCTGTTTGCGCAACGAATCCATCAGCCGTCCGGCCTGGGCGAGCAGGTAGGCCGTGCCGCGCCCTTCGAGATCCTGCACCTCGACCGATACGCCCGAGGTGATGCCCAGCCCGGGGATCGAGGGCGGGATGAAGGCATAGCACTCGGCTCCCGGCACGGCGACGTACAGCTCGTCGGTGAGTTTCTGTGCGATTTCCATGGCCGAGAGTTTGCGGTCGGCGAAGTCGACCAGCGAGACGAAGATGATGCCGCTGTCGGTCGAGGCGATGCCCGCCATCATGTTGAAACCCGCGGCGAACGAGGTCGAGGCCACTTCGGGCAGGGTGCGGATCACGGCGTCGGCCTCTTCCATGGCGGCCTGCGTGACGGGAAGCGCCGAGGCTTCGGGCGTGGAGACCATCACCATGACGTAGCCCTGGTCTTCCTCGGGGAGGAACCCCGCGGGCAGCTTGCGCCATACGACGAAGATGACCGCGAGTACCACGGCGATGAATACGCCCGTGCGCGTCACGTGGCGGATAAGCGTCGGCGTAAAGGCCGTATAGCGATCCATGTTGCGGGAGAAGGAGCGGTTGAAGGCGGCGAAAAAGCCTTTCTGCGGTGGTTCACGGCGGCGCAGCAGCAGGGCGCAAAGCGCCGGGGAGAGCGTCAGGGCGTTGAATGCCGAGATCACCACCGAGACGGCGATCGTGATGGAGAACTGCTGGAACAGCCGCCCCGTGATGCCGCCCGTGAACGACACGGGGACGAATACGGCCAGCAGCACGACCGTCGTGGCGACGATGGGCGAGGCGACGTTCTTCATGGCTTCGAGCGCCGCGGCGCGGGGCCGCATGCCGGCGGCGATATTGACCTGCGCGGCCTCGACGACCACGATGGCGTCGTCGACCACCAGGCCGATGGCCAGCACCAGCCCCAGCAGCGAGATGATGTTGACCGAGAAGCCCAGCAGCGGGAAGAGCGCGAAGGCCCCGATGAGCGAGACGGGGATCGCCACGAGCGGGATGACGGTCGCCCGCCAGTCCTGGATGAAGAGGTAGATGATGAAGATCACCAGGATGAGGGCGATCACCAGCGTGTGGAATATGTCCCGGATACCGGCGTCGATGCTGGTCGTGGTGTCGACGATCGTAGTGGCCGCAATGCCGTCGGGCATGCGTTTTTCGAGCCGTGCCATCGCCGCCCTGACCTTCTTGCCCACCTCCACGGCGTTGCTGCCGGGCTGCTGGTAGACGACGATCATGGCCGTGGGCTTGCCCTCGAAGAGCGAGCTCACGCCGTAGCTCTGGCTGCCGAGCGAAACCTCGGCCACATCGCACAGCCGGATCTGCTGGCCTTCCGAAGTCGTGACGACCACGATGTCGCCGAACTGCGCGGGGGTGGTGATCTGCGGCGGCATGGTCACCGTATAAGTATAGGTGGTGCCGTCGGGCGCGGGTTCGGCCCCGAACTGCCCGGCGGGGTAGATGCCTCCCTGGTTCTCGATGGCCGCGGTGACGGCCGAAACCGGGATGCCGTAGTATTTCAGCACGTCGGGCTTGAGCCATACGCGCATGGCGTACTCGCCGGCGCCCATGATCGACACTTTGCCTACGCCGTCGATCTTGAGCAACTCGTTCTGGAGGTTGATGTAAGCGTAGTTGGAGAGGAACTCGGCGTCGTAGCGTCCGTCGCTGTGCAGCGAGAAGACCAGCAGGAAGCCGGTCATGGTCTTGCGCGTGGTGACGCCCTGCTTGGTGACCGTCGCCGGGAGCTGTGCGGTGGCCGAAGAGACGTTGTTCTGCGTGAAGATGGCGTCCAGGTCGGGGTCGGAGCCTATGTCGAAGGTCACCTGCATGACCATCGAACCGTCGTTGGCGCTGGTGGTCTGCAGGTAGAGCATGTCGCTCACGCCCATGACGCTCTGCGCCACGGGCGTCGCCACGGCGTTGTTGACCGTCTCGGCATCGGCGCCGTCGTACGTGGCCGAGACCTCGACCACGGGCGGCGTGATGTCGGGGTATTGTTCGATCGGCAGGTTCAGGATCGAAATCAGCCCCACGATGACGATGACGATGGCCAGCGACAGGGCGAAGATCGGGCGCGAAACGAAAAATTTCTCCATGGCGTCACTTTTTTTCGGGGATGACCTTCATGCCGTTGTGCAGTTTCTGCTGCCCGGCCGTTACCACCAGTTCCCCGTCGATGAGCCCTTCGTCGATGCACCACATCGACCCGTACGTGTCGCCCGGGATCACCCGGCGGTACATGGCCGTGCTGTCGGGGCGTACCACCCAGACCGAATTGACGCCCTGCGCCTGGCTCACGCACGCCTGCGGCACGACCACGCGCGGCCGTACGGGGCCGACGCTGGCCTCCACACGGGCGAACTGCCCGGGTTTGAGCGAACGGTCGGGGTTGGGGAACATCACTACCAGCACGAGCGTCCCGGTCGTGCTCGACACGTCCTTGCGCGTATAGTCGTAAAGCCCCTCATAGGGGTATTCCGTGCCGTCGGCCAGCATCAGGCGAATGTCGGTGAGCAGTCCCGCGTTGTCGAAGATCGAGGTGCGCGGCCCCGCCGAGCGCAGGTATTGCGCCATCGGGATCGCCACGTCGACGGTCAGCGTGTCGATGTTCGAAATGGTCGTCAGCACCCCGAACTGCGTGCCCGGGCCCACGTAGTCGCCCACGTGTGCCGAGGTGTTGGAGATGATACCGTCGATGGGCGAGCGAAGCTCCGTATAGCCGACGTTCATGCGGGCGCTGCTGAGGGTCTGCTCGGCCGAGCGGACGGTGGCTTCGGCGGCTTTGTACTGGGCCGTATACTGGTCCAACTGCGACTGGCTGATGGCGTTGATCCTGGCCAGCGGCACGGCGCGGTCGTAGTTGTTGTGGGCTTCGACGGCCTGTGCCCGGGCCGATTGCAGGGCGGCCTCGGCTGCGAGCATCGAGGTCGAAAGCTGGTCGGGGTCGATCGTGAACAGCAGTTGCCCGCGCTTCACGGGCATGCCGTTGGCGAACTGCTTCGTAAGCAGGTAGCCGTTCACGCGCGGCTGGATCACCGCGTCGAAATTGCTCGCCAGGTAACCGATGAACTCCATGCGGTTGGGAACGCTGTCCGTGACGGCTTCGGCCACGCCGACCCTGAGCGGGGGCATGGCGGTTTGGGGCTTGTGCCTGCGGCACCCCGCGAGGAGTACGGCGAGCAGCCCCGTGATAAGGAAAAGTCTGTTCATACCGGGATGTTTTACGCCCTTGCAGGGACAAAAAACGTACCGTGAACAGGGTGAGAGTTAGTTAAAAAGGGGATTTTATGCTAAAAAAGGCTGATTTTTTTGGCTGCAAATGATGATGTTTAGATAATTTTTATATCTTTGCGTTGATAACAAACCCAAATTAATATAAAAGTTATGAAAGAATTAGTAGCAAAGATCAATGCCGAATACGAAGTATTCGCAGCAAATGCAGCAGCACAGGTGGAGAAAGGCAACAAGGCTGCCGGTACCCGTGCCCGCAAGTCCGCACTGGAGATTTCGAAGCTGATGAAGGAATTCCGCAAGATTTCCGTAGAGGCTGCGAAATAATCGCCGACTACAAAGACGCAACAAAGGCTGTCCTTGCGGGCAGCCTTTGTTGTTTTCGTGCCGCATGCGGAGTGCTCCCGCGGCAAGCCGGGCGGGCACGGGTGCAGGTCAGGGCTCGATGCCGAATTTGCGGAATACCTCCATGTCCTCCCCGGCGAGGCCCGTCTTGCGGAAGGGTACGGCCTCGTTGTGGTCGTTCAGATAACGGCGCGGCCGGGTGCGGTCGTAGCCCGCGTTGACCAGCGACACGCCCGTGTCGATGTAATTCCCCCGGATCGAAGCCATGTCGGCCATGGTGTGGAACAGCGCGTGGGTCGTGGCGGGTACCGTGGCGTTTGCCTCGGCGGCAGCGGCCTTGTCGGGGAAATTCTGCCGGTAAGCGTCGGAGAACCACGCCAGCGAAGCGACGTAGAGCTGGTAGGCCGTCGTCGTGGGCGAAGCGTGCAGGAAGCGTTCGCGCCTGTCGTCGAGGATGTCCTCGCCGTGGTCGGCGCAGTAGAGCAGCGCCGACGAAGTCCCGCGCAGTCCGCGCAGGTACTGGATCGTTTCCGAGAGGAAGAAATCCGTGTAGAGGATCGAATTGTCGTAGGCGTTGCGGAGCGTCTGCACGTGTTCCCGCGAGATCGCCACGTCGTCGTCGGGGCGGAAATGCGCGAACTCGCGCGGGTAACGCTGGTGGTAGCTGAAGTGCGAGCCGTAGCAGTGGAGTATGAAGAGCATCTTCTGCGCCTTGTTGCTTTCCACGGCGCGGCGCACCTCGTCCAGCAGCTGCATGTCGTGGCGCGGCGAGCGGATATAGATCAGGTGGTCGGCGTCGCGGGCGAGTTTGTCGATCATGGCGCCCTGCGGCGACTGATTGGAGATGAACCAGGTCTCGAAACCGGCTTCGTTGAACAGCGCCGGGAGCCCCTTGCGGCGGTAGAGTTCGGGGTGCTCGTCGGTCGCAACGGACGAGAGGATCAGCGGCACGCTCTTGTGCGTGGTGTTGCTCTGCGTGAGCATGTCGCGGAAAACGATCAGGTCATCGACCTGCGAAAGGCGGGGATTCGTCTCGCGGTCGTAACCGTACAACTGCCAGTTCATCGCACGCGAGGCTTCGCCGATGACGTAGACGTATATCTCGCGCCCCGGCGCCTGGGCCGTGCGCGACGCACCGTAGGTGAAATCCTCCGAGGTCTCCTCGAAATTGTAGGCCTTGCAGAATTCCGTGGCGCTCAGGTGTACGTTGTAGAGCACGTTGAGCGGAAAGATCTCGTCCCGCAGCACGTGCCGGTCTTCGCTCACGCGGTAGGCCGGCCACAGCGCCAGCATGCCCAGCGCCATGAGCACCGCCCCGGTCAGCCCGACGTTCATGCGCGTGGTGCGCGATATCTGCCGTTTGTGCCCGATTTCGCGCGCGGCGAACCACAGCAGCGGCAGGTACATCACGCAGACCAGGATCACGGAGGGGTAGATGTTGCTCAGCAGCTCGCCCGCCTCGCCTGGGTTGGTCGTCACCAGGTTGGTGAACATGTCCGTGGCGATGATCGAGTTGCCGAAGAGGTACAGCAGCACGATCTGGAACGCGCACAGGAAAATGAACGGGAACGCCAGCCAGATCATTATGCCCGAACGGCGCAGTGCCACGCTCCACATCATATAAAATCCCAACGGCATCAGTATCAGCGCCTCGACCGTCCATACGGAGTAGGGGTCGGTGTTGGCCAGCACGCAGTTGGGGATAATCAGCGCGACAAAGAAATAGACGGTCAGCAGCGTGGTGAAACGGCTGCGGGTTTTGACCGTCCGTCGCCTGTTATTTTTATTCGGATCAGCATTCATATCTTTACTAACCTAAAAAGCTTCGTTCAGGCTCAGCAGGAACCCGCTGGTTTTCTTGCCGAAGCCGTAATCGAGCCGCACATTGACCCGTTTTTTCAGCTCCCACCTCAGGCCGACGCCATAGTTGGGAAGCGTTTCCGACCAGTCGAACCGGTCGAGGCTCTCGAATACGTTGCCGGCACCGCCCCATACCGTGCAGCCGATACGCCGCCAGATGCGCTGGCGCAACTCTACCTGGAAGGTAATCATGTCGTTGTCCGTATAGCGCCCCTGGTAGTAGCCGCGCATGCGCTGCGAACCGCCCATGCGGGCCAGCATCGGCCACGGGGTGCCTTCGGAGTTGAATTCCGCGTAGAGGTCGGTGGCGATCAGTCCCCCTTTCCATACCTGACGGTACCAGTCGGCCGTGAAGGTCGTGCGCCACAGCGACTTGCCGCAATTGCCCAGCCCCTTGGCGAAGAAGGTCTCCTCCAGGCTGACATAGATGCCCCGGTACGGGTTGGGGATGAAGTCGCGCGAGTCGTACTCGAGGATGGCCCCGATGCCGGTGGCCGTGTAGTGCGTCTTCTGTCCGTACTGCGACAGGTAACGCTCGCTGCGGGCGTCGAATTTCTTGCCCTGCGTGTGCTCGAAGCTCAGGATGCCGCCCACATAGGTGTTGGGCAGCACGCGGTGCAGGTAGCGCCCCTTCACGAGGTAGCGTTTTTCGTTGTACGACCCCTCTTCGTTATACCGCCCGTCGTGGTAGCCGATGCCCCACATGTCGCGGGGCGCCGAGGCGAACATTACCGTGTAGTCGATGCGTTTGCTGTTGCGGGCGAAGATGTTGTTGCCCGTGACCCCCAGAGCATAGAACCCCGAGATCGAGACATTGGCGAAGATCGAGATGTCCGAGGGCGCCGTCACCGAGTCCGTGCGGTCGATGCGGTAGAGGCCCGCGGCCAGCAGCCCGATGCCGAGGCTCGTATTCTTCGAGTAGCTCGGGCCCCCCGCGAAAGTGAAGTCGATCTTCTTTTCGAACGTGCGGTCGGTGGTCGAACCTTCGAAATATTTTACGACGCGGCGCAGGAACGGCGGGCGTTTTTCGGCCTGCGGTTCCTCCTCCCCCGGAAGCGGGGTGTATGTATAGTGCAGCGTATCGCTGCCGTTGATGTATACCTCCTGCTCCTGTGCCCGTCCGTGCAGGGCGCAGCCCAGGGCGAAGCATACAACGGCTATCCTGCGCAGCATCCGGCTATTTGTACTTCTCGATTGTTTCGTAGAAATCGGCCTTGTCCTGCTCCGAGAGCACGCCCTTGCGCAGGAATACCAGCTCGCCTTCCTTCGATACGATCATCAGCACGAACTGGTTGTTGCAGTCGCCCAGCTCCCATGCCGTGCTCAGGATGCGATCCTGGTCGGCCAGTACCAGCGCGCCGTTCTTGGCCGTGCGCTTCTTGGCCATGTTGCGGGCCATGCCGTTGGGCACCATCGGGGCGTCCTTGAGGTTCATCACCCCGAAGCCGTAGATGTTGTCCCCCTGTGCACGGTGGTTCTCCTCCAGCTCGACCGTGAAGTCGTTGTTCTGCTTGTGGCGGTCGGGGTCTACATAGAATATCATCAGGTTCTTCTCACCCCAGTACGGCAGCTTGGTCGGTTTGCCGTCGAGGTCGAGCACTTCGACATTGTTCACTTTGCGCGGCAGCCCCTGGGCCATGGCTGCGGATGCCGTGAGCGAGAGGGCCGCCAGCATCGCGATTACTTTCATCTTCATTATATTCTGTTTTTTGGTTTTAAATGAAAACAAATCGGGACAAAGTTACAACATTTCCGCTAACATACCGACCGGCAGGCCATATAATATTGTTCTCTTCGTTCAATTTTTTCGTTTCGCAGGGAAAAGGGCCGTGTCGAATGCGTACAGCCCGCCGCCGGACATGGCCAGGAAAACATAGACCCCCAGCCAGGTGAATGCCAGCGTCCCGAAGCCCGGGGCGCCCCAGAGCAACACCCCGAGGATTCCCGCGGCCATGACGATGGCCGATGCCCGCACCCACAGGCCCATGATTATCAGGGTGGCGAGCACCACCTCGACGAGCGAGACGATGACGAACACGGCCGGGCTGCCGGCGAATGCGAAAGAGGGATACGAGTCGACGATCTCGTTGTAATCCTGTATTTTGCCTATGTTGTGGAAGAACATCATGCCTCCCGCGAACAGGCGCATGTACAATACGGCCCAATCCATGTGCCTGCATTGTGCGATCCGTTCACCGATTCTTTTTTCCATGCCCCGTGCCGTGCAATTTGCATTCCAAACCCCGGTGAGGCGAATATCCGGCCACGCCGCACCGCCTCAATCGTCCTGCCGGGCGAAAGACCAGTGCGTATGGATGATCTCCCAACCGCCGGACGTTGCGGCCGTGTAAACTTCCGTGCAGTGCATCCTGAACACCTGCCCGTCCCTGAGGGCCTCGTAATCGTATGCCAGGACGGCAGCGCCCGGCGACAATCGCACGACGGGGCCGATCATCCGGTACGTGTCGATCCGGATCTTGCCCCTGACTGTGCCGTAGTACTCTCCGAGGGCTTTTTTGCCGATGAGTTTGCGTCCGAGAGCCGGGTCGAAATAGACTACGTCGCCGGACGTGAGTTCCAGGAACCCGTCGGGGTCGCCCTGGTTCCACCGCTCCAGTGCCCGCCTTTCCAATGCGATGATTGCGGCTTCGGGATCCCCGCCGCAAGGGGTGTGGTTCGTGTGCCCGTTCATAAAATTAAATTTAGGATGTATGCCGTGTTGGAGCTGTCATTCCCGCGGGATGCCCGCACAGGCCCCGCCGCCCAATATAGCCAATTTCCCTGAAACGGCCTAATCCCCATCCGCCTCGGGACGGTTACCGCCCCCCCCCGGCCGGCAGCCGTGCGGCTACGTCCCGGCGGGTAAAATTACCGCGGCTGCACCCGCCTGCGCCTTTTCCGCAGGGCCTGGACGGGTTGTGGCGCGGCATGGAATAAGTCCGGGCTTCCGGGGGTTGCACGCTCTTCGGCTTCTGGGAGAGGCGAACACATTCGGGCTTCCCGGGGGGGGGCTCTTCGTTTTTTGGACGGGCGGCGGCACGGCACGACCCGATAAATTTGGCACTCCTCGCGCCTTGCACTATCTTTGTCCCCATGGAAACAAAGATACTTTTCGTTTGTCTGGGGAATATCTGCCGTTCCCCGGCTGCCGACGGAATCATGCGGCACATAGTCCGCGAACGCGGGCTCGGGGCGGAGATTGCGGTCGACTCGGCCGGGACGTATGCCGGGCACACGGGCGAACTGCCCGATGCGCGCATGCGGCGGGCGGCGTCGCGCCGCGGCTATGACCTGACGCACCGTGCCCGGCAGATCCGCGAGGAGGACTTCGGGAAATTCGACATGATCGTGGTGATGGACGACCGGAACTACGAGCACGTGCACCGGCTGGCGCCGTCGCGTGCGGATGCCGCCAGGATCTTCCGTATGCGGGAGTTTTTCAGCCGCCATCCCGGCTGGGATCATGTTCCCGATCCCTATTATGAAGGTGCCGAGGGCTTCGAGCTGGTGCTCGACATGCTGGAAGACGGCTGCGAGGGAATCCTCGCGCACCTCGGGAAATAGGCTGCCGGAATACCGGGCGGACGGGTGCAGGTGTCATTTGTCGGAAAACCCTGCCGGCACCGCGGCTCGGAATGCGAAACACCGGCCCGGAAGTACCCGGGCCGGTGTTTTCATGTTCCGGAAATCCCTTAGAAATCGAGACCGAAGCTGATGCTGTACGTATTGTGCAGCAGCGTCTCCTTGCGTGCGATCAGGTAGGCGAAATCGAGGCGCAGGTGCAGGAACCGCACGCCGGCGCCGACCGACCCGTAGGTGGGGTAGTAATTCCGCCGTTCGCCGTAGTGGTAGCCCGCCCGCAGCTGGATGAGCTGCATGAGGTTGTATTCGGCGCCCACCGACATCTGGAACCCGCGCACCCGCGCCGGGGAGAAATAGTAGCCCCAGTCCGCCCCGACGGTTATTTCGTGGGCATCGGTGAGGAACGTATCCAGCGCCACGCCCGCCGTGAGATCCATCGGCAGCGTATAGTCCGTTTTCCCGAGGTAACCGCCCAGGTTGCCCAGCTTACCGCCGACGCGCAGCGTAGAGTAGCTGCCGACGTTCTCCAGCGGCTGCGACCACGCAACGCTCAGGTCGACGGCCAGTGCGTCGGCCGTGTCGTCGTGGCGTTTGAGGTGCATGTAGCGTCCCACGATGCCGACGGCCCACCTCTCGCCCAGGCGGCGCGAATAGCCCAGGTCGACGGCCATGTCGTTGTTGCCCCGTTCGCGCAGGTACTGCCGCCAGCCGATTTGTGCCATGTTGACGTTGTCGAACCGGCAGAACCCGGTCACGGCATAGTAGTCGAACTCGCCCTGCCCGTAGTAGGACGAGGAGACCTGCGAGGGCATCTGCGAAAAGATGGCCGTCGCCGAATTATTATAGATGGCGTGCGAACCCGACAGGGTCGTCATGGCTACGCCGCCCATGCCGAGCGCCTTGGCGTCGGGTGTCGGGAGCGTAGCCTCCTGCGCCGAGGCATACAGCGCGGCGGCAAGGAGTGCCAGAGTGGTTGTCAGACGTTTCATACGGCAAATATAGCAAAAAAGATGCAACTTCCATTCCGGGGCGTTGCCTGCGCACGTTCCGTCAGCACGAAATCCGTTTCAGGTGCGCTGCCACCAGTTCGAAGAAGCGCGAAATATGCTCCCCGTCGACGAAGGCGTGGTTGACGAAGATCGAGAGGGGCATCACGAGCCGGCCTTCGCGTGCGACCGCCTTGCCGGCGTTCATCAACGGGTATTCGGTGGGCTGGCCGGGTGCTCCCTGGGCATAGGTGACCGAGGTGAAATAGAGTTTCGGCGTGGCGCTCAGGAGGAAGACATCGTAGTCGCCCTGTGCCTGCAACACTTTTTCCTCCCCGTAAGGATCCCCGTCGGAAGGAATGCCGGTGACGATGGCGCGCGCCCGGGCGTAGAACCTGTCGAACTCGGCGTGATAGGGGATGCGGACGGTGTAGAACGTGCGTCCCGGGACGGCGATCGGCGTGATGACGTCCACCCTGTCGTGGTAAACCACGTTGCCGCTGCTGTCGGTGCGGTAGCGAAACTCTTCGATCTCGTTTACCGAACGCAGGACGGCATAGAGGTAGTAGAGGAAGAACGAACGTCCGGTGGCCTTCGCCGCCGCGCGGGCTTCGGTACAGTCGACCTCGGTCGCTACCGAAATCCAGGAATTGAGGAAATTGCGGAAGAAGGCGTAATTGTCGCGCCGCTTCCATGTTTCGATGTCTACGATATGTTTCATGGCGGAAATTTTCCGCAAAGATAGCGATTCCCATTGCAGTTTGTCGTGCGGCCGGCGGAATTTTGCATGCCGGACGATTGCCGTTGTGCGGCGGGCATCTTGGGGCGGGGGAGGCAATTACGTCCGCTTCCCGCTGCGTGACCGCCGCGGCATGGTGCAATTGCACGCGCTCCGTTGCGTGACGCTCCGCGGCCGGCTGCGGGACAGGGGCAATACGATAAGTTCCCTGCGGGGGTATGGCCGTAAAAAAAGCACCCGCCCGAACCTGTTCGGGACGGATGCTTCGATTCGCGTCCGATGCCTTGCGGCATGGTTTTACATATTTCTATGGCCTGTACCGCCTTTTAGCAGTTCATCGCGCCGCAGCAGTGGATGACCTGCCCGCTGACATACGACGAGAGATCCGACGCGAGGAACAGCGCGACTTTCGCCACATCCTCGGGCGTGCCGCCGCGGCGGAGCGGGATCTGCTTGTACCAGCCTTCCTTCACCTCGTCGGGCAGCTTGTCGGTCATCTCGGTCATGATGAAGCCCGGGGCGATGGCGTTGGCGCGGATACCGCGCGGGCCCATCTCCTTGGCGATCGACTTGGCCAGGCCGATCATGCCGGCCTTCGAGGCCGAATAGTTGCACTGGCCCGCGTTGCCGCTGACGCCCACCACCGACGACATGTTGATGATCGAACCGCTCTTCTGGCGGGCCATAATGGGCGTCACGGCATGGATGAAGTTGAACGCCGACTTGAGGTTTACGGTCAGCACGGCGTCCCACTGCGCCTCGGACATGCGCATCATCAGGCCGTCCTTGGTGATGCCGGCGTTGTTCACCAGGATGTCTATGCGGCCGAAGTCCTTCACGATCCGGTCGATGACCTCATGCGTCTCTTCGAAATTCGCCGCATTCGAGGCATAGCCTTTGGCCTTGACGCCCAGCGCTGCGATCTCGGCCTCGGTGGCCTTGCCGTTCTCGTCGATCGCCAGGTCGGTGAACGCCACATCGGCGCCTTCCTTGGCGAATTCAAGTGCGATGGCCTTGCCGATGCCGCGGGCTGCACCCGTTACGACAGCCACTTTTCCTTCGAGTAATTTCATAACTTTCAGCGTATTAAGAGTTTCGGTAAAATATTCTGTTTTTCCTTTTTTCGTCCAAAAGACGAACAAAGTTAAGAAAAATATTTTGAAACGTCCCGCCGCCGCCGGATTTTCGCCAAATATTACTAACTTTACCGTCCGTAAACGGAATTTCGTAAAACCCTTAACGATATGAAAAGAGACACCCAGATTTTCGATCTGATCGCCGCCGAGCGCAGCCGTCAGATGCATGGCATCGAATTGATCGCCTCGGAGAATTTCGTCAGCGACCAGGTCATGGAAGCCATGGGCTCCGTGCTGACCAACAAATATGCCGAGGGCTATCCCGGGGCCCGCTATTACGGCGGCTGCGAGGTCGTGGACAAGGTCGAGACACTCGCCATCGAACGCATCTGCCGCCTCTACGGCGCCGAATACGCCAACGTGCAGCCCCACTCGGGCGCACAGGCCAACATGGCGGTATTCTTCGCCTGTATGCAGCCGGGCGATACCTTCATGGGGCTCGACCTGGCGCACGGAGGCCACCTTTCGCACGGTTCGCCGGTCAACATGTCGGGTAAGTATTTCAACGCCGTGGGGTACCAGCTCGACGAGGCCACGGGTGTCATCGACTACGACGCCATGGAGCGCAAGGCGCTGGAGTGCAAGCCCAAGGTGATCGTCGGAGGCGCCTCGGCCTATTCGCGCGAATGGGATTACAAACGTATGCGCGCCATCGCCGACAAGGTGGGGGCATTGCTGCTCGTGGACATGGCGCACACGGCCGGCCTGATCGCCGCCGGGCTGCTGGACAACCCCGTGAAATACGCGCATATCGTCACCTCGACGACGCACAAGACCCTGCGCGGCCCGCGCGGCGGTATTATCCTGATGGGCAAGGATTTCGAGAACCCCTGGGGGCTCACCACGCCCAAGGGTGCCGTGAAGATGATGTCGCAAATCCTCAATTCGGCCGTATTCCCCGGCATCCAGGGCGGGCCGCTCGAACACGTCATCGCCGCCAAGGCCGTGGCGTTCGGCGAGGCGCTCGAGCCCTCGTACAAGGAGTACCAGGCGCAGGTGCAGAAGAACGCCAGGGCGATGGCCGAAGCGTTCGTTAAACGCGGTTACAAGATCGTTTCGGGCGGCACGGACAACCACCTGATGCTGGTCGACCTGCGCACGAAGTTCCCCGAGCTGACGGGCAAGCTGGCCGAGAAGTGCCTCGTGGCGGCCGACATCACCACCAACAAGAACATGGTGCCGTTCGACAGCCGCTCGCCGTTCCAGACCTCGGGGCTGCGCTTCGGGACGCCGGCCATCACCACCCGCGGCCTGAAGGAGGACAGGATGGATTACATCGTCGGCCTGATCGACCGGGTGCTGCACGACCCCGAGAACGAAGCTAATATCACCGCCGTACGCAAGGACGTGAACGCCCTGATGGCCGGCTATCCGCTTTTCGCGTGGTAAAATTCCGGTAGGATGAAAGAGGTCATCGACTTTTTCCGCCGCCTGCACGACAACAACGACCGTGCATGGTTCGACGCCCACCGCGCCGAATGGGCGCACGTGAAGGGACGCTTCGCGGCCTTCACGGAGCAGCTCATCGCCGGGATCTCCGAGTTCGATCCTACGGTGCGCGGCCTCAGGGTGCAGGACTGCACCTACCGCATCGCCCGCGACACGCGGTTCAGTTCCGACAAGTCGCCCTATAAAACATATATAGGTGCGTATATCGCGCCCAAGGGCAAGAAGTCGGGGTTTGCAGGCTACTATTTCCACATCGAACCCTGCTGCGACAGCCTCGTATGGAGCAACCTGCTTTCGGCGGGGCTCTACTGCCCCGAGCCGGTCGTGCTGCGCAGCGTGCGCGAGGAGATCCTCGACAACGGTGCGGAAATCGCGGCGGCCATCCGCAAGGCCAAGGGATTCGGCATCGTCGAAGAGAACAAGCTCAAGCGGGTTCCTACGGGATTCCCTGCCGACAGCGAGTACGCCGAGATGCTGAAGCTCAAGGATTTCTATATCGCCAAGAAGATCACCGAGGAGTTCCTGCTCTCGGACGACCTGCTGGAGCGAACCCTCGCGGAGTTCCGCCGCACGCAGCCGTTCATCGCGATCCTGAACCGTGCCGTGCAGTTCGCCCACGAAGAGATGATGTAACCTGCCCGTGCAATAATGCAGCCGCCTTCCCTGACCGGGGGAGGCGGTTTTTTGTCGGCGGCGTACGGCCCGGGGAGGGGTATGAAAGACAATTCCCCGGCATCCTGCTGAAATTCGCAAGGGATCCCGAAATCCTGCTTTCCGACGCGACGGCAATTTCCACCCCTCCTGCGGTCTTATCCCCGGTTCGGTGCCGTAGCCGGAAGCCCCGCCCGGGGGCAATAAAAGGCGAAATCCGCCGCCGCCCGAAAAAAACAGGGCGATTCTTTGCCTGCGGGATAGGTGATTCGTGGGCTTTCCTTGTATTATATACAAGAAGAAAAGCTATGCGACAACAAATACAGAAATTCGGCAGGGCTCTGAGCGGCATGGTCATGCCCAACATCGGCGCGTTCATCGCGTGGGGATTCGTCACGGCGCTCTTCATCCCCTCGGGATGGTGGCCCAACACCCAGATGGCACGCCTGGTCGACCCGATGCTGACCTACCTGCTGCCGTTGCTGATCGCCTATACGGCCGGGCGCAACGTCGCCGGCGAACGCGGCGGGGTAATCGGGGCCATTGCCGCCATGGGCGTCATCGTCGGCAGCGACATCCCGATGTTCATCGGAGCCATGGTCATGGGCCCGCTGGGCGGGTATACGATCCGGTGGTTCGACAAACTTACGCAGGGACGCATAAAGGCGGGCTTCGAGATGCTCGTGAGCAATTTCTCGATAGGCATCCTCGGTATGCTGCTGGCCATACTGGGCTATTGGGTCATCGGCGGTGCGGTGACGGGGCTGACGCTGCTGGTCAGCAACGGCGTGGAGGTCGTGATCCGCCACGGACTGCTGCCGCTCGTGTCGCTTCTGGTCGAGCCGTCCAAGGTGCTGTTTCTCAATAATGCCCTGAACCACGGCATCTTCTCGCCGATCGGCATCGAGCAGGCCCGCGAAACCGGGCAGTCGATCATGTTCCTGCTGGAAACGAATCCCGGGCCCGGGCTGGGCGTACTGCTGGCCTGCTGGTTTTTCGGCCGCGGCAATATGCGCCAGTCGGCGCCCGGCGCCGTAATCATCCAGTTCTTCGGCGGTATCCACGAAATCTATTTTCCCTATATCCTGGCGCGCCCGGCGCTGATCCTCGCCCCTGTTGCGGGCAGTGCCGCCGGGCTGCTGTTCTTTTCGCTTGCCGGGGCCGGACTGGTGGCGCCGGCTTCGCCCGGCAGCATCATTTCGGTGCTGGCCATGGCTCCCAAAGGCCAGACCCTCGTCGTGCTGGCCGGGGTGCTGATCTCCACGGCGGTGTCGCTGCTCATGGCGGTGCCCTTCGTCCGGCGTGCCGCCGCTGCGGAGGATATGCCGACAGGCGGGGTTCCCGCCCCGCAGGCCGGGGCGCCCGACGTAAAGGCCGCACTGCACTTCCCGGCACATATCCGCAAGGTGGTTTTCGCCTGCGATGCGGGCATGGGGTCGAGTGCGCTGGGTGCCACGCGGTTCCGAAAAAGGCTCTCCGATGCGGGCATCGGCACGGCGGTCGGCAACTGTGCCGCGGACGGCATTCCCGCCGATGCCGACGTCGTTGTCTGCCAGTCCGTGCTGGCCGGGCAGATCGCCGGATCGGCACATGGAGCCGCGCTGGTCGTGATCGACAATTTCCTGGCCGACCCGGCCCTCGACGCTCTGTTCGCCCGGTTGGCGCAGCAGGGCGGTGCGGACGCCCTTCCCCGAGCCGGCGGTCTGCCTGCCGGGACGGCGGACGCACAGTCCTCCGACGCCGGCCTGCGGAGGGCGGGCGATGCCCCGGATCGCAGGGCCTCCCCGCAGCCGGACGATGCCGCGGGGCGGTCTCCCGGTGAGGTCTTGCGCCCCGGGAATATCCGGACGGGGCTTCCCTCCGAATCCAAGGAAGCCGCGATCCGGCGGGCCGGGGAACTGCTCGCAGCGGGCGGATATGTCGAACCCGGATATGCGGATGCCATGCTGCGCCGCGAGGAGTCGGCAACGACCTATATGGGCATGGGCATCGCCATTCCGCACGGGACGTCCGACGCCAAGAAGTGCGTCCTGCACTCGGGCATCGTGGTGCTGCAATACCCCGGCGGGGTTGCGTTCGGCGACGAAAAGGCATACCTCGTAGTGGGCATTGCCGGCGTGGGGGACGCTCACCTCGATATCCTGGCCCGGCTGGGCGAGGTATTCGGGGACGAAGATATGTTGCGGAGGCTGACGACCGAAGGCGATCCGCAGGCGATATACGAAGCACTGAAATAACTACCTATATGACAACCGGAAAAGTAACGATCACCGCCCCGAACGGCATGCATGCGCGGCCTGCGGGCGAACTTGTAAAGTTAATCAGGGGGCTTGCGCCCGCCAGGATCACCCTGCGCACCGCGGCCCGGGAGGCCAGTGCCGTGAGCATTCTTTCGCTCCTGGCATTGGGGCTCAAACACGGCACCGAAGTGGAAGTCTGCGCCGAGGGCGGCGACGAAGCCGCCGCCGTGCGGGCCGTAACGGATTTCATCGCCGGCATCCGCGAATGATGTTCACGATCCGAGGAATCCCGACGGCGGGGATCGCCGTCGGGACGGCGTTCGTGCTGCAACGCCGCGCATCCGCCGCTGCTACGGCCGCGGCAGGCGACCCCGTGGCCGAGGCCGGGCGGTTCCATGCGGCGCTGGAGCGTGCGAAGGCGGAGCTGTCCGCACTGGCGGAAGGGGAGGCTGTTTTCGCCGCCCATCTGGAGATGGCCGGCGACCCGATGCTCGCCGGGCTGGTCGAGGGGAGGATTGCGGAAAAGCACCTGTCCGCCGAGCAGGCGCTCGGAGAAGCCTGCGAAGAGGTGTGCGGCATGTTCGCGGCGCTCGACGACGACTACCTGCGCGGACGTACCGACGATGTGCGGGACGTATGTGCGCGTATCGGCCGCATCCTGTCGGGCGAAACCGCCCACGATCCCTTTGCCGGGCTGGCTCCCGGGACGATCGTGGTGGCCGACGAGCTGGCGCCTTCGGATACGGCACAGATGGATTTCAGCAGGGTCGCCGGATTGGTGACGGCGCACGGAAGCGTGACGAGCCATGTCGCGATCATCGCCCGGAACAAGGGCATCGCGGCGCTGGTCGGCGTTGCCGGGTGCATGCGGCAGGTCAGAACCGGCGACCGGCTGATAATCGACGGGGAGCGGGGCGAACTGATCGTCGACCCCGATCCGGCTACCGGACGCAAATACGCCGCGCGGCTCGAATCGCTGCGCCAGGATGCGTTCCGCTGCGCGGCGGATGCACAGGCGCCCGCCGTCACGCCCGCCGGGCGGCGGATCACGGTGCTGGGCAATGCCGCGAACGTCGACGAAGTGCGACGCGCGCTCGATGCAGGCGCCGAGGGCATCGGACTTTTCCGGAGCGAGTTCCTCTACATGCAGGGCCCGGCGCTCCCCGACGAAGAGACGCAGTTTGCGGCATACCGTGCCGCGGCGGAGCTTTGCGGGGCACGTCCGCTGACTGTACGGACACTTGATATAGGCGGGGACAAAGCATTGCCCTACATGCACTTCGAGCCGGAGGAAAACCCGTTTCTGGGATGGCGTGCGATCCGGGTTTCGCTGGCCATGCCGGAGCTGTTCCGCACCCAGTTGCGGGCATTGCTGCGCGCGAGCGCATTCGGCAACGTGCGGGTGATGTTCCCGATGATAGCTTCGGTCGGGGAGTTCCGCGCCGCCAAAGCGGTTGTCGAGACCTGCATGGCGGAACTCGACGCAGAAGGGGTTCCCTACGACCGCGACATAGCGCTGGGGGTGATGATCGAGACCCCGGCCGCCGTATTCATCGCCGACGAACTGGCTGCCCGGGCGCGGTTTTTCAGCATCGGCACCAACGACCTGACGCAGTACGTGATGGCTGCCGACCGCGGAAACCCCCGCGTAGCCTACCTTTGCGACGCATTCGACCCGGCCGTGCAACGCAGCATCGGCATGGTACTCGACGCCGCGCACCGGGCGGGTATCGAAGCCGGGATGTGCGGCGAACTGGCCGCCGACCCGCGCGCCACGCAGCGCCTCGTGGCGCTCGGTCTCGGGGAATTCAGCGTCGGCCCCCCGGCCATCGCCCCGTTGAAACACCGTATACGGACTGACAAATAATTTTTATCTTTATCCCAACGTCTAAAACTCGAATTATGAAGAAAACAATGCTCCTGCTCTTCGCCCTCATGCTGTCGTCGGCGATTTGTGCGCAGGATTACCACGTTGTCCTGTGGGACAACACGACGGCACCCACCTCGAACGGGCTTTCGGGCGACGAGGTCGAATCCAAGCCCGGACAGTGGAAAAACACGCAGACGGCCGAAATGTGGATTTACAAGGCCGGGGACAATGCCACGGGACAGGCGCTCGTGTTTTTCCCCGGGGGCGGCTATTCGTCGCTCTCGGTCGGCAACGGGCATAAGGAGGCCCAGTGGTTCGCCCGGAACGGCATCACGGCCGCGGTGGTGAAATACCGCCTGCCCAACGGCCACAGCGAGGTTCCGCGCAACGATGCCGACGAGGCGCTGCGCGTGATGCGTTCGATGGCTGCGGAACTGAACATCGACCCCGCGAAAGTGGGGGTGTCGGGGACTTCGGCCGGGGGTTACCTCGCCGGGAGCGTCGGGACGCTTTCGGACGTGAAGCCGGGCTTCATGATCCTCTTCTACCCGGTGATCTCGGCCGACCCGGACAAACGCCATAAGGGGACTTTCGTACAGCTGCTCGGCGCCGAAGATGCCGACAAGCCCCTTGCACAGGAGTTCTCGCTCGAGAAGAAGGTCGATGCCGCCACGCCGCCGACGCTGTTGTTCCATTGCGACGACGACAAGGTGGTACCGGCCGTGAACAGCGCGCTGTTCTACCAGAAGCTCAAGGAACACGGCATCAAGGCCACGCTGCACATCTATCCGTCGGGCGGCCACGGCTGGGGCATGAACTCCCGCTTCCGCTATTACGACGACTGGCAGAAAGCCACGCTCGACTGGCTTTCGACGCTCTGATCCCGCGGCGCCTGCGGCCCGTGAAACGATAAAAGAGGCTCTTTCCAGAGCCTCTTTTTGTTGTGCGATCCTGCCGGCATTCCGGTACGGGAGCCGGCGCCGGTGCCGCGTGCGGCCGATCCCGGGAATCCGGCGGTCGGTATTCCCCGCTGCGCTTATTTCTTGCGGTAGATGACCTCGCAATGCTCGCCCGTGAGGTATTCGACGATATTGAGCACCTCTTCGAGCGAATTGGATCGCTGGTAATTGAACGTATAGCGTTTGTCGCCGTAGCGTCCCGGCACCGAAAGCCGCACGCCGAAGGTCGTCTCGATGTGCGAGATGATCTCGTGCAGCGTAGCGTCGGACATCGTCACCAGGTCGTACTGGGTCAACACGAGGTGCGAAGCGTTGACCTGCGTAATGGCGAGGTTGTCGTCCGCAGCGTCGTACAGGGCGCGCTGGTCGGGTTGCAGCGTCACCAGGTTGACCCCTGCGGGCGTCTGAAGGCGTACGGAACCGTGTTCGAGGACGACTTCGGCCTGCTGCGAACCTTCGTAGGCCTGCATGCAGAAGGAGGTGCCCAGCACGCGCACGCGCAGTTTGTCGGTGGACACGACGAACGGGGCGGCTTCGTCCCGCGCCACCTCGAAGAAGGCCGCGCCGGCCAACTGCACGTTGCGCTGCGTCGGGCCGAAGGCTTCGGGCAGCGTCAGTTTCGTACGGGCGTTGAGCCACACGTGCGTCCCGTCGTCGAGCGTGACGGTCGTCACCGCATCGCCCGTATTCTCGTAAACCCGGTATATGTCGGGTGTCGAGAGGAAATGCCATGCCGTGCCAGCGCAAACGGCGAGCAGGACGGCAGCAGCGGCCCCCAGCGTCCACCGCACCAGTTTGCGGCGCCGGACGTATCGCTCTCCGGCGGCGATCTTTCCGATCCGATGGCCGGTGCTGCGCATGAACGATGCGAAATGCGCCAGGTCGGTGCTCTCCTCGAAGACGCGGCGTGCCCCCCACAGGCTCTTCAGTTCGAAGAAGTATTTGCGGTGCTCCTCCGACTCCTCCAGCCACGCGAGGAGGTACTTTTCCTCCTGTTCCGAAGTCTCCCCGGCAAAATATTTTTGTATGACTGAGTCCATTATAATCGTATCGTCCATTTGTTCTGTGTCCGTTTAGTATACAATCCACGGGAGAAATCTACCCAAGCGGATGGGAATTATTTTGTAAAAAAATGAAAAACAGCAGCAGAATCAGCTCCGATTTCGACAATTTTGCCCGCAGTTGCCTCAGGGCAAGGTAAATATGGTTTTCGACCGTGCTCTGCGCAATCCCCATCTGTTCGCTGATCTCGCGGTGGGAGAACCCTTGCAGGTAACTCAGCGAAAAGACCTCGCGGCATTTGGCCGGGAGGGCTGCGATCGCCTCGTTGATGCTCGTGCGCAGATCCTGCGAGTAGAGCTTTTCGATGACCGGATTCCGGTCGGGATCGTAAATGGCGGTGCTTGTTGACGTAGTTGACCGACTGGTTGTAGACCGAGCGGAGCAGGTACCCGTAGAGCGACTGCCCCGGGTCGAGCGCCTCGCGGCGCACCCATACGTTAACGAATACGTCCTGCACGACGTCCTGCGCCCAGTTCCCGTTCAGGAAGAGGCGTGCGTAGGCCGTCAGCGGCGCATAATAACGGCCGCACATCTCGTCGAAGGCTTCGCGGCTCCCGGCGCGTATGGCGGATATGAGTTCTGCAGGCTCCATGTTCGTATCGTATGCACAAAGTTAGAAAATATTTGCAGATTGGCGAGCCCGCCTGCCTTTTTTGTTTTCCGCAGGGCAATAAAAACGGCGGCGGGCATGATACCCGCCGCCGTCGGCTGTCGGTCGCGCCTTCAGGGAACTGCGGGGTGCCGGGTGAAATCCCCGGGCACAGGCGCACCGCCCTGCGGCAGTCAGTTGGCCGACACGAATGTCCTGGTGAGGAGTTCCTTCAGGGTCTCGGGGTTGTTGGTGGTGATGAAATCCATTCCCCATGCGATGCAGGTCATCATGTCCTGCACCGTGTCGACCGTCCATACGTTCGTGACCATGCCGTTGGCATGTGCCTCCTTGACCCATCCCGGATTGCCCGAATAAGCCGAGAAGCGGTAGTCGATACCCCCGATGCCGTCCTGCCGGACTGCGGCGGGAGCCAGGTCGCCGTTCAGGTATTGCACCATGGCACCCGGGAGGGCGTTGACGATGCGTTTGCAGGTCGTATAGTCGAAAGCGATGTATTCCACACGGTCGGTCAGCCCCTTTGCCTTTACGGCCTCAATGACGGCATCCGCCGCACGGGCGTTGTTGGCGGCCGAACTGTGCCTCTTGATTTCGAGGATCAGCTTGGTGTCCGCATTTTTCGTGGCCTGCTCCAGGTAATCGTCGAGCGTCGGGAGCTTTTCGCCGTTGGCGAGCGTCAGATCCTTGATCTGGTCGTAATTGACGTTCTCGATCACGAGGCTGCTCCCGGGAACGGTGCTGTCGTGGTTGATGACGACCTTGCCGTCGGCCGTGATCCAGACATCGAATTCCGAGCCGTAGATGCCCAGCTCCTGCGCCTTGGCGAGCGCAGCTACGGAGTTTTGGGCGGCGCCGTCCTTGTGGTAGCCCCTGTGGGCGATCACCCGGGGTTTGGCGACTCGGGCGGGATTATTCGAATAGGTGAGCTGCGTGATGCCCAGCGGGTACTGGTTCTGGCCGCGCATCAGCACCATCCGGTACCTGCCCGAGGCAAATCCGTTCGGGATGCGCACCGAAAGCGACTCCGCTGCGGCCGACCCGTCGAGCGTGAAAGTCCCGGCACTGCCGGCGAGCGGTTCGAAGCGGATCCTGTCCCCGGCGGCAAACCCCTTGCCGTAGAGCGTGTAGGTGTAATCGGCACCCACCTCGCAGCCCGAAAGGTAGAGCAGCCCGGTAATGTTGATCGCGGCGGGCTGCTGGTCGCGTTTGACGGTTTCCCACAGAGCCTTCACCTTTTCGGCCGTGAGCGGGGCGTCATAGACGCGTGCGATGGCCACGTCGCCTTTCCAGGCGTTCTGACCCACGGTCGCACTGGCGTCGACGCCGATGCCGAACCAGTAGCTCGTCGTGGTGGTGGGCGGCACGTAGTTGCCCGGGGCATCCATCGTACCCTTCAGCTCGCCGTCTACGTAGATGTAGGTCTTGGCCTCCTGCTTGTTCCATACGCCCACGACGTGGTAATAGCGCCCCGCCTCGGGGTTGATGCCGCTCTTCGTCCATACCCAGCTGGATTTACCGGTCGTGCTGACGTTGGGCAGGAAGGTCAGCTCCGTACCCCTGTCGGCCTTGCTGATAAGGAATCCGGTGCCGCCGCTCGACATCGAACTGAACATCTTCAGCTCGGCCGAACCGTCCGACTTCTCATCCAGCTTGAAGAGCGCCTCGAGCGTGTGCCCGTCGGCGAGCGCATCCTGGAACTGCTTGTTGGCCGAGTAATCGGCCTTGTAGAACCCCTCGTTGACGGACGTGCCCGGCGTGTGGTTGAAATGGGCCGCATACCTCGAATAGAGGTCGTTGTAATAGGTCATCATCGCCGTACCTTCGAGCGCCCGCACGGGCGTTGCCGACGGGGAGTTGTCCATGGCCGAACCGTCGTTGCGGAACACCACGTCGAGCAGGTCGGCCGTCGGAAGGAGCGGCTCGCCGCCGCTGTCCATGGTCGTGGCGTTCGCCGTTTCCGACCAGTCGGAATCGAGGCTGCCGACCGCCTTGACCTTGGCCCAGTAGGAGGTGTTGCTCTCCAGGTTGGTCAGCTCCTGCGACGTTGCCGTGGACGCGATGCCGGTCTTGTAGGCATACTCGCTTTCGGGGGCTGAGGCCGAACCTTTCCAGTAGGCGACCGTGTAGGAAGTCGCATCGGGGACGGCGTTCCATTTGAGCGTCAGCCTGTCGGCCGCCGCTGCGGCGTCGAACGAAACCCCGCCCGGTGCTGCGGGTTTGGTCGCGGGGGTGATGGCCGTGCAGGTGACGACCACGTTGTCCAGCAGGGCGCGTTTCTCGCTCGTCGAGATCACGATGCGGCAATCGGGCGTCACGTTCGTGAGGGTTGCCTCGAACTCGCGGAACCGGGCTTTGGCAGCCGAAATATCCACGGGGTCGGCCGCGGAGACCTCCGTGACCGTGCCGGTGATGGCGCCCTTTGCGCCGAGCACGGCGCCGCGGACGGCCTTGACGAGGATTTTCCCGGCATCGGCGCCCGAACCGTCGTATTTCTCGCTGTAAGCCTGTGCCGAGAAGCGCACCTTGACGGTCGCCGCATCGGGCAGGGCGGTCAGTTCGGGGGTGTAAAGCGAGGCGGCCGCACTTCCGGCGCCCATCTTGACATAGCCCGGGCGGCCTGCGATATTGCCCGACTTGCCCCAGGCCGCAAGGCCCGTGCCCTCGGTGTAGGGCGCAGCCACGCCGCCGCCGCTGAACACGTCGAACTCATTGGCCGTACAGCGGGTGGCCGAGAACCCCGAAGGATTGTCGCCCGAAGCTGCGGCGTAAGTCCCGCGGTTCGAGCTCGGGGGATAGTAGCCCGCGGCGAAATTGGCGATGTCGCCGCCGTGGATCACCCTGGAGAAATCTTCCGCCAGGAGGATGTCGCCCGCCTTTGCCGAGCCGGGAGCGGTGGCACCCGCCTGCGGCCCTGCGGCGGCAGTCGCATAGGGGAGCGGGTCGGAGAAGAAATCGTTGGTCTTGTCGTCCACGCAGACGTAGTAGGTCGTGGCGGGGGCCAGTCCCGAGAAGGTGAAGCGGAAGCGGTTCCCGGCCGTGATACCGAAGACGTTCGAGGCATTCCAGCCGACGACCAGATCCTTGCATTCGGCGTCGCTGTAAAGTTTCACGTGGTAGACCTGCGCACTGCTGTTGATACACGCCTGGCCGTCCGCACGGGCCCATTCGACCGTGAGGGTCGAGGAGGTCGCCAGCACTTTCGACACGACGATCCCGGCCTGTACCGGGGCTATGTCCGTCTTCTGCGACACGACGGCGGAGTAGTCCGAATCGTAGCCGGGGTTGTTGTAGCGGCACGCCTTGACCTTCGCGTGGTACTCGGTGCCGGCCTCCAGTTCCTTGAGCAGGTACGAGGCCGAGGTGATGCCCTCCGCTACTGTGGCGTCCTTCTCCTCGGTGCCGTCGGCCCACCATGCCACCGTATAGGAAGCCGCCCCGGCCACTTCGTCCCATTCGAGGGTCAGCTTGTCGGAATAGACGGCTTCGGCGTCGAATTTCACGTTCGCCGGAACGGTGAGTTTTTCCAGTTTGGTCTCGCCGTCGTTAACCACGACGATGTCGTCGAGCAGGTAGCGGGTCTTGTTGGCGCCCGCCTGCGCGGGGTTCGACGAAAATGCGATGCGCGACGTGGGCGAGAGGCCGTCGAGCGTCACCGTGAAGGTTTCGAACCGGCCCACGGCCGACGAGATGTCCACGACCTTCGAAGCCACAACCGTGCCCTTCTTGCTCACGACGTTGTTCGTGCCGAACTCGGCGCCCTCGATGGCCTCGACCACGATGTCGCTGCCGTAAACTTTGTCGTTCTCCGCATAGGCGCTGGCCGAGAAGCTCACCGTCACGGTCGTATTCTTGGGCAGGGCCGCCAGCTCGGGCGTGTAGAGGATGCCGATGCCGCCGCCACCGCCGCCGCACTTGATGTAGCCGGGGCGGGTCGAGGTGTTGCCCGACGAACCCCAGCCCGTCATGCCGAGGCTTTCGACATACTCGGCCGAGGTTCCGCCCGTGTGGATGTGGAATTCCGTAGCCCAGTTGCAGACCGGACGGTCGCCGTCGGCCTGCGGGTTCTCGCCCGTGGCGGGTTCCCAGGCCTTGCGGTAGTCGGTCCCCGATACCGCGTTGTAACCTGCCGCCGAGCGGACGACATCGCCGCCGTGGATGAAGGCCGCGAAATCCTGCGCCAGCACGATATCTCCGGCCTGTGCCGGATTGTTCGGCGAGGCTTCGGGCCCGGCCTTGGCCGTGGTTCCGGCGACGACGGGGGTCATGATGTTGCCGAAGCTGGCATTGGTGACCCGGGCGTAGTAGGTCGTTTCGGGATCGAGCCCCGAGAAGGTGAACCGCACGACGGGATAACCGGCCAGGGCGGTGAAGATGCCTTTGTCCGACGCGAGTTTTCCGTCGGCCAGCCAGCTGACATGCAGCTCGCTGCACGCCTCGTCGCGGAACAGTTCGATGTTGTAGAGGCGCGTGGCGTCGGTTGCCGCATCGTCGGTATACGACCACTCGTAGGTGAGCGTCGAACCCGTCGCGGCATTGAGCGTGAGCTTCGGGTCGAGTTCGAGGATACCCACTGAGGCCATCAGCATGGCCGGCTGCTCGTTTGCCGTGACGTATACCCAGTCCGAAGTGGAGGAGTAGGGGTAGTTGGCCCTGACGCGGCCGTAGTATATCCGGTCGGCCGCCAGGTCGGTGAATTCATGGTAGTCGATTGCGTCCGTGGTCTTGCAGAGCGCTTCGCTGACGGGATTCATCTCCCCGTCGACGAGCTGCACGGTGTACGACGTCGCGCCGCGGATGAAATCCCAGCAGATCGTAAGCGACGTGGGCCCGTATTCGAGCAGTTTCACGTTCTTCGGGGTCTTGGACTTGTTGGCCCCCGATATTTCCACGCCGTCGTCCTTGCAGGCCGTCAGCGAGACTGCGGCCGATAGCGAGAAGAGGGCGAACAGAATATATAAAATGCTTTTTTTCATGGTAGTTGTCCGGTTTTAGTATACGAGCTTGATGTCGTCGATGTACCAGCGGCCCGCCTTCACCGAGGAGCCCGAGAACCAGCTGTCGGCCGTGGAGATGAAGAATGCCGGATTGGCTTTCGCGCCGGGATTGGGGATGACGGCCGTGACCTCGACCCACGTGTAGGTGGGGATGTCAAGCGAAACGTAGCTCTTGGTCGAAGCTACGATCTTGTCCAGCGTGCCCTTCGGGATCCAGAACCCGTCGTTCTTCTCGCAGATGCCCACCATGCCCTGGTCGGGGGCTGCGGCCCAGATGGCGACCTTGCAGGTCAGCAGCAGGTCGTAGCCCGCGGGGATGTTCAGCACCGGGGAGATGAGGTTGCCCGGCTGCCCGTCGGCATTGTCGCTCGCGGCGCCCAACTGGATGTAACCCGGGCACATATAATTCAGGTAGCCCGTCCATCCCTCCATGCCGATGGCGCGGTAGAACGCCGCGTTGCCATTGCGTACGGTCGAGGTGATGCCGCCGATGCTGGCGTTGGTGCCCGCCGAGACGCTCACCGTCTCGTTGTCGAGGCTCAGGTTGGCCACGGTCTTGTCGGCCGTCGTGACACCCGCCTTCTGGCCGATGCAGTCGCCGCCCCAGGGGAATTTGCCGAAGTTCTGCGTCAGCAGGGGAAGCTCCTCGCCCTGGGCGTCGAACCCGGCGCGGACGATGGTCGAAACGGAGCCGAAATCCTTCTCCGCGCCAGCCTCGTCGGTAGCCTTCACGCCGAAGGTCACGATGCCCTGCTTGGTGGCGGTGCCCGTCAGGGGCACTTCGATGTAGCCGTTGCCGGCCGTCGAGATCGAATAGCTGCCGCTGGCGGCCGTGATCCCGTCGCCGCCGGTCTGCGTCACCGTGACGGTGTATTTTTCCGTGCCGAGCGCCTTGATGTAGGGGATGCGGAGCTTGGCCCCGGCTTCCGCGTTGAGTTTGAGCATACCCGAGACGTCGAACTGCTGTCCGTTGTCGAAGGGTTTCCACTCGAAGATACCGTTGTCCTGCCTGATGGCGATGGCGACGTTCTCTTCGCCACAGCCGTGCAGGTAGATGGTGGCGCTGCGCTCCTCGGAGGTGTTCTGGTCGCAGGTGACCGTCACCTTCTGGTAGGTGCCGGGGTCTCCCTTGCCCGAGAGCTGGTCGACATGCACCCAGCCGTAGGCGTTCGTCCACTCGCGGCTGTCGGGGGCGTCGCTGATTTGCCAGTCCCCCGTGGCGCGGATCGTAAACGTATCGCTCGATTCGACGTACGGGAAACTCATCTCGCGCAGGTTGCGTTTGAGGAACCCCTGGTCGTCGTCGCTGCACGCGGCAAGGCCACAGATCCCGCCCAACGCGAGAACTATCGTCAGTTTATGAATAAATTTCATCATGATTGGATCGTTAGTTTGTTTGTAAAACCAATAAAAAAAACAGAAACCGACTCCGGATACACTGCCGGATGTCAATTTCCTACACGGTTTCTAACGATATCGAATGACTTGCACTGCAAATATAGCAATTTTCCGGGATTCGCAAGAAAAATGTTTAAAATTTTACGAACCTTGCGACGAAAAACCGAAAAATAAAATATCTGTAATATATTAGGTATAAAAATTTGCATTGCAATCTTGTGAAAAAAGCTTCCGGCATTGGGTAGTTTGCCCCGGTCGCTTGTATCTAATGCAGACCGGGCGGAAAACGCCGGCCGCAACCGACCCAATGTAAACTTTAAAAAAGCGATTATTAACCGGAAACTTTAAAACAGCTTCGAAAAATGCCTGACTAATCCCCCTACACCAGCACTACACGGTTTTTTATCGGACGACGGATGACTTGCAAGGTTCTGTCTGCCGTATCGGAACGAATTTCCCCGGAGCCCGCCTGCACGGCGCGGCTGCGGACGTGCTTTGCACGCGGCAGCGGGAAATAACCAATTAACCGAATTGAAACTATGAAGAAATTATTCCATAAAGGACTATGTCTGGTCATGGTGCTCTGCGCGGGGGCTTTCGGCGGATATGCCGCCCAAGGATCGCTCCCCGGTGCGCAAGGGCAGGGGTATGACCTGAATTTATCCTACTCGCGGACGACGCTCAAGGCCGTTGCCGATGCTATTACGCAGCAGGCGGGCATCGCCTTCTCCTACGAAACGGCACTGGCCGGCTATCCGATGGAGAACCTGGAGGTCTCGGAGAAGGGTGCCACCATCGAGGCCATCCTTGCGACCGTATTCACGCCCCGCGGCATCGACTACCGGGTGGTTGACAAAGTGGTCGTGCTGACGCGCAGCACGCGCCCCGTCCCGGCAGCCAGGGCCGCCGCCAAATCGGAGGTGAAAGGGGTCGTCCGCGACGCTGCGGGCAACCCGATGATCGGCGTGACGGTCACTATCAAGGGGACGCTGGTCGGCGTCTCGACGGGTGTCGACGGCGGCTATGCGATCCCGGCCGACGGGAACGCCACGCTGCTCTTCTCGTATATCGGCTACCGCCCCCATGAGGAGGTGGTAGGGCGCCGCACGCAGATCGACGTCACGATGCAGGAGGACGAGCTGGTGATGGACGAAGTAGTCGTCGTAGGCTACGGCACGCTCAAGAAACGCAATATCGTGGGCGCGGTCGAGAACCTTTCGGGCGACGCGGTCGAAAACCGGCCCAATGCCAACATCACCCGTTCGTTGCAGGGCCAGATTCCCGGCCTGAACATCGTGCAGGTCGACGGTAAGGCCGATCATGCCGGCGAAGTCACCATCCGCGGCGTGAACAACACGTTCAAGGCCCGTGTGAGCGGCGGTGAAAAGACCAACAAACTCGGACAGGGCGGCGGTGCGCTGGTGCTCATCGACGGAGCCGAAGGCGACATGGGTTCGGTGAACCCCGACGACATCGCCTCGATTTCGGTGCTCAAGGACGCTTCGTCGGCCGCAGTATACGGCGCCCGCGGCGCATTCGGCGTGATCCTCATCACAACCAAGAACCCCGAGAAGGGCAAGGTGCGCGTGAGTTACAACGGCTCCGTATCGCTGCACCGCCGCACGGTGATCTGGGAGGACAACGTGGTCACCGACCCCGTGCAGTGGGTCGATGCCTTCCGCGAGTCGTATCTCAACTCCTCGCCGACGGCGACCGTACCGTCGCTCTTCAACAACTACATGCCCTATTCGAACGCCTGGTTCGAGGAGCTCAAGCGCCGCCGTGCCGATCCGACGATGGACAACTACGACATCGACGCCAACGGCAACTACAACTACTACGGCGAGACCAACTGGCTCAAGGAGATCTACAAGTCGGTGAACTATTCGACCACCCACGCCGTCAGCATCCAGGGCGGCCGCGAAGGGGTCAGTTACTACATTTCGGGCCGTTACTACAACCAGGACGGCATCTACAAGGTGGGCGAGGAGACCTACAAGAAGTATAACCTCCGCGCCAAGGGTTCGATCCGCATCCGCCCGTGGCTGACGCTGGACAACAACACCAGCCTGATGAGCAGCAAGTACCACCAGCCCATGGTGCACTACGGCCAGCAGGTGATCTCGCGCCAGATCGACATGTTCGCCTTCCCGTTCGCCCTGCTGAAGAACCCCGACGGCACCTGGACGCAGACCGCGGCCAAGACCGGTTATGCGGCCTTCGCCGAGGGCACCTCGTGGCAGGAGAACAACAAGCTCGAAGTGGCCAACACCACGACGTTCAACTTCGAATTCGTCCCCGACGTCTTCAAGGTCTCGGCCGACGTGACCTACAAGGGCTCCCGCTGGTCGCGCGACCGCATGGAGAACCTCTACACCTACTACACCGGCGTGAACGTTTCGGGGCAGGACAACAGTTTCTCGTCGCTCGAAAACTGGACGTACCGCTCGGACTACATCTCGACGAACATCGTCGGTACGGTCACGCCCAAGCTGGGTGCCGACCACGACCTGAACGTGGTCGCCGGATGGAACCTCGAGGACTACGACTACCGCACGCAGAAGACCTACCGCCAGGGCAACCTCTATCCCTCGAAGCCGAGCTTCACGCTCATGGACGGCGAGTATTACTCGACCACCTCGGGCGGCTACACGTGGGGGCTGGTCGGATTCTTCGGCCGCGTCAACTACGCCTATGCAGGCCGCTACCTGGCCGAAGTGAGCGCCCGTTACGACGGGTCGTCGAAATTCCCGTCCAGTTCGCAGTGGGGCTTCTTCCCCTCGGCATCGGTCGGATGGCGCCTCTCCGAAGAGCCGTGGCTCAAACCGCACGTCGAAGGGTGGCTGGACAACTTCAAGGTTCGCGCCAGCATCGGTTCGCTCGGCAATGCCAACATCGACCCCTACCAGTACCTCGAGACCATGACCGCTTCGGGCAGCGCCTCGATCGCCAAGTCGTCGGTCATCATCAACGGCCAGAACGTACCTTACACGTCGGTGCCCAGCCTGATCCCCGACGACATCACCTGGGAAAAGGTCACCACCTACAACATCGGCCTCGACCTTGACCTGTTCCACAACCGGCTTTCGTTCACCGGCGACTACTACCGCCGCAATACGACCGACCTCTACACCGTCGGCCCGAACCTCCCGCAGGTACTCGGAAGCGCCGCGCCCTACGGCAACTACGCCAGCCTCAAGACCAAGGGGTGGGAGCTGAGCCTTTCGTGGCGCGACTCGTTCAACCTGGGCGGCAAGCCGTTCAGTTACAGCATCAAGGGTATGCTGTGGGACAGCCGCAGCTGGATCACCGACTACTATAACGAAACGGGCGACCTGACGACCTACTACAAGGGCATGGAGATCGGCGAGATATGGGGTTTCCGCACGGCGGGCATCTACGCCAGCAACGCCGACGCCCTGAACGGCCCGGCCTACAACTTCTTCAAGAACGGCGAGATGTTCCGTGCCTATGCCGGCGACCTGCGCTTCGTCGACGTGGACGGCGACGGCATCATGACCAAGGGCAACCGCACGCTGTCCAACCACGGCGATCTGGAGATCATCGGCAACCAGTCGCCGCGCTACCAGTACAGCATCAACATGTCGCTGAACTGGAACGGCATCGGGCTTTCGATGCTGTGGCAGGGCGTGGGCAAGCGCGACTGGTACCCGTGGACGGAGTCCGGATTCTTCTGGGGCAAATGGAACCGCGCCTACAACTCGCTGATGAAGACGCAGACGGGCGACAACGTGGTCCGGATCGACAAGAGCACCGACAACTGGCGCGTCACGAACATGGACAAGAACCCCTACTGGACACGCATGGTATCGCTCGCCGCCAACCGCAACGACGGCCCGCTGACGTGGGAGAACGACCACTACCTGCAGGACGCTTCGTACATCCGACTGAAGAACATCACCATCGACTACACCTTCCCCAAGCACATCTGCAAGAAGCTGCGCCTCGAGGGGCTGAAGGTCTACCTGTCGGGCGAGAACCTCTTCACCCACTCGCCGATGTTCAAGCACACGGACATGTTCGACCCCGAAGTCATCACCAGCGGCGACTCCGATTTCGCGGCCTCGACCACTTCGGGCCTGAACGGTACGGGTAACGGCTATTCCTACCCGATGCTCAAAACCGTGACCCTGGGTATAAACGTAACATTTTAACCGACAGCAACCATGAGAAAGATACTGCTATATACGCTGACGACCCTCGCTGCTGCGGGAATGGCCTCCTGCGAGGATTTCCTGACGCGCGACACCTACGACCAGATCGGCAGCGACGAGTTCTGGAAATCGGAAACCGACCTGGAACTCTATGCCAACGGTTTCATCCAGAAGATGATCCCCGGCGACGGAACCATCACGCGCGGCGACATCTATGCCGACTACTGCGCCGTGGACATCCCGACCGACCTGCTGCGCCCCGACGGCAACGTCTCGCCCGACAACCAGACCGGATGGGCTGAGAGCAACTGGACGAACCTTCGCCGCGTGAACTACATGCTCGACAACATGCACAAGTGCAGGGGGCGTGTGAGCGACGAGATCTACAACCACTACGAGGGCGTCGCCCGTTTCTGGCGCGCCTGGTTCTACTACGACAAGGTGCAGACCTTCGGCGCCGTGCCCTGGTACGACTTCACGATCGCGGCCAGCGACAAGGAGGCGATGATGAAACCCCGCGACAGCCGCGAGTACGTCATGGACAAAGTGCTGGAAGACCTCACCTTCGCAAGCACCTACTGCCTCTCCGACGCCAAGTTCACGAAAGGCTCGGCGCTCATCAACAAGTGGGTGGCGCTGGCCTTCAAGTCACGCGTCTGCCTCTATGAAGGCACCTTCCGCAAGTACCACTCGCGCGAGCCGTCGTCCGACAAACCGTGGCAGGCCGAGTATAACGCCGACAACAAATTCCTGCGCGAGGCCGCTGCCGCCGCCAAGGAGATCATGGACAAGGGGCCCTATTCGCTCGTCACGGGCGATGTGAAGACCGCCTACCGCTCGCTCTTCACCAGTGCCGGGCTGCTCACGCAGGAGGTGATCTTCGGCCGCGAGTACAGCAAGGAGCTCTCGGCGTTCCACGAGACCAGCTGGTACTACTATTCGCCGACCTACGGTGCCAAGATCGCCATGACCAAGAAGTTCATGAACACCTACCTCACGACCCGGGGCACGCCGTTCACCGACATCGACGGTTACCAGACCATCGACTTCATCCGCGAGTTCGACGGCCGTGACGCCCGCATGGCGCAGACGGTCATCAGCCCGACCTACAAGATGAAGATCAGCGGCCGCGAACGGCTCTATTCGCCCAACTGGAAAGTGACCCGTACGGGCTACCATCCGATCAAGTGGTCGATCGACGACGATGCCGACAACGTGCTGTCGAAGGCCGCGAGCTGGAATTCGCTGCCGATCCTCCGCTATGCCGAGGTGCTGCTGAACTACGCCGAGGCGAAGGCCGAGCTGGGCGAAATGGACGCCGCGGTATGGGATCAAACCATCGCGCAGCTGCGCAGCCGTGCCGGCGTGACCCCGGTCGTCCCGGACAAGGCCGACCCCTACATGGAGGCCTATTTCCTCAATACCGTGACCGACAAGTGGATACTCGAAGTGCGCCGTGAGCGCGGCATCGAGCTCTGCCTCGAAATGGGGCTGCGCTGGGACGACGACATGCGCTGGCACATGGGCGACCTGCTCACGAGCGACAACAACCCCTGGACGGGCATCTGGATCGGCAACACGGGCTACACCTACGATTTCACGGGGCAGAGCACCGACGACAACGGCGATCCCGTACCCGACTTCTACATCCGCCCGGGCGAGGATACCGAACATTCGATCGCCATTTCCAATACGGGGGCCAACCAGACCTTCTCGCTCAACGCCGCGGGGAATATCGTCTGGGAGTACAAGCGCACGTGGGGCGAAAAGAAATACCTGCGTCCGATCCCCCAGACGGCGATCACCCGCAACCCGAACCTCGAACAGAACGCGCTCTGGAAATAAGCAATAAAAAACTCAGGATATGAAAACGAAAATCATGTTATTATGCTGTATGGCGGCGACGCTGATGCTGGCATGCAGCAACGACAAGTCCGGCGGGCATGACGGCGACGAGGGAGTCGAAACCGAAGTCAACGGCACGCAGCTCGACGGCAATACGACCCTCTACGGACTGGTGACCGACACGTCGGGGAACCCCGTCCCGGGTGTGGTCGTGTCGGACGGCTACGGCTGCGTCACGACCGATGCCAACGGCGTCTACCAGATGGAGCGCTACAAGAAGGCGCGCTTCGTACATTACAGCACGCCGGCAGGGTATGCCGTCAACACGTCGGCCGACAACTACCCGCTCTTCTACTCGGAGATCGTCCATAAGAACATCGCCGACCGCCACGATTTCGTGCTGACGCCGCTGCCGGCCCCGGAAAGCGATTTCACGCTGGTCTGCATCGCCGACCCGCAGTGTGCGACCACGGCCGAGATCAGCCGCTACGTCAACGAGACAATCCCCGACGTCGAGGCTACGGTCGACGGTTACAAGGCCAAGGGCACGCCGGTCTACGGCATCACGCTCGGCGACATCGTCTTCGATACGCCCGACCTGTGGAGCAACATGAAGGAGTCGATGGCCAACCGCAACCTGCCCATCTTCCAGACCATCGGCAACCACGACCATTTGCAGACCGAGACCTCCGACGACAATGCTGCGGCCAATTTCGAAACGCAGTTCGGCCCGCGCAACTATTCGTTCAACCGCGGCGACGTGCACATCGTGTCGATGGACAACGTCCTCTACGAAGGCAAGAAAAAGTACAAGGGCGGCATCACCGACAAGCAGCTCGAGTGGCTGCGCCAGGACTTGTCGCACGTCGACAAGGACAAGCTCGTGATCTTCTGCGCGCACATCCCGTTCCGCGGGGGTACGAGCGTGACGGACGAAAGCCACGAGAACTACGACGGCGTGCTCGACCTGCTGTCCGGGTTCTCCGAGGCGCACATCATGATCGGCCATACGCATTACCACCAGAAATACATCCACAAGCGTAACGGGAAGACGATCCTCGAACATGTCCACGGCGCCGCCTGCGGTGCATGGTGGACGGCGAACATCTGCGCCGACGGCACGCCGAACGGGTACAGCGTCTACGAGATCTCGGGCAACACCATTGCCAACCAGTACTACAAGTCGACCAACAAGGAAGCCGGCTATCAGATCCGGGCCTATTCGGCCACGCAGGTGTTCGGCAAGTCGGGCAGCCTCACCTTCGGCTGGGCGGCCAACGCCCCGGCCATGAACGATGCGAAGTGCATCGTGGCCAACGTCTGGAACTCCGACGCCTCGGGCAACTGGAAAGTCTCGCTCTGGCAGAACGGCACGAAGGTCTGCGACATGACCCGCGTCAAGACCTACGACTACTGGGCCTATGCCTACCACGTGCTCTATTACAGCAAGAGCGTGGGCACGACCTGGGGCAAGAACCTCGACCATTACTATTACGGGAACCTGGCGTCGGGAACGCCCGAGACCGCCGATTTCGAAATCGTGGCGGAGGACGGCATGGGCAACACCTACCGCACGTCGAAGCTCCAGACCGACTTCATAGGCTTCCGACCCTCCCGCTTCCTAAAAGCGATGCCGCGCCCTTTTCGGGGCGCGGCATTTTTCTTGCCGGTTCACAGGCGCGGTTGCAGGCACGTCGCCTCCCGGGCGCAGGTTCCTCCTCCCGCCTTGCGGGAACCCCGTCGCCGCCCTTATATGGCGGCGTTCCGTCCCGGGCGGTCAATACCAGCCTTCGGTCTGCGTGAGGTTGTAATTTCGGCTCATGGCCGCCTGCGTGATGGGCCACAGCAGTATGTTGGGGTTCTTGTCGCGCTGCGCCGCGATGTCGGCGCTGTACTCCCATATCTCGTCCGTGCGCAGGAGCATCCACCAGGTGCGGCCTTCGCCGACCATCTCCCTGAGGTATTCGTCGACGATCGCCTGCAGGACGGCTTCGGGCGACGTGTCGGTGTAGTAATCCTTCCGCCCGTAGGCCCTGGCGGCCAGCGGTGCCAGGGCTTCGAGCGCACCCGCGTAGTCCTTCCCGTAATACCGGGCTTCGGCCGCCATCAGGAAGGCTTCGCCGTAGCGGTAAAGGATGAAATCCGAGTCGAAAATGCGTGTGCCGTTGTCCACGCGCCCCATCAGTTTCTCCGTCCAGCCGATCCTGCGGCCGCCCGTGCCGTAATCGGCCGTGCGACAGGTCAGCGCTGCACGCGTATCGGCGGGGTCGGCCTGCAGCAGGGCCCGGTAGGTGTCGGTATACCACCACCACTGGTTGCCCCCGGTGGTGGGGACGGGGTTGTTGCGGTAGGCCGCTTCGACGTAACTCTCGTTCCAGCCGAGGTAGTAGGCCGGGCCGTTCAGGGCTTCCGACACATCCTGGTGCACGGCGAAAATGACCTCGCGGCCGCATTTGTTCGACGAACTGAAAATATCGGCATACGCGGGCTCGAGCAGGGCGTCCGACAGGCCGAGTTCCCCGAGCGCCTCTTGGGCCATCACCAGGTAAGCCTCGCCCCCGGCCTGCATACGGTACATCCACAGGGCATAGTCGGCCTTCAGCATCGCCACGGCGGCCGGCGTGGCCACGGTCTTGTCCGACGTATCGGCGACGTACCTTTCCGCGTCGGCAATGTCGCGTTCCACGCGCATCAGCACTTCCGAGACGGGGGTGCGTCCGAGGAACAGCTCCGTGTCGGTCGATTCGTAGCCCCAGAGCGGCAGCGGGGCATCGCCCCAGATGCGTGCGATCTGGAAGAAGCAGTACGCGCGGATGAAGTGGGCGTTCCCCAGGCAGAAGGCCCGCGGTTTCTCCTTCAACCCCATCGCAGGAACATGCCTGATGACCAGGTTTGCCTGGTTGACCGTCGTGTAGAGCGCCGTCCAGTCGGCATACTCGTTGACCGAACTCATGGTGCTGGTGCGCACCTGCGACTGGTCGACGCCGTTGAGCGTGTTGTGCGTCCCCGGGCCCCACAGCCCGTTGCGCAGCTCGCCCCAGCAGAGGTAGACGTCGTTCATGCTCTTGAGCGCGCTGCGCAGGTAGACGTACAGCCCGTAGGTGGCCGACGTGGCGTCGCTCTCCTCTTTCCACATGTTGCTGGCCGAGAGCTTGTTGTCCTGCATGATGTCCAGGTCGCCGTGACAGCCGCCCGCCCCGTATGCGCAGAACAGCAGCGCGACTCCGGCTATAGTCTTTCCGAATTTCGTTTTCATGGCAGTAGGGTGTCAGAACGTGAGTTTGGCCGTGAAGATCACTTTGCGCGTCGGCGGGTAGGGACTGAACCCGGTGTCGTAGGTCGACGACGCGGTGTAGAGGCCGCCGGTGGTCGCGGCCTCGGGCGAGACCCCGTGCACGGCCGTCCAGTAGCAGAGCGTGTTGCCCGAGACGGTGAGCGTCACGTCGCTTATGTGCAGTTTGCGCAGCCACGCCTTCGGGAGCGACCACGAGAGCGAAACGTCGCGCAGGCAGAGGTAGTCGGCCTTCTCGACGAATATGTCGGACGTGCGCCCGTAGTTGCGGTTGCCCCAGTCCGTATCGTTGGCCGTGAAACGGGCGTAGCGCGTGTCGTCGCCCGGCTGCGACCAGCATTTCTTCACCTCGTTCACCAGGTTGTAGTTGCAGTTGCCCATCGTCGACTGGAAATAGCGCATCTGCATGTCGTTGCGCACCGAATGTCCCAGGGCATAGTCCATGTAGACGTTCAGCGTCCAGTTCCGGTAGCGGAACGTATTGCCGATGCCGCCTGTCGAGTGGGGCAGGGCATACCCCAGCAGGAACTGGTCTTCGGCGTTGATGATCTGCCGGCCGTCCATGCGCGTCGATCCCGGACGGTCTTTCCACTCGTAGTCGCCGATGTCTTTGCGCCCGGCTATCTGCCGCCGGTCGCTGCGCCGGTAGCCGCGCGACTGCGTGTCGTACCGGGCCGCGTCGGCCTCCTCCTGCGTCTCGATGATGCGCTCTGCGACATAGCCGAAGATACGCCCCATGCGCTCGCCCTCGGCGATGCCCCCGAACTGGCTCCCGTCGCCGACCGAGATGCCGTTGATGCGGTTGCGGGGATTGCCGTTGTCGGGCAATTCGAGCACGCGGTTCATGTTGTAGCTGTACGTGAAATCCGTCCTCCACGAAAAACCCTTGCGGTCGATGTTGACCGACGACAGCGACAGTTCCGTGCCGTAGAACCTGACACGCCCCAGGTTGGTCGAAACCGAGTTGTAGCCCGTCGTATTGGGGAGGCTGACGTCGAACAGCAGGTCGCGCGTCTCCTTGTTGTAATAGTCGAGCGCCAGCGTGATGCGGTTGTCCAGCAGCCCGAGGTCGATGCCGGCGTTGAACTGGAGGGTCTTCTCCCAGATCAGGCCGTTGTTGGGCATCGTATTGGTCGTGGTGGTCGCGTTGCCGTTGTAGGTGTAGAGCGAATTGTAGCTGCCGTAGGTGTCGTACAGCCCGATCCCGTTGTTGCCCGTCAGCCCGTAGCTCACGCGCGCCTTGAGCATGCTGACCGCACTGTTTTCGGGCCAGAACCCCTCCTTGCTGACCACCCATCCGGCCGATGCCGCCGGGAAATAGCCCCAGCGGTGGCCTGCGGCGAATTTCGACGAACCGTCGATGCGCATTGTCGCGGCGAGGAGGTAACGCCCGCCGTAGTCGTAGTTCACACGCCCGAAATAGGAGATCAGACACTCCCGCGTGCGGGTACTCTTCGGATAGTTGGCGATGTTCGAAGTCCCGGCGTCGAGCACGGGCAGCTTGTCCGACACGGCACCCTGCACCCGCACGTCGAAGCTGTTGAGTTTGTCGAGCATGTATTCGTAGCCCGCCACGGCACCCAGGCGATGCCCGTTGCCGAACGTACCCTTGTAGTCGGCATAGGCCTGGAAATCCATGCGGTTGGTCTCCGAAAAGCCCTCTTTCATGGGCCGTATGTTCGAGCCCGTCGTGGGGTTGTCCTCGACATAGAAATAGCTGCGCGTATGGCGGTTGTAGTTGGTGAACTGCCCGACCAGGCGCAGCCCGTCGAACACCTCCCAGTCGAGGTTGATCGTGGCCGTCGAACGCTTGATCGTCGACCCGGCATTGTGGTAGTAATAGGCGTAGTAGGCGGCCGGTATCGTCGTGTTGTTGGTGCCCAGCGCGGGCGTGCCCGCCAGCTCCTCGCCCGCCTCCTCGCCGTACCAGTCGCGGTGGGTGTTAGGGACGGAGAGCCCGCGTATGACCGAGTTGCGCAGGCTGAGCGGCGCACTCTCGAAGGTCTGCTGCTCGATCTGCGAATAGTCGAATGTCGTCGAGGCCCTGAGCCGCCGCGTCACCTGGAAGGTCGTGTTGCCGTGGAACGTGAAGCGCGAATAGCCCGTCGTGATCCCGATCCCGCTGTCGTCCGTATAACCCGCCGAGGCGGCGTATTGGATGTTGTCGCCGCCCCCGTCGATGCCGACGTAGTAATTCTGCCAACATGCGTCGCCGAACCATTGGCTCTGCTGGTCGTTGTCCTCGAAGACGATGATGCGCCCGGGGTTCACCGGGTCTTCGACCCATTGGTAGCCGGCGGGAACCTGCTCGTCCGGCCGGAGGTAACGGGTCGTCCAGAGCGATTTGGCCGTATTGCCCGTGCCTGCCGACTGTTCGCCGCCCAGCACCGATGCCGGATCCATGCCGCCGCAATACCCCTCCATGAGCGCCGGACGCACCGTGAGGATGTAATCGCGGGCGTTCATCAGGTCGAACTTCGTGGCGGGCGACGCCCAGGCCCACTGCCCCTCGAATACGATCCGGGGGCCGAGGTGTTTCGAACCTTTCTTCGTGGTGATGAGGATCACGCCGTTCGACGCGCGGGAACCGTAGATGCCCGCCGCCGCGGCGTCCTTGAGGAACGAAACGGATTCGATGTCGTTGGGGTTCAGCCCGGCCATTTCGCGGACTACGCCGTCGACCAGCACGATCGGGTCGTTCGACTGGTTGATCGACGATCCGCCGCGGATCAGGAATTTGGGGTCTGCGCCCGGTGTCGCATCGGTCGTGGCGACCCTCACGCCGGGGATGCGTCCCTTCAGGGCGTCGCCGACCGAATTGACGGGGATACCCTCCAGGAGATGCCCGTCGAATTTGCTGATGGCCGCAGTCACCGTCCTGCGCGACTGCGTGCCGTATCCGACCACCACCACGTCCTCGAGCACGGCTTCGTATTCCTCCAGTACGACGTCGATGGCCGACCTCGTCCCGATGCGTTCCTCCCGGTCGGCATAGCCTATGTACGAGAAAACGAGGGTGGCTTCCGGATCGGCGAAGATCCGGTAATTGCCCTCCGCCCCGGCCGAAACGCCCCGCATCGTATCCTTCACGACGACCGAGGCGCCGACCAGCGGCATCCCCGAGCCGTCCTTGACGCGCCCCGTCACGAGTACCAGCTGCGAACGCGCGGAATCCGTGTCGTAGGTCAGCACCACGATGCGGTCGACGACCTTGTAACGGAATCCCCGTCCCTTGAATACCTTTTCCAGGATATGTTCCAGCGGCGCCGCGGTTTCATGCACCGACACGTCGCCGAGCGGCATCTGCGACAGTGCCGATTCGTAGGAGAACAGTACGCCCGTCTGTGAGGTGACGGCCTCCGTGAAGGTCAGCACCGTTGCGGATCCGAGCGTGAGATCCACAGCGTAGGTCTTTTGTGGCGAGGCATTTCTGCCGTCATCCGTAGCATGGGCCTGCGGACACATGCCGGTCAACAGGAGAAGAAATACCAATTCCAGCTTGGGGATGGAATTTTTCTTCATATTTTAAGGTTCGTGAAGCGTGTTCCGGGTTGTGCGGTGCAAAAGGCCTGCGGTGGTCGGCCGCAGGCCCCGTATCATTCGTTGCGGATCACCTCGCAATGCGTTCCGGTCATGAACTCGACGATGTCGACGACCTCCTCGAGCGAATTGCTCCGCAGGTAGTTGATGTCGTAGCGTTTGCCGTCGTCGGGCGACATGATGCGTATGCGTACGCCGTAGCTCTTTTCGATGCCGGCGATGATCTCCGTGATCGTGGCGCCCTTCATCGTGACCAGGTTGTAACGCCTGGTCACATAGAGCGGCGCGTTGATTTCGGCCACCTCCATGTCGCCCATCCGGGCGTCGTACACGGCCCGCTGGTTGGGATGCAGCCGCACGAGGTTGTCGCCGCCGGGGGTTTCGAGGCGTACGGCGCCGCGTTCGAGCACCACCTCCGTGAACGGGTCGCCGGCGAGCGCCCGGACATTGAAGGCCGTGCCCAGCACCCGGATCGCCAGCTCGCGGGTCTCCACGACGAAGGGATGCCGCGCATCGTGCGACACGTCGAAATAGGCCTCGCCGTCGAGCCGCACGATCCGCTCCCCGTCCCCCTTGCCTACGGCATAGCGCAACTCGGTGCCGTCTTGCAGCCACACCTGCGTCCCGTCCTCCAGATGCAGGACGGCCACGTCGCCGGTATGGTTGGCATAGGACTGGAACCGCCCGGCTTCCGGCAAGCGCAGACCTGCCAGCCAGGCTGCCGCGACCGCGATCACGACCACGGCTGCCGCAGCCGCTGCGGACATCCAACGCCGCCATGCGAACCGCGCGGGGCGCTGCATGGCGTCGTCGGCGTCGATACGCGCGTTGAGCCGCCGTAGCATGGCATCGCAGCGCTCGCCGGTGGCGGGGGAGATGAGCGTCCTGTGTGCGCTCCATACGGCCGCGACTTCGAAAAACAGGCTGCGGTTCTTCTCCGAGGCTTCGAGCCAGGCATATACCTCCCGGTCTTCGGCCCCGCTCGTCCGGCGGACGAGGTATCTGTATAGCAGTCTCTCCATATCGGTTATGGTAGGGGTATCTGTATGGCGTTCCAATATGTATACTTTTAGGGTGTTACCTATACTATACAGCCATAGGCACAAAAATACCTAGTCTGTTTTCACTTTTTTTTCGAAAAAGTGCATTTTTTCTGGAATCCCGGGAAATACGGGTCGAGGACGAAGCTGCGCAGGGCTAAAGGTAATAAAAATATCCGGGCTTCAAAGCCCGGATATCATCCCGGCCGCACCTCCGGCACAGGTGCCGGGCAGGATACGGAACGGTTCGGTCAGTTCCATTTGCCCAGCAGCTTGCGGGGGTAGTTCGTGCAGATGGCGTAGAGTTTGTCCTTGTAGGCCAGGTAGTAATCCATGTCGACATCCAGGTCGGCATTGTATACGCTGAGCTTCAGCCCCGCATCGAGGAATTTCTGCACCGAATAACCGTTCTTGTTCACGGTCTTCCCCTCGAAATAGAGGTTTTCGGTCGAGAGGTTCGCCCACGGATAGCCGTAGGAGATGTAATCGGCCGGGTTGCGGAAGCTCATCCACCCGGCATTGCTGCCCACGGCGCCCGCCGCGGCGAGCGAACGCTGCCAGATGGTGACGGGGCTGCTCGAACTGATTTTCGTCGCATTGCCCGTGACGATGAACTCGCAGAAATTCTGCGCGCCCATCTCTTCGATGATCTTGCACGCCCGCTCACACGCCCTGGCCGAAGCCTCGCGCCCCTCTTCGGTCGATTTGCCGTCGATGGTAATGTTCTTCACGTCGAGCCACAGGCGCGTGGTTCCCGCCTCGAGCACCACGTCGATGAAGTCGGCCAGCGAGGGCAGCTGTTCCCCGTTGGCCAGCGTCCCGGCGGCACGCAGTTCGGCGAGCGTATGCTCCCACGGCTTGAGGTTGTTGATGTAACACCCCGCCGATGCGTGCGCCACCACGACATCGTCGTCCTTCGTAAGGTAGATGTCGCACTCCGACGCGTAGCAGCCCAGCCCGATGGCATAGTTGAGCGCCGCCACCGAATTGTCGGGGAACTGCCGTGTCCCGGCCTCCGTCGAACCGCCGCGGTGCGCGACGACACGGTTGCCGACCTCGGCCGGGGTTTTGATCTCGGTGCCGGGCTTCGACGGCCCCGTCCAGTCCTTCAGCGGATCTTCGTCGTCGCTGCATCCTGCCGCCAGGCCGGCTGCGACAAGGGTGAGGAGCATAAGCATTTTATAGTATTTCATAGGTTTTTCTTTTTTTATTCGTTGTCGTTCCATGGCCGGAGCCCGGGCCGGACTGGGGCGTTCTCCCGTCCGGCCCGCTCCGGATTCAGAAATTCTCGTAATTTTTCACACAGCGCACCGCGGCTCCCGAACCGTTGCCCACGTCGAACCCGTCGTCGAATACCATATCGGCCGAGGTCGTACAGTAGGCGCGCCACAGGGCCATCTTCGAGGCCGTGGTCTGTCCCATCATCGGAATCAGGCAGTAGAAGCGCACGTTGCCCGAGTTGGCGCAGTAGTCATAGCCGCTCTTGTAGAGGCGCCACCCCTGCGGGTAGAGGTTGAAAGCGAAGGCCTCGGCACCGTTCGAAATGGCGGTCGCGGGGTTGAACTCGGCGTCCTGCCACTCCTTGCAGCGCAGGTGCGCCGCCACATTGGCCGCATTGCCCGAGGTCATGGCGCCGTACGATGCCGTCGCAGCCGTCACGGGGTAGTCCGAATAGCTCTTCGACGACTCCGCCACCGCGTAGATCAGGTCTTTCCAGTCGGACATGTTGGCGATATGCCAGCCGTAGGGACAGATGCCCTGCACCTGCATCGAGAGCGACGGGTGGTCGGCCTCGGCCTGCGTATTGCCGCCGTCGGAGGCTGCGTAGTCTTTCAGGTCGGCCTTGAGGATCGGTTCCAGCGTGATGCTGTTGCCCACGGCATCCACGACCACCGTCCCGGCGCCTCCCAGCGGGAAGGGCATCAGCAGGGCCGGGCTCAGCGCGCCGGCCGGGTCGCCCGTCAGCGTTTCGTACGAACTGTAAAGGCGTCCGTAGACCGAAGCGCGCGTCGTCACGCCGTCGGGCATCATCAGCTCCTTGAGCGTCCCGCCGTTCTCCTCGGTGTCATAGGCCGGGTTGCGCATCGAATACTCCGCTTCGTCGTAACCGCCCGTCTTCGAGCCCCCGACCAGACCGCTGCCCAGCTTGTAGGTGCCCATCGCCGCGCCGCCGTTCCAGTGCAGGCCGGTCGTCATCCACGTCTTGGTCTTTCCGTCGCGCGTGACGTATTCCTTGGTGGGGTAGCCGGCCAGTTCCGATTCGGGCATGCTGTTCACGGTCGAGATGCGCGTGAACTCGGCCTTCGAGTCGGCTGCCACCACGTTGTTGTCGTCGTCGAGCGCGATCGTCACGCGCAGGGCGTTCATCCCCGCAATGCCGAACGTGAGCTCGGGCGCCGCAGCCTCGGCAGCCGCGTCGGCCAGTACGGCGAGTTTGCCGTCGGCCGTCAGCGCATAGCGCGGATAGGCGTCCGGCGTACGCGAAGTCGAGAGGATCACCTTGCCGCTGCGGAAATAGTGGTCGAGGCCGAACACCAGGTCGTTCTTGTTCATCTGTGCGGCATCGCCGAAGGCCGCAAAGTGGGGTATGCCCGACCCGTAAATAAACAGGTAGGTTTCGTTGGCCAGCTGCCGCACCTTGATCTGCCTTGTGGCGAGGCTCGTATCCTCCGTCCCGGCGCTCACGGTCACCGTCGCCTCCCGCATGTCGGTGGGCGAGGTGTTGTCCGAAGCCGCGAGGACGATCGTCCCGGCCTCCCTGTCGAGCGTGCAGGTGAGCCACTCCACGCCCTCTTCCAGCTCGGCCGTGACGGTCGAGGCGGGCATGTTGGTCTCGAAGGCCACAGTCACTTCGGCAGGCTCCAGGGCCATCATTTCGATGTCCGATTCCGTCGAGAGGGTGAGCGTGGCATCGGGTTTGAGCCCGACCTGCGTGATCGGGAAATCAACGCTTTCGCCCGTCTTGGAGAGCGTTACGCGCAGCGTTCCCGTGCGCTTGTAGTCCGTATTCGCGGAGCAGGTGATCCGCAGCGCCTTTTCGACCGCGCCGTCGGGCGAGGCCGTATGGTAGTCGAGCGTGGCCCAGTCGGTGCCGACCAGTTCGGCATACCAGTCGCTATACATTTTGCCGTAGGGGTTCACCGTCACGATGTATGTGCCGAACGCCAGTCCGTCCGTCGTCCGCCCGTCGGCATCGAACCCGATCGCGGCGGGCGAAATCGAGATGCGCGCCTCCCGGCTCGTGTTGTCCGCATCGGTGCCCGACTCGTAACAGCCTGTGAATGCCGCGGCGGCGATGGCGAGCAGGCCGGATATGAATTTTCTCATAGCTGAATAGTTTTCTGTTGGGTAAATGGATTAAGACCAGCCTTCGGTCTGCCTGAGGTTGCTGTTCTTGTTGATCGCCGAGGTCGAGATCGGGAAGAGGTAGATGTTGGGGTTCGTCGAACCGCCCACGCCGCCCTCGACACCCGTATTGGGCCAGTATTTGAGCGGGCAGTAGGTGTCGATGTAACCCAGGCGGATGTAGGTGAACCACAGGTTGCCCTCCTCGGCGAATTCCCAGCGGTTCTCCGCAGCCAGCGCTTCGAGCACGTCCTGCTGCGTGGCCGAGGTGTAGAAGTCCGCCTTCCCGTAGGCGCGCTGGGCGACCACGTTCAGCTCTCCGAGCGCCTCCTTGTACTGTTTCCTGTAATAGTACAGCTCGGCACGGAACATATAGTACTGCGCATACCGGTAGAGGATCAGGTCGTCGTCGTAGAGCAGCGTTCCCGAAGACCAGTCGCCCGTGAACTTGTTGGGCCATCCGACCTTTTCGTACATGTCGCTCACGCCCGTGCGCTCCATATAGGTCACGTCGCTGCGCTGGTCGTTGTTCTGCTCCTTGTTTCGTTTCAGTTCGCCGATGAATTCGTCCGCATAACAGAACCACTGGTTGCTCGATACCGGCACGCCGCCCTCGACGTTGCGGTAGGAGGCCTTGACCTGCGTCGAGCCCCAGATGAAACGCTGGATGTAGCTGGCCGAATGCACCTCGTTCGTCGCATCGACATGCAGCGCGAAGGCGATCTCCTTGTTGGCCTTGTTCTTCACGTCGAACACATCGGCGAACTTGCCGAGCAGCGGCGTGCGCGTAACGGCGTCGAGCGCCTCCCCGGCCATCGTCAGGTAGGAATCGCCGCCTTTCTGTGCGGCGTACATCCACAGCGCGAAGTCGGCCTTCAGCATGTTGATGTTGTCCACCGTGGCATAATAGCAGCCCTGGGCGTTGGAAGTGATGTGCGTGAGCGCGCTTTCGATGTCCTGCGCCACCTGGGCGTAGACCTCGGTCCTGGGCGAACGCGAAGGGTAGATCTCCCGCCCGGTGCTCTCGGTGGGCGTCAGGATGACGGGTGCGTCGCCCCATACGCGGGCGATCCAGTAGTAGACGTATGCCCGGACGAAATAGGCGTTCCCGAGGCAGTAGCTGCGCGTCTGGTCGGACATTTCGACCGACGGCGCGTACTTTATCACCGAGTTGCACTGATTGATACAGGTGTAGAGGTTCGTCCAGCTTACCGACGACGTGCCTCCGTTGAGCAGGCTGTGCAGTACTTCCAGCATGTCCGAGTCCATCAGCGAACGGTTCGTGCCGCGGTCCCACATGGCGGGCCCGACGCGCAGTTCGCCCCAGAAGAACTGGTTCGTGTAATTCTGCCGGAAGGCGTTGCGCAATTCGAAATAGATACCCGTCGTCGCGCCCGTGACATCGCTTTCGTCCACCCACATGTTCGTCGTGTTGAGCTGGTCGGAGTTGACGATATCGAGCTCGCACCCCGCCATCGCCATCGAGGCGGCGCCTATCGCTGCAATATATAGCTTATGGAATTTCATATTCGTATATTCGATTTAGTTGTTGAGAATCATCCCGTTCAGAACGTGGCCTTCAGGCTGAACATCACCTTGCGCGTGGGCGGGTAAATGTTATAATCGGCCGAGCTGGTGTTCACCGCGCTGTACATGCCCGTGCTCGATCCCGAGGAGGCCACCGCCGACTCGGGCGACACGCCCTTGACCTTCGTCCAGTATACCAGCGTGTTGCCCGATACCGAGACCGTCAGGTTGCCCAGCCCGAGCTTGCCGATCCACCGCTTGGGAAAGCTGTACGACAGCGTCACGTCGCGCAGGCAGAGGTAATCGCCCTTCTGCACGTTGATGTCCGAGATGCGCGAATAGTTCTTGTTGCCGCCATCGGCGTCGTTGGCCGACAGGCGCGCCAGCTTGGTGTTGTCGCCCGGCTTCTGCCAGCAGTCGTTCGCATCGTAGATGAGGTTCCAGTTGCAGTTGCCCATCGAGGTTTGCAGGCCGCGCGTATACATGTAGTTGTAGACCGAGTGCCCCAGCGCATAGTCGACGTAGACCGACAGCGAGAGGTTCCTGTACTTGAAGGTATTGTTCATACCGCCGGTGGAGTGGGGCGTCACGTACCCCAGCAGGAACATGTCCTCGTCGTTGATCTGCTCGCTGCCGTCCGCCGTACGCGCCGACCCGGCACGGTTGAGCCATTCGTAGTCGCCGATGTCCTTGCGGCCGGCGATAGAACGGCCGTCCGAACGGCGGATGCCGTGCGAATTGACGTCGTACAGCGCCGCGTCAGCCTGCGCCTCGGTTTCGATGATGTAGGCGGTCTTGTAGCCGTAGATGCGCCCCATGCGTTCGCCGACGGCCGTGCCGCCGAAACGGAATCCCGTCTCCGACATCGTGTACCCGCCGATACGCCATGCATCCTTGCCGTCGACGTCCTTGTACCTGTACTCGTCGGGGAGCGACAACACCTTGTTCATGTTGAACGAGTAGGTGAAGTCGGTCGTCCAGGTGAAGTTCTTGCTCTGGATGTTCACCGTCGAGAGTTCCACCTCGGCGCCGTAGAAGCGTACCGAACCGACGTTCTGCCGGGCCGAGCCGTAACCCGACGTATCGGGCAGCGTGACGCTGAAGAGCAGGTCGGTGGTCTTCTTGTTGTAATAGTCGGCCATCAGGCGGATGCGGTCGTTGAAGAATCCCATGTCGACGCCGATGTCCAGCTGGTGGGTGGTCTCCCATTTGAGCCTCATGTTGGGCAGCGCCGTGGGCAGGATGGCGCTCGCACCGTTGTAGATCGACGTTGCGCCGAACCCTCCGTAGGCATCGTAAAGGCCGATGTAGTTGTTACCCGTCAGGCCGTACGAGGCGCGTATCTTGAAGCTGTTAAAATTGCGCACGTTCCAGAATTTCTCCTCCGAGACCACCCAACCGGCCGACGCCGCAGGGAAATATCCCCAGCGGTTTCCCTCGGCGAATTTCGACGAGCCGTCGGCGCGGAACGTGAACATGAAGAGGTACTTCTTCTTGTAGTCATAGTTCAGACGCCCGAAATAGGAGGAGAGCTCCTCGTTGGTGTTGGTGTCCGCCCAGCCCGTGGCGTCCGTCCCTGCGGCCAGCGTCGGCACCTTGTCCGAATCGGCGCCCGTGACCGTCAGCGAAAGGCCGTTGACCGTGTTTTTCATGTAGTCGAACCCGACCGTGCCCTCGATCGTATGATCCTGCGCGAAGGTCTTGCGGTAGTTCAGGTAGCCCTGCGTGCTGAAGCGGTTGGTCTGCCCCCACTTCTCGTAGGTGCGGCGCTGGTTGGAGATTGCGTTGCCCGCCAGGCGCTGGTTGTCGATCCTGTAATAGTTGTGGTTGGCAACCTGCATCACGGCGCGCAGCCCGTCGACGATTTCCCATTCGAGGTTGAAATTGGCCGTCATGCGGCGTGCCGTGTAGTTGCTCGTATAGTAACGGTCGAACCATGCGGCCGAGATGGTCGTGTTGTTGGTTCCCTGGGCGGGCGTGCCGTCGTCCAGGTAGTCGCGGTGCGTGGCGGGCATGAACATGCCGCGGCCCACGGTCGTCCAGTAGGTGGCGATACCCGACGAGGGGAGCGTGTTGCCCTTCGTTTCCGAGTAGTCGAACACGGTCGTCGCCTTCAGGTTCCTGAGTATCTTGAACGAGGTGTTGCCGTGGAAGGTGAAACGCGAGAAATCGGTGTTGATTCCGATGCCGCCGTCCTTCGTATAGCCGGCCGACGCGGCATACTGCACCTTGTCGTTGCCGCCGTTCACGCCGACGTAGTAGTTCATCCAGTACGAGTCGTCGAACCATTGCTTCTGCTGGTCGTTGTCCTGGTAGGCGATCAGTTTCGAGTGGTCGATGGGGTCGACCATCACCTTCCAGCCTGCGGGGACATCGGCCGGCGTATCCACGAATTTGGGCGTCCACACCGAATTGTCGCCGTTGCCGATGCCGGCGGAGTTGGCGCCCGTCAGGATGCCCGAGCCGTAGGCGTAGGTCGAAGGGTATTCGTTCAGCATCGTGCGCATCGTGCGCAGGTAGTCGCCGCCGTTCATCAGGTCGAACCTCACGGCAGGCGAAGTCCATGCGGCCTGCGCCTCGAATGTCACCTGCGGGCCCCGTGCCATGCTGCCCTTCTTGGTCGTGATGAGGATTACGCCGTTCGAGGCGCGGGCGCCGTAGATACCCGCCGAAGCGGCGTCCTTCAGCACCTCGATCGACTCGATATCGTTGGGGTTCAGGCCGGTCATTTCACGGTTCACGCCGTCGATGATGATGATCGGGGCGTTCGACTGGTTGATCGACGAACCGCCGCGGATCAGGAACACGGGGTCGGAACCCGGCTGGTTGTCGGCCGACGATACGCGCACGCCGCCGACACGTCCCTTCAGGGCATCGCCGATGGAGTTGACCGGTGCGCCGGCGAGTTTCTCGCCGTCCACCTTCGAAACTGCGGCCGTGATCGTGCGGCGCGACTGCGTGCCGTAGCCGATCACCACCACGTCGTCCACCATCAGCGCATCCTCTTCGAGCACAACGTCGATCACCGAGCGGGTACCTACGGACACCTCCTGTTTCTTGTAGCCTATGAAGCTGAATTCGAGCGTCGCATCGGGGCCCGCCTGGATCGAATAGCGGCCGTCGGCCCCGGATGTCGCGCCGGTTGCGGTTCCCTTCACGATGACGGTGGCGCCGATCACCGGTTCGCCCTTCGCATCCCTGACCGCACCCGTTACGAGGTTGCCCTGCGCCTGCGCGTCCATCCCGCACAACACCAGAGCAATTATACATACACTTTTCAAAAGTGTCGTAAGGACTCTTTTCATAATAGGTTTCTTTCAGTTAAGTAATTAATGATTTGCCGGGCTATTTCTCCCCGAAGGTGATGCCCGACGACGAGCCCCCGTCCTGGAAGCCGACCGCCAGTTCCGCATAGTTCGTCCCGGTGAGTGCCGTGCCGTTCACCGAACCGCCTGCGGCGCTGTCCTCCACGCTTTTCTTGTTCCAGCCCACGAGCGCCCCCGCATGCAGCGCACATGCCACCGCGCCGAAATTCCTGCATCCGGACACGGCGCCCACGTCGTTGCGCCCGATGATGCCCCCGGCCGCCAGCAGCGCCGAAGTGCCCTCGACAGTGGCCTGTACCGCACCGTTGTTGACATTGCCCGTGACGGCCGACTTGTCCTTGGTATTGTAGTCGTAGCCGACGATGCCGCCCGCATAGGAGCTCTTGCCCGCCTGGGCATTGTGCATCCAGACCGCACCGTCGTTGGTGTTGTTGGTCGCATTGCCCGACTTGATGATGCCCGCGATACCTCCGGCGCCGATATTGGCGTTGCTGGAATTTACCGTCGCCCAGACCTTGCCGCTGTTCGTGCAGCCGTTGGTCACCGCCGTGCCGTCCGTGCCGTCGTAGAAACCCACGATGCCGCCTGCGGCCTCCCAGTTGTTGGCCGTCGCCGTATAGGCCAGGGTGATGTCGCCGCTGTTCGAACAGTCGTCTATCGTGCTGGCGTTGTGCGTACCGACGATACCGCCGATGCGGGTCACCTGCAGTTTGTCGGAGCTGACGGCCGCCCTGTTGGCACATCCCGTGACCTTCGCCCCGCTGTACGTCTGCCCCGCGATGCCGCCGATGCAGAGGTAACCCGCGCCTGCGGCATTGGCCTGCACGAATTTCACCTCGGCTTCGTTCGTGCAATCCCGGATCGCCGCCGCATAGTTCACGCCCGCGATCCCGCCGATGAAGCAGTTGCCGTTCATGTTCGAGACGACGGTGCCTTTGTTGGTGCAGTTGTCGATCACCAGCGTCGGGCAGCTGTCCACGATATAGGCGACGATGCCGCCGATGCGGTGGGCTGCCGACGCGCCCGCGTTGTCGAACCGGATCTCGCCCGCATTGGTGCAGTTGCTGATGGTCGTATTGACCGCGGTCTTCATCACCGAGGCCGTAATTCCCGCCACGGCGTTGCCCAGCCCGAGCGAAGTCATCACCGAACCGTGGTTGTGGCATCCGTCCAGCGTGATCGCCCCGGCCGCGTCGCCCGAGCCGTCGACGATGCCCGCGATACCGGCCACATAGCTCGCCACGCCCGCCGTCGCCACGTTGCTCACCGCGCCGTAGTTCCTGCAGCCACTCATTTTCCCGTTATACAGGCTGCCGACGATGCCGCCCGTGCGCGACTTGCATCGGGAATCCGCCGTGACGGTCACGGGTACGAAGCTGGTCACGCCGGTGAGCGTATTGTTCGATTGTGCGACGATGCCCGCATAACACCACGTATCGGTGTCGGCGCTGTATTTGAGCTCGATGCGGCTCGTCCCGTCATAGGAGGTGCCGTCCTTCGACCCGAAAACCACATCCGAGATCGCCCCCTTGGCATAGGCGAAGAACCCGGCATAACGCCCGTCGGCCGATACGTTGATATTGTAGATACGGTGGCCGTTGCCGTTGAACGTCCCCGTGAAATTCTCGATCGGCGTCCACGGGACATTCCGCATGTCGATGTCGGCCTGGAGGTCGACGATGGCACCGCCGTTGTCGTCGGCGCACTCCTGCGCGAAGTTCACCATGTCTTCATAGGTGGCGATCCTCAGCCGGAAGAAAAGCTCGGTCACGGCTCCGACGCAGTTCCCCGCAAAGGCCACTTCCTGCGTTTCGAACAGGTTTTTGACGAAGACGCTCCCGTCCGTACAGGAGATCGTCGCCTTCAGCCCGCCGTCCACCTTCGTACCGCTGGCGATCAGGAAATTCACCGTCTGGGCCTGCACCAGCGACATTTCGCCGATCTCCATCGTAAGGATGTCCGACACCGCGGCATCCTCGCCGACGGTCACCGCACCCGTCCGGGGATCGACCACGGCCTCCGATACGGCCAGGTGCCCCTCCACACCGTCGGGGTCGACCGGTTCGAGCGTGATTTTCGAAATGGTCTTCGAAGCCTCCTCGCCGATCGTGAGCGACAGCACCGAAGCCAGTGGCTTGAAGTGCAGGCCGAGGCTGCCCAGGGCGGGTGCGGCGTCGGCCGCATAGGCATACATCGGCAGGGTAGCGCCCGTTTGGTCGGCACCGACCGCAAATACGCCGTCGATGGCCTTGAAATAGGCCGTCACTTCGCCGCGTGCGTCCGCGGGCAGCGAGAGGGCCACCGGATGGAACTCGACACCGTTGCCGGCGTCGTAGGTTTCGTACACATAAGACACCCCCTTGTAGCCGACGATGATCTGGTCGCCTTCCTGCCATAGGGGAGCATACGCCTCGCCGTCCCCGGTAGCGGACGGGATCGCATCGATCGTCGCAAGGATCGTCACGGCATCCGCCGAAGGTTCGTCCACGGGGGATACCTTCGGATGCGTGTTGTCCTCCGAACAGCCTGCGATCGCCAGCATTGCTGCTGTGAAAAGAAAAATTTTTCGCATGGTTTTGTTTTGTTGGTTAAGAAATATTTGGTTGGTGGAAATACGGGTTGCAGGGTTTGCCCGGCGCGGGCAAACCTTTCGTACGGCTGTCGCGCACCGGCTCTGACGGCAGAAAAACACACTTAAAGCCATTGTGCAGGTAAATCATACGATATATTTATATATCAAATTCATGGCACCTCTGCGAATGAGGGTGCTATCGGCGGCTGAAGGCGCCTTCGGGAATGTCGTTTCCATCGGTCGTGTAGTTTAGGCGGTGTTCATAGATACATACAGCCGACCCGCCCAAACCACTTACCGGAAATTGAAAAAATCGGGAGCGGGATCAAACGAAAAAGCGCCGGGATACTATGTATCCCGACGCCTTGGGGTCTGTGCCGCTCCGGCCTATACGCCCCGCATGAAGAGCAGCGAAAGCAGCAGCAACAGTTGTTCCTTGGAGAGTTTCCGGCGCAGTTGCTTGAGCGCCGCATACATGTGGTTTTCCACCGTGCGGGGCGAAATGCCCAGCTGCTCGCCGATCTCGCGGTTCGAAAGGTCTTCGATGTAGCTCAGACGGAACACTTCGCGGCATTTGGGCGGCAGCGACTCGATGGCCGCATCGAGGCTGGCGCGCAGGTCGTCGTTGTAGAGTTTCTGCACGACGGGGCTGTTGTCGGGTGCATAGTACGAACTGCCCAGCGCGGCGATGCGCTCCCGGTAGTAGGCGCCGTATTCACCGGCGCGCCTGTTCTTGTCCAGGTAGTTGAGCGAGCGGTTGTAGACCGAACGCAGCAGGTACTTGTACAGCGAGTTCGAATCGTCGAGCGTCTCCCGCCGCTGCCATACGTTGTAGAACACGTCCTGCACCACGTCCTCGGCCCAGTCGTCTTTGAGGAACAGGCGGGCGTAGGAAACCAGCATGGCGTAATATTTCCGGCACAGTTCGTCGAACGCCTTGCGGTCGCCCGCGCGAACCCGTGATATTAGCGAGATTTTCTCCATCGGATAATCAGATTCGGTACAAAAATAAACATTCTCGCCGAACGAAACAATGTCCGGTACCTTTTTTAATTTTTTTGTAATCCGGTTAGGTGGTTTCCCGCGATCGGTTGTATTTAATATGACACGACCAAACTACACGACCGATGAGAAAAAACCTTACCCTCGCATTTTTTGCCCTTTTCTGTGCCCTGACCGCCGCCGCACAACTGCATAACGACGATGTCCACGTCCATCAGGCCGTCAGCCGCCAGAACTACCGCCAATACCTCCGCATACCCGACATCGGCGGCTATATCACGCTCAAATGCGATTTCCACGTCCATTCCGACATCTCCGACGGACAGGTGTGGCCCGTCGGCCGGGTCAACGAAGCGTGGAACGACGGACTGGACGCGATCGCCATGACCGACCACATCGAGGTGCACAAGAACGCCGACATTATCCGTTGCGGCCTCAATAAACCCTACGAACTGGCCAAGGCACGCGGCGACATGATCGGGATGATCGTGATCCCCGGTGCGGAAATCACCCGCAAGAAGCCGTTGGGGCACATCTGCACGCTCTTTATCCGGGATGCCGACAAACTCGACGTCGAGGACGAGATGCAGGCCGTCGAGGAGGCCTGCCGCCAGGGCGCCTTCCTGCTGTGGAACCATCCCGGCTACCCCGACCGGAAAAGCGACATCTATCCCGTCCACGAACGCCTGATCGCCCAGGGCAAACTCCGCGGCGTCGAGGTGTTCAACAAGACCGAATCCTATCCCCGCGCATTCGACTACGCGGTTCAGTACGGCCTCGTGCCGTTCGCCAACAGCGACATACATTATATGAGCGGGAGCATCTATCCCGTGCGCGGCAGCCGTCCGATGACCCTGGTCTTCGCCACCGCCCGCACGGCCGGGGCGATCCACGAAGCACTCCTCGCCGGGCGGGCCCTGGCCTGCTTCGACGGCAACCTGATGGGGCGCGGGGAGTACATCGGCCAGATGATAGACGCTGCGCTCGAAATCCGCGAGATACGCCAGGTCAGCAAGACCAAACGCACGTTCGAGATCGCCAACAAGTCCGACCTGCGTTTCGCCGTCCGTCCGGCCTCCTACGACTATCCCATGCCCGTCTATGCGGGGCAGGTGCTGCGCATCGACATCACACAGGGCGAGGAGGTCGAATTCACGAACTGCATCCTCGGCAAGGGCAGGTATTACACCCGCATATTCTGGGAATAGGGCGCAGGGCATACGCCATCGGGGCTCAGCGCTGCGACGGGCCGCGGCAACCGATACGGTATTTTGTTACAGAAGCTATATTTAAACCACGAATGCAATGAAGAAAGCTATTCAATTCGGAGCCGGGAACATCGGCCGCGGATTTATCGGCGCCGTGCTGGAACAGGCGGGCTACCATGTGGTATTCGCCGATGTGAACGAACAGGTCGTCGCGAGGATCAACTCGGACAGGGCCTATACGGTTCAGATCATGGACACGGTCTGCGAGCAGATGCGCATTACCGACATTTCGGCAATGGACTCCCGGAGCCCGGAACTTGCCGCCCAGATCGCCGGGGCGGAACTCGTCACCACGGCGGTGGGGCTGACCGTGCTGCCCCGCATCGCCGGGGCCATCGCGGCGGGTATCGCCGCACGCAGGGATGCAGGCGTCACCGAGCCGCTCAATGTCATCGCCTGCGAAAACGGCGTCCGCGCCACCACACAGCTCCGGGAGGCTGTCCTCAAGCACCTCGACGAGGCCCAGCGTGACTGGTGCGAGCAGTACGTCGGCTTCCCCGACTGCTCGGTCGACCGCATCGTGCCGCCGGTCAAGAGCGAGAACCCGATCGACGTGGTCGTCGAACGCTTCTTCGAATGGAACGTCGAGCGCGCCGCATTCAAGGGCGCCGTGCCCGAAATCCCCGGCATGAATCCGGCCGACAACCTGATCGCCTATATCGAGCGCAAGCTCTTCACGCTCAATACCGGCCACGCCATCACGGCTTACCTGGGACGGATGAAAGGCTACATGACCATCTGCCAGAGCATCTCCGACGAACATATCCATACCATCGTGAAAGCCGCCATGCGCGAAAGCGGACGGGGGCTGGTGGCGCTCTACGGCTTCGACCGCGACGCCCACTTCGCCTATATCGACAAGATCATCGGGCGCTTCCGCAACCCCTACCTCTGCGACGACGTGACCCGCGTGGGACGCGAGCCGCTGCGCAAGCTTTCGGCAGGCGACCGCCTCGTCAGGCCCATCCTCACGGCCCGCCGCTACGGTATCGGCACGCCCGACCTGCTGCTGGGCGTCGGCGCCGCGCTGCATTACGACAACCCCGAGGACGTGCAGAGCGTGGAAATGCGCCGTCTGGTCGAAAAAGAGGGTGTCAAGGCCGCCCTGGCCCGCATCGCCTCCCTTCCCGACACCGACCCGCTGCTGCCGCTCGCCGCACAGGCCTACGACGAAGTGGAACGTATCATCGCCAAAATCCCCGAAGCACAATGAAAAGACCGAGCCCCCTTCTCCTGCTCCTGGCCGTATGCTGCGCCGCCGTGCTGCCCGCGTGCGCCCAGGCCCCGATACCGCACGCCGTGCGGATCGGGTCGATCGAAGAACTGCAAGCCTATTTCACCTATGACCCCGGCCGTGACATCATCGTCAGCGGACACCGCGGGGGCATGATGCCCGGCTATCCCGAAAACTGCATCGAATCGTGCGAAAAGACGCTGTCGATGATGCCGACCTTCTTCGAGGTCGACTTCAGCTTCACCCGCGACAGCGTCATGGTACTGATGCACGACCTGACGATCGACCGCACGACCACCGGCAAGGGGCGCGTGGCCGACTATACCTACGAAGAGCTGCAACAGTTCTGCCTCGTAGACCGCGACCGCAACGTCACCCCCTACAAGATCCCGCGCCTGAAAGACCTGCTGGAATGGGGCAAGGACAAGGTCGTCTTCAATTTCGACAACAAGTACATCAACACCAAGGGCGTGAGCGACGAGGTGCGCCGCGCCAGCCTCGACTACTATATCAAGCAGTTGCAGCCGGGCGGCGACTGGTCGATGTACCACAACATCATGCTGAGCGTCCGCTCCGTCGAAGAGGCGCTCTACTACTGGGAGCACGGCATCCGCAACGTCATGTTCTGCGTCGAGATCAGCTCGATGGAACATTTCAGGGCTTACGACGCATCGCCCATCCCCTGGAAATACATCATGGCCTATATCCGCCTGGCCGTGAACCCCGACCTGCAACCGGTCTACGACCTGCTGCACGCCGAGGGTGTCATGACGATGACCTCGATCACCGGCTCGTCCGACAAGGTGAAAAACCCCTACGACCGCCGTGTGGCCTACCTGCGCGAGCTGGTCGCCGAACCCGACATCATCGAGACCGACTACCCGTCGGAATTCATCGGCCTGCCGTGGTCGCGCGATGCGATCCACGCCCTGCAGGAAGCTGCGATGCGCAGCCACCGCACCAACCTGAAGTAAAACCCGAACCAACCTGAATAAATGTCTGCAAAACAACTCAATCCGGCCTACGACGGCATGACCGACCAACAGGTCAAGCGTTTTAAATACTGGGAATTCCGCACCATGGCGATGTGCATCTTCGGCTATGCGCTCTTCTATTTCGTGCGCAAGAACCTGAGCATCGCCATGCCTTATCTCAACGAGGAGATGGGCATCTCGAAATCCGACCTCGGCCTGTTCCTCACGCTCCACGGACTGATCTACGGGCTCTCCAAATTCTTCAACGGCATCTGGGGCGACCGCAGCAACGCACGCTATTTCCTGGTGACGGGGCTCGTCTTCTGCGGCATCTGCAACCTGCTTTTCGGGTTCAGTTCGTCGGTGCTGGCGCTGGGTATCTTCTGGGTACTCAACGGCTGGTTCCAGGGCATGGGCGTCCCGCCCTGCACGCGGCTGATGACCCACTGGATCGTCCCCGAGCGGCTCGCCACCAAGATGTCGGTCTGGAACACCTCCCACTCGATCGGCGCCGGCCTGGCCATCATCTTCTGCGGCTATGTCGTCAGCCTGAACTGGGGCGCATGGTTCGACGCCTCGTCGATCCTCTCGCAGCACTGGCGCTGGTGTTTCCTGCTCCCGGCGACGATCGCCATCCTGGGCGCCGCCGTCGTCTGGGCTTTCGTGCGCGACACCCCCTCGTCGGTAGGGCTGCCCGAACTGAAGACCGGCAAGGCGGCCCCGGCCGACGCCAAACCGCATACCAAGGCCGAGGAAAAAGCCGAACACAAGGCGTTCCTGCGCCGCAAGGTCTTCCTGAACCCGACGATCTGGATCATCGCCGTGGGCAATTTCTTCGTCTACATCGTGCGCTTCGCCGTGCTGGACTGGGGACCCACGATGCTCAAGGAGCACCTCCACATGGACATCAGCCACGCCGGATGGACGGTCGCGGCATTCGAAATCGCCGGCATCGCGGGTATGCTCGCCGCAGGCTGGGCCACCGACCGTTTCTTCGGCGGCCGCGCGCCCCGCACCTGCGTGATCTGCATGCTGATGACCGCGCTCTGCCTCGTGGGGCTCTATACCCTCAATGAACATACGCCGCTGGCCGTTGCCATCGCCATCCTGATGTCGGCCGGATTCTTCATCTACGGCCCGCAGGCACTCGTCGGCATCGCCGCGGCGAACATCGCCACCAAGCGCGCCGCCGCCACGGCAGGCGGTTTCTGCGGCCTGTTCGGCTACGGCAGTACGATCGTCTCGGGCTGGGGGATGGGTATACTGGTGCAGTACACCGACTGGAGCGTAGCGCTCTACACGCTGGTCGGCATGGCGCTTGTCGGCACGGCGGTCTTCGCCGCCGCATGGAAGGCCAAGCCGAACGGCTACGACGACTGACGCAGTTTTAGGTTAATGATAATTGTGTGTAGAGAAACCCCCGCAGACTTCCTTGACTGCGGGGGTTTCGTTTGCAGCCGCTTTCCGGGCGGATCGCACGGCCGGCTGCGGCACTCTTTCCGCCGGGAGGTTATTCCACCGTCACCGACTTGGCCAGGTTGCGCGGCTGGTCGACGTTGCGGCCCTTGTTGACGGCGATGTAATATGCCAGCAGCTGCAACGGCACCGACACGACGATCGGCATCAGGCAGTCGGTGACCACCGGCACCTCGATCGTATAGTCGGCACTGCGGCGCACATGCGTGTCGTCGCGGGCGATCACGGCGATGATCTTGCCGCCCCGGGCGCGGATCTCCTCGATGTTGCTGGCCGTTTTCTCGTAGGTGTTGTCCGGCGTGGCGATCGCCACGGTCGGCATCTCGTTGTCGATAAGCGCGATGGCGCCGTGTTTCATCTCGGCGGCGGGGTAGCCCTCGGCGTGGATATAGGAGATCTCCTTCAATTTGAGCGCCCCCTCGAGCGCCGTGGGGTAGTTGTAGCCGCGCCCCAGGTAGATGAAGTTGTGCGCATAGGTAAATATCTTCGAGAGGTCGGCGATCTGGTCGCCCAGCCCGAGCACGTCCTCCAGCACGGCGGGCAGTTCCAGCAGTCCCTTCGCCACTTCGCGGTAATACTCTTCCGTCACGGTGCCCTTTTCGCGGCCTACGGCCAGCGCCAGCATCGCCATGACGGTCACCTGCCCCGTGAAGGCCTTGGTCGAAGCCACGCCGATCTCGGGCCCCACATGGATGTATGCCCCCGAGTCGGTCGCCCGGGCGATGGACGATCCCACGACGTTGCAGATGCCGAAGACGAAAGCCCCGGCCTTGCGGGCCAGCTCCACGGCGGCCAGCGTGTCGGCCGTCTCGCCCGACTGCGACACGGCGATCACGATGTCGTCGGCATTGATGATCGGGTTGCGGTAGCGGAATTCCGAAGCATACTCCACCTCCACGGGGATCCGGCATATATTCTCGATCAGGTGCTCGCCGATCAGCGCCGCATGCCACGATGTCCCGCACGCCACGAATACGATGCGGCGGGCCGCGAGGAATTTCCCGCGGTTGTCGATCACGCCCGACAGCTTCACCTCGTACGTGTCGGGGCTTATGCGCCCGCGGATACAGTCTACGATGGTCTTGGGCTGCTCGTATATCTCCTTGAGCATGAAATGCGGGTAGCCGCCCTTTTCCAGCTGCGAGATGCTCATCTGCAGCTTCTTGATATCGACCCGGCCCTCGTGGTTGTCGAGCGTGACGATCTTGAGGGGCTTATGGCGGTTGATGACGGCAATCTCGCCGTCGTTCACATAGACGAAATCCTGCGTGTATTCGATGACCGAAGCGGCGTCCGAGCTGAGGAAAAATTCCCCCTCGCCGATGCCGATGGCCATCGGGCTGCTCTGGCGCGCGGCGATGATCTCGTCGCGGTTGCCCTTCTCGATCACGGCGATGGCATAGGCGCCCACGACCTGCCGCAGGGCCTGCTGCACGGCTTCGAGCAGCGTGCAGCCGCCCGTGGTGCGGATGTACTCGATCAGGTTCACGAGCACCTCGGAATCGGTGCTGCTGCGGAACGTGTAGCCGTTCTCCTCGAGCGCGTCCTTGAGCACCCGGTAATTCTCGATGATGCCGTTGTGTATCAGTGCGATGTTCTCCGATTCGGAGTAGTGCGGATGGGCATTCACGTCGTTCGGCACGCCGTGCGTCGCCCAGCGCGTATGCGCGATGCCGATGCTACCGCCCAGCTCCTTGCCCTCGAGGAAATGCTCCAGGTCGGAGACCTTGCCCTTACACTTGTATACGTTGAGCGCACCGTCCTTGCCGACCATGGCGACCCCCGCGCTGTCGTATCCGCGGTATTCGAGCCGGTGCAACCCCTTCAACAGAACCGGGCAGGCCTCGCGCCCCCCGACATATCCTACAATCCCACACATTCGTTCTCAAAATTTTTATCCTGCCAAAAATAAGAAAAAATTTTAAAAACATATTCCCTGCGGGAATAAAAAAGGACATTCAGGCATAACTTTGCGTCATTTGCCGCAAACGGGCAACTGACTCCGGAGCGCAAAAAACGGGATGCGGATCGAATGTCCGCACCCCGTAATACCGGTTGCCTGCCGTCGCAGCGCCGTGCTGCCCGGCCTATCGGATATATTTGAGCATCTCCCCGACGAGCACCTCGTTGCCCGCGGCCTGCGAGACACCGCGGTTGCGCCTGAAATCGCAGACGACGCCCCCGGCTTCCCGCACGATCAGATTCGCGGCACAGACATCCCACTCGTGCAAATCCAGCTCCCAATAGCCGTCCAGCAGCCCCGCCGCGATGCAGCTCAGGTCATAGGCCGCCGATCCCAGCCGCCGTATGTCGCGCACATAGGATACGATCCGCGCAACGTTGTCGCTGTTGTTGTCCGGATTGACATCCTTGTCGTAAGGGAAGCCCGTGGCGAGCACCGACGTGGCGAGGGTCTGCTTGGCGGAGACTTGCAGCCGCTTCACCTCGCCTGAGCGGCTCTTCATGTAAGCCCCGCCGCCTTTCGACGCCCAGAACAGCTCCCCCAGGTAGGGTGCATAGACCACCCCGACGACGGTTTCCCCCTGGTGCTGGAGTGCGATCGACACCGAGAAGATCGGCAGCCCCTGGCTGTAATTGGTCGTGCCGTCGAGCGGGTCTATCACCCAGCGGTAATCGCTCCCCTCCGTGCCCATTACGCCGCCTTCTTCGCCCAGTATCCCGTGACCGGGATAGCGCCCGAGGATCGCCTGCACGATGTAGGCTTCGCTCTCCTTGTCGGCCCGCGTCACCACGTCATACGCGTTCGATTTGGTCTCTATCCCCAGGTCGTCGCCCCGGAAATAGGCGAGTTGTATCTCCCCGGCCCCCTTTGCGAGCGGGAAGATGAAATTCAGGAATTCGTCGTACATGGCGCTATTTCTCCGCTGCGAAATACTTGTAAAACAGCGGGATGGTCTCCACGCCCCGGTCGAACTGCTCCAGCCCGTAGCTCTCGTTGGGCGAGTGGATCGCATCCTCCGCGAGCCCGAAGCCGATGAGCAGCGACTTGATGCCCAGGATCGACTCGAACCCGCTGATGATCGGGATCGAACCGCCCGAATAGAAGGGCAGGGGTTTCTTGCCGAAGGTCTCGGCGATGGCCTTCTGGGCAGCCTTGTAGGCCGGCATGTCGGTCGGTGCCACGTAGGGCATGCCGCCGTGCAGCGATTTCACTTTGACCTTCACGCTCTTGGGCGCTATCGACCTGAAATATTTTTCGAACAGCCTGCTGATCTTGCGATAGTCCTGGTTCGGCACCAGGCGCATCGAAATCTTGGCCGAGGCCTTCGACGGGATCACCGTCTTGGTTCCCTCCTCGGTGTAGCCGCCCCAGATGCCGTTGACGTCGAGCGACGGGCGTACGCCGGTGCGTTCCAGCGTCGTATAGCCCGCTTCACCCTCCACGTCGCCGATCGACAACGATTTCTTATAGCCCGCGAGGCTGAACGGGGCCTTGTTGAACGCCTTGCGCTCGGCAGGCGTCAGTTCGCGCACGTCGTCGTAGAACCCGGGGATCGTCACGCGGCCGTCCTTGTCCACGAGCTGTGCCACGAGGCGCGTCAATACGTTGGCCGGGTTGGCCACGGCGCCGCCGAACAGCCCCGAGTGGAGGTCTTTGTCGGGGCCCGTCACCTCGACCTCCATATAGGCCAGCCCGCGCAGGCCGCAGGTGATCGACGGGGTCTGCATCGAGATCATCGAGGTGTCCGACACCAATATTATATCCGCCTTGAGCATTTTTTTGTTCTGTTCGCAGAACTTGTAGAGGCTCGGCGAGCCGATCTCCTCCTCGCCTTCGAGCATGAATTTCACGTTGCAGGGCAGGCTCTCCGTGGCGCACATCGCCTCGAATGCCTTGGCGTGCATCCACAGCTGCCCCTTGTCGTCGTCGGCACCGCGCCCCCAGATACGGCCGTCCTTGATGACCGGCTCGAAAGGCTCCGTGCGCCACTCCCCGCGCGGGTCTACGGGCATCACGTCGTAGTGACCGTAAACCAATACGGTCTTGGCCTTGGGATCGACAATCTTCTCGGCGTAAACGACCGGGTTGCCCTCCGTCGGGAAGACCTCGGTGCGGTCGGCGCCCGCCTTTGCGAGCGCCGCGGCCAGCCATTCGGCGCACCGTGTCATGTCGGGCTTATGCTCGCTCTGGGCGCTGATCGAAGGAATGCGGAGCAAGTCGAACAACTCGCTGATAAACCGTTCTTTATTGGCTTCTATATAACTTTTTACTTTATCCATCCGGCAAGGGTTTTATTCGGTTTTCTTCAATACGTAATTTTCGGCCAGCGCCCCCGTGACGGGTTGTTTGTCGGCATCGAGCTTGCGCACCTGATTCTCCTCCACCTTGTAGTACTCCGGCTGCCCGTCCATCGGGGTCAGCGTCAGCAGGTTCCCCTTGACCTTGTAGGCGCCCTTCTCGTCGAATTCCGAGTCGCGATCCAGGTATTTCATGTGCAGGCTGTACGTGCCGTCCTTCTTCAGCGTGAGGCGCATGTCGATCCCCGGGCAGTCCGCCGCCGGGAAAACCCCGGTGTATGTCCCCTGGTAGTCGAGCGAGCTCTCCGCATCGTGCATGTCGACCTTCACGGCATCCGCTTTGACCTTTTCAGATACCGCCTTTTTCTGTTGGTTGCCCCCGCAGGCGACAAGCGTTATCGCAGCCGCGAGGATCATGACTTTATTCTTCATAGTCGTTTCGTTTAAACTGTTTATATTTTACAGATTTCCTTAATTTCCCCGATGAACCGCTGCGCCAGCGCCTCGGCCGCAGCCATCGACTTCGCCTCGGTATAGACCCGGATAATGGGTTCGGTATTCGACTTGCGCAGGTGCACCCAGTTCTCCGGGAAGTCGATTTTCACCCCGTCCGTATCGTTCACGTTCTCATCGGCATAACGTTCCTTTATCTCACGCAGCACTTTATCCACGTCGATCGCCGGTGTCAGCTCGATTTTATTCTTCGATGCATAGTATGCCGGATAGGTCGCACGCAACTGCGTCATGGTCATCCCCGTCTGTGCGAGCCATGTCAAAAAGAGTGCCGTTCCCACCAACGCATCGCGCCCGTAGTGCAGCCCCGGGTAGATCACGCCCCCGTTGCCTTCTCCGCCGATCACGGCGCCTACCTCCTTCATCCTGGCCACGACGTTCACCTCGCCGACGGCCGAAGCATAATATTTGCCGCCGTGCCGCTCCGTCACGTCGCGCAGCGCCCGCGACGAGCTCAGGTTGGAAACGGTGTTCCCGCCCGGGTGCTTCGTGAGGATGTAGTCGGCCACAGCCACCAGCGTGTACTCCTCGACGAACATCGAGCCGTCCTCGCTGACCAGTGCCAGCCGGTCGACATCGGGATCCACGACGATCCCCAGGTCGGCCTTCTCGCGGCGGATCACCCCGGCTATTTCGGTCAGGTTCTCCGGCAACGGCTCGGGGTTGTGGGCGAATTCGCCCGTGGGGTCGCAGTTCAGCTCCACGACCTCGCACCCCAGTCGTCGCAGCAATTCGGGCATCACGATGCCGCCCACCGAATTCACGGCGTCCACAACGACCTTGTAGCGGCGCGCACGGATGGCCTGGGCATCGACCAGCGGGAGCGCCAGCACCTGCGCGATGTGCCGTTCGTTGAACGGTTCGCGCGAAAGGACGCGCCCGATGCCGTCGACGGTGGGGTATTCGTAATCCTCCTCTTCCGCCATCGCAAGCACCTGTTTCCCCTCGGCATCGCTGAGGAATTCCCCGTCGGCGTTGAGCAGCTTCAGGGCGTTCCACTGGCGGGGGTTGTGCGAGGCGGTGATGATGATGCCGCCGTCGGCCTTGTGCGTGATGACGGCCATCTCGACCCCCGGCGTGGTGCACAGGCCGACGTTTATCACATCCGCACCGCACGCCAGCAGGGTGCCTTCGACCAGGTCGGCGACCATCTCGCCCGAAATCCGGGCGTCGCGGCCGACGACTATGGTAAGTTTTTTGCCCGGGTTACGGCGGGCGGCCAGACGGGCGTAGGCCGTGGTGAACTTCACCACGTCGGGCGGCGTCAGGTTCCCGGCCTGGGCCCCTCCCACGGTGCCCCGGATGCCGGAAATGGATTTAATCAATGTCATATTTCAAGGCTTTGATGCGGAGTTTCCGCTATACATATATTTATGAAAAATTCCCTTCGAAGTTTTGATATTCGAGGTAAATATATTACTTTTATGCCAATTATGAAAATTTAAAAACGACTATTATGAGAACGATTCCAGCTTCCGAATTGATTATCAACGACGACGGTTCCATTTTCCATCTGCACCTGCTTCCGGAGCAGTTGGCCGATACGGTGATCCTCGTCGGGGATCCGGGCCGCGTAGCCCTCGTGGCGGAACATTTCGATACGAAAGAGTGCGAAGTCGCAAACCGTGAATTCAAAACGGTGACCGGCACCTACAAAGGCAAACGCATGACGGTGCTCTCGACGGGCATCGGCATCGGCAACATCGACATCTCGGTCACGGAGCTCGATGCGCTGGCCAACGTCGATTTCGCCACCCGGCAGGAGAAGGCCCAAAAAAGGCAGCTCACGCTGGTCAGGCTCGGCACATCGGGGGCCATCCAGCCCGATATCAAGGTGGGGGAGTTCGTCTTCTCGCGCACGTCGGTAGGCTTCGACGGCCTGCTCAACTACTACAAGGGGCGCAACGAGGTCTGCGACCTGGAGATCGAAAAGGCTTTCATGGAGCATGTCGGCTGGAACGAGCTGCTGCCCAAACCCTATTTCATCGACGCCGACAAGACGCTCTTCGAGCATTTCAGCGACGTGACGCGCGAGGGCATCACCATCGCCGCCCCGGGCTTCTATGCGCCGCAGGGCCGCTGGGTTCGCCTCGAGCCGCAGGACGCCGAGCTCAACGCGAAGATCGAATCGTTCGGCTACCACGGCCGCCGCATCACCAATTTCGAGATGGAGGGCTCGGCACTGGCCGGCCTGGCAGCCCTGATGGGACACCGCGCCGCGACCATCTGCACGATCATCGCGCAGCGTATCGCCCAAAACGTCGACACCGATTACAAGCCCTTCGTGCGCAAGATGATCTCGACGGCGCTCGACAAACTGGCAGTATTGAAATAAGCAATCCATATAACAGAAAATAAAAGAAAGGAAACAACGTATGAAATTTTCAGTATCAAGCTCGGCCCTGCTTTCGCTTCTGGCTACCACCGGCAAGGTTATCAGCAATAAAAACACGCTGCCCATCCTGGACTACTTCCTCATGGAGCTCAATGGCAACGAACTGAAGGTCACCACTTCCGACCTCGAAACGACGCTCATAGGCTCTATCACGGTCGACAGCGTGGAAAGCGAGGGCACCATCGCGGCTCCCGCCAAACTGATGCTCGACTCGCTGAAGGAGTTTTCCGAGCTGCCGCTGACCATCGACGTCAACGACAAGAACTGGGAGATAACGATCAACTGGAAGAGCGGTTCGCTCTCGATCCCCGGCGCCAGCGCCGTGAGCTATCCCGCCGTGCCGCAGCTGAGCGCCGAGAAGAAGGAGCTCCGGCTGGATGTGGACATGCTCGTGAACGGCATCAACAAGACCATCTTCGCCACGGCCGACGACGAGTTGCGCCCGGTGATGAACGGCATCTACATCAACCTCGCGCCCGGGGCGCTGACGTTCGTGGGAACCGATGCGCACAAACTCGTGAAATACGAGTCCGAAGCCGAAAACGAGGTCGGCGCATCGTTCATCCTGCCCAAGAAACCGGCCAACCTGCTCAAGTCGGTGCTCCTGAAGGAGGACGACGCCATCGAGGTCAGCTTCGACTCGAAGAACGCCATGTTCAAGCTCAAGAGCCACACGCTCGTATGCCGCCTGATCGAGGGCAACTACCCGAACTACAACGCCGTGATCCCGGCCAACAACCCCAACAAGGTGCTCGTCGACCGCATCGAGCTGGTGAACGGCATCAAGCGCGTGGCCGTCTGCTCGAACCCGACCACCAACCTGATCCGCATGGACATCGGCGACAACCGGATCAACCTCACGGCGCAGGACATCGACTTCTCGGTTTCGGCCAACGAGACCATCACGTGCAGCTACGACGGCGAGCCGATCTCGATCGGTTTCAAATCGACGTTCCTGGTCGAGATACTCTCGAACATGGACACCCCGACCGTGGTGGTCGAACTGGCCGACTCGACCCGCGCGGGCGTATTCAAACCCGTCTACGACGACAAGCAGACCAGCGCGACGCTCATGCTGCTCATGCCGATGATGATCAACGCATAACGCCCGACAGATGAAGTTAAACCTCAAGCGCCCGATCGTCTTCTTCGACCTCGAAACCACCGGCGTGGACACGGCCAAAGACCGCATCGTCGAGATCTCGATGGTCAAAGTGATGCCCGACGGCGAGCAGATCGTCAAGACCCGCAAGCTCAACCCCGGGATGCATATCCCGGCGGAAGCCACGGCCATCCACGGCATCACGGACGAAGACGTCAGGGATTGCCCGACCTTCGCGCAGGTCGCCAAATCGCTCGAACAGTTCATCCGCGGCTGCGACTTCGGCGGCTTCAACTCCAACCGCTTCGACCTGCCGGTGCTGGTCGAGGAGTTCCTGCGGGCGGGCGTCGACGTGGATTTCAAACGCCGCCGTTTCGTCGACGTGCAGAACATCTTCCACAAGAAGGAACAGCGCACGCTGGTGGCGGCCTATAAATTCTATTGCGACAAGGATCTGGAGGACGCCCATTCGGCAGAGGCCGATACGCTGGCGACCTACGAAGTGCTCATGGCGCAGCTGGAACGCTACCCCGACCTGGAGAACGACATCGACAAACTGGCCGAGTTCTCGACCCGCGGCGAGGCGGCTGACTACGCCGGGCGCATCCTTTTCAACGAAAAGGGCGAGGAGGTCTTCGGGTTCGGCAAGTACAAGGGGCGCCCCGTCGCCGAGGTCTTCCGCGCGGAGCCGAGCTACTACGCATGGATGATGAACGGGGACTTCCCGCTCTACACCAAGAAGGTCATCACGGAGATCCGTATGCGTGAAAAAACGAAATGACGATGAAGCGATTCTGTGCGACAGCCCTGCTGCTCCTGTGGAGCCTGTGCGCCCTTGCGGTGCAGAAATCCGGGACGATCGTGTATATCAACGGCTCGAAATTCTACGTCCACACGGTGCAGCCCGGCGAAACGCTCTACGGGCTTTCGAAGGCCTACGAGGTGGGGGAGAAGGTCATTCTGCAACATAACCCCGCGGCAGCGCAGGGGTTGCGCGCAGGGGAGAGCATCAAGATACCCTTCGTATCGGACGTCCCCCAGCCCAAGTCGGATCGCAAGCTGCGCAAGACTTTCGACATCCATACCGTAACGCAGGGCGAGACGCTCTACGGCATCTCGCGCAAATACGAGATCCCGATCCAGACCGTCATCGAGGACAATCCGAACCTCGACCCGGCGCACCTGCGCCTCGGGGAGCGCATCCTGATCCGCAAGAAGGAGATCGGCTCCGAAGACGAGGCCGGCACGAGGGAGCAGTGGGAGGCTTACCGCAATTCGCTCAACAGCGTGGCCGAGGAGGGCTTCGCCTACCACATCGTGAAGCCGGGCGAAACCTTCTATTCGCTTTCGCGCCGCTTCGGCATCACCGAGGATCGGCTCGGGACGCTCAACGGGGGGCTGAAACCCGCCGACCTGAAAGCCGGGGCGATCATCAAGGTGCCGGGCTCTGCGGAACAGCTCGCAGCCGCCGAAAACGGCCCGCAGGCCGACAGCCTGCAAGTGCAGGACTCACTCCCGGGGATCTTTGCCGGCAGCAGGCCGAAGCAGGTCGAATTCCGCGCCCTGCGCCGCAGCGCACCGCTCAAGGTGGCACTGATGCTGCCGATGGCCGTCGGCAACGAGCCCAACGGCAACTACCTCGAATTCTACCAGGGCTTCCTGCTGGGGCTGGACAGCGTGCGGACGAAATACGGCCACTCGATAGACCTCACGCTTTACAACACGGCCCGCAATGTGGATGCGATCCGCGAATTCGTCAACAGCGACGCCTTCGCCGGCACCGGGCTGATCGTCGGCCCCGTATACGAGGAGGGGCTCCATCCCGTCATCCTCTATGCCGAGGAGCACGACGTCCCCGTCGTATCGCCGCTGGCCAGCATCACGGGGATGAACAGCGACGCCCTGTTCCAAATGGCACCCGACCCGTCGCACAAATGGGACAAGGTCGCCGACTTGGTGAACGGGGACAAACAGGTGACGCTGATTTACAGCGACAGCACGGACAAGGACTTCGAATCCGAGATCCTCGCCCTGCTGGGCGATTCCGACTACCGGAAGTATACCTATACTTATGTGCACCCGTCGAACCGTTCCTCCAACAATCCGGGCGACCTGACGCCGCTGCTGGATAACGGCCAGGACAATGTTTTCGTCGTCATGACCGACGATGAGGTCGAGGTCGAGCGCATCCTCGCGGCCATCGCCTCGGCCGATACGAGCATCACGGGCCGCGGGCGCACGGCTCCGCGCTTCGTCGTGCTGGGCAACACCCGCTGGAACCGCTACGGCAACCTCGACCGCACGGTATTCTTCAAAGACCGCGTGGTGTTCATCTCCACCTACCACGCCAAGCGCGACTCGCAGGCGATCCTCGATTTCGACCGTGCCTATATCCGCGCCTTCGGCGCATTGCCTTCGCTCTACTCCTACCGCGGTTACGACGCCGCGCTGATCTTCTGCCCCGCGATGTACAACGACATCGAATACGACCTGGAAGGGCGCAGCTATACGCCGCTGCAAACCACCTATCTCTTCGGCCAGGGCGAGCAGCGCGACAACCACGTCAACCGCAACTGGACGCGGGTGAACTACAACAGCGACTTTACGATAACCATCGAATAAAGCGACCCCTATGGCAGCATTGACCAATTCGATCCCCGAAAAAACCATCGAGCGGCTGAGCGAATATCGCCGTACGCTCCTGGCCAGCCACAAGCAGGGCATTACGCATATTTTCTCGCACGTATTGGCGGGCATCCACGGCATCACGGCCGTGCAGGTGCGCCGCGACCTGATGCTCATCGGCTTTTCGAGCGATACGAAAAAGGGATACGACGTACAGGTGCTCATCGAGTACATCAGCAAAATCCTCGACAGCCCCTCGCAGATGAACATCGCCGTGCTGGGCATGGGACACCTGGGACAGGCCATCACCAAATACTTCAACGGCAAGGGGCTCAAGCTGAGAATCACGGCCGCCTTCGACGTCGACCCCGAGAAGGTCGGCAAGACCATCGACGGCATCCCGTGCTACCACATGGACACCTTCGAAGACATGGTCGAAAACCAGGACATCAGCATCGTCATCGTCTCTTCGCCGACGAAGGTCGCCCCGGGGCTCGTGGTGCCGATCATCAACGCCGGTATCAAGGGCGTGCTCAATTTCACTTCCACGCCGCTGAATTTCCCGCAGGGCATCGTCGTCGAGAACTACGACATCACCACGCTGCTCGAAAAGGTGGCCTATTTCGTCAAGGAGAACGAAGAAAGCAACAGCAGCAACGCATGATGCGACTCGAAGGAAAAAACGCAGCGGAGGGCGGAGAAACAGGCAGCCTCGACATACACGGCGACCTTACGGAACACCGGCCGGCTGCCGGGCAATCGGACATGCGGGTTTTTTACGGGTTCGATGCACTCCCGCATTTCGTCCGTCCGACGGTCACCGTCGGATCGTACGACGGCGTGCACAGCGGACACCTGGCCCTGTTGCGCACCGTTGCCGGGAGGGCCCGCGCACAGGGCGGCGAGAGCGTCGTACTCACGTTCGAACCCCATCCCCGCGTGACGCTCGGCCGGGCCGACGGCCTGCGGCTGCTGACCTCGCTCGAAGAGAAGATATACCTGCTCGGACAGCAGGGCATCGACAACCTGATCGTCATCCCGTTCGACAAGGCATTCAGCGCCCTTGCGCCCGACACGTTCATCCGCGACTACCTCGTGGGGCGCATCGGCGCCGAAACGCTGGTCGTGGGCTTCAACCACCGCTTCGGGCGCGACAAGCAGGGCAGTTACGACTATCTGGGCAGCCACGGCTTCGGACTGGAGGTCGTGGAAGTCGGCGAATGCGACGTGGACGCCGAAAAGGTCAGCTCCACCGTCATCCGCCGCCTGGTGGCACAGGGCGACATGGCCCGTGCAGCCCGCCTGTTGTCGCATCCCTACCTTGTCATCGGGACGGCGGCGGCCGGCCGCATCCGCACCGACGACCCCCTCAAGCTCCTGCCGCCCGCAGGGTCGTACCAAGTCCGCATCGGCGGCCGGCCGGCAAGGCTGACGGTCGACGCATCGCAAAACCTGATAATCCGCGACGGCTGCCCCGACGGGCGTGCCGTCCTAACCTTTTAAGCACCATGCTGAGTTACGATTGCCAAATCCGCGTGTGGTACAAACACACCGACCAGATGGCCATCTGCCACCATTCGAACTACATCTGTTACTACGAAGCCGCGCGCAGCGAACTGCTCCGCTATCTGGGCATGTCCTTTGCCGAAGTCGAGAAGCGGGGCATCATGATGCCCATCCTCGAGGTGCAGTCCAAATACCACCGCCCGGCCTACTACGACGAGCTGCTCACCGTGCGCATCATGCTCCGCGAACTGCCCACGGCGCGCATCAACTTTTTCTACGAAATCTACAACGAGAAGGGCGAGCTGCTCAACACGGGCATGACGCAACTGGGCTTCATCCACAGCGACACACGCCGCCCGTGCCGCGTCCCCGACTGGTTCCTGAAACTGGTCGCCGACAAATGGACGGAAGAGTAGAGGCCGCCGCGGCACTCCGATGCTTCTCACAACGGAAAGGCTCCGGATCGTTCCGCTGACACCCCGGCAGCTGGGGCTCTGGCTGCATGACATTCCGGCACTGGCAAAGGAGTTGGATTGCCGCTGCACAGCCGGAAGCCCGCGCGGCGACTTCCGCCGGATCGTCGCGTGCAGCGTGCAGCATGCACTTGCCGCCGCCGACCCCGGCAATCACCTCTTCCACACCTTCTGGTTCCTGATCTTACGGGATGGCGGTGCCGTTGCGGGATCGGCCTGCTTCAAAGGGGCGGCGGATGCCGACGGAAGGGTAGAGATCGGCTACGGACTGGAAAAGCCTTTGAAAAACAGGGTTACATGACCGAAACCGTCCGGGCATTGTGCGCCTGGGCGAAGCAACAGCCCGGTGTCTGGCACATCACTGCCGAGACCGAACCGGATAACCGCGCCTCGCAGCGCATCCAACAAAGGGCCGGGTTCCATCCCGCCGAAGCGGACGCAGCCCGATGGCAGAGCCTGTGAAACCAGGCTGCCACCCGGAAAATACAGAAGGCCGTTCCTGCGAACGGCCTTCTGCATTTTCGTCGATCCGGAACCGTGGATCCGGAATTCCGGCTTTCCGGGGAGCGGGGCCGACTCGTGGTAGGAAAAACTGTTCCCGACGGCCGGCAGGCTCCCGCAAAGTCATTCGAGCATCCCCTTGAGCGTCTTTTTCATCAGGTCGTGGTCGCGGAAGTCGTTACGCAGCTCATAGCTGCCGTCGCGGTCGACCAGCACATAGGACGGAATGCCGTCGATCCGGAATTTCTCGCAAAGGTATTTCCACTGTGTGTCGTTAAGCCGGTAATGCTTGCCCGCGATTTTGGCGATGCCGGTCTTGTAGGCGACCAGCGGCGAGGTCTCGTTGGCGATGTATATCCACACCAGGTCGTCGCTCTTCAGTTCCCCGCTCTTGAGCGGCTCGTTCGCTTTGATCGAAGCCCGGCAGGGGCCGCACCACGTGTTCCAGAAATCGACGAACACCACCTTGCCCTTGTAGGGCGCAACAATCGCATCGAACAGCTTGTCGACGGCAACCTCGGGCGTCGTTTCGATACGGACGTCCTTCACCGACTCCAGCTCCTTGCGTACACGCGCCTGCATCGCCTCGCAGGCCTCGGCGTAGAACGGCTCCTTGAGCGAATGCAACAGGTCGAGGTCTTCCTGCGTAAGGGCGTTGTTCTCGGCCTTGGACGGCAGCCCCACGACTTTGGGCAGGTCGTAGACGATGCCGTCCGTCGCATGGACAAGGTCTGCCCACTCGACATCCGTATAGCTGCGGGATACCGCATTTACATAATCGGAGAGGTCTATTCCCATCAGCAATTTCAGGTTATTGATGTCGAAAAGCCCGGCGACGGCCGTATAGTGTTCGGGCTTCAGCGAGGCGAACTCATAATCGGGTTCGACGCGGTAGTCCCACTCATTGTTTACACTGCGGTAATTATGCGCCAAAAAGAATCCGCCCATCGAGATCGCAGTCAGCGCCTCCTGCTGCAACGTGAGCAGGGACAATTCCTTCATCATCCCGAACACCGGGCTGCGCGCGATGCTGTCCGCCAGGCTTTCGTATTTCGACACGACCATCTGCGTATACTCGTCGGCACTCATGCGGTAATCCGCGAAATCGCCCGAATAGAGGTTCATGCGGATACTGCTGCCGCCGCTCGCATCCACCAGCGCATTGAGATCCGCATACGCCCCGGTCGTATAGAGCCTGCGCCCGGGCGCAGGCTCGCATTCCTTGTCGCGGCGCTGCACGATGGCCCGGCCGCCTGCCCCCATATCGACATACATGTCCAGCGTTTCACCGGGGGCAATCCAGCACATCCCGAATACCGGGCCGCACGAAACATAGGCCATGGCCGTGCCGTACTGTTCGAATCGCAGGGTTGCCGTGCCGCTTTCGGGGTCGATGGCCGCCGTATGCTCTTCCTGCCCGTTCAGCAGCGAATTGACATACATGGCGACCTCCTTCGCCATTCCCCTGCGGTACCCCAGCAGGCGGACGTTCACGGTGGTTGTCCCCACCGCGAGTATCGGTTCGGGAACGGGGCCGTCTTCGGGGGCCTTCCGCAGTTCGCGGGGTAACCCCTCGGGATAACGCGGATACTCCGTTTTACCCGTCAGGTCGACCCCGTAGAGTTTGAAGCAGTCGTCGCAGTCCGATTCGATGAAATCGAACGACTTCGTTCCCCGCGGCAGCGGCCCGAATTTCAGCACGAACGACGCTTCGCCCGAGTCGGGCATCCAGAAGAGCGAATCGGGGAGGATGCCCTCGCTGCCCTGCAACATATATTTCTGCCCGTCGGCCAGCAGGTAGCTACCCGCGTCGATGCGTATCCAGTTGTGCGGCCGGAAATAGGCATCGACATGCAACACGGTCGCCGTGTCGCTCAGTTCTATTTTCGGAAAGTCGAGCGTCATGGTGTTGGCAGCCCCGATCAGGGGGTTCTCGACGACACGGTTCGCCGGGGTGCATGACGCAAGGAGCATCCCGACCGCCACCGCACCGGAGGTTAGCAGTTTTCTCATAACTCAGGGTTTTAGGTTATGACAAATATAACCTTTTATTCCTTTGCGCAACTATTTCCGCACAAGTATTTTACGGCCCGCCGGCAAATAAAAGGGGGCTGCACCCTGCGGCGCAGCCCCCTCCTCATTAACCCCTGCCCGTTACTTTTCGATCAGCGAAATCGAGCGCTGGATGAAATCCGTCAGGCTCTTGCCCTTGAGCATCCCGTTGGTCAGCAACGCCAGGTCGATGATCTGCTTCACGAGCTTGTTTTCACCGCCGATCTCGCGCAGCCGCTCATTGCGCTCATCGCGCAGCGTGACGACCTTCTTCGACAACTCCTCGCGCATAGCCTTTTCCTCTGCGGTAAGCTCTTCCTCCTTCTTGTCCTTGGTAACCTCCTCGAAGCGGTTCTCCTCGGCCACGGCCGCGTCGATCTTCTTGGTGATGGACTTCAGCTTGTCACCGTAAGCCTTCTCGGCATCGGAGAGGATGTCCGCGACGATGGGGTGGTTGCCGTTCACCGCGATGGTGAAGTTGTCGGGCATCTGCCCGTAGAACTGGCTCATGCCCCCGCCGCCCGCTGCGGCCATCTCCTTCATACGGCGCATGAATTCGTTCTGCGTAATCACCACGGGCGCCTCGTCGGGCGACATGGCCTCGAACGAAATGTTGTAGTGTATCTTTTCGTCCTTGGGCATCTGGCTCTCGAATACCGGGCGCAACAACTCCTGCTGCGCTTCGGTGAGCGACATCCTGATGTTGTCCTCCTTCTGGATGAGCTTGTCGATCACATCGCTGTCCACGCGCACGAAACGCGTCTCCTTGTTTTTCGACTCGTACCAGTTGACGTAGTGGTTGTCCAACTGGCCGTCCATCAGCAGCACGTCGTAGCCCTTGCCCCTGGCGGCTTCGAGGAACGTGTGTTTTTCCACGGGGTCGTCCACATAGAGCAGCACGACGGTCTTGTTCTTGTCGGTCTGGTTCTCCTTTACCTTCTCGAGATACTCCTTGGGCGTGAAATACTTGCCCTCGACGTTCTTCCAGAGCATGAAGTCCTGCGCCTTCTCGGCGAACTTCTCGTCGGTGAGGATGCCGTACTGGATAAAGATCTTCAGGTCGTCCCATTTCGACTCGTAATCCGGGCGCATCGTGTTGAACAACTCCTGCAGCCGGTCTGCGACCTTGCGGGTGATGTAATTCGAGATCTTCTTCACGTTGGCATCGCTCTGCAGGTAGCTCCGCGACACGTTCAGCGGAATGTCCGGCGAGTCGATCACGCCGTGCAGCAGCGTCAGGTATTCGGGCACGATGCCTTCGACCTGGTCGGTCACGTAGACCTGGTTCGAATAGAGCTGTATCTTGTTCTTCTGGATCTCGAAGTTGTTGTGTATCTTCGGGAAATAGAGGATGCCCGTCAGGTGGAACGGGTAGTCGATGTTCAGGTGGATCGAGAACAGCGGCTCGTCGCTCATGGGGTAGAGCTCGTGGTAAAACTCCTTGTATTGCTCCTCGGTAATGTCGGCCGGCTTGCGCGTCCACAGCGGGTCGACGTTGTTGATGACGTTGTCCTTGTCCGTGTCGACGTACTTGCCGTCCTTCCACTCCTTGACCTTGCCGAAGGCAATCGGGATCGGCAGGAAACGGCAGTACTTGCGCAGCAGCCCCTCGACTTTCGAATCCTCGGCATATTCGAGCGCATCCTCCGACAGGTGCAGGACGATGGTCGTACCGCGGTCATGCGCCTCGTCGGTCTCCTCCATTTCGAATTCGGGCGTCCCGGTGCAGCTCCAGCGCACGGTCTTGGCACCCTCCTTCCAGGATTTCGTTATGATCTCCACCTTGTCGGCCACCATGAACGACGAGTAGAAACCCAGTCCGAAATGCCCGATGATCGCCTGATTCTTGTACTTCTCCATGAACTCCTCGGCCCCCGAGAAAGCGATCTGGTTGATGTATTTGTCGACCTCTTCGGCCGTCATGCCGATGCCGCGGTCGGTTACGGTCAGCGTTTTGGCATCCTTGTCCGCCGAAACGCGGATCGTCAGGTCGCCCAGGTCGCCCTTCATTTCGCCGATCGACGAGAGGGTCTTCAGTTTCTGGGTTGCGTCGACTGCATTGGAGATCAGCTCGCGCAGGAAAATCTCATGGTCTGAATAAAGGAACTTTTTGATCACGGGGAATATGTTCTCCGTCGTCACTCCGATTTTTCCGTTTTTCATAGTTTTATCGTTGTATTATAATTTGATTCGTCTCTGCCCCAGTTTCAACAAACCGTGTGCCAGCCCCCGATTCCTGCCAAACTGTCAGTCGCGCATGACAGCATATGCCGAAAAAAAGTTGCCGCAGCGAGAGTTTTGCCTTATATTTGTACGACGGATTCAAACACACGACCAACTATGGATTTCCTCTCGTTAGCCAAGAAACGGTATGCCTGCCGTAAATATACGGCCCAAAAGGTCGAACAGGCAAAACTCGACACGATCCTCGAAGCCGGCCGCGTGGCTCCCACGGGCGCCAACCGCCAGCCCCAGCGGCTCATCGTCGTGCGTTCCGAAGAAGGCATGGCCCGCCTGGCACGCTGCACGCGCGATTTCGGGGCGCCCTGCGCCATCATCGTATGCACCGATACCGGCCAGGCCTGGGAGCGGAAATACGACGGCAAGGTGATCGGCGACATCGACGCTTCGATCGTCACCGACCACATGATGCTTTGCGCCGCGTCGCTGGGGCTCGACACGCTGTGGATCTGCATGTTCAAACCCGAAGCCGTACGCGCGGAATTCAACCTGCCGGAGCATGTCGAACCGGTGAATATCCTGCTCGTGGGCTACGGCGCCGGCATCCCGGCCGACCCCGGCCGCCATGAGCTGCTGCGCAAACCGCTGTCGGAGACGGTCGTCGAAGAACGATTCTGAGCCCCCGCCCCGCTAAAAACAATCCGGGAGAACGCAGCCGGGGTGCTGCGGCAATGCCCGGCGGCCGTCCGCTCGTCCGTCGAGCCGGAGGCTGCCCGCGTCCCGCCCCCATGAACCGGATCGGCTCCGAATTCATCCATGCCGGCATCCGACACCCCGATAATCCCCGAAAAACGGGCGCCGCAGGTCGGTATGAACCTTGCGGCGCCCGTTTTCATCGGACACGGTTCCGGATTCCGGAACAACAACTATTTGGCGTACAACCGGAATTTCATGCTCCACGTCCCGCCCGGGGCGATCGACCGGAAACCTTCGGCTTCGGGGTCGGGCATGTTCGGGGCGTTGGTCGTCCACGACTGCGGCTCGGGGCAGCAGTAGGGAACCTTGCCGCCGTTGTTCCAGATCGTCCAGCAGGTCGTCTGCCCGTCCACCTCGTAGCAGGTACGGACGCCCGTGCGCAGGTTCTCGACCAACGCGCCGCGGAACGGCTTGCCGTCCACCTCGATCTCGCGCACCGTGAAAGCCGCCTCGATCGGGTCGCAGTCCGTTACCTGCAACCCTGCGCCGCGCAGCCGGGCAAATTTCTCCGACAACGGCAACTTGCGGCCGGTCGGGATGTTACGTCCGCTCAGCTCAACTTGTTCTCCAATCGCCGCACGCATCACGTAATCGCCTGCCGCACCTCCGGCGAAGGGAATCCGCATCGGCGTATGGAACCCCACGCCGACGGGCATCGGCTCCTTGCTGCGGTTGGCGAACATCACCTCCTGTTCCAGCCCGCCGGCCGTGAGGCGGTATACGATCTTGCACTTGAACTCGTGCGGGAAATCGCGGAATATCGCATCGTTCCCCGCATTCGAATAGTAACGGCATTCGACCAGCACCTCGTCCGCGGTTTCCCACGCCTTCGACACGGCGAAAGGCTGGCTCTTGAGAATGCCGTGGTGATAGTGGCCTCCTTTCGCGTCGGTGATCGGGAAGCGGTAGGTGCGCCCATCGAACGTGTATTGCCCGTCGGCAATGCGGTTGGGCGGGAAGAGGATCGGCAGTCCGAACACATGCGGGCGCCGCCGGAACTCTTCGACCTCATCCCCGGCGGGTGCACGCAGGATTTCGATGCCGCGCCGCGTGTCGGCCAGCCGCACGAGGTTGGCGCCCATGTCCGGAACCAGCAGGGCCGCGTAGTCCCCTTTCGAAAACTCCACGGCCCGCATTCCATGCCACGCTATGCTGCGCAGCATCTTAGAGCAGCTTTTCGATCTTGGCGACCAGCGCATCCTTCGATGCGGCGCCGACCTGCTTGTCCACCAGTTCCCCGCCCTTGAGGAAGATAATGGTGGGGATGTTGCGCACGCCGTATTTCGCCGTGATCTCATCGTTCTCCTCCACGTCGCACTTGGCGATCAGAACGCGGCCCTCATACTCGGTGGCGAGCTCGTCCACGATGGGGGCTACCATGCGGCAGGGACCGCACCATTCGGCCCAGAAGTCGATGACGACGGGCAGCTCTGACGAAAGTACTTCCTGAAAATTCTCCTTTGTGATTGCTAAAGCCATAATTACAAGGTTTTTAATTGTTTGTATAGTTTATGCGATCGAATACTTTATGTCGTTGTCCTCCAAATAGCCTACCAGCGACTGCGTGAGGCTCACCTTATAGCTCTTCGAGAAGAGGCTCAGCGAGACATGCGCGTCGCGGTCGTAGACATTGACCCGGAACAGGGTTTCGCCCCGAGCTTCGCGGACACGTTCCGACAGGTCGCGGATCAGCTCCTGCGTCACCTCCTGCACGGGCAGCTGCACATGCATCTCCTTGATCATCGTGTCGCGCATCTCCGAGAGCTGCACCATCGAGATGATCTTGAATTCCAGCTCCTTGTCATTATAGGGCTTGGGCTGCACGCGGCCGCGGATAAAGAGGAAATAATCCGCAAAGAGGTATTTGCGGAAATTCTCGTAGTCCTTGCCGAACAGCGCGAATTCGTGCGTGCCGTTGTAATCCTCCAGCACGAACTTGCCCCACGGCTTGCCGGTTTTGGTCATCAGGTTCTGCACGCTCACGACCATGCCCGCCACGGCGATCTCCTGCCCCTTGAAGGGATCGAGGTTCTCCAGCTCCGTGAGCTGGGTCTTGCACATGTGGTTGATGATGACCTTATAGTCGTCCAGCGGGTGTGCCGACAGGTAAAGGCCGATCATCTCGCGCTCCTTGGCAAGGGTCTCCAGCTGCGTCCAGTCGGCGCACGCCGGCAGCACGGGGCGCTGGATGTCCACCTGCCCGCCGCCTCCGAACAGGCTTTGCTGGGCGTTGTTCTTCTCGGCCTGGAAACGCTGTCCGTAACGCATCAGCTGTTCGATGAAGGTGATGCCCGTATTGTCGCGTGCATCCGCCCCGAAGAACTTGCCCCGGTGGAAGCCCGATATCGAATCGAACCCGCCGGCATAGGCCAGGTTCTCGAAGCATTTGCGGTTCACGGCCGTGAAGTTCACGCGCTCCATCAGGTCGTATATGTCCTTGAAGCGGCCGTTGGCGTTGCGTTCGGCGATGATGCTCTCCACGGCGGCTTCGCCGACACCCTTCACGGCCCCCAGCCCGAAACGCACGTCGCCGGACTTGTTCGACGAGAAGGTGCGCATCGACTCGTTGATGTCGGGCCCCAGCACCCGGATGCCCATGCGCTTGCACTCGTTCATGTAGAGCGTCAGCTGCTTGATGTCCGCCAGGTTTCGGCTCAGCAGCGCCGCCATGAACTCCGAAGGGTAGTGCGCCTTCAGGTAACCGGTCTGGTAGGCCACGTAGGCGTAGCAGGTCGAGTGCGACTTGTTGAAGGCATAGGATGCGAACGCCTCCCAGTCGCCCCATATCTTGTCGCAGATCTTCTCGTCGTGCCCGCGCTCCTTACAGCCGTTGATGAACTTGGGCTTCATCTTGTCCAGCACGTCGCGCTTCTTCTTACCCATGGCCTTACGCAGCGTATCGGCCTCGCCGCCCGTGAACCCGGCAAGCTTCTGCGACAGCAACATGACCTGCTCCTGGTAGACCGTGATGCCGTAGGTGTCGCTCAGGTACTCCTCCATGTCGGCGATCTCGTAGGTCACCGGCTCCTGCCCGTGCTTGCGGGCGATGAAATTGGGGATGTACTCCATCGGGCCCGGACGGTAGAGGGCGTTCATGGCGATCAGGTCTTCGAAACGGTTGGGCTTGAGGTTGCGCAGGTGCTTCTTCATGCCCGGGGACTCGAACTGGAACAGGCCGGTGGTATCGCCGCGTGCAAAGACCTCGTAGGTCTGGGCGTCGTCCAGCGGGATGTCATCGATGTCCACGTCCACGCCGTGCACCGCCTTGACATTCTCCACGGCGTCCTTGATGATCGACAGCGTACGCAGTCCCAGGAAGTCCATCTTGATCAGGCCGACGCTCTCGACCTCCTTGCCCTCGAATTCAACCACGTTCAGCTCGGCATCCTTGGCAATGGCCATCGGCGCGAACTTCTCGAGGTCGTCCTGGCCGATGATCACGCCGCAGGCGTGCACGCCCGTCTGGCGGATCGAGCCTTCGAGTTTCTCGGCGTACTTGAGCGTATTGCGTATCAGCTGGTTGGGCGACTCGCGCTCGGCGGCCAGTTCGGGAGACTCCTTGTATACGAAATCGAACGGCGTCTCGCCGTGTTTCTTGTCGGGGGTGATCTTGTCGGGCACCAGTTTCGACAGGCGGTCGCTCTCCGAGAGGGCGAGCTTCTGCACACGGGCAACGTCCTTGATGGCCATCTTGGGCGCCATGGTGCCGAACGTCACGATCTGGGCAACGCGCTTCTGGCCGTATTTCTGCACGCAGTAGCGCAATACGTCGGCGCGGCCGTCCTCATCGAAGTCGACGTCGACATCGGGCAGCGAGATACGCTCGGGGTTGAGGAAACGCTCGAACAGCAGATCGTATTTCAGCGGGTCGATATTGGTGATCTTCAGACAGTAGGCGACCACCGAACCCGCGGCCGAACCACGGCCGGGGCCCACCGAGACCCCCATTTCGCGGGCGGCGCGGATGTAGTCCCACACGATCAGGAAGTAGCCCGGGAAACCCATCCACTCGATCGTATCCAACTCGTATTTGAGCCGTTGCTCGACCTTCTCGTCCAGCACCTCACCGTAACGACGGTGCGCGCCCTTGTAGGTGAGGTCTACGAGGTAGCAATATTGCTTGGCGACCATCAGCCTGTCCGACAGCTCCTTGTCATGGGCGACGAGCCGCTCCAGCTCTTCGACCGATGCACAGGCGCCGATCCTGGCCAGCAACTCCGCGTCCTCGATCTTCTTGACGAAGGATTCGCGGAGCTCCGCGAGGTCGATCTTGAAATCCTCCGGCGGCGGGAAGTTCGGCATCAGGGGGGCGTGCGTGAGCTTGTAATCCTCGCATTTGGCGGCGATCTCGAGCGTCGTGGCCAGTGCCTCGGGGTGGTCGGGGAACAGCGCGGCCATCTCCTCGGGTGATTTGAGGTACTCCTGGAACGTGTAACGCATACGGTTCGGGTCGTCCAGGTCGCGCCCCGTATTGAGGCATATCAGGTGGTCGTGCGCCACGGCATCCTCCGCGAGGATGAAGTGCACGTCGTTGGAACAGATGTACTTCACGCCGAACTTGGCGGCCAGCTCCAGCAGCGCCTTGTTCACCCGCAGCTGGTTCTCGTAGACATCCGCATCCTTCTGCGGGTCGCCCGAGGGATGCAGCTGCAATTCGAGGTAATAGTCGTCGCCGAAGACCCCCTTGAACCACTGCACCACGCGCTCGGCCTCCTCCATGTCGTTGTGCATGATGGCCTGGGGCACCTCGCCGCCCAGACATGCCGAGCAGCAGATCAGCCCTTCATGGTACTGTTCGAGCAGTTGCTTGTCGATACGCGGCTTGTAATAGAACCCCTCGGTAAACGAGTAGGAGACCATCTTGCAGAGGTTGTGGTAGCCTTCGAGGTTCTTGGCCAGCAGGATCAGGTGGTCGCCGGCCTTCTCGTCCTTGTCCTTCTCGAAACGGTTTTTCACCACGTAAACCTCACAGCCGAGGATCGGCTTCACCCCGGCGTCCGTAGCGGTGTCGTGGAAATTCTTGACACCGTACATGTTGCCGTGGTCGGTGATGGCGATGGCATTCATCCCCAATGCTTTGGCGCGTTTGATGAGCGGCTTGATGGCCGCGGCGCCGTCGAGGATCGAATATTGGGTATGTACGTGCAGATGGACGAATTCAGGCATGGTCGTAACTCTTCAAATTTATCGCACAACAAAGATAGGGATATTTCCGCAGAATTCGTGGCAGGGCTCTTGCATTTTATCAACAAAATTCCTAACTTTAGGTATCCAACAAAAACCGAGAGATTATGCAAGACGAAACCATGGTTGTATTGGCGGAATACAACACCATCACAGAAGCCGAGATCGCGAAATCCATGCTCGACAGCGCAGGGATCTGGTCGATGATCCGCAACGAATATATGTCGGCCATTTACCCCATAGGCACCATGCCCGCACAGGTCGTCGTGCGTCCCGAGGACGCCGAGAAGGCCAGGGCGATGCTTCAGCACAGATAAAAACGGCGCGCCTCACTCCGCGTCAGGCAGGCTGCCGGCGGCAGCGGAGGGCTGTTCGGAACGGCGCGTACCGGCATCGCGTCCGGGAAGGCCATGCATCGAAAAGGGTGTACGTGCAGATTGCACGTACACCCTTTTCGATTTTACGCGGCACGCAGTCCGGCGCCGCACGGGTCAGGTGAAATTGATCCGGTACTCGTAGGCAGTCCGCTGCGGCACGCCGCGCACGCGGCGGGGCACCCAGTGGCCTTTGCTGGCCTTGATGACGCGGATGACCTCCCGGGAGAGTTTCTCGTCGGGCGACGAGAGCACCTCGCCGATCGTGACCTTCCCGTCCGGTTCGATGTAGAAACGCACATGCACCAGCCCGGCCACGCCGCGCGAGGAGAACCGCTCGTCGTAACGCAGCCGCACCCGCGCCCATTCGTGGAAAGTCTCGTCGGGGTCGCCGCCCATGAACAGCAACGGGTCGGCCTCCTGCCGCTTGGCGATCTTCTCCACCGGAAGGCGCATCGTCAGCCGCCAGGTATAACTTACGGGCAGACCGTCCTTCCGGGCCGGCGTCCACGCTTCGAGGCGCCCCAACGCCTCGGTCACGAGCTGCTTCGTACGCTCCGTCGCGGGCTCGGCATCGCATTTGTCGCGCCCCTGACAGGTATTGTCCAGGAAACGCCACCCGTCCACCCGTCCCGCCGTGTCCACCGTAAAGGCGACCACGACCTGCGGCGAAAGCTCCGACGCCGGGATTTGCTTCTCTATCGCCAATTTCTCGGTTTCGCCCATCAGCCTTGCCATGAAGCGTTTGGCATCGGCGCCCTGGAAACGGGGCGGCTGGGTCTGCTGCGCCGCGGCACCGCACCACAGGGCCAGTGCCGCCAATAAGATCGCTGTACGTTTCATATGCCCTTCGTTTTAAGGTTTATTCGTTCCATATCCGCCACGAAGCCTCGGCCTGCCGGCGGAACATCACCTCGCCGTTGAGTATGCGCGCCCCGCGCTGGCGCCCCAGGTCGAGGAACCGGGTCAGGGGCGGGTTGTATACCAGGTCGAGCAGGTAGTGCCCGGGCGTAAGGTAGCCGTAGGGGATTCGCGGCGCGGCATCGACGGCGGGGTAGGTTCCCACGGGCGATGCGTTGACTATGAGGCGGCTCTGCTCCACGGCCTCGCACGGCAGGTTGTCGTAGGTGTAGTTGCCCTTCGCGGCGTCGCGCGACACGAGGTCGAACGGGATGCCCCGCTCGGCGAGCACATACTGCACGGCCTGCGATGCCCCACCCGTACCCAGTACGAGGGCATGCGAGGGCTGTTCACCCCCGAGCAGGCAGTCGAAGGCGGCCCGCAGGCCGATGACATCGGTATTGTGTCCCACGAGGCGTGAGTCTGCCGTACGGCGCACGCAGTTTACGGCGCCGACCAGCCGCGCATCGTGCGACAGGTCGTCGAGCAGCGCCATGACCTCGCGTTTGTAGGGGATCGTGACGTTGAAGCCGCACAGGTCGGGAGTCTCCGCCAGCAGGCGCTCCAGCGCCCCGATTTCGGGCAGTTCGTAGAGGGTGTAGGTGCAGTCGGCAATCCCCTCGCGTTCGAATTTCGCCGCGAAATAGGCTGCCGAGGCGGAGTGCCCCAGCGGCCGGCCGATAAGTCCGAAACGCCGCATGGCTATTCCTCCTGTTTTTTGACGACGATGCGCGCCGCGAGTTCGATGCAGTAAATCGCCAGGAATCCCACGATGCAGAGTACGATGGCCTCCGCGAGCAGTGCATCCTGCTGCGTGAGGGCCTCGAAACGGCCGGGCGCGACGTTGCTCTCGACGAGCGGCATGATCTTGCCGTGGCTGTCGGTGTAGGTTTCGACGACCTCTTTCCACGGCCACACCTTGTTGAGCGAGCCGACCATGAAACCCATCAGCACCGCCACCGTCACATCGTGCCAGTGCTTGAGCAGCCACGACAGCAGGTGCGAAAAGCTGATGATGCCCGCCACGGCGCCCACGACGAAGATCACGATGACCGGGATATTCAGGTCGCCCACGGCCTGCATGATGAACTGATACTTGCCCAGCAGGAGCAGGATGAAGGCGCCCGAAATGCCGGGCAGGATCATGGCACAGATGGCGATGGCGCCCGACAGCATGATGAACCACCACGTGTCGGGGGTCTCGGTCGGCGTGGCGATGGTGATCCACCATGCGGCGGCCGCGCCGACCAGGCATGCGGCGACAGTCCGGACGTTCCAATGCCCGATCTGCCTGGCCACGAGCAGCGCCGAGGCGACGATCAGCCCGAAGAAGAACGACCAGATGGCAATCGGGTGGTGCGTGAGCAGGTAAGTCATCAGCCGCGCCAGCGAGAAGATGGCGATCCCGATCCCGATCAGCACGGGCAACAGGAAACGGCCGTTGACGTGGCGCCAGAACTCCTTCAGACGCAACGTGCCGAGCAGCCGCAGGGCGGTGCCGTTCACGCTCTTGATCGACTCGATCAACTCCTCGTAGATGCCCGAAATAAAGGCGATCGTCCCTCCCGATACACCGGGAACCACATCGGCCATGCCCATGGCGCAGCCCTTCGCTGCAAGCAGCAGATATTGTGTAAATTTCATATCATCGGTATTTAGCCCACAAATATAACGAAATTGCGGGAATCTGCTAAACGACAGGTGCACGATTACGGAAAATTCCATAATCGCGCACCTGTTTTTCACGTCGGGGATTCCTCCGGCGGCGTCACCCTTCCACGGGTTCGGGCTTGCGCTCGAAAAATTCGGGCTTGCTGCGGCGGATGAAATCGACGGCCTCGGACAGCCCTTCGGAGAATTTGGCGAAATCCTCCTTGTAGAGGAAAATCTTGTGCCGGTCGTACGAGAAACTCCCGTCGGGGTTCTGCATCTTGCGGCTCTCGGTGATCGTCAGGAAATAGTCGTCGCCGCGCGTGGCACGCACATCGAAGAAATAAGTGCGGCGGCCGGCTTTCACGGCTTTGGAAAGAATCTGGTCTCCATATTCTTCCGCATCCCGGCGGTATGGTTGGTGGGGTGTCATGGCGCAGTAGGTTTGGGTTATTTTAGGTTGAACGAATATAAGCAAAATAAACGTGCAATCCAAAAAAATCCCCTCCTAATCTTCCGGCGCCAGCAGGGATTCCCCCTTGTGCTCCCAATCGGCGAGTATCTCCACGGCGCGGCGGTAGGCCTCGTTCTGCGCCGGGTTCATCACCCGGTAGAATGCCGCCGTATCGAAAAGCCGCTGCGCCACGAGCGCCTTGAGCTGTATGCGCATCAGCGGCGCCGAGGCTGCGAAGCCCTGCTCGTCGAACTCCACGCCGCGCTGTCCGCCCAGCCCGGTAAGCCCTTCGAGCATCGCATCGCCGGCCTCGAACCCCTTGTCGAACTCCTCGAACGTGGGGTAGGCCTTCTCCAGTGCGGCACGCTCCCGATCCATATAGGAAATGACGTATTCGTTGACCACGCCGCGGCGGATCAGGTTGGCATAGTAGGCCGAGAACCCGGCCGTATCGGCTCCGACCAGAACGTCGGGACGGATGCCGCCCCCGCCGTAGACCGTGCGCCCCGTACGCAGGGTGCGGTACTCCGGCGCCCCGGCATCGAGCGAATCGCGCACCGGATCGTCATAGCGGCGCAGGTGGTCGAGGTAGTATTCGCGGCGCTTGCCCTTCTCGTAGGGCCGCTGGATGACGCGTCCCGAAGGGGTGTGGTAACGGGCCACGGTGATGCGCACGGCCGAGCCGTCCCCCAGTCCGATCTGGCGCTGCACCAGCCCTTTGCCGAAACTCGGGCGGCCGACGACGATGCCCCGATCCCAATCCTGCACGGCACCGGCGACGATCTCGCTCGCCGAAGCCGAATTTTCGTCGATCAGCACCACCAGCCTTCCCCCGAGGTCGTCGCCGTTGACCGGCGCGCTGAACGACATGGGCGGCACGGCACGCCCCTCGGTCGAGACGATCAGGGCGCCGCGCGGCAGGAAGAAACCGGCCATCTCGACCGCCTGGTCGAGCAGCCCGCCGCCGTTGCCGCGCAGGTCGAGGATCAGCGCCCCGGGTTTCCCGAGTTTCCGGTACGCCTCGCGGAACTCCGGCATCGTCGTGCGGCCGAAGCGGTTGACCTTGACATACCCCACGCCGTCGGCAGCCATGTAGGCGGCGTCCACGGTGTTGAGCGGAATCTTGTCCCGCACGATCACGAAATGGAGCGGTTCCGGTTCGCCCTGGCGCACGACGTCGATCTCGACCTTCGAGCCGGTCTTTCCGCGCAGGTACTTGGGGACGTCCGTCTGCTTGAAACCCACGGCATCCAGCGTGTCTATGCGCACGATACGGTCGTTGGGCTGCACCCCGACACGCTCGGCCGGGCCCCCGACGATCGTATTGACTACGATGACCGTGTCCCGCAGGATGTTGAATTCGACGCCGATGCCGCTGAACTCCCCTTCGAAGCTCTCCTGCACGCCCTTCATCTCGTCGGCCCCGATATAGGCCGAATGGGGGTCGAGGTCTTCGAGCATCCCGGTGATGGCGCTCTCGACCAGCGGCTGCATGTCCACCTCGTCGACGTACAACCCGTTCAGGTAACGGTAAACCTGCGTCAGCTTCTGCAACTGCCGCACAGCCCCGGCATCCTGCGCCGCAAGGGGCAGGACGAAAAGAACCGATATAAATGCAAAAAGCTTTCGCATAGTTTATTTTGTAGTTTATTTAAAGTCTTATTTAAGATACTCCGCCAGCTCGCCGAACGGCACTTGCCGCTGTTCGCCCGAGCGCATGTCCTTCACCGTGGCGGCCTTCGCCTCCAACTCCTGCGAGCCGACGATCACCACGTAGGGGATGCCCCGGCGGTTGGCATACTCCATCTGCTTCTTCATCTTGCCGCAGTCGGGGTAAATCTCAGCGGCGACGCCCGCATCGCGCAGCTCACGGAGCAACCCGAGCGCCGCGGCCTGCTCCTCCTGCCCGAGGTTGGTGAAGAATACCCGCGTCGAGAAGTTGACCTCCTCGGGGAAGAGCCCCAGCCCCGTCATTACGTCGTAGATCCGGTCTGCGCCGAACGAAATGCCCACGCCCGACATGTCGGGCATGCCGAAGATGCCGGTCAGGTCGTCATAGCGTCCGCCGCCGCAGATCGAGCCGATGGCGAAGTCGAGCGCCTTGACCTCGAAGATCGCCCCCGTATAGTAGTTCAATCCGCGTGCCAGCGAGAGGTCGAGCTCCACGTCGAGCCCGATCCCCAGACGCTCCACATAGCCCAACACGGTTTCCATTTCCTCGATGCCTTTCAGTCCGGTTTCGGAAACAGCCAGCACCTCACGCAATTTCATGAGTTTTTGCGCATTGTCGCCGCTCAGTTCGAGTATCGGTTGCAGTTTGTCGACCGCCTCCTGCCTCAGCCCGCGCTCCAGCAGCTCGGCCTTCACGTTGTCCAGCCCGATCTTTTCGAGCTTGTCGATGGCGACGGTGATGTCCATCATCAGGTCGGCATGGCCGATCGCCTCGGCGATACCGAACAGGATTTTGCGGTTGTTCATCTTCAGCGCCACGCGGATGCCCAGCGCCCGGAACACGCGCTCGACGATCTCGACCAGTTCGACCTCGCACAGCAGCGAGCGGGTGCCGATCACGTCGACGTCGCACTGGTAGAATTCGCGGTAACGGCCTTTCTGCGGCCGGTCGGCGCGCCATACGGGCTGGATCTGGTAGCGCTTGAAGGGAAATGTCAGTTCGCCCTGGTGCTGTACGACATAGCGTGCGAACGGCACCGTGAGGTCGTAACGGAGCCCCTTCTCGCAGATTTTCGACGCCTGACGCACCTCGTCGCCGGACAGGCCGGCGGCGTAGTCGCCCGAGTTGAGTATCTTGAAGAGGAGCTTGTCGCCCTCGTCGCCGTATTTGCCCAGCAGGGTCGAAAGGTTCTCCATCGAGGGGGTTTCGAGCGGCGCGAAGCCGTAGGTGCGGAACACGCCCCGGATCGTATCGAAAATATACTGGCGGCGCATCATCTCCGCCGGGGAGAAGTCGCGCGTACCTTTGGGTATGGACGGTTTTTGTGCCATCAGAGCGAATGCAGACTTTATACTCCTGCGCCGGAGTTCTATCGTTGGCCGGAGTACCCGGTATTATTCCATCAGCTTCTTGTACCTCACGCGGTGGGGCTGCACGTCGCCGCCCTGCGCCTTCTTCCACTCCTCGTATTCGCTGTACGAACCCTCGTAGAAGACCACCTTCGAGTCGCCCTCGAACGAGAGGATGTGCGTGGCGATGCGGTCGAGGAACCAGCGGTCGTGCGAGATCACCACGGCACAGCCCGCGAAGTTCTCGAGGCCCTCCTCCAACGCACGCAGCGTATTGACGTCGATGTCGTTGGTCGGCTCGTCCAGCAGCAGCACGTTGCCCTCCTCCTTGAGCGCCAGCGCCAGGTGCAGGCGGTTGCGTTCGCCGCCCGAGAGCATGCCGCACTTCTTCTCCTGGTCGGCGCCCGAGAAGTTGAAGCGCGCCACGTAGGCCCGGGCGTTCACCTGCCGGTTGCCGAGCATGATGAGGTCGGCGCCGCCCGAGATCACCTCGTAGACGGTCTTTTCGGGGTCGATCGACTTGTGCTGCTGATCCACATAGGCCAGCTTGACGGTCGGGCCCACGCGGAACGAACCGCCCGTGGGCTCCTCCAGCCCCATGATCATGCGGAAGAGGGTGGTCTTGCCCGTACCGTTGGGCCCGATGACGCCCACGATGCCGGCCGGCGGCAGCGAGAACTCCAGGTGTTCGTACAGCACGCGGTCGCCGAAAGCCTTCGACACGTCGTGCGCCTCGATCACCACGTCGCCCAGGCGCGGGCCGTTGGGGATGAATATTTCGAGCTTCTCCTCCTTCTGCTTCGTGTCCTCGTTCATCATCTTGTCGTAGGCCGACAGACGCGCCTTGGACTTGGCATGGCGCCCCGAGGGGGACATGCGCACCCACTCCAGCTCGCGCTCGAGGGTCTTGCGGCGCTTCGACTCCTGCTTCTCCTCCATGGCCATGCGGGTGGTCTTCTGGTCGAGCCAGCCCGAGTAGTTGCCCTTCCAGGGGATGCCCTCGCCGCGATCCAGCTCCAGGATCCAGCCCGCCACGTTGTCGAGGAAATAGCGGTCGTGGGTCACGGCGATCACCGTGCCCTTGTACTGCTGCAGATGTTGTTCGAGCCAGTCGATCGACTCGGCGTCGAGGTGGTTCGTGGGCTCGTCGAGCAGCAGCACGTCGGGCTGCTGCAACAGCAGGCGGCACAGGGCCACGCGGCGGCGCTCACCGCCCGAAAGGTGTTTCACCGGCTCGTCGGGATCGGGACACCGCAGGGCGTCCATCGCGCGCTCCAGCACGCTGTCCAGCTCCCAGCCGTTGCACTGGTCGATCTTCTCGTACAGCTCGCCCTGACGTTCGATCAGCCTGGCCATCGTGTCGTCGTCCATCGGCTCGCACAGCTTTTGGTTGATCTCCTCGTACTCCTTCAGCAACGCCACGGTCGTCGCGCAGCCCTCCTCGACGACCTCGCGGACCGTCTTCGAGTCGTCGAGCCTGGGTTCCTGTTCGAGGTAACCCACCGTATAGCCCGGCGAGAAGACCACTTCGCCGTCGAAGTTCTTGTCGATTCCGGCGATGATCTTCATCAGGGTCGACTTTCCCGAGCCGTTCAGGCCGATGATGCCGATTTTCGCGCCGTAGAAAAAGGAGAGGTAGATGTTGTTGAGCACCCGTTTCTGGTTGGTGAAGGTCTTGCTTACGCCGACCATCGAAAAGATGATTTTTTCGTCTGCCATATCTTGTGTTTGAATTGTCCGAAATAAGGATTCTTGCAAAGATACGGAGAAAATCCGGAATTTTAAGTCTCCGGGGGCCGAATATTTGCACGTCCGCACATGCAGCGGAAATAAAAAAGCCCCGTCTCCGAAGAGACGGGACTCGTATGCGGGCCGCAAGGCGGACTAATAGTTCTCCTTCTTCGGCTCGAAATAGGCCTGGGGATGCTTGCACACAGGGCACATTTCGGGGGCCTTGGGGCCGATGACGATGTGGCCGCAGTTGGAGCATTCCCAGATCATGTCGCCGTCGCGGCTGAAGACGATGCCGCCCTCCACGTTGGAAAGCAGCTTGCGATAGCGCTCCTCATGGGCCTTTTCGATCTTGCCCACGGACTCAAAGAGGAAAGCGATATCGTTGAAGCCCTCCTCGCGGGCGTCAGCGGCCATCTTGGCGTACATGTCGGTCCACTCGTAGTTCTCGCCGTTGGCGGCGTCCAGAAGGTTGGTGCTGGTGGCGGGGATGTCGCCGTCATGCAGGAGCTTGAACCAGATTTTGGCGTGCTCCTTCTCGTTGTTGGCGGTCTCCTCGAAGAGGTTGCCGATCTGCACATAGCCTTCCTTGCGGGCCTTGGAGGCGTAGTACTTGTACTTGGTGTGCGCCTGGCTTTCGCCGGCGAAGGCGGTCATGAGGTTGGCCTCGGTCTTGGTTCCCTTGAGATTGTTCATGAGTGACGTACCTCCTTCATGTTTTTGTTTCCCGTCATTACGCATTTATTATAACGCATTTTGTGCGGGATGAAACGGGGTTATTTCCAGGTCTGGCAAAAGCCGAAGACGGACCAGTGGTCCGTGTGCAGCTCGTACTGCACCAGCGGGTCCGAGTGCATCTGTTCGGGTAGCTCGGACATGTTGTTTTGCAGCTTGAGGCCCTCTTCCACGCCCACCATGTGGTTGGGCTTGTTGCTGTCGTAGACGTAGCAATAGCTCTTTACGCTGTTTGACATGTTGCCCTCCACCGTGGTTACGGCGTACAGGCCGTCTCCCAGGTCCTCAACATCCGTCACCGAGCCGATGTGCACGGTGCGGTAGGCGTTGCTCATGTCCGCGTAGATCACCAGGTAGCCGGGTTTGGGCACGCTCACAAAGCGGTCCAGCTCCAGGAAGCCGTCGTACTGGCGGCCCACCTGCCCCTCACGGAAGAACTGCACGGGGGACTCGCCCTCCGTCTCCAGATCGGCGACCTTGATGGGATTGGCCCCGGCGGCGTTGGCGCAATAGATGGTGAACACCGAGCACCAGCCCACCTCGTTCTTTCTGCCGTAGTACCATTTGGCATACTGGTTGTACTTGGGCAGGCGTGCGCGCTTGACGGTATAAAACTCCCGGTTGAGCACATAAATATAGTTTTTGATCAACTCCGGCAGAGCGTCGTCGCTCACCGTCACCTGATAGGTGTGTTCGCCTTCCGCGGCCTGATAGGTCACGGTGGCCGTGCCGGGGGCCACGCCCGTCATCAGCCCCGCGTCCGTCACGGTCACCACCGACTCATCCGACGACGAAAAGGGGCCGGTGACCGGCGGATAGACGGTTGTCTCCCGTTCGTCATAGGGTGTGATTTCCGGCGCGATGCAGGGCACATAGGCGCTGTCGCCGGTGTGCAGGTCGAGAGCGCCGTCCAGATCGGCCTGCCGGGCGGGAGTCAGAAGTCCCTCCAGCGCCGCATCAAACAGCGCGTCGCGCTCCTCGTCGGCAAGGGCACAGGATACGCAGAGCAGGCAGATGAGCAGGCAGCAGAGCCCGCGGGTAAAGAGGGTTCGCATGCAGGTTGGTCTCCTTCCCCGGAAATAAGATCCGAGATTATTATATCATATCCCGGTAGATTTGGAAACTTGTCCGCGCACGCCGCAGGTGTTACAATAGCAGATAAAGGAGGAAGGTACATGAAGCTGCTTTTGCATATCTGCTGCGCCCCATGCTCCATCATGTGCATCGAAACGCTGCGCGGAGAGGGGATCGAGCCCGTGGGCTTCTGGGACAATCCCAACATCCACCCGTTCACGGAGTTCCGCATGCGCCGCAACACGCTGGTCGACTATGCGAAAGAGATCGGCCTTTCGCTGGTGGTGGAGGGCGGATACGGCCTGCGGCCCTTCCTGGAGGCGGTCGGGGGCGATTTTGACGGGCGTTGCCCCGTGTGTTACCGGCTGCGCATGCGCTCCGCCGCGCGCTATGCCGCGGAGAACGGCTTCACGCACTTCACCACCACGCTGCTCATCAGCCCCTATCAGAACCATGAGCTGCTCGCCCAGACCGCACGCGAGGCGGCGCAGGAGTTCGGCGTGTCGTTCCTCTACCGGGATTTCCGCCCTTCCTTCCGTGAGGGGCAGGACCGGGCGCGGGCCATGGGGCTGTACATGCAGAAGTACTGCGGCTGCATCTTCAGCGAGGAGGACCGCTACCGCAAGCGCAAAAAACCCCCGAAAAAGGAGGAGGCGTAGGCCATGGACCCGATTCTGGGCATGCTGTCCACGAAGGAGCCCATCTCCGGCGAGCGGCTGTGCGAGCAGCTGGGCATGACGCGCGCCGCCGTGTGGAAGCGCATGGAAAAGCTGCGCGCGGAAGGATACCGCATCGTCTCGGCGGGCAAGCTGGGCTACCGGCTGGACCCGGAGGAAAACAGCCTGCTGCCCGGCTACCTCCTGCATGAGCTGGATACCCGCTGGGCCGGGCGGGGCGAGATCGCCTACGAGGCGAAGATGGATTCCACCAACATCCGCGCCAAGGAGCTGGCGCGATCGGGCGCGCCGTCCGGCAGCCTGGCCCTGTGCGATCAGCAGACAGCCGGACGGGGGAGGCTTCAGCGCCGGTGGGAAACCCCCGCGGGCGTGGCGCTGACGCAGTCGCTGGTGCTTAGGCCCTCGCTGCCCACGGAGCAGGCGCAGCTGTTTACGCTGGCCGCGGCACTGGCTGCCGCCGGGGCCATCGCGCAGACCTGCCCCGGTCTGGACCCCGGCATCAAATGGCCCAACGACGTGATTTTGAACGGGAAAAAGTGCGTGGGCATCCTGAGCGAACTGGCGGCGGACATGGACGGGCTTAGCTTTGTCATCCCCGGCGTGGGCATCAACGTCAACCAGACGGCCTTTGAAGGCGAGCTGCGTGAGAAGGCGACCTCGCTGCTCATCGAGCTGCGAAAGGCCGACCCGAACGCCCAGCCGGTCTGCCGCAGGCAGCTCCTGCTTTCCTACCTGCGCCATATGGAAAGCGCCGTGGACGCGCTGGAGCGCGAGGGGCTGGCGGGCATCCTCGATCAGTACGTGGCCCGGTCGGTCACGCTGGGCCGGCGCGTGAAGGTGATCGGGCTGAACGGGGAGTTCACCGGAACGGCGCAGAGCATCGACGAAACCGGCGCACTGATCGTAACCGAGGACGGCGGCGGCGAGCGCCGCGTGCTCAGCGGGGACGTGTCCGTGCGCGGGCTGATGGGGTATTGCTAGGTCCCCGTGTGGGGGAGAGGCCGCGCCATGAAAAGGCGCATCGAAGCATAAGGAGGTTTTGAAGCGATGAAACAGCCTGTGTTTGAAGGCAGCATTACCGATGTACATGGTATCCGCGTGGGACAGGCGCAGAACGCCGCCGCCAAAACCGGCGTGACCGTGATTCTGGCCAGCCACGACGGCGCGGTGGTGGGCGCGGACGTGCGCGGCGCGGCGCCCGGCACCCGCGAGACGGACCTGTGCGCGCCGGAAAACACCGTGGAGCGTGCCAACGCCGTGGTACTGGCGGGCGGCAGCGCGTTTGGCCTGGCGGCTGCCACGGGCGTGATGGATTTCCTTGAAAAGCATCAGGCGGGCATGGACATGGGCGTGTGCCACGTGCCCATCGTGCCCGGCGCGGTGATCTTCGACCTGACCGTGGGCGACGCGCATGTGCGCCCGGACGCGGCCATGGGTATCGAGGCATGCAAGGCCGCGTCCAAGGCGGTCCGGCAGGGAGCGTTCGGCGCGGGTACGGGCGCGACCGTGGGCAAGCTGGTGCCCGGCGCCACGCCCATGCAGAGCGGCGTGGGCACGGCCAGCCTCACCTTACCCTGCGGGGTGACGGTGGGCGCCATCGCCGTGGTCAACGCCTGCGGTGACATCTACGACATCCGAAACGGCCGGCCGCTGGGCTTCGGCCGCATGCCGGACGGCACCCCCGTGCTGTGCGAAAGCCTGCTGCACGGCGCGGCCCCCGCACCCGGCACCCCGCGCATCACCACGGGGCAGAATACCACCATCGCCGTGGTGGCCACAGACGCGGTCATTACCAAGGCGCAGGCGAAGCGGCTGGCTACCTGCGCGCATGACGGGCTGGCGCGGGCCATCCGCCCCGTGCACACGCAGATGGACGGCGATACCATCTTTGCGCTGGGCACGGGCCGCGTGGATGCGGATGTGAACCAGATTCAGCTGTGTGCGGCGGCGGCGGAGGTCATGGCGCGGGCCGTGGTCAACGCGGTCGCCATGGGCCGGGACGCATGAGGGGCCTGGGCATCGACCTGTGCGAGGTGGGGCGCATCGAGCGTGAGCTGAAGCGCGGCGACGCCTTTCTGCGCCGCTTCTTCACAAACAGCGAGCGCGCGTACATCGCTTCGCGCGGGCAGATGGGTGCGCAGAGCGCGGCGGCCATGTTCGCGGCCAAGGAGGCCTTTCTCAAGGCCGTGGGCACGGGCATCGGCGGGGGCATCGCGCTGGATGAAATTGCCGTGGAGCACCTGCCGGGCGGCGCGCCCGTCTACCGCCTGACCGGAGCGGCGCAGGCGCGGCTTGGGGAGCTGGGCGCGGAGCGCGCGTTTTTGAGCCTGACGCATGAGGCAGGCATGGCTGCCGCCGTGTGCGTGATCGAATAGCAAAAGGGGGAAGGCGCATGCTGCGCACCATCACACCGTCGGAGATGAAGCGGGTGGAAACCCGCGTGATGCGGGAGACATCCATCAGTGGCGAAGCACTCATGCAAAACGCCGCGGCGCATGTGGCGCGGGCGGTATGCCGACAGGTGGCCGGGCGCGCGGGGCAGGTGGTCTGCCTGTGCGGCACGGGCAACAACGGAGGCGACGGCCTGGCGGCCATGCGCATCCTGATGGAGGAGAACCCGGCCTTTCGGGGCGAATGCTGGCTGTTGCCCGGCCGCCTGAGCGCGGACGCACAGCGCGAGCTGGACCGCCTGACGGAGGCGGCGGGAAGCCCGCCGCACGTTGCCGTGCACCGCGTGGAGGGAGATTTTGCCATGCCGGAAAAGGTCGCCTGCGCAATCGACGCGCTGTTCGGCACGGGCCTGTCGCGCCCGCTGGAGGGCGCGGCGCGCACGGCCTGCGAGGCGCTCCAAGCGCTGGCGGAGGCGGGCGTGCCCGTGGTGGCGGTGGACATTCCGTCGGGGCTGAACGGCGAGACGGGGCAGGTCATGGGCGCGGCGGTCCGCGCGTGCGAGACGGTCACCTTCCACCGGCCCAAGCCGGGGCTGTATCTGGGACAGGGGCCGGATTACGCCGGGGAGATCACCGTGGCGGATATCGGTCTCACCGCTCCGGAGGCCGCGCCGCTGGACGACGCGGACGGCATGCGCGTGCTGGAAAGATGCGACCGCCTGCTGCTTCCGCGTGCGCGCACCGCGCACAAGGGAAAGCTGGGCCGCGTGGTGCTCTGGGCCGGAAGCCGGGGTATGGCAGGGGCCGCGGCCATCGCCGCGACGGCGGTCTGCATGGTCGTCCCGACGATCCTCGCGGCGCAGAACTGGGACGACCACGACCGTTCGCACCGCTACATGGCACGCGACATCGGCTGGAACTACCTGATGTCCACGCTGCCCAACTCGATCATCCTCAATTACGGCGACAACGACACCT
>OHAF01000062.1_pt1 | contig 99583 bp, 75 predicted proteins | sample 1577041 | NCBI WGS metagenome assembly OHAF01 (sample SAMEA3541495, study PRJEB24748) | human gut metagenome | biome: human gut; feature: human-associated habitat; material: faeces | place: China | collected 2012
CTCCGAAATAGAAAATAATCCCACCACCGCGTAAAGTCACTTTCGTATGGGAACTGCGCTCATTGGGCTTGTCAATGATATTACACCTATCAGCTATTCTAAAATAAAAAAGTTCTGCTAAAAACAGCAGAACCAGTATTAGCAGATAATACATAACAGTATTTTCCTCTTTAATTTTTAATTATCAATTTTTAATTCTTAACTTTTAATTTGAGAACGATTTTATCGTTCTCACTATCCCCTCCTCTGCCCTCACCGGCATTCTGTCAATTCCCAGGGCAGCCTTTATCTTCGCATTACTCACCACATAATTCTCTGTCAACTTGCGCAGACGCTCTGTATTCAAAGGCAAATGGAGCAGAGTCCCAAGCCGGGCACAGAATTCCATCAGTCCTCTGTTTATCTTCCAGATATGCGGCTTGCGGTCCAAAGCCCGACACATCAAAGCTATCAGCTCATTCGTGGACAAGGCCTCGTCATCTCCCATGTGGTAGATACCACTCCCCACCTCCTTAGTCAACAGCCCTTCCACCACGTAGCAAAGATTGTCTATCGAAGTAAAAGACCTCCTGTTCTCAAAAGCCCCCAAAGGCCAGGGAATGCCTTTCCTCACCACATTATAAAGAAGATTCAGATTGCCTTTATTGCCGGAACCATGAATCATGCAGGGACGCAGGATATAAACCTGCTTGTCATCATAAGGATTAGCTTTCAATTTCCCATTCTCAACCTTCAACTTGTCAAGGATGTAATTCTCGGCAGCTATCTTACTTTCCCCATAAGGCCCTACCGGAGCAGGCACCACATCTTCAGTCAGCATATCACCCACCACACTGTCTGCAGCGGCTTTCACAGAACTGAAGAATACGAACTTCTTCGCAGACGATTCCAGAAAGAAATCAAATATCTTTTGAGTCAATCCCGTATTAATATCAAAATAGGATTGGGCTGCGGACCGGTTTTTCGTATCATGGGCTTTACCAGCCAGATGAATAATGGCATCGAATTCAGGAAGATTCCGCATCGGAAAAGAAGCCGGTTCGATATCCTTCCAGAAAAAAGTCTTTACCACCCCCTCCTTTTCAGGAGCGACAATATCCAGCCCGTAAAGGCTATGACGTTCCTTTAGGGCAACAACGAGATTGGAACCCACAAAGCCGTGGATTCCAGTGACGAGTATGTTCATTGAAATATGCTAAAAAATATACTGACCGGAAACGTGGTTATTGGTTATGTATTTGATAAAATAAGTATCTCCGATGACAGAGAAGAAAATATACCACGTCGTATTAGAATTACGTTGATAAGTGATGTAATACATATCCTTACCATAACGCTCAAAAAAAGCGGGCGCTTTCTTTTTTAATTTAGAATGAATGTTCTGTTGAATATCAGCTATCAGTTCTTCCACATAAGAAATAGCAAAAGGATAAGTACCCAAATACTCCTTCTCAACAAGTATTTTTATAAGCCCATACAAATCCTCCTCTACTTCGGGAGCGAATACGACTCTCATCCAAACAAAGCCTTTATACGAGGGCAAAGCCTATCCAATAATTCTTCACCGGAAATAGCATGCCTAATGTCATCACGTCCTTCCGTAACGATATTCGGATTATTCTCATTACCCGTATATACAACTACCGGTTCACCAACATTCGGCACCATCGGTTCTTGTTCCTTATATGGCTTGTTCTTCTTCATGAATCCAATCTTTCTACAAAGATACCCGGGAATATCAAGATATCCTAATAATTGATTGATAAATATCGTATGTTCATAAAGCTTCAACTAAGTCTACATATTTTTGAGTTACCACATCCTTGGAATATAATCGCTTAATCACCTCTACACCATTTCGACCCAGTAAAGCCAGTTCGCTTTTTGAGACGGAATTCAGCCAGTCCGCCATTTCTCCCACCTTCTTTTCCAAACTCTTCTCTGTAATCAATTTTGCACAGCCATGTTCCTGCAGGAAGTTGATGATAGGCGTATCCTTTCCCGAGCAGACCAATAAAGGCCTACCACATGCCATGATTGTATAAACCTTGGAAGGGAATCCCTGCATCTCCATCTCAGGGTTCATGAAAATAAACTGGATGTCTGAATAGGCAAGAATGGACGGCATCAAACTTCTGGGCTGATAGGGCAAAATATGCACATTATCCAGCTCCAACTCACGTACTTTCTCCTCAAGAACGGGTTTCATGACTCCCTCACCGATTATAAAGTATTCAATGGAAACCCCTTTCGTCTTTTCTGCCAGACAAATTAAGGGCTCCCAATCTTGGGCATAACCAATATTCCCGGCATAAAGTAATTTCAAAGAATCTGTGGCAGGGAAAAAATGGGGATTCAGACATTCTACATTTCCACCTTGAGAATTATACAATTCTGTATCTACAAAATTAGGTATTATACAAAGCTTGGACTTATCCTTAAACCTTCCGGCTATTACATTATAAAAAACCTGGTCTATTGTCGTTACGGCCGTTGAGTTATTATAAACATACCGTTCCATCCTACGTAGCTGTTCTATAACAAGCCCGTCCTTTCGTTTCAAGATGTCAGGATATATTTCCTGCACATTATATATGGTTTTACATCCCTTGATTTTCGCCAGCCAAATGTTTATTACACCGATAGTCAAAGGAGGGGAAGGTGACAGTATGACATCTATATTTCTCTGGAACAAACCAATCAGGAAAGAGATAATATGCCAATAGACAAATCCCAGGACACGCAGAAATGTATTTCTGAATTTCTTCTGGGGTACATGAAGAACTCTGATTCCATGAAAACAGCTTTCTTTACAAATCCCCCAAACCTTCCATTTCAGAGGTTGTACTGCCAGTTGTGATTCCACAACATTGTAATGAGGCGTAGTTGTCAATACCAATACTTCATAACCGTTTTCTTGGAATTTCAGAGCAATATCATTATAAAGATAGGCTGTCGAAACTCCATCCGGACTGAAAATCAGGCTATGTATCAAGATTTTCTTAGGCATGTCTCACCATTATTTTCTCCAAACCATCTTGTTCACCACCCCCGTATAGCTCTGAATCAACTTCACAACCTTGGCCGATACATTCTCATCCGTATAATTGGGCACCGGCAGGCCATCGTCCTCATTCCTATTCATCTCCACGGCAGTATCTACAGCCTGAAGCAAGGATTTCCCATCAATGCCGGCAAGGACAAAGATACCCTTGTCAAGAGCCTCGGGACGCTCCGTACTGGTACGGATGCATACAGCAGGGAAAGGATGCCCCACAGAAGTGAAGAAACTGCTCTCCTCAGGCAGAGTACCGCTGTCACTCACAACGGCATAGGCGTTCATCTGCAGGCAGTTGTAGTCGTGGAAACCGAGAGGTTCATGCTGAATCACACGTCTGTCAAGTGCAAAGCCGCTTGATTCCAGACGTTTCCTGCTACGGGGATGACAACTGTAAAGTATGGGCATGTCATATTTCTCGGCCATAGCGTTAACCGCGCTGAAAAGGGACAGGAAGTTCTTCTCCGTGTCAATGTTCTCTTCCCGATGCGCGGAGAGCAGGATGTATTTACCTTTCTGGAGATGCAATCTCTGGTGAATATCGCTAGACTCTATTTCGGACAAATTCTCATGCAGGACTTCCGCCATGGGCGAACCGGTTACGTATGTACGTTCTTTCGCCACGCCCGAAGCGTTCAGGTATCTGCGGGCATGCTCCGAATAGCAGAGGTTCACATCGGAAATGACGTCCACAATACGGCGGTTGGTCTCCTCAGGCAGGCACTCGTCAAAGCAGCGGTTGCCTGCCTCCATATGGAAGATGGGGATATGCAGACGTTTCGCGCCTATCACGCTCAGGCAGGAGTTCGTGTCTCCCAACACCAGCACAGCATCAGGTTTCACCTGCACCATCAGCTTGTAGCTGGCGTTGATAATATTCCCCATCGTGGCACCGAGGTCATCACCGACGGCATCCATATACACATCGGGGGCTTTCAGCTTCAGGTCACGGAAGAAGACACCGTTCAGGTTATAGTCGTAATTCTGGCCGGTGTGGGCCAGAAGACAGTCAAAATAACTGCGGCATTTGTTGATGACAGCCGCCAGGCGGATGATTTCCGGACGGGTGCCCACTATAATCAGAAGTTTCAGTCTGCCGTTCTCCTGAAACCTGACTTGCGAATAATCCAATTTTATATCCATCTGTTCCTATATTCTTTAACTCGTTTCAGACTTTTTCAAAATAAGTGTCCGGACGTGCCGGGTCGAAACACTCGTTGCACCACATGAAAGTCACCAGGTCTTCCGTTTCCGAAAGGTTGACAATGTTGTGCGTATAACCGGGAATCATCTCCACGACCTCCATCCTCCCGCCGCTTACCTCGAAGCTGACAACCTCCTCCGTACCTATCTTGCGGAGCTGTATCAGACCGTGCCCGCTCACCACCACAAACTTCTCGTTCTTGGTATGGTGCCAGTGCTGGCCTTTCGTAACGCCCGGCTTGGAGATGTTCACCGAGAACTGCCCGCAGTCGGAAGTACGGATAATCTCTGTAAAACTGCCGCGGTCGTCCACATTCATCTTCAGGGGATAGCTGAACCGTTCTTCAGGCAGGTATGAGAGGTATGTGGAATAGAGTTTCTTTGTAAAGGCATCGCTCAAATCCGGAACGGACAAGGTACCGGGCATTTGCCTGAAAGACCTTATCAGTTCCACAATGCCGCCCAAGGTAATGGTATGTACTACGGGCACTTCGCAATAATCCCCGTTGCGGTGTTCCCTGCCGCTCAGGGCAGAGATAAGCTCGTCCACCACATCGTCTATGTAAACCAGATGCATCACCACCGAAGGGTCGTTCACCCGGATGGGCAAGTCATGGGCGATGTTGTTGCAGAAAGTGGCCACCGCGCTGTTATAGTTGGGGCGGCACCATTTGCCGAAAACATTCGGGAAGCGGTACACCAGTACCTTTGCACCCGTTTCCCTGGAGTACTCGAACAACAGTTGCTCCCCTGCCCGTTTCGATTCACCGTAAGGGTTGTCGAGTGCGGCCTGCGTGGAAGAGGAAATCATTACCGGACAGGTATTGCCGTGCTTCTTCAATGTATCAAGCAGCGTGGAGGCGAAGCCGAAGTTCCCCTTCATAAACTCAGACGCATCCTTGGGACGGTTTACGCCCGCCAGATTGAAGACAAAGTCAGCCTGTCTGCAATAGACATCCAGTTCGGCCGGGTCACTGTCCATGTCATATTCGTAGATGGCAAGTTCCTCACCCGCAATGCCGTAATTACGGGCTTTCCCGTCACGGATGTTGTGCAGCTGGGATACAAGGTTCCGGCCGACAAACCCTCGGGAGCCGGTTACTAAGATTTTCATAAACTAATGGGTTCTGTTTGTCACAGAAAAGAGAAGATATTCATAGTGAATGACAGAAATCATCCAAACCTATAAAACTTACTTTTGGGAAATTATATTGCTTCAATATATGAAAATGATGATCTTCCGTAACAATAAACTTGGCATTAGCCACAACTGCACAGTCCACAAACTTATTATCATCCGGATCTGATTTTATCAGATTGAAGTTATAATAAGGAGTAAAGAACAAAGTGTAAGGGTTATTGAGAATGACATCAATCACCAGCTTGGCTATTTCCACACCTGCCAAACGTTCTAAAATTTCCTCATATTCATTAAGAATTTCATCAGAAACGCATAACTGATTCGTTCCATCCAGAAAGCAATCCCAAATCTTACGGTACCTGCTTTTGGGAGAAATGCACTGTATCAGGCTATTTGTATCTAATACAATTCTATTCATCTCTTCGGAAGTGTACGGACATCAATTTTTCTCAGTTCATCAAGTTTTTCTTGGTTTAAAACTCCCGAATCCCATAAGTCATTCAAGCGGTCATCTAACTTCTGAGAAAAATATTTGGTCAACACTTCTTTAACTTCATTCAATCGCTCCTCCGAACCATCAAAAGCAAACATCTTCAAAAGATGTTGTTGAACTGAATTTAATACTGTTGCTGCCATATTCTCAATTATTAGTTTCAATATGGCAAAGATAGTTTTTTTTTCTAAAGGAACAATACATTCCCTCTTTCTTTCCTGTTGTATTATTCAAATTAAAGACTTATTCACTCTTGATTTCCGCACTCTTCGCCTTTTCCTCCATCCCGAGGTCTTCGCGGATGAAACGGAGTTTCAAAAGAAGCTTTTTCATGCCCTCCACATCCAGGCGGGCGGTGTTATGGCTGTGATAGTCCTCTATACGGGCAATATCCTCATTGCCTTCCGTGAAGAACTTGTCATAGTTCAGGTCACGGGTGTCGCAGGGAATGCGGTAGTAGTCGCCCATGTCGACAGCCTTTGCCATCTCCTCGCGGGTTACCAGTGTCTCATACAGTTTCTCGCCGTGGCGCGTACCGATGGTCTTCACCTCCGTCTCACCGTATTTCGGATCAACCTGCGCGTATGTTTCCTTCAAGGCCTGCGCCAGTACATCCAAGGTGGCGGCAGGAGCCTTCTGCACGAACAAGTCACCGTTGTGCCCGTGCTCAAACGCATAGATTACCAGATCTACGGCATCGTCCAGCGTCATCATGAAGCGGGTCATGTTGGGGTCCGTTACCGTAATGGGCCTGCCGTTCTTTATCTGCTCCACCCACAAAGGAATTACAGAACCGCGGCTTGCCATCACATTGCCGTAACGGGTACAGCAGATGGTCGTACCGGCTTCCTCACCCAACGCACGGCCCTTGGCTATGGCAACCTTCTCCATCATGGCCTTGCTGATACCCATGGCATTGATGGGATAGGCGGCCTTGTCGGTAGAAAGCACTACCACATTCTTTACACCATGCGCTATGGCGGATTCCAGTACATTGTCCGTACCGATCACATTGGTCTGCACGGCCTGCAAAGGAAAAAATTCACAACTCGGAACTTGCTTTAGAGCAGCAGCGGAAAATACATAATCCACTCCCATCATTGCACCGTCCACAGACTGGCGGTCACGGACATTGCCGATATAGAACTTCACCTTGGGATTCTGCAGATGATGACGCATATCATCCTGCTTCTTTTCGTCACGGCTAAAAATACGGATCTCTTTGATGTCACTATCAAGAAAACGACGCAATACAGCGTTACCAAAAGATCCGGTGCCTCCGGTGATTAATAAAACTTTGTCCTTGAATATAGACATAACTCACTAATATTTTTCCTATTTTCTAATTCTTTTATCCAATCCCAATAGTTGATAAAGTCTAATGCCAATCTTAAATGCCCAGGCATTATTCTTATAGTGCAAGTATTTTTTCGGCAATTTATGATATGACATTAGTTCTTCCTTACTAATAGCCAGTTTCTCTGCCACTTCATCAAACATCTTTTTACACTCCTCATCAGAAGCAGGAGGATTCTTTAAAATTTCAAGAGCTTCTTCACGGCTCATTTGTCCTGTAATAATCAAACTTGATAATTGCGCCCTACGAATATCATAGCCAAACCGAGTAGGAAGCCACCAAGCTTCAAGAAATTTAGTTAGCAAGTCTTCAAAATGCTTCTGACCATAAGGCTGATAATTATATTCACGTTGAAGAGTAGCAATCATTTCAGCTTTTGTAAATGGGACATAATTCAATAGTTGTAATGTTTTCACTCCTTTTATGTACGGAAGAATAAATTTGTGTTTAAGCCCTGTCGTATAAACATAATTTTTAGTTTTCACATTACCGTGCTTTTTTAATACATCTTTTACATAGGTCTTATCTGCCGTAGGTCCTGCACCATCAAACCAAGATTCTGGGTCTGCAATAATTTCAGTACAAATATTGTATCCGTTCAAAATGTATTTCACACCCAATTCCTCCGAATATTTATCTATTTGAGCAATGAAAGCATGGTCTTGAGGTGTATCCAAAGCAGCATGTCCTGTCTTAAAGAATGCAATCTGCATCTGCTTCAACTCTTCAAAATCCAATTTTTGAATATGAAGGTGGACATTCAGTTTGTCGCAAAGTTTTTTTATGTTTTCCTCTGCTATAGGTAAATTCCAACCAGCATCAATATGGAACACAAAAGGACGAAGTCCCCACTCCTTGACAGCGAGGTGCAACATATAACAACTATCCACTCCTCCGCTGAGTCCCAGAATACAATCATATTCTTTACCTTTCCCGGAGATTTTTACTTGTTCCAAAATGGCTTCTAATTCAGCTTCGTGACCTTTACCGTGATTCCACCAAGGTAATATATGTTGTTCATACTCTCGGCACCTGTCACATACACCATTTTCATCAAAAGTCAGATTAGAATCAGTTGTATCCATTACACAATGGGTACATACTTGGTAACCCTCAATAGCCATACATTTATTTATTAAGTAATTTATTATACAAATTTAAGTATTCTATATACCGCTTATTTTTGTCATATTTCATCACTGCTCGATTTCTACAAACCTCATAATACATTGATTTATCTTTAGCAGACAACATTTCTACCGCTTCACAAACAGCATTAACATCTCCAACAGGGACTACTAAGCCGGTTTCTTCTGATATCAATTCAGGACTTGCAGTCACATCATATACAATGGAAGGCGTACCACAAGCAAAGCCTTCTACAGTAGTTAATCCAAATGTTTCTGCGCATGAAAGGTTCATGACAATATCTGCTGCAGAATAATATTCAACTAATTCATCACAATTATCTGTTCGAGTTATTCCTATAATATTGTTAGGAAGAGAATCTTTTTGTTTAGGAGTAAGACCTACAAGAACAATCTGATACTTGTTTGGCAAAATATCAGCTAATTTATAATAGTCTATAAGTCCCTTTCTTTCCTCCCATGTGCTAGCAACACCAAGTAACATTTTTTTATCTTCTATTTTCAATCTCTGTTTTATTCTATTTGGACGAAAACGAAAAACATCTGTGTTAACTCCATTGACAATAGTTTTTATATCTTTCTCTTTGAAAAAGGACTTTTTTATTAAGGAAGTCAACCATTCTGAAACTGCTACAATATGCAAATTATTATTAGCAACAAATAGGTCACGTTTTAAATTATAGTTTCTTCTTGATTTATCAATTATAGATTGCGGATAAGTCTTCGTTAACGAACAATTTCTACAACCTTCTTCTGTTTCCCATTTATTACAATCTCCCAAATACGCACAATGTCCTGTAAAAGCCCAACAATCATGAAAAGTCCATACGACAGGAATATTTTTAGCATTTAAATATTCAAATAATAATCTATAATTCAGAAAGTACCCATGTATACAATGTAAATGAATAATATCAGGTTTCACATTTTCAATTTTGCAAATTAGTTTTTTCGTTCCTACTATCGTCCCTAAGCCATGTTCGTCAAACAAAAAACTTTTTGCAAAATGCATATATTCTTCCCATATTGAACCCACTTGAACAGATTTCATTTTGCTTGCTCCAACATATCGTGCACCATGTGCAATATAGCAATCCCATCCAAAATTTGTCATTAACGTACTAATATCTTCCGTAATCCGACCTGTGGATCCAACTCCTAAACATGTATCTATTTGAAAGAGCTTCATTTATAAAATAAATATTTGAATAAAAAAATCAAATTACCACCACATTATTATTGCCTGCACTTTTAGTATATTTTATAGTCTACTTACACACTCAACAACTTTCTTTTGGAATACCATGAGCGACGTAACAAACATTTATCGCATAAATGTATAAGCCGCATATACAAATTAGCCATATATATATAGACACATGGTAAATTCATCTCATTAAAATAATTACAACATGCTACTATATTAAAACACTTTTTCTTAGCTCCAATTCCTCCTCTGATATCTTCAATATGATGAGTTACCATTTGAGAAATGGGATATGCATAAAAACGCCCCTTAGGAGCAAAAGGCATTCTTTTTAAATAACTTGGTAATTGCACATTCATATTTTCTTTTATCAATATGTATGAATAGCCTAAGTGAATCAAATAGTTACAAACTTTGCATTCGGGGTATGTTTCAAAATCAAAAATTTCTGTATGCTTTTCTAAAAAAGAAGATTTTATGATGGCAAAATCTGTCGCCAACGAATAAAAGCGATCATACCATCTTGCACTAGCCCAAACTGCACTACTCACACTCAATTTGCCGACATATTTCTCAATCAATTTATCTGAATACAACCATGTATCAGCTTCCAATATAATTAAGTAGTCATATACAGTAACATCAATGCTATTCATACCTTCTAATAAAAGCTGAGAATTTCCTTTTAAATGCCCTGCATTTTTTTCTAAAACAACAACCTTATCAGCTTTTCTGTATATATCTTCAGTTACATTATACCCTTTATCTTTTCCGTTTGAAACAACGACTAAATCATAAGTGTATTTTTTCCATGTGTTTTTTATAATTTCAAGATTATAACGCAAATCTTCTATACGGTCATAAACTCTTATTAAGACACAAATTTTCATTTTTATTATCTTTAGAAAGATTTATTATTACAATAGGCAGAAAGAGAAACCAAATATGATCAAATGCACCTAAATAGGGATTAGTAGCATTTGCAATCATAAATAAATTCACTGCTACTATTAAAGACAAAACATATCTACACTCTACAATCGATTTTTTCAAACCCTGTATACTCCAAAACATTAAAATCAAATATTGCGTTACAAATATTAACATACCGATTATACCTCTTTCAAACAACATAGCTATATAAGAGAGCTCATATGTACCAGGTATATCAGAACGAATCACACTAGCATTAACCCCTGTACCATTTCCCAACAAAGGTTTTTCTACCCAACCGGCTATTAAAGATTCAAATTGTGCAATTCGGGGATCATTATTATCATTTCCAATGGTATTATCTAAAAAATCTCCTATCGCCTCAAAATCCACAAGACCATAAAATAAAGAAAATACAACAATTATTGATAAAATGAAGAACATAAAACCCACTTTCTTTTTATAAACAGTTATCAGTTCTGTTCTCTTGTTTTGATTCAAAAAACGTATCAATAAAAAAACAAAGAAAAAAGCCAAAAAAAAATTCAGAAAAATGACACGTCTAGAGGTAAAGAAGATATAAAATACACCAAGTGTAATATTTATCCAATCAAGCTTAACAAGCTTTCTTGTGACGAGAAAAAGAGAGAAGAAAAAAAAATATAAAAAGATAACACTTGTTACCGCTCCTCCAGATATTGCAATAAAAGGGAAACCAGGGCGTATCGTTGCATCATACCCTAAAATTTCTCCTTCTTTCATTAAAGTTAGATTGAACATTAAAAATGCAAATATTCCCATTATCAATATCACAAATAGGCAATATCTCATGCAAGAAATTAATGAATAGAAATATGATTTTGATATCAATAAAGTCAGGTATACAAATATTAATGGCCATAAACAATAAATTAATACGTATACATAAGGAGCCGGATTAGAAAGGAAAACACCGTAACATATTGAAAACAAATTAGAAAACACATAAACATATCCCCATATTAATAGTTTTTTAGATACTACAATAGTTTCTTTCCTTTGAAAAAAAGGAGATAATAGTAAAAGAAACAAAAGTATTGCTTTTATCCCTTGATATTTATAAGGGAAAATCAACATAAGTCCTATTAGAACATATCCAATATATTTTCCTAATATGCGACAAAATTGAAACACGATAAAGATTTTTATTAATCAAAATAAAGTTCCAAACTAATTTTCATAATAAAATGTTAGTCTTTTATAATACTCTTTCAAAACCACCAACAAAAAACACACAGTCCATAACAACAACAGATAGATTGTCTGACAAACAAAATCATTGAAATAGTCCCAAATAACAAACAAAGTAAATACTAATATAAAATTAGGATACAATATTGATTGATTTATCAAATATCGAAAATAATTGGGAAGTGACTGCTTTGCACTATTTTCATCCACATTTCCCAAATAAGAATCAAATGAAATAAGATTACGCATCACAAGCTCCACTGATATTATAGTTATAAAAATACAAGCCAGCATTGTCGCATCATACTTATCTGCTTGCAAATAAGTTATCCACATAGCTATATTCATCAAAGGATGACAAATTAAATGAGCCATATAATCCATTTCTTTACCGTATTTAGAAAATTGCTTTGTCGTACGAGCAACCTCTCCATCGCATAAATCCATTGTAAACCATAAATAAAAGCATATATATCCCGCTATTTTACACCATAAACAAGGAATCGCAAACAATGCGCTTCCAAGTACTCCCCACCCTATCATCATTAGAGTCACTGTATTAGGGGAAATTCCCTTCTTTATAAACATAGCAGAAAGATAGGGAGACAATGGTCTGCACATATGACCTGCCAACATTCCTTTTCTAATATTCGTAATTCTTGATTTAGACAAGTTTTTTATCTCATTTACAACATCTATATACGATTTCATAAGAATTATTTTTAATCATTTATTTTTCGCAATATTTTAAACAATACAGAACAATTTTTCCATGCTTCTATTCGCATTCTCCAAGCTATCATCATATAGATAGTAATATATATCACAATATTTACTCCAAAAGGTAAAAATATCCACCGATTGAATAACTGAACAAATACCGCTACTAAAAATGACAAACAAAATATGGGAAACAATCTCTTCAATTGTTCCACAAACGGATAATGGCAACACTTTGATACCAGCAATGCATTCACCACATAAATATTCAATGAGCTAATCACCATTCCCCACAAAATGCCATGTATCCCCCAATGCATGCCACTAAGCAAAAGAACAAAAAGCATACCCCATTTATAAAAACTCCACCTAAAAAGAGGTTTGCTTTTGCCCAAAGCAGCTACTGCATAGTAATTTACATTTTGCAAGCAAGCAAACAATCCTCCCACACACAAAATCTGGAAATAAGGAATAGCCCCCTCCCATTTATTCCCATACAAAAAACAAATCATAGGATGAGCTACCAAAATAAGTATTGCAATCAAAGGAAAAGTTACAAAAGAAATAATCTGAATACTCATATCCAATGTATTTTTCATCTGCTTCAAATCATTCTGCAACTGTGAAAAAAGAGGAAACATCACCTGCATTATCACATTAGGCAATGTCAGACAAGCTACATCGTCCAGTTTTTTTGCCTGCGAATAAAGTCCCATTTCTGTAGAAGAGAATTTACGGCCTATAATCAGCCCCTGCAAGTTTTTGCATATTTCCTGCAATATATTAGAAGCTAAAAGATAGCCCCCAAATTTAAAAAGTTCCCTCAAAGTACCGAAAGAGAATATACAAGAAGGGTGCCAACGAGTCACCAACCACAACATATTGGCGTTCACCAAAGCATTGGTCAATTGCATAGCAACCAAACTCCAAACTCCCCACCCCCGATATGCCAAATAAATGCCTACTAAAGAAGCTATAAAAAAAGAAGAGATATTAACTAATGATATTTTCTTAAAAGCCAATTGCTTACGCAACCTGTTATTTTGAATAATACCCAAAGAATTTATTATCAAAATAATGCCTAAGACCTTTAAGACATCACTTAATAATGGCATCTTAAAATATGAAGCTATCCAAGGGGATAACAAAAACAAAGTACCATACAAAAAGCAGGCAAAAAAAAGATTCCAGAAAAAAATCGTAGAATAGTCTGCTTGCGTTGGCTCTTTCTTTTGGATTAATGCACTACCAAAACCACCATCAACTAATACTTGGGAAACTACCAAAAAAATAGCAAGCATTCCGATACAGCCATAATCTGAAGGGGTCAATAATCGTGCCAACACCAAATTGACAGAAAATTGCAAGAGCACTGTACCAAACTTGTCAAACGATGCCCAAATTGTACCAGAGAGAACTTTTGAACTTAAAGACATAAAGCAACAACTACATTCAAAAATCAGATTAATATTCTTTTCTATGTATTGATAGTAGAACAGACAAACAACCTCTTTGATGTTATTTTCTTACCATATTTTAGTAAAAAATACAACTATAGTAAGATTAAAATTTCTGATATATCCTAGACTTGTAGTAGATACATTTAAGTAGTCAATTCCACCAATGGATTAGTCTTATAACTTTATGTCACCGCATACACACGCTTCATCAATATCTCTGCCTACAAGCCTGCCATTCACCAAATACTCCTTCCCCATAAGATTTTGTGCCCAATAAAGCACCTTATCTATATTCGGTGTTTCAACTGAAACCAATTCAGCAAATGATTTTATCAATACAAGACCATATGGTATGTCTTCTATAAAATAGCGGTGATGATTATCTAACTGATATCCCCCTTCCACTTCAATCATGTGTGGCTGTACCCCCTTAAAAGGAACAATAGACTGCATCTTTTTCGTCAACTGTTTTACATCATTACATCCATAATATTCCAAGACAGTAGGTATTTCAGTCCGATTAATCGGTAAATGAGAAATAACATCGCTCAATTCATCATCACAGGCAACCCACAAGGCCGATGATTCATCGTCCCAATCAACATCATATAAATTAGGAATGGTTTGATAAACTTTTTCCGGTGTCCAGTCCTTAAACAACACATATAAACGGCAAGGATGCAACAAGGGATTACTATTGCTTAAGGTTGCTTCCAAATAGTGAGACAATTTATATACCGGCGTAGAATACCACTCATTCAGAATTCTTACTACCTCATCCGAATTATCAATATTCATTGTCGCCACCTTCAAATAAGGCTTATACCCTTTTAGTTTGGCAGAATGTCCATATTCCAATGAACGTCCCGTAAAAGGTACACGCTGGAGAGCAAAAGATTTTGTATCAGTTCCCAAGATTTTCTGAACATCCAGAAAAAAACCAGAGCCACCAAACACACTGCCAACCCATGTGCCTTTTTGCAAAAATGGCTTTATTTTCTTCAATCCATCGCAAATTGCATAACCGGGCAAACATATCAATACAATATCAGCCACCGATATCACTTCTTCTGGATTATCTGTCATCATGTTCAAATTTGCGATGTATTCTTTTCCATCCAAATTTACTGTTTTAAAATTATGAGACCACAAATTGGGTTTTCTTGTCAATATATTAACTTCATAATTAGGATTACTACCTATCACTCCGGCAGAGATATGGCCTTGTGAACCTCCACCACAAATACAAACATTTATCATCGCAATTATATTTTCTTTAAAGCTTCAATCAATTTATTATTATCAACACTGTTACGGATGGCTATCCGTATATAATTCTTTCCTTCAAATCCGAATTTGGAAGCACAATCTTTAATAAATATATTGTGTCTCACCAGCAGTAACCTCATCAAATCTTTGGAGCTATACTTGCCTTGCACCTCACAGAGAAAATAATTAGCCTGTGAAGGAATGACACGAAGCCAGGGAATGGCAGCAAGTTCTTGTTGGAAACGCGTACGCTCCTCTACAAAAAGACGGGATGCCCGTTTGTAGTCATTTTCATATTTTCCAAATATCTGCATGTAGAACTCGGCAAAAGAATTGATATTCCAAATGGCCACATCTTGCCGCATCCAATCAATCAAACCACTGTCTGCCGAAGCCAATACCCCCAACCGAAGTCCCGGAACGCCGTAAGATTTTGAAATGCTCTTCATCACCACCAGATGAGGATAACGGGAAAGTATATCGTTGTGCAACAAAGTATTCCGTTCATATCCCACACTGAAATCCACAAAAGATTCATCCACCACCAACCTGATATCGTGCTCCCCGGTCCACTCAACCAAAGAAAGCAAATCGGCATATGGGATGAAATTTCCGGAAGGGTTATCCGGATTTATCAAGAGAAGCGTGGAAACAGATTTGTTCGCAAAGAACTCCTTCAAGTCTGATGCAGAATAAGAAAAGTTCTCATTCTGTGGGACAAACTTCACCAAGCGTTCTTCAATATAACGGTTAGGATACTCCTCAAATGTAGGGAATACCACCCCCACCTTTCCATCCAGACGGCGCATCAACGACTTTATCAGTTCAGCCGCTCCGTTGCCCACCACTGTGTATTTTTTATCAATATGGAAATACTTGGAAATAAGCAATGAATTGATTCTCATGCCCGAAGGGTATTCACTAAGCAGAACGTCAAAGTTGGCCTTCAACTCTTCCTTCAATTTCTTCGGAGGAAAATACGGATTGACCAGATAACAAAAATCCAGTAAATCGGGAAAACGCCAATACCCGCCATAACGCTTTTGAAAAAGGGGAAGTTGGTTATCTTCATCGCTAAAGATAGTCTCGGCAATATCCAAATCCTGCACATCGTCTATCTCATACCACTTTTGGCCATCAAGAGGAAGGGCTTTCAACGGGCAATTGTCAAGCAACGTAATTACTCGCAAAACCTGTTCATAATACTCATTGTTGCCCAATGCCTTGGTATAAGCCTCTAAAAAAGGCACATATTGCGAAGAAGAAAACTCACGACTAAACTTATAGACATTTACTGTCTTATAATAAGAATCCACATCGTTGTATTTAAAAGCCCGTTTAGATACAAAGTTCGTAATATTATTCGCTTTGTCTATGCATACCATAGTTCCATCCATCCAAGTTTCATATTTAGCTACCAATGCAAGATTGGGGTAGGGATTCTCTATCAACATCGGAAAGAGAGTGTCATCCAATATTAAATCAGATTCAATCAGTAAAGAATCATCCTCTTGAAGCTCTTGCTTAGCTAATGATAAAGAATAAATATTGTTAGTCTTATCATAAATAGGGTTCTCAATATATTTCAACGTAATTCCTTTATATGAATCACCTAAATATTCTTGCAATTTTTTCCCTTGATAGCCTACCACTATAATAACCCTTGAAAGATTTATTACAGAAAGTTGCGTTAAAACACGATCTATTAATGATATACCATTTACCTTAACCAGGCACTTAGTATTATCCTTGGTTAATTCTCCAAGGCGTTTGCCCATACCAGCAGCTAAAATAATTGCTTGCATTATTTTTTGAATTTTAATGTATTACATGAAGAAAAAACGTCTTAACAATTATCTCTCTTTTAGTAAGCACTCAACTCAGAGTATACCCCTTAATCAAGATACTAAATAGTGCCCCAAAATGAATTTGATAAAAAATATTTTTTGAATTTAAACATTGACTTATCGCCAAAGGATGTTGTCGAGAATCATTTTGACATGATTTCTATATGTTAAAATATTTTCATAAGAAAATATACCTTCCCCCGTCATACCTCTCCTATCTCCTCCACCAACGACGCATGCACAAACGTCGTCGCCACCGCCATCACCCCCTCGATGTTCACCACCACCCTCCTGTCATGGCGCACACGCACAAACACCCCTTCCACTCCTTCGAAGATGCCGCCGGTGATACGTACTCGGGTTCCTTGGGAGAGGTTCAGTTCGGTGGGTTCAAGATAGAGCACGGCCTGGTCGTAGGTGCCCGACACGGCGATGAAGCTGCGCATCTGTGAGTCCGGGATGACGATGGGCTGGCGGGTTTCGCGGTCCATGATATAGCGGATGGGGATGTTCATGCCCGGTTCGTTCTTTATTTCATCCATACGCTCGCGGGTGGAGCGGACGAAGACCAGGTTATGGACCGCAGGAACAAGCTTGCGCAGGCGGCGCTCTTTCCTCACGACATACTCATAGCGCATGGGAATATAGTTTTCAATGCCCTCTGCATCCAGGTAATCCTTGAAAAAAAGCTCTCGGCTATAGGTGACACGCACTGCATACCAGTGCATTTCTGCATTCTCGTTCACGAAAAAATATGATTGGGGGACACCGGAGTAGCGAAGTACCTCCCGGTCAAGTAATGTAATGCGGTTACTTTAAATAGGCTATATGCATTCATTTTATTTCAAAACCCTCCACCATCTCGGAAGGAAGGCGACGAAATAGTTATATTCAAGCTATCTTGCGATAAGCCGTTATCAACGAAACGTTTATGATGAAAGAAATGTTTTATAACACGTTCCGTTTAATGAACGCAAAGGTAACGTCAAGAAATGAAAGTACAAAATATTCTGATTGATAAAATGATAATCTTTTTTAATGCAGACATCATCACACTATATATCAAAGAATTACGCCTATTAGGTAAGATACACGCGCACGCGCGTCATTTCTTATCTTTTTAAAGAAAGGGTGTGTTACATATATAACCATAGGTTCCGGTACCTCACCCTATACATACAGACTACACACACGCTTCACTTGTTCACGGAGAGGGGCACCACAGATTACACAGATTGGCACAGAGGAGCACAGAGAAAAATTCTTCGCTACGTTCTGAGTGACGGATACTCACGGAAACAAAAGGATGATACGCACGGACATACACAAAAGTGATACGCACAGAAACTACAAAAATCCGTGCCAATCCGTGTAATACATAGTGCACAGACTTCTCTTTTTTATTAATTTTGCACCCGATTCGTTAACTTAATATAAAATTAGATTTTCAAATTGTAATTATGAGAACAAAAAAACGCCAATTAGCGTGATGCAAATCAAAGGGAGAGATTACCAAGTGCTGTACACCAAAGAGAGCAAAGAGGTGCAAGTGGCCATCGACCTGCTTTCTATGGTAGAACACAAGTCGTTAACCGTGGAATACAAGGAGCGGAAGGCTTTCCTGACACCCTTCATCCCGCTGCTGATAAATCCCCAAAAGGAACACGGACTGAAGGGTGTAAGCCCCTTCGCCAAGCTGCTGCATCTGCTTGTAAACTTTATGGACGCGGACGGAAGCGGCAATACGCTGAACCCCGATTGCATTGAGGATGAGATATATAAGCTCTTCAATGAGCTATATCCCAAGGAGTAAAACGGACCAAGGAATTCAAATTGTAAAAAAACGGCTGTCCCACTGCGGATGGCCGTTTTTGCTTCCTAAGGAAATAAACGGCATCTTTGCGCCGCCAATAAGGCAAACTTAATACAAATCGAATGGAAAACATTCCAGTGACCACCTACCGTGGTTTCAGCGCCGTCAGCGGGGAGACAACCTTCACGCAGGACATGGCTGACATAAGAAACGGCAAGCATGCCAAGTTAATCATCAAAATCGCCAGCCTCGTGGCGCAGGGAAAGGTGGAGGAAGCCAACCACGTCAAGAAGCAGCTTCCCTTCAGGACCCTCACGGCCAACTACCGGGAAAGAAGGCTCGCACCGAGCATCACCCGCTACAACCCCGTCATCACGCTCGACATCGACGACCTGGAAGAGAGACAGTTGGAGCAGACCCGGACCCTCATCAACGAAGACCCGCACACCCTGGGCAGTTTCCTCTCCCCCAAAAGGCACGGCTACAAGCTGTTCGTCTTCATGCAGACGGAATACGCCCGGCGTCTGTATGACCGTCTCCGGCAGGGCGAGGTGACCTACGCCACGCTCGAGGAGATACACCTGAAGCTGTACAGCGCCGCCAAAGAGCACTACGAGGCCCTTCTCGGAGTAGAGGTGGACGGAAGCGGAAAGGACATCTCGCGGGGATACTTCATGTCCTTCGACCCGCATGCCTATATCAATGCCGCACTGCTGGAACAGATTTCCCCGTTGCCGGCACGCATCATCCCACCTGCGAAGAAGGAGAACAGCCCAAAGAAGACGCCCGTCGAAACGGTACACCCCCTCCCCGCCTCCGTTGCCGCCACGCCGCAGGACGCAAAGCCTTGGGAGAAGCTGATATTTTCCCAAGCCGTGACTGCCGTGAAGCGCACCACCAGGTTCCGGGCGGGCAACCGCGACAACTTCCTCTTCGCCCTGGGCAACAAATGCTACAGCAAGGGACTGGACGAGCAGACAGCCATCAGACTGGCGAAAAACGAGTTCGGGCAAGAGTATCCCGACGTGGAATCTCCCCTGCACAATGCCTACATCTATACCGACAAAACCAGCGAAGCCGCCACAAAGAAGGAAGAGAAAAAGCCCGTCATCAACCAAGTGATGAGCTTTCTGGAAGAGCACTACGGCATCCGCAGGAACCTCATCCTGGACCGCCTCGAATTCATGCCCTACACCCCGTCGGCAGATGCCGGAAAAGGTTACCGCCCCATGCGCGGAAAGGACTACAACACCATGTTCGTAGACCTGCAGATGGCCGGCATCTCCTGCTACCAGAATTTCCTCAGAGCCGTGATAGACTCCAACTACGCCAAGGAGTTCAATCCCTACACCGACTATCTGTACGCGCTTCCCCCCTGGGACGGGACGGACTACATCGCCCGGCTGGCCGACACCCTGACGACCGAGAACCGGGAGCTATGGCAGAAGGGCTTCAAACGGTGGATAGTGGGCCTGGTGGCCTGCGCACTGAGCGACGAGGACATGAACCAGCTCGTCATCATCCTCTACAGCGAGCAGGGAAAGGGAAAGAGCAGCTGGATTCGGCGCCTGCTGCCGCCCGAGTGGAAAGAGTACTTCTACAACGGCATAATAGACCCGAGCAACAAGGACGATGCCCGCCTGCTCGCCACGCGAATCATCATCAACATGGAGGAGTTCGAAGGCGTGAAGCCCGGCGAGCTGGCAGCATTGAAGCGAATCATCGCGCAGGACAACGTGACGCAGCGCAAGGCCTACGACATCGAAGCCTTCACCCTGCCCCGCCACTGCTCCTTCATCGCGAGCACCAACAACCGGCAGTGCCTGCAGGACATCGGCGGAAACCGGCGTTTCCTCCCCATCACCATCACCGGCATAGACTACCACACCCCGGTGAACCATCCCGGCATCTACGCCCAGGCCCTCGCCTTGCTGAAAGGCGGTTTCAGATACTGGTACGAGGGCGAGGAGATAGAACAGTTGAACAAGCACAACGAACGGCACCGCATGAAAGACCCCGTGGAGGAGAACCTCTTCGTCTTCTTCCGCAAACCGCTGCCCGAAGACCTGCAGACAAAGTGGCTCCCTGCCAGCGTCATACTGACCAAGCTCAGCATATTCGGAAAGGTGCAGGTGAACCCGCACACCCAGCTGGTACTGGTGCAGGCACTGGAAAAGTACGGATTCGGTACACGGACCAACGAGCAGGAGACGACCGAATATGAGGTAGTGGACATCCAGCTATATCAGTAACCGGCATTCGAGGAGAAGAGAGAAGCCCCGTAACATATATTGTTGTGCATGACAACATATATTGTTACGGGGCTTTACATATATTGGCGTTTTCTTTACAAGGTTTCCCTATTTCCGGCCGGCATCCTGTCAGGGTTCTCCCAGATACTTCACCAGCACTTTCACTTCCAGCGGAGTGAAGGTGCGCCGGTATTTGTTGTAGCCCACCTTCTCCAGCTCACCCTTCAGCGCCTTGTTGTGGCGTATCCATGCCGCCAGGGTATAGATGGCATTGCTGATGCAGTAAGTCGGGTTGTAGAGCATGGCAAGCTCCTCCTTCGAATAGGCGTGGATGCGGAACGGACGAAGGTCTTCCTCCTCCTCTTCCCTCTTTTCTTTTTCTGTTTTCATTCTTTATGTTATTGGTTGATTATTACACCATAAAGATACTGAATATCAGTGATATGGCCAAGCATATACAGACATAAACGGGCATCGGACGAAGAACTTTTCCTGAACAGAAAGGAAACGGGAAGGAGACGGCGTAACCCGAAGAAAGCCATGAGCAGAAAAAGCCGGAGAAGTACTTTTGCAGCACCCCTCTTCCCCCCCCTAAAGGAGAAAGAGAAGAGTATTGCAATACGGGACTTTAATTTCTAATTGTTAATTGTTAATTTTTAATTATTTAATTGTTTATGGGAGTACCATTCAAGAAAATTGCGAGGAAAGATCCTCGAAAGGCAGATGCGGTGGCAAAGTTCTACCCGCAGCTGGTGACACTGGGCGACAATGCGACGCTGGACGACATTGCGTATGTGATGAAAGAGAAGAGTTCGCTGACGCTGGGAGACATCCAGAGTGTATTGACCAATTTTGTGGAGGCCATGATTACGACCCTCTACAGCGGCCAGTCGGTGAATATCAAGAACTTCGGCGTATTCAGCCTGTCGGCGCGTACGGCAGGCGTACTGGATGTAAAGGAGTGCACCGCCAAGAACATCAAAGCGGTGAAAATCAATTTCCGGCCTTCCAGCACCGTAAGACCGGACATCGCCGCCACGCGTGCCGGGCAGAAGATTGACTTCTACGACCTGGAGGCATTGGTGAACAAGGGAGACGGTGAAGGAGGAAGCTCCGGCGGCGGTTCCGGCTCGGGAGACGGAGGCGGTTCGGACGGAGACCAGGGCGAAAATCCGTTGGGATAAGTATGACTGATTTTACTACCGATTCGTATGTTCAACTTTTAAAACGTATATAGCATGAAAAAAAGTATCTGGGATAAAATTCTGAAAGTCGTAATTGCAGTAGCCTCCGCCATCTTAGGGGCATTGGGAGCCAATGCGATGAACGTGAGCATTTAAGTCGCCGGAAAGAAAGGACGGCAGGAAGAGGAAACCCCGAAAAAGGTTTCCTCTTTTTCTTCCCTCTCTATACAGCGCAGGATACGCCAGTCGCAGCTACGCACCCAATAGCGGAAAGCCATGTTCGGACGGAAATGCTCCGAGAAGTCCAGCAGACGTTCCAAATCGAACTCCTCGGAGATGACACCGGCACCGCTACGGAATGCATCGTAGGCGTTACAGTCCTGCTCGATATGCGCCGGAACCATCAGCAAAGGCTTGCCCAGATACATCGCCTCGCAGACCGACTCGAAGCCGGCAGTGGTGGCATAGGCCTTGCAGCCTGCCATGTAGCGCAGGAACTTGACGTCATCGAGCTGATGGAAACTCAAGGTATCGTCCACACGGCACACCTCGGCTTCGTCCTGCTTGTCCCAGAAGAAGTGGAGGGGTATTTCCGGATGGGCACTGTGCCAGTGGAGGATATTCTCGCCAAAACCGGAGTTTACCATGTATCCGTGGAGATAATCCCCTTCCGTACCTTCGCACGACAGCACCTCCCTCCGCAGCAATGGCGGAACCACGCGGACATACGCTTCTTCGTCATCCTCCATCTCGCGGAAGGAAAGGGCGAGCTTTTCGCGGGCACCTATGCACGTGAGGCGGGTGAAAAGGCGGAGCAGCCACAGATGGAAGCCGTTCTTACCGGGAAACTCGAAATCGCGGTGCAGGAACAGGTACTGGTGCCCGACGCTTATTTGAGGAACGGAAGGACGGAAGAAGAGATAGGTCATCCCCGTGAGCAGTTCGTAGAAGTTGATGACCAGTTCGGCACCACTCTCCTCGATGCGGCGGTGTATATAGTGCATGCTTTTCAGATAGACGGGCAAACGGGTGAGATTATAGGCCACACTACGCGCAAGACTTGCCCGCTTGTTGGCAGGCGTAGGCAGGAAATTGGGACTGAGAAAACGTTTCACCGGAGCTTGGATGCTGCGGTTGAAGAAACCGGGCAGACAGCGCGAATTGCTTTTGCCCACCAACACTTCCACTACCTCGTGACCGTTGCGGCGCAGCAGCTCTTCCATTGTTATGGCTTGGGTCAGATGCCCGCGGCCTTCTCCTTGAACGATAAAAAGGACTTTCATTGGGACGACTTGATGATTTACAAATTAATGTTGAAACACATGCAGCACATGACGTTGCATTTAGTTGATGCAAATATCGCACCTCCGTGTTACGGCAGAATGTGAAGAATGTGACAATTCGGTTATAAATGACAAAAGTCACACCGGCATCGCGCAGACATGACTTCAAGAGAATTTATGGAATAAATACGTAAAAAGGATAATTCGGTCGGCATATGATGCCGGAATATCAGACAAATTCCTCGACCATATACATATCACTGACAAAATCGTCAACAATCTGTTCCAGGTTTTCGCAGGCTTCGTCAGGCGTTTCACCGTAGGCGCTGCACAACACATTATTCATAAAATAAGCGTAAAAACCACCGCCGGCTGCCGCCTCTACGGTATAGTCATTTCTGTTCAGTTTCATATTCGGGCCTCCTTTCTTTTTTTACGCTGCAAAAATGAGGGAAAGTTGTTACGAGGAGATGTGAAGGAGGTTACAATAGTATGTAGATTGGTTGGCTTTGATGCAGTGGAAAATAAATGGATTGAATATTAGGAGTTTTCATTTATTCAGTTTACCTTTGATTAAAAATAAAAGCAATGGGTAAAATTAAACCATATAAAGAGCAGGACTCTTCCAAACAAACGGCACAAGAACCGATGATGGCAACTTATCATCAATCAGCCATACCGATGGACGACTTTATCAACAGTATTCCCCGAGATGCTTTGGCTGAAGCCCTTCTATTTGCCTTAGAAGAGAATAAAGCAGGACACTGTATATCAAACTCCCAAATAGAGAGTATGATAAATGAACGCATGGGATGGAAATAGTCTGGTCTAAGTTGGCTTATGAGCACTTTTTAGAGATACTTATTTATGTAGAGAATAATTTTGGCATGTTGACGGCACAGAAAACACGTCAAAAGATACAAGACAAAGTAAATCTTTTAGCAAAACATCCGTATATAGGAATTATAGACAGTAATTTTTCTACTCTATTTAACAACATTACTGTCCGTCATTTAAAACTTTCCCCTAACGTGATATATTATTTGATTGATGAGAATAGGATTGTCATTGCAGCAATGCTTCATTCAAAACAATCTCCGGAAACTGTACGTAAAACAATCTCAGAATTTCTGAAGCAATATAAATAGCTGTTCATCAATTCATGATGAGAGATAACTCTATAAATTTAAAACCGAGAGGACGTATCAAGATATACAATCACCCCGGATTACGCGGATTAACGCAGATAAAAGTTTCTGATTATCAGAACTCCTAAAATCATCTGTGTTAATCCGCGTAATCCGGGGTGGGTATTATTAATAGGAACGTGCGAAAATCACGCGGCAGGCAGAAGGCTTGCCGGTAACCATACACTTGCCCGGTTCCTTGTCACCCGGAACAAATGAATCGAAAGGAATACAACGGATGGTTGCTTTGGTCTCTTCCTTGATTTTCTCTTCGGTTTCGGTAGTCCCGTCCCAATGAGCCAGAATGAAGCCGCCTTCTTCAATCTTTTCCTTGAATTCCTCGTAGCTGTCCACGCTGGTGATGCGGCTGTTACGGTAATCGAGCGCTTTCTTGTAGACATTTGCCTGAATGTCCTCGAGCAAATCCTTCACGTACTCTTCGATACCCTCGCAGGAACGCGTCTCCTTCTCCAGTGTATCGCGACGCATGATTTCCATTGTATTGTTCTCCAGGTCGCGGCCACCCATCACCAGACGAACGGGAACACCCTTCACCTCATAGTCGGCAAACTTGAAGCCCGGACGTTTGTTGTCGGCATTGTCGTACTTCACGGAAATGCCCATCGATTTCAGCTTGGCAACAATGCCTGCCACTTTCTCGTCAATCTTAGCCAGCATCTCCGCATTCTTGTAGATAGGTACGATGACTACTTGTATCGGAGCCAGGTGCGGAGGAAGTACCAGACCGTTGTCATCGGAATGCGTCATGATAAGCGCTCCCATCAGACGGGTGGAAACACCCCAGGAGGTAGCCCAAACATACTCCAGCTTGTTCTCCTTATTGACGAACTGTACATCGAACGCCTTGGCGAAGTTCTGTCCCAAGAAGTGGGAAGTACCGCTCTGCAAAGCCTTTCCGTCCTGCATCATCGCTTCGATGGTGTAGGTGTTGAGGGCACCGGCAAAACGCTCGTTGGCAGACTTCACGCCCTTTACCACGGGCACCGCCATGTATTTTTCGGCAAACTCGGCATATACATTCAGCATCTTTACCGCTTCTTCTTCGGCTTCCTCGCGAGTGGCATGTGCCGTGTGTCCTTCCTGCCAGAGGAATTCGGCGGTACGGAGGAACAGACGGGTACGCATTTCCCAACGGAACACGTTTGCCCACTGGTTGCACAAGATAGGCAGGTCGCGGTATGAATTAATCCAGTTCTTGTAGGTGTTCCAGATGATGGTTTCGGAAGTGGGGCGGATAATCAGCTCTTCTTCCAGTTTTGCAGCAGGGTCCACCACCACACCGCCGCCATTCGGATCGTTCTTCAAACGATAGTGCGTCACGACGGCACACTCTTTGGCAAAGCCTTCCACATGTTCCGCTTCACGGCTGAGGAATGATTTCGGAATAAGCAAGGGGAAATAAGCGTTGACGTGTCCCGTTTCCTTGAACATATCGTCCAACTGACGTTGCATCTTCTCCCAGATAGCGTATCCGTAGGGCTTGATCACCATACAGCCGCGTACTGCCGATTGTTCTGCCAAATCGGCTTTTACCACCAACTCGTTGTACCACTGAGAATAGTTCTCACTACGTTTGGTAAGGTCTTTCAATTCTACTGCCATTCTATTTCGTTTTTTAAAGTTTTTCCTACGTTTAAAATGGCTTGACCCGAACATTTTCCTTGATATTTAAAAAAAGGCAGCCGCTGTGATGCAACTGCCTAACTCTAAATGGAGGAGCGGCAAGCGAGACTCGAACTCGTGACCCTCAGCTTGGGAAGCTGATGCTCTACCAACTGAGCTACTGCCGCATAAACATTTCCAAGGTCATGCCTTAAAAACGGTGGCAAAGTTAATAAATTACTTCCTAAAAAAACAAACGTTTCGTCAAATATTTCTTATTTTTGCTCGGGAAAACAAAGATATTCTTTCAAAATACAGACTAAATACCAATGAAACGAATCATACTCATCACCGGAGGAGCACGTTCCGGCAAAAGCACCTATGCGGAAAAGCTGGCACTCGAGCTCTCTCCCACTCCCGTTTATCTTGCCACAGCACGCATCTGGGACGAAGAATTCCGCCAGAGGGTAATCCGGCATCAGGAACGCCGAGGGCCGGAATGGACAAACATCGAAGAGGAGAAAGAACTCAGCCGCCACCGGCTGGAGGGGCGGGTCGTCCTGATAGACTGCATCACCCTGTGGTGTACCAACTTTTTCTTCGACCTGCATTCAGATACCGACCGGGCACTTGCCGCTGCCAAGGCGGAATTCGACTGCTTCACGGCACAAGACGCAACCTTCATCTTTGTAACCAATGAAATAGGTATGGGAGGAACTTCCGAGAACGAACTGCAACGAAAGTTCACGGACATGCAAGGCTGGATGAACCAATATGTAGCCGCCCGTGCCGACGAAGTGATACTGATGGTATCCGGCATCCCACTTACCGTAAAAAACACTCATTCATAAAACAACAAACAACTAAAATTCAACAGACTGATGAAAACATTTCATATCACCCGCCCGGACGAGTCAATCCGTCCTGCATTGATTGACAAAATCAACAACCTGACCAAACCCAAAGGCTCATTGGGCATTTTAGAAGAACTGGCACTCCAAATCGGACTCATACAACAGACATTATCCCCCGCCTTGAAACATCCGCAAAACATTATCTTCGCCGCCGACCACGGCATTGTAGAAGAAGGTGTCAGTCTCTCTCCGAAGGAAATCACCTGGCAGCAAATCAGTAACTTCCTTCATGGAGGGGCAGGTGTCAACTTCCTCTGCCGGCAGCACGGCTTTACCCTGAAAATAGTAGATGCAGGAGTAGACTACGACCTCCCCTACAAGAAAGGCATCATCAATATGAAAGTACGTAAAAGCACCCGGAGTTATCTGCACGAGGCAGCCATGACGGAGGAGGAAATGGAGATGTGCCTGGAACGGGGTGCCGAGGTGGTGCACCAATGCCATGAAGAAGGCAGCAATGTCCTCAGTTTCGGTGAAATGGGTATCGGAAACACCTCTTCATCCTCCTTGTGGATGACCTGCTTTACCGGTATTCCTCTGGAACAATGTGTCGGCGCAGGCAGCGGACTCGACAGCGCGGGCATCCGCCACAAATACGAAGTGTTGAAGCAGTCTATGGAGAACTACAAGGGCGACGGCTCTCCCCGGGACATCATCCGCTACTTTGGCGGACTGGAAATGGTAATGGCCATAGGCGCCATGCTGCAAGCTGCCGAGCTGAGGATGATTATCCTTGTTGACGGATTCATCATGACCAACTGCCTGCTTGCCGCCGCCAGGCTCTACCCGGAAGTGACGGATTACGCCATCTTCGGACACTGCGGAGACGAGTCGGGCCACAAACTGGTGCTCGACGCCCTGCATGCCCGTCCGCTGCTGAATCTGGGGCTGCGTTTGGGAGAAGGAACAGGGGCCATCTGTGCATATCCCATTGTCGACTCGGCCGTGCGGATGCTCAATGAAATGGATAACTTTGCACATGCCTCCATCACTAAATACTTTTAACATGAACAATGTCTTGGCTGCATTCATAATGCTCACCCGACTGCCCTTCTGGAAAATCAAGGAAGTGCCGGCAGAGTGTTTCAAGCATGTGGTTCCCTATTGGCCGCTTGTAGGCTGGCTGACGGGAGGCGTGATGGCAGCAGTGCTGTGGCTTGCCGGACAGATTATGCCGGTGTCATTGGCATGGATTCTTGCCCTCATCGCACGCCTGCTTGTCACCGGTTGCCTGCACGAAGACGGGCTGGCGGACTTCCTTGACGGCTTTGGCGGCGGCACCACCCGCGAACGGACTCTTGCCATCATGAAGGATTCCCACATCGGAAGCTACGGTGTCATCGGATTGATATGCTATTTCCTGCTGTTGCTCCAACTTCATCACCTGCCACTGGGACTTCTCTGCATCCTTGTGCTCAGCGGTGACTGCTGGTCCAAGTTCTGTGCCTCCCAGATTGTCAACTACCTGCCCTATGCCCGGAAAGAGGAAGACAGCAAAAGCAAAACCGTCTACAACCGCATGAGCCGGCACGAGTTACTGGCCGGATTTCTTTGCGGCCTGCTTCCTTTCGTACTGCTGCTGCCTATAAAGCTGTGGATTGCCACCCTCTTCCCACTGCTCACCTTCTTCCTGCTGTACCGATTGATGAAGCGGCGCCTACAAGGATATACGGGGGACTGCTGCGGGGCCACTTTCCTGCTATGCGAACTGTCCTTCTACTTGGGAAGCCTTATTCTAATTATAAATTAACAACTGAAAATTAAAGATGGAAGTAATACTCATTCGACACACTTCGGTAGATGTCCCTCCGGGCGTATGCTACGGACAGACCGATGTTCCCCTGAAACCTACGTTTGAAGCGGAAGCCGCCGTAACAGCAGAAAACCTGAAGACATACCTTCCGTTCGACCACGTCTACACCAGTCCCCTAACCCGCTGCGTGCGCCTCGCCACCTATTGCGGCTATCCCGATGCAGAACGGGACAAACGGATTATGGAAATCAATTTTGGCGACTGGGAGATGAAGCCGTTCGAGCAGAATGAGGACCCACGCCTGCAGGAATGGTATGTCGACTACATGAACGTGGCAGCTACCGGTGGAGAATCTTTTACCATGCAATACCGGCGTGTCAGCCAGTTTCTGGACGAATTAAAGAAGAAGCCCTATACACGCGTTGCCATCTTCGCACACGGAGGCGTATTAATCTGCGCACAACTCTATGCCGGAATCCTCAAAGCCGAAGAAGCCTTCGACGCATTGACGCCCTACGGCGGCATCGTCCGCATCAATCTCGACAAGGAATAGTGAACGAAATAGTAGGGCCTTCCTCCGCTTCGGTTTGTACCTTGTAGATACCTCCAAAATAATGAATAAAATGGGCATTGATTTCATGGCGAATCAGGCTCGTTTTATTCTCAAAATGCACCTTTGCAAACGGGGCGTTGACCACGTCGAAATAAAGGAGCGGTTTACTCCGGTCGCGTCTGATGCGGATAATCGCCTCATAACGGGCAGTGTCATTCTCTGACGGAGTCAACAGGCTGACAAGCAATGTATCGAACCACCTCCGGTCCGTCCTCGCAAACTGTTCCTTGAGATCGGTCTGCAGGCTGACAGACACAGTGCTCTCCCCACGACCGTTCACTTTATCCAGCACCTCACTGCACAACTGAATAATGTCACACTCCTCGTCCTCATACTGAATCTTGCCGGACTCCAAGCGGGACAACTCCAGAATGCTGTTGACATAATTCAGCAGACTTTCCGCATTGGTCTGAATCATCTGCCCGTATTCCCTCTTAGTCTCCTTATCCAGCTCCTCCTTCCCGGTCAGCAATTCGGCAAAGCCCACCACCACATTCAGCGGAGTACGTATATCATGGCTGATTTCCGATTTCAGACGTTCCTTCGCGATGTTGTCCGTCTCTGCCTGCAAAGCGGCTTCAGCCGTCTTCTTCTCTACGACAGCAATCTTTCCGGAGACATAGCGCGTATACAGATAGAAAAGCAGCATCAGCAGCAGACAGACGCCCAGGAGTATAAATCCTATACGGTAATTCATGTCCTGAATCTTCTGCTTCTCCAACAGCAGCTCGTCAATGTGGTAAATCTCCTTCACCTGCTTCAACTGGTTGGCCGAGAAGGCATTGTTCAGCGAATCCTGCTTGCGTATGAGGTAGCGCCGGGTCTCGATGGCCCCGTCAATGTCCCCCTTGTCATATTGCGTACTCGCCTTGTAGTTTATCAAAGTGGCAAAGGTGGAGACGTAGTTGTTCAGTACCGTAGGGGTCACCTCGTCTATCAATGCGATGCTTTTGTCATACTCATCGGTCTTGGCATAGTATTGAAGCTGTATCAACTGGACATTCAGCCAGAAGACGGGATCTACATGCGGTTCAAGCAGTTTCTTTACTTTCTCGATATGCTCGTGCGCCACTGTAAAGTTCTTCCGGTTCATGTAGTGCAGGATATACTTCACTTCGCAGTCAATCTCGAAATTGCTCCAGTTCTTCCGTGTCTCGGGTTCTTTGGAAATAACCGTCTGCAACGTCGTGTCCATTTCATGCAAATAGGGCAGCTTCAGGCTGTCTTTACCGCCATTGCCGTATACCTGGGCAATACGCGACAGTATATCCACCTTCAGGCTGGCCTTTGTCTGGGGAGAGAAATTCCGGTAAGCCTCCAAGAAAGAGTCCAGTGCCTCATTCGGGCGGCTGGACACTCCGTAGGCACATCCCAGACTGTTATACGCCGCTATCATCCCGTTATTGCTATGGCGGAGTTTTGATTCCTCCAACGTCTCCTTAGCCACATACACCGCTTTCTCTATCTGTCTCTTGGAAGCCAGGGCGCGGCTGATGGCAGCCTTCTGCTCCAGATAATAATCGTAAGTGCCTACCTGAGGGACAAAATCCTTCAGCACATCCACCCAATACGACAGACTGTCCGGGTCGTGTTTCTTGTCATAACATGCCGCCAGATAGTAAGCGCCCATATTCTCATAGAAAGCGTTCTTCTGCCGCCGCGCCTCCTCGTACAGACGGGTGGAAAAAGTCATGTTATAGGGAGCATACTGGTGCTTGTAGGCCATGTCACGGAGATACGTCAGCCGGACAAGGGTGGCCGGCAGGGTATCGGCAACCTTCAGGATGCTGTCCTGATACCGGACAGCCCCCGTGTCTTCTGCCAGCAGCGGACAGATATATCCGCAAAACAAAACATGGATGAGAATCAGTATTCGTTTCATTGCGCCGTTCCTCCGTGTAATGCGGGATTATACTTCAAAGGATGCGTAAAACAGAAACGCGCGCCACGGGTGTACCCACTGTCCACCCACAGCTTGCCGTTCATATATTTCACAATCAGTTGGCAGATGGAAAGGCCCAGTCCGCTTCCCTGCACAAAATCATTCAGCTTTTCAAAGCGTTCAAAAATCAAGTGCTGCTTCTCCGGTGGAATGCCGCATCCGGTATCCGTCACGGAGAAAAGTGCCGTACCGGCATCAGCCATCTTCAGTTCCAGCACGATGGAGCCTTGTTCCGTAAACTTGGTGGCATTCACCAGCAGGTTTATCAAGACTTGGCGGAGGCGCGCATCGTCCGTATCCAGCATCAGGACGGACAAATCCGTGTCAAAACGCATTTCAACCTCCAGCTTGCGCGAGGCCATCACGGTCTCCACGACCTCATTACACAACTTCACGGCATCATGCGTGCGGATGTTGAAGGTTATATTGTCATTCTCGAAATCCGAGAAATCCAGAATGTCATTGATAAGTTTCAGCAACTGAAAGGAATTCACCTTGATAATTTCGGAGAATTCCCGGCGCGATTCGTCATCGAACGACTCGTCCTCATCCGTCAGTACCGCCGAGAATCCGACAATGGCATTCAGCGGCGTACGTACCTCATGGCTCATGTTCGAAAGAAACATATTCTTCCGTTGTATGGCTTGCACCGCTTTCTCCTTCATCGCCTCCTGCCGTATCTGGGAACGCTTCAAACGGAATATCTTCTTCCAGCCCAGCACCAGGAGGAATATCAGAAACAGTACGGACACAATGATGCCTGCCAGATAGAAACGCATGGATACAATGCGGTCGCGTTCGTTCTGGTAGGCCAGTTGGTCGGCCTGGAAACGGGTACAGAGCCGGTCTATCTCCTTGGGATAGTTCTTCTCGAACGAAGTCTTGATATACGAAAAGACCTTGCCGTACTGTCCGTAGGCTTCTTCCTTGTTCCCCATCTTCACCAGTAAATCCGCCTTTTCGAGCAGAGCTTCCTTGTAGATGTTATGGTTTATCCGGGCATATTCGGTTTGAAGGAAATCATTGTAGGCGGCCAAGGCTGCCTCATGCGCTCCGGTGGCCACCAGATAACGGGCATCTATAATCAGAAGGTATTGCCGTATCTCCGGAATCAGTTGCGTTTCAAGCTGGCCTATCTGTACCAGACAATGGCTGGCAGCTTTCAAGTCACCCTTGAATAATTGGCAGGAAGCATTGGAGATGTGGCGCATGGCCAGCTCCAGCGGAGAAAGCCGGTCTTCCGGATAGAGGTTCAGACGTGCAAGATAACGCGAGGCGCCGTTTACATTCCGTATGCGCAGGTTATAATCTATCAGTTCCACCAGTAGCATACGGATATGCACATCCTCCCCGTCCATCCCATCCAGCAGTCTCAAGGACTCTTCATAAGCGGCACCGGCTTCCCGGAGCCTGCCGGTATAGCTGTACACCTCTCCCATGGCATTCAGCGCAAGGGCATTGCCGAAGGGGTAGGCAAGCGCGCGGGCTTTGGAGTACATCTGGTCGCTCTGGGCAATGGCCATACGGATTTCTCCACGGAAAAGGGAGGATTTTATAAGTATTCTTTCCAGTTCGAAATAGGTGTAATAGCGCTGGGATTCATCCAATTGGGACAAAAGGCCGTCGGCATTCAGCGAGTCACACTCCTCCCGGGTCAGATAGTCGAAACCGAGGCTGTTGTGAAAAGTGGAGATGACCTCATGGACTATACTTTCCTTTTCTTTAGTCCAAGAATCCGCTTTATCTGTTGTCGATGCAATTATTGTGCTCCCGAACCAAATAAAGAAAAGGAATATATATAGTTGCTTTATCCTCATTTATAAGACTTTGTCTGCTTTAAAAGTTACATTTTTAATGCAACGCGGTCTTGCAAAGATATTATATCTTTTTGGAACGGACAAAGAATCAGTTAAAATAACAACATTTTAAAAACAAAAGGAAGCCAAGGTCGATGTCACTATTACGGCAACCACCATCCACCACTCCACACGCCGGTTGATGCGGACAGCCACACGCATATCTTCTATCTTCAGAGGCCGTTCATTAGAACCGATATAAGGTTTCCATACCTCCTCGCCAAAATAGTTGTGCGGACCCCCGAAACGGCAATTCAAAATACCGGCAAGGGCGGCTTCCGGATAACCGGAATTGGGACTGGCATGCTGGCTGCCATATCTGCCCACAAAAGCAAACAAGGAAAGGCGACCGGAAACCAGTACCATCAGAAAGGCTGTCAGACGGGCGGGAATATAATTGGCAACATCATCCAAACGGGCAGCAAAACAGCCGAACCGACGATAGCGTTCATTCTTGTAGCCGACCATGGAATCCAGCGTGTTCACCATCTTATAGGCAAGCATGCCCGGAACTCCCAACAGCAGATACCAGAACAAGGGGGCAACTACCCCGTCACTCAAATTCTCTGCCAAAGTCTCCAATGCCGCGGTTCGTACCTCCTGCGCCGAGAGTGCAGACGTATCACGCCCTACGATACGTGCCACTTGCATCCTCCCTTCCTCCAAGGAACGGTCCACCGCCTTGAACACCATACGCACCTCGCGAACCAGCGTAGTGCCCGCCAAGCAATAGAATATCAGCAATATTTGCACCGTCAGAAGCATGCCCGGAGAAAAGAGTGCCGCCAAGCGGAGCAACAAAAGCGTAATGACATATACCCCCAAGACAAGAGACACCGCCACAAACGCACCTTTCAGGAAACACGAATCGCCCCGGTTCAACCGGTGCTCACAGAAAGAAATGGCTTTGCCGAAAGCCACAACCGGATGGGGCAGCCACGCCGGGTCGCCCAGCCAATGGTCGAGCAGCCAGGCAGTGAGAAGCGGCAGGTTCAAGTTGAAGGCGACACCCAAAAGTATAAGTACATCTTCTTCCATCGGTTATTCCTCCTCAAGCCATTGTCCTATTGCTTTTACAAGCCTGTCATTCTCCTCCCGGCTCTGGGCGGCTATGCGGAAGAAGTGCTCATTCAGCCCGTCAAAGTTGGAGGCGTCCCGAATCAAGATGCCATGCTCCCCGGCCAGATAGTCTTTCAAGGCGGAAGCCTTGCCCATACGGAGGCACACCAGCATGAAATGGGTTTCGGTGGCCCATACCTCCAGTCCTCCCAATGCCTCGAGCGCACTGCGCAGGCGGGCAGCCTCTTGCAAGTAAGACGCCACATCCAGCGGATTGGGAACATCATGTTCCAACAGATGGAGCCCTGCCTCAATGGCAAGCTGGTTGACCGACCAGGGCATACGGTTAGTACGCAGACGGTGCAGCAGGTGGGGGGCGCCGGTGACATATCCCAGTCGCAGACCGGGAACGGCATAACGCTTGGTCATGGAGTGCAGCAGCAAGACGTTGGGAAACTCTGCCGCCTCGGCAGCAGAGAAAAGCGGACGCAAGGTGAAAAACTCGTAAGACTGGTCGATGACGAAACATACCTGCGGATTATGACTAATAAGTGTTGCCAGATATTCCTTCTCCACAACCGTTCCGGTAGGGTTGTTGGGATTACACAGCCACAGCATGCGCACCTCTTCCGACAAGCGATACCCCTCGCTCTCCGCAGGAAGCCGATAGAGGGAAGTGACCCGATGGCCGTGCATGCGGCAGGCATCGGCATATTCACTGAAAGTGGGCTGCACAATGGCGGTGTTTGTCCCGCGGAAAGTCTGTGCGGTGAGATAAATGGCTTCGGTAGCTCCGTTCGTCACGCACACTGCCTCGGCAGGAAGACGGTGGCGGCGGGCAAGGCAGGCCTCAAGCGTGTAAGGCTCCGGTTCGGGATAGTTGCCGATGCCGTCAATCCGGGCACACAGATGCGCCTTCAAGGCAGAGAGGTCTACCCTGTTGTAAACGTTCGAGCTGAAGTTTGCCGTAATGGGACGGCTGTATTTATAGGAATCGTCTCCGTGTCCTTCAATCATGGTTCTTTGTCAATATTTGGTAGATAAGCGGCAGGTTAACGTGGCGACGCACGTGCTCGGCAAGCCTATCGTATTGTTCTTCTTTGAATGTATGGTAATCGAAAGCGCCGGCATTCCCGGACAGTTTGTCTGCAAAAGGCGCAAGCAGGAAATCTATGAATTCCGGATTGTCGAGAATGCCATGAATATAGGTCCCCATGCAGGTGGAGTCCACGCAGTAACCGTCGGTAGAGCCGTTCTCCAAAAGATTCAAGGGAGAATCGGGAGTACCTTCCACAGGGGTGGTCACTCCCATATGGATTTCATAGCCCTGCATGAATGGAGAATGGAGAGTGGAAGATGGAGAATGGGGATTGCACAGACCGAACTTCACCTGACGGGTCACCTTCTCTCCCGACATGCGGGTACTGATGGGCAACAGTCCCAGTCCGGGCAGGCGTTCAATGTCCCCCTCCACATGCTCAAGGTCGAGCACCTCCTGCCCCATCATCTGATAGCCGCCGCAGATACCCATCACGGTGGCACCTTCACGGTGGGCACGGATGATGGCAGCCGCCACACCGTTACGGCGCAATTCGTAAAGGTCATTAAGTGTGCTCTTGGAGCCGGGCAGCAGGATGACGTCGGCCTTTGCCAACTCATCCACATTGTTGGTATAGAAGAGATGTACGCGCGGGTCACGTTCCAGGACATTAAAATCGGTGAAGTTACTGAGGTGGCGCAGCAGAATGACGGCGATGTTCACCTTTCCCTTCTCGGCACGGACAGACTTTGCGGCAAGCGCCACGGAGTCTTCTTCTTCAATGTAGATATCACGGTAGTAAGGCACCACCCCGACAACGGGAATGCCGCAAAGCTCCTCCAGCATCGTAATGCCCGACTCGAAGAGACGTATATCCCCCCGGAACTTGTTGATAAGAATTCCTTTAATTCGCTCCCGCTCATGGGGACGAAGCAACATCAGCGAACCGTAGACGCTGGCAAACACACCGCCACGGTCAATGTCGCCCACAAGAATTACATCGGCTCCGGCATGCAGGGCCATCGGCAGATTGACAAGGTCGGTATCCCGCAGATTGATTTCGGAGATGCTTCCCGCGCCTTCCAGCACGACGGGATTATAGCGGGCGGCAAGGCGGTCGTAGGCAGCACAAACCTCCCGGCGCAGCTCGTCGCGTCCTTCCTTGCGGAAATACTCATAAGCATTGCGGTTGCCGATAGGACGCCCGTTAAGGACAACCTGCGAGGTATGGTCCGACTGTGGTTTCAGCAGTAGCGGATTCATGTCCGTGTGGCAAAGCACTCCGGCGGCTTCTGCTTGCACAGCCTGGGCACGGCCTATCTCCAGCCCTTCGGGAGTGGCAAATGAATTGAGCGCCATATTCTGTGCCTTGAACGGTGCGGGCTGATAGCCGTCCTGCTTGAAGATGCGGCAGAAGGCGGCAGCAATGATGCTCTTTCCCACATCACTGCCCGTCCCGGCAAACATAATCGGATGAAGTTTCTCCATAAATTCCATTTTAGCGAATGCAAAGATAGTGCAAATCCGAATATCTCTCCCATTCATAAGCCATATCTTCGGAAACTATTCCTATATTTGTAACGTTCTATTCAAAAAGATGACTACTGAACAATTCCCACCTCCTCTTGTTTAGAGAAACAAGAACCCCTAAACCGAACGAACTTATGAATAATCTATCATGCCGGAGATTTTTTCCGGTTGCTGCCTGCGTGCTGCTTGCCATCGGTGAAGTGGCTGCACAAACCTCCCTTCCCCTTAGCTTCGGTGATGCCCTAAGGCAGATGCAAAACGGCAACCGCAGCCTGAAAATAGCTGACAAGGGAATTGAAGCCGCCCGTGCGGAACGTGACAAACTGAATGCCCTCTGGTACCCCTCCCTGCAAGGTGCCGGTACGTTCGTGCATCTTTCCGAAAAGATAGAGGTAAAACAGCCCCTTTCCCAGTTCACCGACCCGGCAAAAGACTTTGTGCACAACATCGTGCCGGACGACCAATTCATCAGCAGCATACTCGACCAGATAGGCTCCCATACCCTCGCTTTTCCACTGGCTCCACGCAACCTGACTTCCGTCGGCCTGACCGCCGAATGGGTCGTATTCTCCGGCGGCAAGCGCATCCGGGCCTCGAAGATAGGCAACACCATGATAGACATCGCCCGCGAAAACCGGGGACAGACCGATGCCACGCAACGCACCCTGCTGGCAGAAAGCTACTTCGGGCTGAAACTTGCGCAAGAGGTAGTACGCGTGCGGCAGGAGACCTACAACAGCCTGCAACGCCATTACCAGAATGCCCTTAAACTGGAAGCTGCCGGCATGATAGACAAGGCAGGCCGGCTCTTTGCCCAAGTGAATATGGATGAAGCTGCCCGTTCACTGGAGGCTGCCCGGAAGGAGGCCTCCGTCGTGCAAAGTGCCCTGCGCACCCTGCTCAACCTGCAAGACACATGCAGCATCCATCCTACTTCGGAGCTTTTCATCAACGACCAACTGCCCGCCAAAGAGGAGTTCCTGCAAGCCATGCGGGTGGAGAACTACACCGTGAACCAACTGCAACTGCAGTCACAGATTGCCCGCCAGCAGCTCCGCATCGACCAGAGCGGCTACCTGCCGGACATCGCCGTATTCGGCAAGCAGACCCTCTATGCCCACGGCATACAAAGCAACCTCGTCCCCCGCACCATCGTAGGCGTGGGATTCACCTGGAACCTGTTCGACGGACTGGCACGTGAGAAGCGCATCCGCCAGTCGAAGATAGCCCAACAGACCCTTGCCCTGGGACAAGAAAAAGCCAAAGAAGACCTGAGCGTAGGCATCGACAAGCTCTACACCCAACTGCAAAAGGCACAAGACAACGTACGCGCCTTGAATACCACCATCGAACTGAGCGAAGAGCTGGTGCGAATCCGCAAGAAATCCTTTACCGAAGGCATGGCAACCAGTACCGAGGTCGTAGATGCGGAAACGATGCTGGCAACCGTCCGCGTGGCGCGTCTGGCAGCCTACTACGAATATGATGTGGCACTGATGAACCTGCTGGCTATCTGCGGAACGCCGGAACGGTTCGAGAAATATTTCGAGACAACTTATTAAAACCTACCCTTTATGAAAATCAATAATAAAAGCATCAGCATTGCATTCGTCATTATCCTGGCCGCAACGGTCATCATTTCGCTTGCCGGCATATTACTCATGAGCCGGCAGCCCCTGGTCCTGCAAGGACAAGTGGAAGCAACGGAAATACGTATCAGCGGAAAGCTGCCCGGACGTGTGGACTCCTTCCTCGTACAAGAGGGCGACTGGGTGAAGGCAGGCGATACGCTTGTCGTCATCAACAGCCCCACCATCGAAGCCAAATACCGCCAGGTGAATGCCCTGGAGCAGGTGGCCCAGGAGCAGAACAAGAAGATAGACGCCGGTACCCGCCGCCAGATTGTGGCCACCGCCCGGCAACTCTGGAACAAGACGCAGAGCGACCTTGCCCTCGCCAAGACCACTTACCAGCGCATTGTAACGCTTTATAAGGACAGTGTCGTCACCTCCCAGCGGCGTGACGAGGTGGAAGCCATGTACAAAGCCGCCCAAGCCGCCGAACGTGCCGCCTACGAGCAATACCAGATGGCCGTAGACGGAGCGCAGAGCGAGGACCGCGCCTCGGCCCGCAGCCTGGTGGAAGCGGCGCGAAGCACCGTCGATGAAGTCTCCTCCCTCCTCGTCGACTCCCGCCTGACTGCTCCCGAAGACGGCCAGATAGCCACCATCTTCCCCAAACGCGGAGAGCTGGTGGCCCCCGGCACTCCCATCATGAGCCTTGTCGTGATGGACGATGCACACGTGGTACTGAACATACGCGAGGACCTGATGCCGCAGTTCAAGATGGGAGGCACTTTCCGTGCCGATGTCCCCGCCATCGACGGCAAGGACATTGAATTCCGCATCTATTACATCAGTCCGCTGGGCAGCTTCGCCACCTGGAAATCCACCAAACAGACGGGCAGCTATGACATGCAGACGTTCGAGATACACGCACGTCCCACACAGCAGGTAGAGGGATTGAGACCGGGGATGTCCGTACTTTTAAAAATGAAGAATGAAAAATGAAAGATAAAGAATTTGGCTGCGCAATGAAAGCGCTTCGCATGGTTATCCGTCGCGAATGGCACCGCATGACCTCCCGCCGTCTATACCTCGGCGTCTGCGTCGTGCTACCCTTACTCTGTCTGTTCTTCATGGCCACCATCTTCGGAAACGGACAGATGGAGAACATTCCCGTGGGTATCGTCGACCTGGACAACACTGCCACTTCGCGCAATATCTCCCGGCGCATCTCTGCCGCCCCCACCTTCCGTGTGACGGAGCACTTCACCGACGAAGCCGACGCCCGCCGGGCATTGCAACAGAAGGACATATACGGCTACCTCGTCATCCCGCCCCGCTTCGAACAGAAGGCGGTGACGGGAACTGGCGCAACGCTCACCTATTATTACCACTATGCCCTTCTTTCGGTAGGCAGCGAGCTGATGGCGGCGTTCGAGAATACGCTTGCCCCCGTGGCGCTCTCGCCCATCGTGATGCAGGCCGAAGCTCTGGGAGTCAGCGGAGAACAGATACAGACCTTTCTGCTCCCCGTAGAAGCCAGTACCCATCCCCTCTACAATCCGGACATGGACTACTCCATCTACCTGAGCCAGCCTTTCTTTTTCGTACTGTTCCAGATACTCATCCTGCTCACCACCGTCTACTCCATAGGCAGCGAACTGAAATTCGGCAGCGCCGGCGAATGGCTGGAGATGGCACGAGGCAATATCCTCACTGCCGTAGCAGGGAAACTGCTGCCCTATACCCTCATCTTCTCGTCCATCGGTATCCTGGCAAACTATGTACTGTTCGGCCCGCTACATATCCCCTCCGCTGGCAGTCTGTGGCTGATGAATGCAGTGACCGTGCTCTTCATCATCGCTACCCAGGCATTGGCGGTCTTTATCTATTCTGTCTTTCCCAAGATTGCCTATATCATCAGTGTAGTATCCATGGTGGGGTCGTTGGGGGCTACGCTGTCCGGAGTCACGTTTCCCGTTACAGCCATGTATGCGCCCGTGCATGCGGCCTCCTACCTCTTCCCCGTGCGGCACTTCACGGAGGCGGCACAAGCCATGATTTACTTCGATGCAGGGTTTGCCTACTTCTGGCAGTCGGTAGCTACACTCTTCATCTTCCTATTGACGGCACTGCTGATACTGCCGTTGCTGAAATGGTGGATAAAAAAAGAGATAAGGGAAGAAGCAATCTCCGCCTCCCCATCACCTTGCCCACCTACCGCATTGTCAACAGCTTCCGTCATCCGCCACGAGTGGCATGCCATCGCCACCAATCCCGCCATCCTGCTCGTGCTGGCAGGCGGTATCTTCCTCTACGGACTGCTCTACAACTACATGTACGCCCCCAACCTGGTGCGCAAGGCTCCTGTCGCAGTGGTAGACCTCTCCCACTCTGCCCTCAGCCGCGAATACATCCGACTGCTCGACGCCACTCCCCAGACCGCCGTCTACGGCCAGACACCCAACATCCTCGAAGCCCGCCAATGGATGAAGCAGGGCGACGTGGCAGGCATCCTTTACCTGCCTGCCGACTTCGAGGCACGTGTGGCACGGGGCGAAACTTCGGTCTTCGTACTCTATGCCGCCACGGACGCTTTCCTCAACTTCAAAGGACTGCAAGAATCCAGTGCGCGCGTCATGCTTGCCGTGAACGATGCCCACCGCATGGAGGGCACCGTATTCCTACCTCCGCAAGGGTTGCTGGCAGTGGCTTCGTCCGCTCCCGTCAGCGTGTCCGGCACGGCGCTCTACAACTATACGGAGGGCTACGGTTCCTATCTGATTCCCGCCGTCCTAATTGTCATCATCTTCCAGACGATGCTGATGGTGATTGCCATGCTAACGGGCGAGGAAGCGGAAGCCCGAAGAAAAGGAATACGGCTGATGCGTGCCGACTCATTGAAGGATACATTACGGATTGTCGGGGGCAGGACCTTCGTATACTTCATGCTGTATGTGGTGTTCTCCCTATTCCTGCTGGGACTGCTGCCGCATCTGTTCAGCATCCCCCACATCGGCAGCGGAGGAGACATCGTCACAATGATGATACCCTTCCTGCTGGGCACGAGTTTCCTTGCCCTGGCCGTCTCCCGCTGGTTTACAGACTCCGAAGCGCCGTTACTGATGATAGCCTTCTTCTCTGTGGGCTATATCTTCCTTTCGGGCGTGTCCTATCCGCTGGAGCTGATGCCATGGTATTGGCAGGCAGCCCACTATCTGTTTCCGGCAGGTCCTGCCGTACTTGCTTTTGTAAAACTGAATTCAATGGGTGGAACGCTGGCCGACGTATGGCCGCAGATGCTGACGATGTGGATACAAGTATTGGTCTATGGAACTTTGGCGCTCTGCACTACACGCCACCTCTACGGAAAAGGAAAAGTGAAGGCATAAAAAAAGGCTATCTATCCCAGACAGCCAATCTTTTGTTAACCTTAAATCTAATACTATGAAAAACACATTGCAAATGTACGGACTTCCCCGAAATATCCAAAATTTCTGTCCATGACGGTCTCATTTATAACATGGTTTAATAGGAATATGCCGTTGTTAACAGATAGAGGCTGGTCAAATAAGAAATTTTCACTATCTTCATCCCCAAAATCGAACATCATAACTAAAGAATATTTTGCCATGATTCATACCATACTCGATACAGACCTTTACAAATTCACCACCTCGTATGCCTACATCAAATTGTTTCCCTATGCCATGGGCACTTTCAGCTTCAAGGACAGAGACGACACCGCCTATACGGACACGTTTCTGAAAGAACTGCAAGAGGCGGTGGACAGCCTGGCACAGACCGTACTTACTGCCGAAGAGCTGGAATACATGACCCGCCACTGCCGTTTCCTGCCGAGGGTCTATTGGGAGTGGCTCTCCTCCTTCCGCTTCCAGCCGGAGAAGGTAAGCATCCATCTGGACGAGGACCGGCACCTGAACATTGAAATCACGGACTATCTGTACAAGGCCACCCTTTACGAAGTCCCCCTGCTTTCTATCGTATCCGAAATAAAGAACCGTTCTTTGGGAAACGTGGCCGACATGGACGGCATACTCTGCAAACTGTCCGAAAAGGTGGCACTCTCCAACCGACACCAGCTGTATTTTTCAGAGTTCGGCACCCGGAGACGCTTCTCGTTCGAAGTGCAGGACAAAGTCATAGACCGTCTGAAGGAAGCCGCCGAATACTGTACCGGGACTTCCAACTGCCACTTCGCCATGAAATACGGCATGAAGCCTATGGGGACGCATCCGCATGAATGGTTCATGTTCCACGGCGCACAGTTCGGCTACAAACACGCCAACTACATGGCCTTGGAAAACTGGGTGAACGTGTACGACGGTGACTTGGGCATCGCACTGTCCGATACCTATACCTCCGGCATTTTCTTAAGTAACCTGAGCCGCAAGCAGGCCAAACTATTCGACGGTGTACGCTGCGACTCCGGCGATGAATTCGATTTCACCGACAAGCTCGTTGCCCGCTACCGCGAACTGGGCATCGACCCTACCACTAAAACCATCGTCTTCAGCAATGCGCTCGATTTTGGCAAGGCACTCGACATCCAGGAGCATTGCAGGGGCAAAATCCGCTGCTCCTTCGGCATCGGCACCAATCTGACGAATGATACCGGATTCAAGCCCTCCAACATCGTAATGAAACTGACGCAATGCAAGATGAACGTCAACCAGGAATGGCGCGAATGCGTGAAGCTGTCCGACGATGCAGGAAAGCATATCGGCAGCGAAGCGGAAGTACGGGCATGTCTGTATGATTTAAGGCTCGGACAGCAAATAGAACCCCTATGCTGAAAACAGCTTCCCGGCGGTTAGCGATAAGTGCTTACTGTCTTTTCCTTTTGTAGGCAAACTCTTGCCATTTCTCCTCCGGCCAGTCCTGCCGCTGCATCTCCATGCGGGCCATGACGAAGAACAAGTCCGAAAGGCGGTTGATGAAGCGCAGAATATCCTCGTTCACGGGGTCTTGGCGATGGAGTGTCCACAAACGGCGTTCGGCACGGCGGGCCACGGTACGGGCAAACTGCAGTTGGGCTGATATGGGAGTGCCACCAGGCAAAAGGAAGTAGCCGTTGTCCGTCATCAGCAGGACGGTCATGGCATCCATCTCCTGCTCACAGCGCAGCGTGAGCTCTGCGGCAGAAAGCGGATTAGGGTTCACCACTCCCGAGGGAGTGGCCACATGGCTCATCACCACCATCAGTTCCCGCTGGACAGCATGCAGCAACTCCTGCCATCCATCTTCTGCCGCCAGCATGGAGCGCACGATACCAATCACGGCATTCAATTCATCAAGGCATCCGTTTGCCTCGATACGGATGTCATCTTTCGGCACACGCGCGCCACCATGAATACCCGTTGTTCCTTTGTCTCCAGTTTTGGTATAGACTCTTTTCATTCTCTATTTGATAAGGAACTGTGCCCACTGCGGGATTTCCTCTACATATTGTTTGAAGAGGGTCCCGTTTACAGTGCGGAACAATAATCGAGGAATTTGATTTTCTATTGAATTATCGTAGACATATACCCTATCAACCAAGGATATTGCTTTGCCTATATTCAATAACGATTTATAATAACGGGAAATAATTTTGGAAATGGGAACTTCATGCCCTCCATTCAAATAGCGCTGTGTAATACGCCGTACATTTATCTCAGGATTATTTGTACAGACAAAAAAAATGCGAATAAAAAATCCTGCTTTTTTTGCTTCTTCAACAAATGCAAGTTTTTCGTCTGAGGAAAAGACTGTTTCAAATACAAAATCTTGCCTTTTCCTTAAACACTCATAACGCATTTTAGTCGCCAATTCTGCTGCCTTCAATACTGCAACGGGAGAATTCCAATCACCATATTGTTCTTGCGCTATATTATCAGGATTAATGTAAAGGCTATTTTCTGCCCATTCATTATGAAGCAGTTGCACTGTCGTAGAAGTTTTACCCGAACCATTCGGACCAGCTACTATACAAAGTGTCGGATTTTTTTCGTTCATCACATGGATATATCACTTACATTTTTAGCTCTATATGCTTTCAATTTTTCTCTCACCTCTTGCATTCTCCGCTCCAATTCTCTTTTTGCCTTGCGAGAACTTTCACGGGCCGCAACAGCCACTTGTTCCATCAAAGCATGCAGTTGTTCATCAGTAGGGTCTTCCAAAGAAGACAAGCGATAAGTATTCAGTTTCATAATCATAATATATTTAAATGAAAACAAAGATACTCCACTATTTCGAGAACACAAACGAAATTACATAAAATATCAATGCGCTATCCGGACTTTTTCATAATGAATTCAAACTTAGATTAGAACTGTTTTTAATCAAGGAATGATTAAAAAGCAAAAAACGGCCGGACATGCCATACAGAAGTCTTATTATATCCTTGTAAACAAACCCTTTCCCATTTGTATAAGGGATCATCGATATGCCAGAGAAGCATCCAGTTTCTATCTTTATCATATTGAGAACTGCAACTGAAACCAAGTCTGTAGTTCACGTTAAACTGCGGTAACGATTTACCAACTTTGGATAACTGTCCTTCTAATTTATCTAACGTTTCCTGTCCCCACTTTTCATCTTGTAAACCATTACCGGTATTGTGTTGGAAGTTTTCCGGAGATCTTCCACAAATATTCACCAACATATCAAACCATTGCCCTATACTTGGCAGAAACCACGGACTGCGTTCAATCCCATCCGGTACCTTATTGCTGTTATTGTAAGTTTTCACCAGATAAAAAGCACGACAGTCGCTTACAAAAGATGCATCACCCTCATGATTTGCCAGCATCTGTAAAGTTTCAGAGTAGCCATTCATGTTATTCTTGATTCTACTAAAATCATGCTTTGACTTTACATCAGCTATTGATATTGTGTCAATACCCACTTCGATTAAATCCACCGGTCCCCAATTCCCTTCTTTCAAACTATCCAACATCATCACATAGGCATGATTCCATCCCTTTTCATTGCACTTCTTGTCTGTCATCCTTTCCGGATCGCAAGTAATTACCATTCCGATAGCATTTTTATAATCATAGATTTTCCCATCTTCTTCCAACATTCCATTTCCTGGATGTACCTCTATTCTTCTATCGATTTCGTTCTGAAAGATAAAATCCCCGGGATAAAGCTTTCTTTCTATACTTCCTTTACCGGGTACGGGACTGATAACTTTCAGAGTATAGCATTTTCCAGAAACAAGAGTAATGGAGCTGCCCGAATAATTTATCTTTATATTCGTATCATCTCTTCCATTGGTAGTCGTATAGTTTCCGGTAACCCGTGCATTTGCTTGTGGCGGAACAATGGCACAATATTTCAAAGAATCTATCTGATATGGAGTAATACCATTCAGACTCACATTAATAGCTACCGAGTCTGTTCCTAAAACCCTCGATTCCATATGGTAAACAAAGCCTGCCTTTTCAGGAGCAAAACAACCTACGTATACTTGCGGTTGCAACACAAGCAATGCAAACTGGTGTTGAAACTGCAAGCTCAAGATTATTCCGGAAGAATTGTCAATAGCAGGTACGCCGGTGGCAATCAACAAGTCGCTGACAATATGCTTTTCTGTTGTGGACTGGTCTTTCGAAGGTTGCAGTTTTTCATTCCCGGTCAGTGAGGCAATAGCTCCGTCCATACCCTTTGAGACATCTATTGTGATATTCCTCCTATATGGATAGTATGCGACATAACTCACTCCATCATACCAATAAAGTGTACCATTTCCCACCGGATTCCAACTGCCGCTTGACCTATTGTAAACCAATTTGGCATTATCAATATCATCCATTATAGCACCGTCCTTTATGGCAAAAACACCAATCGAATCACCATCGACAAACTCCATTTTAAGATGTTCATCCTTTACAGAGGTACGTGTAGAGGACTTTCCTGCATGGGATAACTCTTCAAAATCAGCTACTATAGCCCGGATTGTAAAGGGGACTCCCTCACAGCCCGTAGACCTTTTCTCTATCGCAAAGATACAAACAAATTTGGAATATAAATATGCAGAAATACCGGGACTTTTCAAGCAAAACATGAAAGGAAAAAGAAGGAAAGTCCAGCAGATTCAAAAGATGTTTTACAAGATTAGGCTCCACCGAACAAAGACATCACATCCATCTCGCCCCAATACAGATGTGTATAGCTGGCAATCAGGTTCTTATAACGAAAAATGGGAGTAGCGACCTTCTCTCCTCTGGCATTGAAAACCTGCACTATCGAGGGAGTAAGACTGTACGCACCACTTTCTTTTCCACCAGCTTCGGGCACAGCAAGCTGCGTATAATGGAATTCGTGTCCTTTAAGCCGCCATCCGTTATAGTCGAATCGACGGTATCCCAATGTCAGTTTCCTGCGTTTACGCTCGTTCGTGATGCTGAAAGGTAATACTCCCACCATCTCATTTCCGACATTGCTTACACTGTTCCCGGTGCTTCTTCCGTCTGTATCACTGCCTCCCCCGTCCGTATCCCCATCAGAAAGAACGGACTGCGAAAGATATATCATCCCCCCGCATTCTGCCAGCGTCCTGCCACCAGCCTCTATATAGCTGCGGATAGACTCCCTGGCAAGCCTTGCCCCGGCAAGTTCCTCCAGACGGTTCTCGGGATAGCCGCCGGGCAGATAGAGCAAATCCGTCTCTTGCGGAATAGCCCGGTCCTGCTCCGGATTGAAGAAAGTGACCGTGCCCATACAGCGCAGAATATCCAGATGCTCCGCATAGAGGAAGGAAAAGGACTCTTCGTTGCGCGCTACCGAGATATGCAGCTTCCCCGGCTCTGATAGTACCGACTTCTCCTCCACAGCCGCCGCAGGCAATGGAAGCCCGATTGTCGAGAGTAGCAGTTCCCAGTCCACATGTTCCTCCAGCAAGCCTGCCAGCATGTCCAGCCCCTCCGTCTCCTTAGAACGGCTGAAATCCAGCCCCAGATGGCGTGACTCCTGCTCCAGTTCCTTCCGTTTGGGCAGATAGCCCAGACAAGTCACGTTCAAGTCTTCACAGACCTCCTGCAGCATCCGGTAGTGGTGGGGTGAGCCGACACGATTGAAGATAACTCCCGCAATACGTATATCCGGACGGAAATTGATGAACCCCGACAACAAAGGAGCCATGGAATAGGCAGCCGACTTGGCATCGACCACCAGCACCACAGGAATACCCAAGAGCCGTGCCACTTCTGCCGATGAGCCCCGGTCGCGGTCGTACCCGTCGTACATCCCCATCATCCCCTCGACCACGGCAACATCAGCATCTGCCGAATAGCGTGCATACAGACTGCGGACATGCTCCGGAGATGCCATGAAAGTATCCAGATTGATGGAAGGACGGCCACATACCGCCTCGTGATACTTAGTATCTATATAATCGGGACCGCACTTGAAAGGCTGCACCTTCAGACCTTTCTTCACAAACAATGCCATCAGTCCACGACTGACGGTGGTCTTTCCACTGCCCGATGTAGGGGCGGCTATGAGAAACTGAGGAATGGAATCCATTATGAAGCTATCAAATTAAATATTTTCCTCCTGCAAAGGTAAGCATATCTCCGACAAAAGTTTTATCTTAGCTGCGAAAATAAAACATACCACCATGATAACCGAAGAACTTAAGAAACTCTACATCGCACATACCGGACACGAACCGGAACAGATTGACGAACTCCCCTCCTCCGGCTCCAACCGCCGTTACTTCCGCCTCATCGGAAGTCCTACACTTATCGGCGTCAGCGGAGAGTCTGTGGAGGAGAACCGCGCCTTCCTCTACATGGCAGAACATTTCCGCCAGAAAGGACTGCCCGTACCGCAAGTGTTCATCCGCTCCGAAGATGATATCTATTATCTGCAAGAAGACCTGGGCGACTCGCTCCTATTCAATGCCATCGAGAAAGGCCGCAAGACCAGCGTATTCGGTGAGGAAGAGAAACAGTTGCTGCGCAAGACCATCCGTCTGCTACCCGCCGTACAGTTTGCCGGAGCCGACGGCATGGACTTCTCCTACTGCTACCCGCAGGCAGAGTTCAATAGCCGCAGCATTCTGTGGGACTTGAACTACTTTAAATACTGCTTCCTCAAGGCTACGGGAATGGACTTCCAGGAAGACCGGCTGGAAGACGACTTCCAGAAGATGGCAGACGTGTTGCTCCGTAGCAGCTCCGCCACCTTCATGTACCGCGACTTCCAGAGCCGTAACGTTATGATAAAGGACGGCGAACCGTGGCTCATCGACTTCCAGGGCGGACGCAAAGGTCCGGTCTACTACGACGTTGCCTCCTTCTTGTGGCAGGCCAAAGCAAACTATCCCGACAGCCTGCGCCAAGAGTTGCTGAAGGAATACATCGACGCCCTGCGCAAGTACCAGCCCGTGGACGAGGCTTATTTCTATGCCCAGCTTCGCCACTTCGTATTGTTCCGCACCATGCAGGTGCTGGGTGCCTATGGTTTCCGCGGTTACTTCGAGAAGAAGCCCCACTTCATACAAAGTGTCCCCTTCGCCATCGAGAACCTTCGCCAACTGCTCCAAGAACCTTATCCAGAATATCCCTACCTCTGCCGGATTCTGCGCGAACTCACCGATCTGAAACAGTTTACAGACGACCTGCAAAAGCGTCGCCTCGTGGTGAAAGTCACCAGCTTTGCCTACAAAAAAGGTATCCCCGAAGATTCCACGGGCAACGGAGGAGGTTTCGTCTTTGACTGCCGCGCTGTGAACAACCCCGGCAAGTACGAGCGTTACAAACCCTTCACGGGACTGGACGAACCCGTTATCCGCTTCCTGGAAGACGACGGCGAGATAGCCGTATTCCTGGAGCATGCCTACGCCCTTGTCGACGCTTCCGTGAAGCGCTACATGGAACGCGGCTTCACCAATCTGTCTGTCTGCTTCGGCTGCACCGGCGGACAGCACCGCTCCGTATATTCGGCACAACACCTGGCGGAACATCTGCACAAGAAGTTCGGCGTGCAAGTGAACCTGATACATAGAGAACAGAATATTGAACAGACGTTTAAGGCCAAAGTTTAATGTGCTAATGTGAGAATATGCCAATATGAAAGCCATGATTTTCGCCGCCGGCCTGGGCACCCGGTTGCGCCCCTTGACGGACAACATGCCCAAGGCCCTCGTTCCCGTAGCAGGAAAGCCCATGCTGGAACGGGTGATACTGCGGTTGAAGGAAGCAGGATTCAACGAGATAACGGTCAATATCCACCACTTCGGGGAGCAGATTATCGACTTCCTCCGTGCCCACGACAACTTCGGCACGGAGATTCACATCAGCGACGAACGCGGCATGCTGCTCGACACCGGAGGAGGCATCAAAAAGGCACGCCCCTTTCTGGACGGACAAGAACCTTTCCTGGTGCACAACGCGGATATTCTGACGGACATTGACCTTGCAGGTCTCTACCGCCACCATCTGGAGAGCGATGCGGAGTCTACCCTGCTTGTGAGCGAGCGCAAGACTTCCCGCTATCTCCTTTTTGACGACGACTACCACCTGCACGGCTGGATAAACAAGTCCACCGGAGAGGTGAAACCGGCAGGCTTCGACTACCGGGAAACGAAGTACCGGGAACTCGCCTTCGGAGGTATCCACATCATCTCCCCCTCCCTCTTCCACCTGATGGACGATGGGCAGTGGAACGGCAAGTTCTCCATCATTCCTTTCTACTTGTCCGCCTGCACAAAGGTGCACATACAAGGCTATCCGCTGCAAGGATTCCGCTGGTTCGACATCGGCAAACCGGAGACACTGGCACAAGCGGAGGAATACTACAAACAAAAATAACAAGTAATGTAAAGCAGCCTAACATTACTTGTTAGCTCCCTTTACATTACTTGTTATCAAATCAACCTATGTACCATAGATTATCTATGGTGAAACTACGCCAACGCCAGTATCAGCAACTGAGCCGTCAGCACCCGCAGGAACATAGCCAGCGGATAGACTGTGGCGTATCCCACCGCAGGGGCATCGCAGGATGTCAAGTCCGAGGAATAGGCCAATGCAGGTGGATTGGTGTTAGCTCCGGACAGCACACCTATCAGCGTATAGTAGTTCAGCTTCCAGAAATAGCGCCCCATGAATCCTGTCACCAGCAACGGGACAACCGTGATGATGGCCCCATAGCCAATCCACACATAGCCGCCTTCGTAGATAATGGTATCGATGAATCCCTTTCCTGCACCCAACCCCACGCAGGCCAGGAACAAGGCGATACCGATTTCGCGTATCATCAGATTGGCACTCATCGTCGTGTAGGTTATCAGCTTATATTGAGGCCCGAAACGGCTGATGAGGATGGAAACCACCAACGGTCCGCCGGCCAGTCCCAGTTTCACGGGTTGGGGAATGCCGGGGAACATGAACGGCAGACTGCCCAAGATACATCCCAGGGCAATACCCAGGAAGATAGGAATCAAGTTGGGATGGTTGAGACGCTTCAGCGAGTTACCCAGCACCTTCTCCGCATGGCTCACGGCAAGCTCACTGCCTACAATCGTCACACGGTCTCCCATCTGCAACTGCAAGTGGGGAGTTGCCACCAGGTCCACGCCCGAACGGTTGATACGGGTGATGCAGGCACCGAAGTTGTTACGTATCTTGAGCTGAGACAGAGACTTGCCGTTCAGTTCCGGCTTGGTGATGAGGATGCGGCGTGAAATCAAGTTCTTGTCCTCCCGTTCCCACTCCACCGAAATTTTTCTTCCGAAGAAGGCAACAATGGCCTCCACATCTTTCGGGTTGGCAATGAACAGAATTTCATCCTGCATGTGCAGCACCGTATCGGCATTCGCCAGTTCTGTTTCCTGACTGCCGGTGTGCCGGATGCGGGAGATGACAAACGCACGGTTCAACAATGGTTTCACATCTCTGATCCGCTTGCCGTCTATTGCCTCATTGCGTATCTCTACCGATATGGGACGCACGGTCAGCTCCTGCAGATGACCCAGCCCGTGCTCGGCATCCTCCTCTTCTTTTTGGGTGTTAATCCGCATGAAAATCTTCAAGGCTAGCAGCGCCAGGATGCAGCCCACCACACCCAGCGGATAGGCAACGGCATATCCGAGTGCGATTTCCGGAGCATCCACCCCGTTGAGGTCACTGTTTGCCTGCTGGGCAGCACCCAGACCGGGGGTATTGGTCACGGCTCCGGACAAGATACCCACCATCGTAGTAATGGGGATTCCGGTGGCAAAGTGCAACACAATGGTGATAACCACGCTGAGGAAGACGGAAAGCATTGCTACCATGTTCAGCGTAAGTCCGCCCTTCTTGAAAGCGGAGAAGAATCCCGGTCCCACTTGCAGACCGATGGAATAGACAAACAGTATCAAGCCGAACTCCTTCAGGAAGTGCAGCAGATGTTCGTCGAGGTTCATGTCGAAATGTCCGAAGACAATGCCCACAAACAAAATCCAGGTGACACCCAGCGAGATGCCTGCCACCTTCAACTTGCCCAGCATGATACCGAAGGTGATGACCAGGGACAGAATTAGGACAGAGTGTGCCACTCCTCCGCCCCAAAGGTTGGGATAACCCTCAAAGAGGTTTCTTAATAGTTCCATAGTTTCTATCTTTAGTTTTTACTTTTCAGCCTTATTGTTTAATTCTTAATTCTCTATTTAAAAAGTGTATCCCCACAGAAATCACTTCTCCGGGGATACGCATTTCACACATAAAAAATAACTACTATTATAAAGGCATGTTGCCGTGCTTTTTCGGTGGATTGCTCTGATTCTTGTTGTGCGCCATCTCCAATGCCTGCACCAGCTTGTAGCGGGTGTCACGCGGCATGATGACCTCATCTATGAGGCCACGCTCGGCGGCGCGGTAAGGGTTGGAGAACTTGTCTTCATACTCCTTGATAATCTCCTGCTTCTCTTCGGCAGAGGACTTGCGGTAGAGGATGTTCACTGCACCCTCGGCACCCATCACGGCGATTTCCGCCTGCGGATAAGCCAGGTTCACGTCGGCACCCGTCGGTTTGCTGGACATCACGATGTAGGCGCCGCCGTATGCCTTGCGGGTAATCAGCGTTATCTTGGGCACGGTGGCCTCGGCATAGGCATAGACAATCTTGGCGCCGTGGCGGATGATGCCGTTGTGCTCCTGCATCGTTCCGGGCAAGAAGCCGGGAACATCTTCGAAGGTTATCAGCGGGATGTTGAAGCAGTCGCAGAAACGAATGAAACGTGCCGCCTTGTCGCTGGCATCAATATCGAGCACACCCGCCAAATAGGCAGGTTGGTTTGCCACGATACCTACCGAACGCCCGTTCAGACGACCGAAACCGATAACGACGTTCTTGGCAAAGTGAGGCATCACTTCGAAGAAGTACTGGTTGTCCAGCACCGGTTCTATAATATCCTTGATGTCATAGGGCATGTTCGGGTCCTCAGGAATGACGGTCTGAAGCGCCTCTACCCGGCGATGGATATCGTCGGAGCAGGGAGTGAAGGGAGCATCCTCCATATTGTTGGACGGCAGGAAGCTCAGCAGCTCGCGGATGCTCATCAGTGTCTCCTCCTCCGTATTGCACATGAAGTGGGTAACGCCGCTCTTGCTGCTATGCGTATAGGCACCGCCCAGTTCCTCCTTGTCCACCTCCTCGTGGGTCACGGTCTTTACCACGTCCGGACCGGTGATAAACATGTGGCTCTGCTCCTTTACCATGAAGATAAAGTCGGTAAGCGCCGGAGAGTAGCATGCCCCACCGGCACACGGACCCAGAATAGCGGATATCTGCGGAATGACACCCGACGCAATGGTGTTCTGATAGAAGATGGAGGCATAGCCTGCCAAGCTGTTCACACCTTCCTGGATGCGTGCGCCGCCCGAATCGTTGAGGGCAATGACGGGAGCACCGTTCTTCAGGGCAAGCTGCTGCACCTTTACAATCTTTGCGGCATTCGTCTCGCTGAGCGAACCGCCATGCGCCGTGAAGTCGTAGGCATAGACAAATACAAGGCGGCCGTCTATCTTTCCGTAACCGGACACCATGCCGTCTCCGGCAATCTGTTTCTTCTCCATGCCGAAGTTGGTGCAACGGTGGTTCACGAACTTGTCCAGCTCATTGAACGAGCCTTTGTCCAGCAGCATGTCAATACGTTCGCGGGCAGTCATGCGGCCGGAGGCGTGTTGTTTCTCTATCTTGTCTACGCCCCCACCCAGCGAGGCACGTTTATCCAGTTCCTCAAACTGGCGGTATATTTCTTCTCTGTTCATATTTGCATTTACAATTTAGTGATTTATAATATACGGACTGAATGCGACTCGGGATTATTCCTCCTTTATCAACTCCAATTCAATCAATACTTGGTTGGCATTTACCGGTTCGCCCTCGCTCACGAGGATGTTGCGGACGATGCAGTCGGCATTTACCTTATAGTTACTCTGCATCTTCATGGCTTCCAGCACCACGGCAATGTCTCCGGCAGCCAGTCGGTCGCCCACCTTGACGGGGATGCTCACTACCTTGCCCGGCATCGGCGCCAGAATCTTGTCGCCCTGCTTCTCGTCGGCTCCTTTCTTCATGTGCAGATACTTGGCTTGCGTGTCCACGATGTCCACATGAAAGGAACGCTGGAGCATGCTGATGTCATAACTCTTGCCGCCCTCGCCGCGCACAAGGCCTGCGTTGAACGAGTTTCCGTTGTGCAGGATGGAGCAACTTCCGTTCTCTGCCATCACAATGTCCACTTCGTAGGGCTTTCCGTCAATGGTAAGTTGTACCTTATTCCCTTCCTTACCCACCAGGGTAATGTCTGCGATACGGTCTCCTATATGTATTTCCATTATTAATTATCCATTATCAATTATCCATTCCTTAAATCCTGAGCACTCCCTTCTGCAAGCCAAATTCCCTCCAACGGCTGATGGGGCGGCCATCGGACAGCTGTGCCGAAACATTCTCCTCCAGATTGACCAGATAGTCCATATAGGCAGCTATCATGGCGATGTTCTCCAACTCTTCGTTGGCAGTGTTGGTACGTACCAGCATGCGGGCGTTCTTCTCGATAAAGAGGGTGTTGTACTCTCCCTTCACAAAGTCGGGCACGTGCATGATGCGCTTCAGATAGGCAAGGTTGGTCTTTACGCCCGTAATCTTGTACTCGTAGAGCACACGGCGCATACGCTCGATGGCATACTGGCGGGTGGTTGCCCATACGATGAGCTTACCTATCATAGGGTCGTAGTAGATGGGAATCTCATAGCCGTCGTACACGTAGCTATCAATGCGGACACCGATTCCGTTCGGTTCCGTCAGTTGCTTGATGACACCGGGAGACGGCATGAAGTTGTTTTCCGTATCTTCGGCACAGATGCGGCACTCTATAGCATGGCCGCGCTGGAACAGTTCCTCCTGCTTGAGGTGCAGCACCTCGTCGTTAGCAATGCGGATTTGCTCTTTCACCAGGTCCACGCCTACCACTTCTTCCGTGATGGGGTGCTCCACTTGCAAGCGCGTATTCATTTCGAGGAAGTAGAACCGACGGTTCTTGTCTACCAAAAACTCGATGGTACCTGCACCGGAGTAGTTCACTGCCTTGGCTGCGGCAACCGCCTTCTCCCCCATCTCCCGGCGCAATTCCGGCGTAAGGAAGGGTGACGGGCTTTCTTCTACCACCTTCTGATTGCGACGCTGCACGGAGCATTCGCGGTCGAAGAGGTGGATGACGTTGCCGTGGTTGTCGCCCAATATCTGGAACTCGATGTGGTGGGGTTCTTCCACGAACTTTTCCAGATAGACCGTGTCGTCTCCAAAGGAGGACATGGACTCGGAGCGTGCCGTGTTGTAGGCTTCCACCACTTCGCTCTCGTTATGGATAAGGCGCATACCTTTACCACCGCCACCCATAGACGCCTTCAGCATCACGGGATAACCTACCTCGTTGCAGATGCGCACGGCTTCTTCGGCACTCTGCAAAGGTTGTTCCGTTCCGGGAACCACGGGTACGCCTGCCGCAATCATTCGCTTGCGGGCAGCTATCTTGTCGCCCATCGCCTCCATCGTCTCGGCGGCGGGACCGATAAAGATAATCCCTTCCTCCTTGCAACGGCGTGCAAACTCCGAGTTCTCCGACAAAAAGCCGTAACCCGGATGGATGGCATCGGCACCGCATCGCTTTGCCGTGGCAATCACTTTTTCAATATTCAGATAACTCTCTTTTGCCACGGCCGGTCCTATCGGATAAGCCTCATCGGCATATGCCACATGATGAGAGGTGCGGTCGGCCTCGGAGAAGACCGCAACTGTAAGCAGTCCCATCTCCCGGCACGAACGCATGACGCGCAAGGCAATCTCACCTCTGTTGGCAATCAATACTTTCTTAATCATTTTACTTTTTCTTTAATATATAAAGGATATATATAGTCACACCACAATGCGGACATACCTTTAACAAAGGCATTCCATTTCTTGTTTAAATGTTCAACTAATATCTTCGTACTGTCTTCCTAACCCACGAGCAAAGGCAGCCTTTAATGAATGGCAGGTCTTCTGACTGACTCCTAATCCTGAAGCCTTCCCGATATTTCAATGCATATCAGTGGCAAGGGTGTTTTTCATGATATAAACGGAGCTTCACAGCAGCGGGACTGTCCGGGATTTACACCCGATTCCCTTTTAATCCAGATGATGGAAACATGCATCCGGAACCAATTCGCGGGCAAAGATAACAAAAATTATCAGGAGTATTCGCAAACCTAATAGTTTTTGTTATCTTTGTCCCAGTTTTGGTTTCACCTCTCCCGGTTCTGTTGGAGATGAGTGATGAAAAAGGGAATCAGGTGCAAATCCTGAACAGACCCGCTGCTGTAAATCCTTCCAAAATCTTTGAATATTCTACAAGCCACTGTCCGCCCGGCGGATGGGAAGGCATTCAAAGAGGGATAAGTCAGAAGACCTGCCAAGACAACATAGTTTTAGTGCTTTCGGGGAATAAAGCAACAAAACATTGAGTCGAGGCATTCTTTATCCATATAAAGGAATCTTTCTCTTTGTTCATTTTTCCTTGAGGGCAAGTTACGAACGCTTATAAGGAACTGAAATGAGATTCATCACAGGACTGCTATTTACATTTATCTGCCTACTGCCTGCAGGTAGTATGGCACAGAATAAGGTCACCTTATCCGGAAAAGTCAAAGACCAGCACGGGACACCGGTAGCCCAAGCCACCATCGCAGTGGAAAACACCACCTCCGGCACCTATACGGACGACCGGGGGAAGTATTCACTGCAAGTCGCTCCGGGTAAACATACCTTCATCGTCTCCTTCCTGGGCTACCAAACCGTGAAACAATCCCTCGACATCCGGCAGGATAAAAAACAGAATTTCACATTGCAGGAAAGCGCCGTGGCATTGAATTCTGTCGAAGTATACGGAAAGACCCAAACGCAGAAAGTGAAGGAAGGGGCCTTTGCTGTCAATGCACTCGACATCAAGCCGATAGTAAACTCACTAAATAACCTCAACGACCTGGTGAACCGTACAACGGGCATCAAGGTGAGAGAGGAAGGCGGGGTTGGCTCGGACTTCGACCTCTCCATCAACGGCTTGTCCGGAAATTCAATCCGCTACTTTCTGGACGGAATGCCACTGGACACCAAAGGAAGCGGTGTTTCCCTCGCCAACTTACCCATTAACATCATAGACCGGATTGAGATATACAAAGGAGTAGTCCCTGCCAGCTTGGGAACAGATGCACTGGGCGGTGCCATCAATATCATTACAAAGCAGGAGAAGAAGAATTATCTGGATGTATCTTACGGCATCGGCTCCTTCCATACACACAAGACGGACCTGAACACCCAGTTCGTAGAAAAGGGAACCGGACTAATAGTCCGGCCAACCGTTGGCATCAACTACTCCAAAAACGATTATAGAATGAAGAATGTGCAGATGCGCGACGAAAGCGGAGACAATTTCATATATGGCAATCCCAAGCGTTTTCATGACGGCTACTTCTCGCTACTGGCACAGGTGGAAGCCGGATTTGTCAACAAATCCTGGGCTGATGCCTTCTTTGTTTCCGCCTCCTATTCAAAAACAGACAAGGAACTGCAGACGGGGTCTGTCCAAAACAAAGTATACGGAATGGCAGAAAGGAATTCCGATTCCTGGAACATCTCTGCCCGCTATCAGAAGTACAACTTCATCCTGAAGAACATGCAACTGAATGCCTCCCTCTCCCACACCTGGGACCATTCCTTGACCGTGGACACTGCCTATCGGAAGTACTATTGGGATGGAGGATACATCGTGAGCCAGCGCAACGAGATTATGGGCAAAGAACCATCCATACGCCACTACAAGCGTCCGCTCACCATTATGCGCACCAACCTGGACTATCAGCTGAATACCCATCACAGCTTTAATCTGAACTACCATTTGAGCCGTACCGGAAACGACCGCTTCGATGACCTTGATACCAGCTTCGAGCCGTCAAAAGATGTGGTTACCAAACATATCCTGGGACTCTCCTACAACCAGTCTCTGTTGGATGGCAAGATGGAAAACGTATTCTTCATAAAAGACTACATCAACCATCCCAATATCCGGCAGACCGACCAATCCAGCGTGACCGGCTCGAAGGATGTGCAAGGTTCCACCACCAAGAACTACTTGGGCTACGGTGCTGGACTTCGATACACCATCGTAGAACCTTTATCCATCAAAGTATCCTACGAACATAGTGTGAGACTACCCATTGCCCGCGAGCTGTTGGGAAACGGTACCACCATCTATGCCAACGTGGCACTGAAACCGGAAAACAGTAACAACTTCAATGCTTCTCTATTCGGCACATGGCACCCGGGCAATGGACATACATTCTATTACGAGATGAGCGGATTTTTCCGCAAGGTAAACAACTACATTCAGACCAGCATTGCCGAGAAAGAAGGCACGATGCAATATACCAACGTCCCTGCCGTCCACGTGAAAGGTGTGGAAGGGGAAATACGCTACGACTGGCAAGGCAGACTGCAGCTCTCCACCAACGTCAGTTACCAAGACACCCGCGACCAGCAGAAGTACAAGGGCGACGGAAAACCCTCCGCCACCTACAACAACCGTGTGCCCAACCGTCCCTGGCTCTTTGGCAGTGTAGAAGCATACTATACCTTCCGCAACATCGCCCTGCCCGAAAGCAGACTGCGCCTGGGTTGTACCTATCAGTGGGTGCACTGGTACTTTTTGACCTGGGAAGCTTACGGCTCGTATGACAACAAGGCACGCATTCCCGCCCAGCACATCTGTAATGCCGACATCACTTACTCATGGAGACGCGGACGCTATAATCTGGCTTTGGAGTGTACCAACTTCCTCGACAAGACAGCCTATGACAACTACAAGCTGCAGAAGCCCGGACGTGCTTTTTTTGCTAAATTCAGACTATTCATTAACTAATCATTTAATAATTCATTCAAAATGAGAAAATTCAAATTTACACTGATTGCCTTTATGGCTGCCATGATGGCACTGTCATTCACAGCGTGTTCCGATGATGACCCGGAACCTAATCCTAATCCGGACCCGGAAGTCAATGAGGATAACTATCACTTCGACCTATTTGTAACCGTAGACAAGCACGGCGGGATGAGTAGCAAGAATACCACTATCGTCCATAGCGTCAACTCATTGGCCGCAGAGCAGGGTGTCATCACTGTGAAAAGAGAAGGTTCGGAACTGGGAGATTACTCCATGGAGACTATCTCTAAAGGAAAATATTACTACCAGATTCCCGCAACCAATGACCGTTTCGTGAAATATCAAATCAAGAACAATGCTGTTCAGGTAATTGCAGAACGTCCCTTCAAGACCAACAGCTATAAGGTGCGTGCCTACACACATGCCTGGATTGACGACAATACACTCATCATCATGTCTACCAATGGCGGGAAAGACCAAGTGATTTATACAAAGCTGAACGCAAAAGACCTGACAATCCTCGATGAAGGTACTCTGAACATACCTGATCCTACCAACTGGACCAAGCTGACAAGCTCCGGTATCCTTACCTACCGCAAATCGGACAATAGATTGTACTACTTCTATTATTGGAAAGAAAAAGCCGGTCTGACAATTGCAAGCGAACAAGAGCCTAATTTCCACACAGCCATCATCAATCCGGTAACTATGGAAGTAGAAAAAGACATCAAATCTCCCGTTGAAGGTGAAATGGCAGGAAGTGCCTATGGAGAGCTGATGCAAAACTGCGTGATGTATGACGAAGCAGACAACCTCTACCTGGCTTGTTTCCATGAAGAGGCAAGTGGTATTGAAAAGGGGATGCTACTACGCATTAAGGTAGGCGCAACAGAATTTGACACTTCCTACAACGGTTATCAAAATGCAGACGGTAAGTTGATGACAGTTCAGTATTTAGGAAACAACAAAGCTTTGGTCTATGCTCGCAATGACAAAGCTCCTATCAGCGATAAAGCAGCTGCTGCAGGAATCAAAAAGCCTACAGCTATCGATGCATTCTCACACTACTATACCGTCATCGACCTTGCCACCGGAACCAAGACACGCTTAAGCTATGATGGCAAGGAAATCGGTTACAGCGGCGGTCGCTTCTCACAGCGTTCTGTCATCTTCAACAACAAAGCATACATTGGTGTAAACACTGAAGAAGATGCCAACGCCGTTATCTACATCTATGACATCAAGACCGGTAATGTAGAGAAAGGAGCCGAAGTGGACGGACGCTTCTACTTCGATATGATACGTGTCATAGAGAACGATTAAAACAAGCATCAGTATTTATGAAGAATTTGTTTGTCTTTTTATTCCTTTGTAATTTCCTCCTCCTCTGCCATGCGCACGGGGGAGGCAATTACGAGCACAGCGATATGCTTGCAAGTATGAAACCCGGTGACAAGGCCGCCCTGCTCATGGTGCACTTCGGCACTACGCATGACGATACCCGTGCCCTCACCATTGATGCTATCAACGCCAAGGCACAAGCTGCCTTCCCGGAGTTGAAGTTCCAAGAAGCCTATACGTCGCGCATCATTATCCGCCGCTTGAAAGAGCGCGGCACCACGAAGCTGACTCCACTGGATGCCATGCTGAAACTGCGCAGCGAAGGTTACACACACCTCATCGTGCAGAGCACCAACATCATTGACGGAGTAGAAATGGAATCCCTCCGCCGGGATGTGGAAAACGCACTACCCTTCTTCAAGGAAATACGTGTAGGTACTCCCCTGCTCTACTCTATCGAAGATGCAGAGAAAGTGGCAAGTATTCTGGGGAACCGCTACAACGCCCCGGCACAAAGCAAGAAAGCTACCAAAGAACACTTCGTCCTTGTGGGCCACGGCACCTATACCCCCAGTACCGCCATCTACAGTCAGATGGACTATATGCTGAAAGCAGGCGGACTGACCAATTTCCATGTGGGCACCATCGAAGGTTATCCAACCTTTGACACCATGCTGGCACAACTGAAAGCCGGGAAAGCCAAACGTGTGACCCTCATACCCTTCATGTTTGTTGCCGGAGACCATGCCAAAAACGACATTGCCGGAGAGTGGAAGGAGATGCTCGAGAAAGAAGGCTTCACCGTCAGTGCACAACTGGAAGGACTGGGACAAATTCCGGAAATTCAAGAAATATTCATTGACCATATCCGTTTCGGACTGAAGCACCGCATGCTGGACATCATGACGAAGAAGGCGGCCTATGCTGCCGGAAAAGACACAGAATAATATACCCATTAGTGGGTATTTAGTGTTCTTGAATCATCTTGTACTTTTGCAGGAAAAACGCGAACGACAATGAATGTTATCACCAAACTGATGTACTCTATTCATAGGATACTGGGCACTTTGCTCTGTATCCTATTTCTCATGTGGTTCCTCTCCGCCTTCGTGATGATGTACCACCGCTTTCCCCGTGTCAGCGCCAAAGAGAAAATGCAAAAGCTGGATATGCTCTCCCAAACCGGAGACTCACTTCCGGACATCTCCTCCGTCACAGCCCGCCTGCCCCGTGGCGTAAAGGTCAGGTCTACGATACTGAACCTCAATACCGGACACCCCGAGTTCAGCTTTAGTACCACAAAAGGCACGCTTCATTTCCTTGCCGATTCCACCATCTCACGACCCTCTCTGGACAGTGAACACCTGCACCGGACAGCAGCTTTGTGGTGTTCTTCTCCCATTACCCGTATCGACACCCTCCACTCTCTGGACCAATGGATTCCCTTCGCTGAACTGAAAAAGGAAATGCCCATTTATAAAATATACTTTGCCGACGATGCCGGGACACAGCTCTATCTGAGTTCACAAAACGGTGAGGCCTTGCAGTTCTCCAACAGAAGCGAACGCTTCTGGGCATGGCTGGGTGCCATTCCCCACTGGGTATACTTCACCTGGCTGCGGCAGGACACCGTCCTTTGGACTAAGACCGTCATCTGGCTCACAGCTCTGGGTTGTCTCATGGTCATTGCCGGCATTTGGGTAACTGTGGATGTATGGCGTAAGACGCACCGAAGCCGCCATCCCAAGTTCTCCCCCTACCGAAAAAGATGGTATCACTGGCACTACGTCAGCGGAATATTTTTCGGCATCTTCGTACTGACCTTCACCTTCAGCGGCATGATGTCTCTGGCAGACATTCCCGAATGGATTCATAAACCGGCACTGAAGAAAGGCAGCGCCACACGCACGCTCCATGCCCGTGCCCCACAACCGGAGGATTACCCCTTGGACTACCGCCGTGTCATAGCTGCCTATCCCCAAGCTTTGCAGATAGAGTGGCGCAACTTCCGCGAACATCCCTACTACATCGTAAAAGATAGAAAAAACGAGTATTACATCGATGCCGCCGACAGCCTGCCGCGTCCGTTACAACTCTCCGAAGAAGAAATCCTGAAAGGCGTGGAAAGCATTTATACCTCCCAGCGTGATTCTTCACAACATATCCCCGGCATACGTATCTCCCGGCTCGAACATTTCGAGACCTACTATCGCGACATGAGCAATATGTATCGCGGACGACCCCAGCTTCCCGTCTGGAAGATAACGGTGGACGACCCGGACCGGAGCGTCTATTACATTCACCCGGAAACGGGAATCATCCGCCATGTAGACACCTCCTCCCGCTGGAAATACTGGAGCTATACAGCCCTGCACCGCATGCGTCTGCCCGGTCTGAACTCCAATGCCACCCTGCGCAAGACTGTGCTTTGGGTATTGCTGCTTGGAGGTACAGCCGTTTGCATCACGGGTGTGGCGTTAAGTGTGAATTATATAAGAAGAAAATGTTGTAAAAGACAAAAACGCTATTAACGAGAATAAACTTGTATGAATAAGAAAAGACTTGGAATATTCCTCGGCAGCATAGCCCTATTGATTGTCTGCAGCTTTGCGGCCTATCAGTACTGGCTTGCTCCTACACGTATACTTATTATCAACGCAACCCTGGCACAAGCTGCCGACATTGCCCTGAACAATGACTGCGCCCGGATAGAAGTCACCTGCATAAAAAAAGAAGAGGTGAAGGACCTTTCCGGCTATGATGCCATCGTGATGTACAGCAGAGGGCTATACCTTGACGACGGCCAGATTGCCGAAGTGGAACGGGTGGGTGCCAGCGGAGTACCAGTCTTTACGAATACGTTACGAAATTTCACCCTCTCCCTCAATCACAATGTTACCAATGAACAACAGCATACGCTACGGGAGTATCTCAAGAACGGCAACAAGCACAACTACCGGAATGCCTTACTCTACCTGCGCCACATCGCCACTCCCCACCGGTGGGGACACCAGGATTACGAGCCTCCCATCCCATTGCTGGAGAACATGTTCTACCACCGCGAATACGGCCGCTACTTCAGTACTCCGCAAAAGGTGACCGCCTATCTGAAAGAAAAAAATCTCTACCATGAGGACGGACGCAACCTTGCCCTGATTTCCGGACTCAACTTTCCGATGGAAGGAAACCGTGCCCACGTAGATTCCCTCATCACGTGCTTGACACAAGCAGGCTTCAATGTCTATCCTTTCACAGCCGGAGGTCAACCGCGTGCCGATATGATACGTACCCTCCATCCCGATGCAGTAGTCTACCTGCCTATGGGACGGCTGGGCAATGACTCACTCATCAACTGGCTGCACCAGGAAAACATTCCTTTATTCATGCCCTTCCCGCTGATTCAGCCCCACGAGGAATGGCTGGACCCGGATACCCCCGTCAGCGGTGGCACACTGACCGCCCGTGTAGTGGTGCCTGAGATAGATGGAGGCATGCTACCCCTCTGCATCGCTACCCAAAACGAAAACAAACAAGGATACTATCTGTACACCGCTGAAAATGAACGGATAGATGCCGTAGTGGACCATATTACCAAGTACATGTCCTTGAGAGACATGTCCAACAAAGAAAAGCGCGTTGCTATCTGTTACTTCAAGACTCCGGGAAAAGACGCCCTGCTGGCAAGCGGTATGGAAGTGATTCCTTCACTCTATAACTTCTTGAAACGCCTGCGTTCGGAAGGGTACGACGTCAGTGGACTGCCTGCTACTGTAGAGGAGTTCGGCAAGCGGATACATCGTGACGGTGCCGTCATGGGTTCGTATGCCAAAGGAGCACAAGAACAGTTTTTGAAAACGGCACACCCGATATGGCTTTCTACCGAGCAATACGAACAATGGGCACACGAAGTACTCCTTCCCGAGAAATATCAGGAAGTGACAGACAGATATGGAGATGCGCCCGGCAATCTGCTGGTAACAGAGGACAGTATTGCCATTGCCTGCCTGCAATTCGGCAATATCCTACTCTTCCCCCAGCCCCGCCCGGCATTGGGAGATGATGAGTTCAAACTGGTGCATGGAATGCCGGTAGCGCCGCCCCACAGCTACCTGGCTCCTTATCTGTATATGCAAAAAGGATTCAAGGCAGATGCAGTGATTCACTTCGGCACCCACGGCAACTTGGAATACACGCCCGGAAAGAATGTGGCACAGTCGCAGGCCGACTGGTCGGATGTACTGATTGGTAACCTCCCCCACTTCTATTTCTATACCACCGGAAACGTAGGCGAGGGTATCATTGCCAAACGCCGGACACATGCCGTACTGGTCACCCATCTCACTCCGCCCTACGTGGAGAGCGGTATGCGCCAACGCTATTCGGCCTTGCTCGAAGATATTCACAAAGTGCTGGACGAAGGTACCGAAAAACACCGAACCCTAGGAATAAGTATCAAAAAAGAAGCCATGCGTCTGGGACTGCATCGCGACCTCAACCTCGACTCCATCTCCAGTGACCCCTACACAACCAAGGAGTTGGAACGTCTGGATGCCTTCACCGAAGAGATAGCCAACGAAAAGATACTGGGTGCGTACTACACCATGAACGAGCCTTATTCTGACCGCGACCTGCTGACTACCACTCTCGCCGTCGCTGCCGACCCGCTGGCATACGAAACGGCCCGCAAGGACCGTGATAAAGGTAAAATCACCACAGAACAGTTGCAAGACTTCACCTATATAGCCCACCACTACTTGCCTGCCGCCAGGAAAAGGCTGACCGCCTTACTCCAGAATCCACCCAAGGATACTGCATCTGTAGCACCGGAGCTTCGCCCCGCCCTACTCTATCGCGAACAGTTGCTTGCCTCCCCCGTCAACGAACAGAATGCCATGGTGCGTGCACTCAGCGGAGGAACCGTATTCCCTGCGCCGGGAGGTGACCCCGTACTGAACCCGAACGTTCTGCCCACCGGACGCAACATGTACAGCATCAACGCCGAGAATACTCCCAACCCAAGGGCTTGGGAAGATGGAAAGCGATTGGCAGAAGCGACTTTAAAACAGTACATCAGCAAGCACGGCGAATATCCCCGGAAAGTAAGCTATACCTTCTGGGCAGGCGAATTCATCAATACGGAAGGAGCTACGCTGGCCCAGGTATTCTGGATGCTGGGAGTAGAACCCGTACGCGACGCCCAAGGCAGAGTGGTTGACCTGAAACTGGTGCCCAGTGAAGAACTGGGGCGTCCGCGCATCAATGTGCTGGTACAAGTGTCCGGACAGCTACGCGACATAGCCGGTTCCCGCTTGAAGTTACTGACCGATGCTATACGTCTGACATCGGAAGCCGGAGATGAGACCTATCCCAACTATGTGGCATCGGGTACACTGTTGCAGGAAAAATTACTGGTAGAAAAGGGAACTTCCCCCAAACGTGCCCGTGAAATGTCTGTGATGCGTGTATTCGGACCGGTCAACAGCGGATACAGTACCGGTATGATGGCCTATACCGAGCACAGCGGCTCGTGGGAAAGCGAAAAGGAGATAGCCGAAGGATACCTCAACAATATGGGTGCCTCTTATGGGGACGACGAAAATTGGGGAGACGTCCAGGAAGGTTTGTTTGCCTCGGCACTGTCCGAAACGGATGTTGTCATCCAGCCCCGTCAAAGTAACACATGGGGCCCCATCTCCCTGGATCATGTATACGAATTTACGGGTGGACTCTCGCTCACCGTCAAAACCGTGACCAGCAAGGAACCGGATGCCTATATGGCAGACTACCGCAACCGGACCAACCGCCGCATGCAGGATGCCAAAGAGGCCATTGCCGTAGAGACACGTTCCACCATCTTGAACCCTACCTTTATACAAGAGCGGATGAAAGGCGGGGAAGGTTCGGCGCAGATGTTCGGCGAAATCTTCCGCAACATCTTCGGCTGGCACGTCATGCGTCCGTCGGCCATGGACAAAGAACTGTTCAATGACTTGTATAGAATGTATATAAAGGATGAGAATAAGCTGGGCATTCACGAGTACTTCCTCCGCGTCAATCCCGCCGCATTCCAGGCTATGACAGCCGTCATGCTGGAAAGCGCCCGCAAAGGTTACTGGAAAGCATCTGATGAGCAACTGAAAACCACTGCTTCCCTGCATGCACAAATCACACGCGAAAAAGGTGCCGCTTGTACCGAATTCGTTTGCGACAATGACAAGCTACAGTCGTTCGTTGCCGACCAGTTGGATAATAGCGAGAAGCAGACCTATACCCAGAACATGAAGGAGGTACACGAAGCATCCGCAACCGATGGCAAGGATGTCGTACTGAAAGAACACAAACTGACTTCCGAACAAACGGTACGTAAGAACAGGGTGAACGGAGTGGTTGCAGGCAGTCTTGTCGTCATCACCTTCATCGGACTGGTCGTACTGTTGAAGAAAAGAAAAAAAGAATAAATAGAAACAGAGTATTATGGAATACGTCATTCATCTGTTAGCCCTATTCATCGCCCTCAATTTTCTATTAAAGGTGGGGTTCTATCCACGCTGGGGAATGTGGACGGTTGCCGCAGGCTGTGCCTTTTTTGCGTGGCTGGTGACTCCATGGATGACGGAACAGTCCAAGACCGTGGTGGCAGCTTTCTTTGCCTCCCGTCCACAGATGTTGAACTTGTCGGTATGTGTCACTCTGGAAGCCGCCATAATGATAACTTTCTGTTTCGACTGTTTCGCAAAAATGCGTACCCGCAACACGGCCTTCAAACAAGCGGTCACCCTCTTCCTGAAGTTATACCCCGGCATACTGATAGGCGGAGTAATATGCTATGTCCTGGCACTGCTGCTTTTCACTTTTCCCGGAATAGATTTCGGCAGTCTCTCATGGATAGCAGCCGGTGTTACTTTCTTTGCAGTCGGTGCCGGTAGCCATTTGCTGCGATATGCTATCGGTGACAAGCCGCTGCGCTTGGAAGTATTGTTCATTGTCAATATTTTCATTGTTATATTGAGCATCATTGCCACGGGCTATTGAAACGAATTAAAGAATTAAAAACTAAAAAGATATATGGAAACAATCTCAAACACACTGTTCTGGATTTCGAACGGGCTGCTGGTTCCCGTCATAGTCCTGCTGCTGCTATTCTTTCTACGTGCCATTCTCCTTGCGGGAGGTTTCTTCGGGGAATTCTATCAACGGATGAAATTACAGAAGCAATTCGCTGAAACACTGGAGAACATTACCCCAGAGAATATAGACGGACTGCTGCAGCAACTCCCATCGGCAGGCAACTCCCCTCTCCTCCGCAGCATGTCCAAATTGTCCGCACACCGGGATGACGACGCCTACTGCGAACACCTGCTTGCCAATTATGAAGTGGAAGCCGAGAAGGAGTTGGGACGTTCGCGTACTTTCATCAAGCTGGGTCCTATGTTGGGACTGATGGGTACCCTCATCCCGATGGGTCCCGCACTGGTGGGGCTGGCACAAGGAGACATCTCCTCCATGGCCTACAATATGCAGGTGGCTTTTGCCACTACAGTGGTAGGTTTGGTCATTGCTGCTGTCGGCATCATTACCCTGCAAGTGAAACAACGCTGGTATGCCCGCGAAATGAACGACTTGGAATATCTGTACAAAGTGATAAGCCGCCAAACGGCCGAAAAGGAATAACGGACTAACGATACGAAAACTATGAAGAGTAAGAGAAACAGATTACTGCACAGCGATTCGGACTCCGACCCCATGGGTACGGTAGCCAATCTTTTTGACGTAGCGATGGTCTTTGCCGTAGCCTTGATGGTGGCTCTCGTCTCCCGCTTCAATATGACGGAGATGTTTTCCAAAGAAGACTTCACCATGGTGAAGAATCCCGGAAAGGAAAATATGGAAATCATTACCAAAGAAGGGCAGGAAATCAAGAAATACACTCCCAGCGAAGACCCAAAGACCTCCGGTAAAAGAGGAAAGAAAGTGGGAGTTGCCTATCAGCTTGAAAATGGAGAGATTATCTATGTGCCGGAATAAGGGAATACAGTACCTATTAATAGCTATTTGGCCATCGCAGTATAACAACTATTAAGTATTTCACCCTCCGATAATGGTATGTACATTTGCAGCGTTATATAAAATAAAACAATATATGATAAAGCAAAGACTTCTCACAGCTCTCCTTATGGGAGGAATCATCGCCACCGGTGCCTATGCACAAGCAGAAAAAGGTGACAGCGACGATATGACCAAGAAAACTCACGAGTTGAACCCGGTCGTAGTAACGGGTACGGGTACACATCAGCGACTGAAGAACACTCCGTCTCCGGTATCGGTTATCACTGCCAACGAGATAAAGCGTGCCGGTATCACCGACTTCCAGCAGGCCTTGACCATGATGGTACCCTCGCTCTCCTTCCGTCCGAACGCAATGGGGTCCTATCTGATGATGAACGGACTCTCCAACAAGCACGTGCTGATATTGGTCAACGGACGCAAGGTCACGGGAGACATTACCGGTAACATCGACCTCAACCAAATAGACATGACCCGCGTCAAACGCATCGAGGTACTGAACGGAGCCGCTTCTTCCCTTTATGGTTCGGATGCCATCGGCGGTGTAATCAATATCATTACCAACGAGCCTAAAGATGTGGTAGCCTTCAGCAGCAATAGCAGCTATACGAGAAAGAATCAATTCTCCCAAGGCTTGAATCTGGACATCGCCCAAGGAAAAATAGGGTCCTATACTTCCTATAAATACGACCACTCCGACGGTTGGCAAAACAGCCATCTGACAGAAGATGGAGAAGACATCATCGAAACGATTGCCCCGCTCTCCCTGGGCTACAGCTCGAATAACTTTTCGCAGAAGTTTACCTATGATGCTACGGACCAGCTTTCCTTCTATGCCAACGGTGGATACTATAACCGCGGACTCGAACGTCCGGTAGAACGCGAAGACATCACCGGCGGAAGCAAGTACAACACTACCTACGAAGGTTACAACTGGGGGGCAGGCGCCAAATACAAACTGAGTAAACGCAACGTTATCCAGTTCGACTATTCAGGAAACAATTACGCATCACGCTACAAATACCTGATAGAAAACAGCGGATACCTGCCCGGACAGTATGCGCTTACCAAGCTTCAGAAATTCCATGATGCCGAGTTGAAAGGTATCTTCGGTTTTACAACCAACAGCACTACGGTGTTCGGTGTGGACTATCGCCGTGAAGTGCTCCGCCGTCCCGACTCTGATTTGGACAAAAGTGTCTATACGACATCAGCCTACGGCCAGCATGAAGTGAAGCTATGGAACCATCTGACCGGTGTTGTGGGTGTACGCTACGACCATCACGAACAGACGGGTGGACGCTTCACCCCCAAAGTGGCAGCCATGTACAACATAGGCAACTTCAATGTACGTGCCACCTATGCTGCCGGATTCCGCGCTCCGGGAATCGACGAGCTCTACTACCACATGTTCAAGAAGACAATGGGTACACGAGCCACCATCTCATTGGGTGACGAGAACCTCGACCCCGAACGCAGCAACTATTACTCCATCAACATGGAATACCGCACCAACCGTTTCAGTGCTTCCGTCACTGGTTACCTGAACTATGTAAAGAACATGGTAACTTCCAAATCCACTAAATTCGATGACCTACCGGAAGCAGAGCAGAACCAGTTGCGTGAAGAGTTCCCCGAAATCGGTGACCTTTCATCCACGAAAAACCTAAGTGTCAAGAACTACTTCAATTTCGAGAAAGCTACCGTCAAAGGCTTTGAAGTGAACTTGAACGGCAATCTGTTCCCGGGCTTCACCCTGGCCGGAAACTATACCTACGCCTATGGACGCGGTCTGAACGAAGGAGGCGAATGGCAAAACATCGAACGCAGCATACGCCATACAGCCACCATCACCGGAAACTATACACACAGCTGGAGCGACTATACCTTGAACCTCAACTTGAACGGTCGTCTGCAAAGCAAAGTCTATTATCCGGGTGACGCGGACGGCAATGCTCCGGGCTACGGCATCTGGAACCTCAATACCCGCCATACCTTCGACGGCTTCCGCAACTTTGTCATCGAACCGGGCATCGGCATAGACAATATCTTCAACAAGAAGGACAACCGCCCGCTGAACAAGAACTTCGCCTTGTATTCCCCGGGACGTTCGGTAGTAGTCAGCCTGGCACTCAGACTAAAATAATTTCTCCATAACGCTTTTAGAAACAACAACAATTATGAAACATTTTTTCATCACTCTCTATTTACTCGGCATCAGCCTCTTCTCCTCCGCACAACAAGAGGAGAAGGCGGCTCTGCTCATCACCCATTATGGCAGTTCGGACCCTCAGACACGTGCCTTGACGCTCGACGTCGTGACCCGTGAGGCACAAGAAGCCTTTCCGCAGTTTACAGTGCGCGAAGCATACATCTCGCCGATTGTACGAAAAAGACTTGCCAAGGAGGGTGTGTACAAAGACAGCCCTACGGATGCACTGCTGAAACTTCGCGCCGAAGGCTACCAGACCATCTACGTCCAGAGCACCACCTTGATAGAAGGCAGTGAGATGACCTCCGTCCGCAGGGATGCAGACAAGCTCCGTCCCTTCTTCAAGGAGATAAAAGTGGGAAATCCCCTGCTCTACTCCGTCGAAGACTGCGAGAAGGTAATCGGTATACTGACCGCCGAACAGCCGGAAAAGAAAGAAGACATTGTCTATGTGGGGCACGGCAACCAGCTACCCAGCACGGCTACTTACGCCATGCTCGACTTCATGATGAAAGCCCATGGACTGAAGAACTTCCACGTCAGCACCATTGAAGGATATCCTACCCTGGACGCAACCCTGCTGCAACTGAAAGAGACACGCCCCAAGAGCGTGACATTGGTTCCGTTGCTACTGGTATGCGGCAACCATACCAAGGAAGACATTGCCAGCGTGTGGAAGACGGAACTTGAAAAGCAAGGCTATCAAGTGAATGTACGCATGCAGGGACTGGGCGAAAACAAAGCCATCCGCCAGCTCTATATGGAACACATCAAAGCCATGCTAAAAGATTGATAACCAGCAAGCGTAAAAGGGCTACACCTTTTACATACCAAGGCTACACCCTTTGCTCCGGATGGCTACACCATTCCGGACAAAGGGTGTAGCTCTTTTCAATGTACACAGATTACGGACATTTGTAACCATATTACGGATTCCTCCTCCTGCGATATGGTACTTTCCGGATTATTCTCTACATTTGTACAAAACTAACAGGAACGTTTATGGAAGAAGTAATCAAGCTCAATGCAGTAGACCAATACAACAAGATGTTCGGTCTCGAAACCCTGCACCCGCTGGTCAGCGTAGTCGACTTGTCCGAAGCCACCGGATATCCCAGGCATTTCACCTTGAACTATGGCGTATACGCCCTTTTCCTCAAAAACACCAAATGCGGAGACATACGCTATGGAAAACAGTATTACGATTACCAGGAAGGCACGGTAACCAGCTTCGCCCCGGGCCAGGTGACCGAGGTCAACATGCTGGAAGGTATGCAGCCCAGCGCCTCCGGCCTGCTGTTCCACCCCGACTTGATAAAAGGCACCTCGCTGGGACAGGGAATAAAGCAGTATTCCTTCTTTTCCTATTCCTCTACCGAGGCACTGCATTTGTCCGAAGACGAGAAAGAAATCTTCCTCGACTGTCTGAAGAAGATTAAAATGGAAATCCAACGCCCCATCGACAAGCACAGCAAGGGGCTGATTGCACGCAACATCGAACTGCTGCTGGACTACTGCATGCGTTTCTACGAACGCCAGTTCATCACCCGCTCGGCAGCCAACAAAGACATCCTGATGAAATTTGAAGCACTGATAGACGACTATTTCCAAAGCGACAAACCGCAGACCGAAGGACTGCCTTCCGTGAAATACTTCGCAGACAAAGTGTTCCTCTCTTCTAACTATTTCGGAGATTTGGTGAAGAAGGAAACCGGAAAGACGGCGCAAGAATATATCCAGAACAAAATCATCGACCTGGCCAAAGAAATGATTATAGGAAGCGGGAAGACGGTCAGCCAGATTGCCTATGAGCTGGGATACCAGTATTCGCAGCACTTCAACCGAGTATTCAAGAAGAACGTAGGCTATACTCCGAGCGAATACCGGCACTTGCAGGTTTAGACAATAAAGTTTCACCACAGATTACGCCGATTAGCGCAGAGTTTTTTCGGTTTCATCAAATATAAGTTCTATCTTTGTATGCCAATAGAACATATGGATATGAAACACCCCAAAATAATTGTTGCCGGCATCGGACCGGGCAATGAATCGGATATGACTCCCGCCGTAATTTCCGCTTTGCAAGAATCAGATGTAGTGGTGGGATATAAGTATTATTTCCAATTTGTAATCCCTTATCTCCACCCCTCAACAGCATGCATAGATACCGGCATGAAGCGTGAACGCGCCCGTGCCGAGCAGGCTTTCGAGCTGGCGGAGCAGGGAAAGACGGTCTGCGTCATCAGCTCCGGGGATGCGGGCATCTATGGTATGACGCCGCTTGTCTACGAGATGAAGCGGGAAAGGAACAGCGACGTGGAAATCGTTTCGCTGCCGGGCATCAGCGCTTTCCAAAAGGCAGCCTCACTGCTGGGAGCTCCCGTAGGACATGACTTCTGTGTCATCTCCCTTTCGGACCTGATGACTCCCTGGGAGCGTATTGAAAGGCGTATCATCGCAGCCGCTGCCGCCGACTTCGTGACGGCAGTCTACAACCCCAAAAGTGAAGGACGCTACTGGCAGCTTTACCGCTTGAAAGAACTCTTTCTGCAGGAAGGACGCTCACCGGAAACGCCCGTGGGATATGTACGCCAGGCAGGACGCCCGGAACAAGCGGTACACATCACCACGCTGGGAGATTTCAATCCCGAAGAGGTGGATATGTTTACAGTCGTATTGATAGGCAATTCACAGTCCTACGAATGGAACGGAGCCTTCATCACTCCGCGCGGCTATTACCGGGACACGAATACCGAAGCCACGGGTATCGGGCAAGACATCATGATTCGCAGTTTCCGTACCATCGAAAAGGAACTGAAGAACAAGCATATTCCCCTCGACCATAAATGGGCTTTACTCCATGCCATACATACCACCGCCGATTTTGAAATGGAACATCTGCTGCACACGGACGAAGGTGCCGTGGCTTCCTTGTATCAAGCCATCGAGAAAGGCGGAATCAAGACCATTGTCACAGACGTCACGATGGCAGCCAGCGGTATCCGCAAAGGAGCTTTGCAGCGGCTGGGCGTAGAGGTGAAATGTTACCTCGGCGACCCGCGCACGGCGACGATGGCTGCAGAGAAAGGCATCACCCGTACCCAGGCAGGCATCCGCCTGGCTGTGGAGGAGCATCCCGATGCTTTCTTTGTATTCGGCAATGCACCTACGGCACTTATGGAACTCTGCGACCTGATACGTAAGGGCAAGGCACATCCGGCGGGCATTGTTGCCGCACCGGTAGGCTTTGTGCATGTGCAAGAGTCCAAACACATGGTGAAACCCTTTACGGAAATACCCAAGATTATCGTAGAAGGACGTAAGGGAGGCAGCAACTTGGCTGCCACGCTGGTGAACTCCGTGCTGTGCTACAACGATGCGGAGCAGTTGCGCCCGGGCAGGGATGTGTAAGTGAAAAGAGACATTCCATAACATTACTTGTTACGACCGATAACATTACTTGTTATGCCCCCTTACATTACTTGATATTTTCATAAGATTACCCGTTGAATGAAACACAGATTTATAATCATAGGAATGGATGACAACCGTTCCCCCTTCTTTCCACCGGAAGCACTGGCGCAGATACGGAAGGGGAAGGTTTTCTCCGGTGGCATACGGCATAAGGAGATTGTCGGTCCTCTGCTGCCTGCCGGGGCCGAATGGATTTCCATCACCGTACCGCTGGACCGCGTCTTTTCCCGTTATGAAGAAATATTTGCCCGCTTCGAAGAGACGGCGACGGACGACTCCATCATTGTATTCGCTTCCGGCGACCCGTTGTTCTTCGGTTTTGCCAATACCATAAAGCGCAAGCTTCCCGGGGCAGACATTCTGCTCTATCCCGCTTTCAATTCCTTGCAGACATTGGCACACCGCCTCGTCATGCCGTATGACGACATGCGCACCGTCTCCCTGACAGGACGTCCCTGGCAGGAGTTCGACCGTGCCCTCATAGAGCGTGCCCCCAAAATAGGCATCCTCACCGACCGCGAACATACCCCGGCCACCATTGCCGCCCGCATGCTGGAATACGGGTACTCCCACTACACACTATACATCGGCGAGCATCTCGGCAATCCCGAAAAGGAACGCATACGCCGGATGACACCCCGGGAAGCGGTTGCCGGCGACTTCGAACATCCCAACTGCCTGCTGCTGGACAGCCATCCCGGACAATGCCGCACAAACTCCCTGCACGGCAACGTACAAGCCCCGGACCTTCCAGTCCGTCCTTTCGGCATTCCCGATGAAGAGTTTGCACATCTTGACGGACGCGCCCGCATGATAACCAAGGCCCCCATCCGCCTGCTCACCCTGCAGGCATTGGAACTGAACCGCCGCCGTGTCTTCTGGGACATCGGTTTCTGTACCGGTTCCGTCTCCATCGAAGCCCGCCTGCAATTTCCTCATCTCGCCGTCATCTCCTTCGAGATACGCCCCGAAGGAAAAGAGCTGATGGACACCAACTCCCGCCGCTTCGGCGCACCGGGCATTACGGCGGTAACCGGAGATTTCCTGCACACCGATCTCACTCCCTTTGCCCGCCCCGATGCCGTCTTCATCGGTGGACACGGCGGACATCTGGAGGAAATGATAGAGAAAGTGAAACAAGTGCTGCACCCCGAAGGCTGCATCGTCTTCAACTCCGTATCGGCAGAAAGCAAGGAGGCGTTCTGCCGAGGAATCGAGCGGAACGGAATGGTGCTCCACCCTTCCACCCATATCGCCTTGAACGAATATAACCCCATTGAAATTATGAAAGCCACGCTTTCTTAAACATACCCATTATGAAAACAGCTATTATTCTAATCTCCGAAGCCGGTTTGAGCATAGCCCAATCACTGCTCAACGAACTTCCCGACTCCGAAATCTTCACCCTTAGGCACGAAGAGGGATGCACACATATAGAATCCGCCGGCAAATTCACAGCGGAAAACTTCAACCGCTATGATGCCTTTGTCTTCATTGGCGCCATGGGAATCTGTGTCCGCACCATCGCTCCTTGCGTGAAGAACAAATATACCGACCCTGCCGTGGTTTGCGTGGACAGTACCGGTAAATTTGCCATCTCCGTACTTTCCGGACACATCGGAGGAGCCAACGAACTGACCCACCAGGTAGCGAATATCCTCGGGGCCGAACCGGTAGTCACCACGCAAAGCGACTGCACCGGCCTATGGGGACTCGATACCCTGCCCCAACGTTTCGGGTGGTTTCCGGTCATCAACGCCGAGCCCTCCACCCTCCTGTTGGCAGAACTTGCCAAGACGCCCGAAGAGAAAAAAAGAGTATGCATGAACGAGCATATCAGCCTCTTCGTTTCCGGCAAGCCCACCGCCCTGCTGCTCACGGTGCGCAATGAAGGTACGGACTGGATGGAGGCGCACCTGCCGCCTCATGTAGAAGTATTCTACCGGGTGCAGGACATTAAACCTTCACGCTTCAAACTGATTCTGTGCGTATCTCCCCAAGTCCCCAACTTCCCGGAAATGCCTATGATATGCTACGTGCCCTGTGTCGTACACCTCGGCATCGGCCTTGCCCGGCTGGCAGGTCCCGTGCGGAAAGTGGAGAAAGAGATTATGAACACGCTGAAGGAATACGGCATCATGCCCCAAAGCATCGCCTCCATCTCCACGATTAAAGCCAAAAGTGACGAACCGGTAGTGAAAGCGCTCCAAAAGAAGTTCCCGGTCTACTTCTATACAGCCGAGGAACTGGCAGAGATAGAGGTGCCCCATCCCAGCAAAACCGTCATGAAGCACATGGGCACCCCCAGCGTCAGCGAAGCCGCCGCCTTGCTGAGTGCAAACAACTCCCGGCTGCTGGTGCCCAAGAAGAAAGGAGAGAACTATACCGTGGCCGCCGCCCTTGACATAAGAACTGTGCGCCAGGGCCACATCGAAATAGTGGGTGCCGGCCCGGGCGACCCGGACCTGGTTTCCGTACGCGGACGCCAAATGCTGGAACGCGCCGACCTCATTCTGTATGCCGGCAGCCTCGTTCCCAAGGAGCTGACTCTCTGTGCCAAGGCCGGTGCTACCGTACTCAGCTCCGCTTCCATGGATTTGGAAGAACAATTTGAAGTGATGAAGAAGTTCTATGACAAGGGAAAATTCATCGTACGCCTGCATACGGGTGACCCATGTATCTATGGTGCCATTCAGGAACAGATGAACTACTTTGACCAGCACGGCATGAGCTACCACATCACCCCCGGCATATCCTCCTTCCAGGCGGCGGCAGCTGCCTTGAAGTCGCAGTTCACCATTCCGGAAAAAGTGCAAAGCATCATCCTAACACGCGGCGAAGGACGTACGCCCATGCCCGAACGCGAAAAGCTACATCTCATGGCACGCTCACAAAGTACCATGTGCATCTTCCTCAGTGCAAGCATTGCGGAGCAGGTGCAGGAAGAACTGTTGCAGGAATATCCGGAAACTACCCCCGTAGCTGTCTGCTACCACTTGACATGGAAAGACGAACAAATATTCAGGGGGGAACTCAAAGACCTTGCCAGAATAGTGAAGGAAAATAACCTCACCTTGACAACCATGATTGTCGTAGGCGAAGCCATCGGCAACCGTGAAGGTCTGTCACGGCTCTATGCACACGAGTTCAAGCATCTGTACCGGAAATAAATCAACGATTAATCACCCATAAACATTCAAACATGATATTAATATTTGGCGGAACCACCGAAGGACGCATAGCCATCCAAACCCTTGAAGAAGCCGGAAAAACTTTCTACTATTCTACCAAAGGGGATGAGCAGGACGTACTTCTGCATAATGGCATCCGCCTGCAAGGCGCGATGGATGCAATAGAAATAGAAACATTCTGTGCACAGCATCACATAAAGCTGCTGATAGACGCCGCGCACCCCTTTGCCACACAGCTGCATGAGACTCTGGAACAAGTCTCCGTGGAATCGAATATCCCCGTCATCCGTTTCGAGCGTATCTTCCCGAAACGCGATGAAGAACACATCACCTGGTGCAGGGATTATGACGATGCCATCGAGAAGATACAGAAAGAAAAGATTTTCATCTTACTTGCACTGACCGGCGTACAGACCATAGGTAAGCTGAAGCCTTTGTGGCAGAATGCCTGCTGTTACTTCCGCATCCTCGACCGTGACAGCTCGCGCAAGCTCGCCCGGGAACAAGGTTTCTCCGAGAAGAACCTCTACTACTACACGCCCGGAGAAGACGAGCAAGTCCTGATGAAACAGCTTCATCCCGAAGCCATCCTCCTCAAAGAAAGCGGGATATCGGGCGGATTCTGCGAAAAGGTGGAAGCTGCCCGGCAACTGGGTATACGCATCTTTGCCATCTGCCGCCCCAAGACATCCGACAAGTTTATCTGTGTAAACGGCGAGCATGGCCTGCGCCGCATAATCGAGAAACATTTACCCGACTTCTTCCCCCTGCGCAGCGGACTGACCACCGGAACATGTGCCGCCGCTGCCGCCGTAGCCGCCACCTGGGATGTATTCAATATCTACTTCAAAAAGCGTCCTACGGAATTTCCGGTAGTTCTTCCCAACGGAGAAACCATCCAGGTTCCCGTAGAGCCTCAGCACCATATTCCCCACTCCGACCTTCTGGAAAACGGTGACGGCATGTTCGAGACAAGCGCTACCGTCATCAAGGATGCCGGCGACGACCCGGACATCACCAACGGAATGAAAGTTGTGGCCAATATAGCCATACCTTTCCGCATAGACGACCCGCTGCCGGAAGACACTCCCCAGGACGACTACAACATCATCGTCTGCGGCGGCGAAGGCGTAGGTGTCGTCACCATGCCCGGTCTGGGACTTGAGCTCGGTAGCTCTGCCATCAACGACACCCCACGCGAAATGATAAAGAAGAACGTCAAGCTATGGCTTGAACGCCTCCATATTGCCAAACAGCCCAATCCTATTCTCATTACCATCTCCATCCCCGGTGGAGAAGAAATAGCCAAACGCACCTTCAATCCCCGCCTCGGTATCGAAGGAGGCATTTCCATTATCGGGACCTCCGGCATCGTGAAGCCATTCTCCTCGGAAGCCTTCGTCAATTCCATCCGGAAGTCCATGGAAGTGGCAAAGGCAACCCAGAGCCCTCGTATCGTCATCAGCTCCGGTGCAAAGAGCGAACGCTTCATCAAGGCGTATTATCCCGACCTCCCCACCCAGGCTTTCGTGCATTACGGCAACTTTATCGGCGAAACCTTGAAAATAGCAGCCGAAGAGCAAGTACCGCACGTCACCCTCGGCGTGATGATGGGAAAGGCCGTGAAACTGGCCGAAGGCAATCTGGATACCCACAGCAAGAAAGTGACCATGAATAAGGAATTCATTCAAGACCTGGCACGCCAGACGGGATGCAGCGAAGAAACACTTGCCGCCATCGGACAGATGAACCTGGCGCGCGAACTCTGGGACATCATTCCCGAAGAGCTGCTGGAAAAGTTTGGCAAGGCACTGATTGAGCTCTGTCACCGGCACTGTGCCCCCTTACTGCCCAATGGCGAACTAACAATATTACTCATAACCGAAAACGGAAAAATTTACTCATGAAGAAGAAGATAATCATTACCGTCTGTATGGCAATGACCGTACTGACCGGTCTGGCACAAAGCCCGCTGTCCTTTCATGCAAAAGCTGGAATCGGTACCTCCCATTTTCATGGAAAACACTCCAGTAGTGACACCCAAATAGCTTACAAAGCTGGTGTCGGTGCAGAATATGTCCTCAACAAGACCTGGGTGCTGCAATCCGCATTGGAATTCGTGTCCATCGGCGGTAAAGACGAGATAAGCCACATCGGCAAGGCCAAAATGCATGAACTGTATCTGCAAATCCCCCTCATGATAGCGGCCCGCCTCCATCTGGGCAGGGATTATCATGCCTCGCTGAGCGTCGGCCCTTATGCGGCCATAGGCGTGGCAGGCAAGACCTCCGGCGAGACCTACGATTATAGCAGCAGTAGTATGCAGGGAGGATACCAGTTCAAGATAGACACTTTCGGCAGTATGGTAGACGGGAAAATGGGTAACAACCGTTTCGATGCAGGTATTGCCCTGGGACTTACTTTTGAATACAGAAGATTCATCATCGGTGCAGAGACACAAGTGGGACTGGTAAAAGTCAATGAGCAGATAAACCAGATGATAGGTCATTCGGAAGAAAGAGGATATTTCCCCAAGAACTTCGCCGCATTCTTCACGCTGGGGTACCGGTTCTGGTAAGGGAACATTTTGCCATACAGAGTTGTTTAGTATACAAACAGATACTCAACAATATAAACTGAATAATATGGCAAAAAGAATTCCTATCCTGCTGGCAGCAATGACAGCCCTCACCTTCGCCCCTCAAACAGCAGAGGCATGTACCGGTATCACCCTGACGGCCAAAGACAATGCGCACGTCGTAGCTCGCACCATCGAATGGGGAGGCAGTGAGCTGAACAGCCAGTACGTCATCGTACCGCGCGGTTATTCGCAACAATCACTGACACCCGGAGGCAGTCTGTCCGGCATGGAGTTCACCTCACGCTATGGCTACGTAGGCCTGGCAGTGGAGCAAAAGGAGTTCGTGGCCGAAGGTCTGAATGAAGCCGGGCTCTCCGCCGGGCTGTTCTACTTTCCCGGATATGGCAAATATGAGGAGTACGACCCCACACGAAAAGCGTCGAGCATAGCCGATTTACAATTGGTATCATGGCTGTTGGGAAGCTTTTCTACTGTGGACGAGGTAAAGGAGGCTATTGAAAATGTAACGGTCATAGCCATTGACCCACGCGCCTCCACCGTACATTGGCGGATTGCAGACAAGACCGGCCGCCAACTGGTATTGGAGTTCATCGACGGACAGCCCCGTTTCTATGAAAACAAACTGGGAGTATTGACAAACTCCCCCGGCTTTGACTGGCAGATGACCAACTTAAACAATTATGTGAACCTCTACCCGGGCAGTGCCGAAAGCAAATCGCTGGGCAATGTGACTATAGCCCCTTTCGGTTCGGGAAGCGGCTTTTTGGGAATTCCGGGAGATGTGACTCCCCCTTCCCGCTTTATCCGTGCCGCTTTCTACCAGACTTCTACACCACCACAGAATACCGCACTGGAAACCGTTCTCCAATGTTTTCAGATACTGAATAACTTTGATATACCCGTAGGCATCGAGTTTCCCCTCGGCCAGGTTCCTGCCAATATTCCAAGTGCCACCCAATGGACATCGGCCACAGATATGACAAACGGTATCATCTACTATCGCACCATGTACAACAGTACAATCAGAAGCATTGATTTGAGACAGATAGACTTCGGGCGCATCGAGTACCATGCAGCTCCCCTCGATAAAGTGAAGCGGCAACCGATAGCTCCCGTGAAAATTGAATAGGGACGCAGAAACTTCAAGATTGCCGCTGTTGCAGTTGTTCCGCCTCCTTCCTCTTCATCTCCGCCAGCACCCCGCAGGTCAATGGAATGGCGAGGAAGAAGGTCAGCATGTCCGACGCCGCCTGGCACATCTCCACCCCTTTCAGTCCTAAGAAATAAGGAAGAATGAAGATGAGGGGGATGAAGAACAGCCCTTGACGGGCAGAGGAAAGTATCGTAGCGCGTACGGGCTTGCGGATAGTCTGCAGCATCATGTTGCTGACCACAATCCATGCACCCAACGGATAGGTGATGAACTGCCAGCGCAATGCTGCCGCACCGGTAGCTACAACAGCAGGGTCTCCCTTGCGGAAGATGGAGACAATCTCCTCGGCATATCCCATACCTGCCACCGCACAAACCAGCAAAAAGAAAAAGCCTACCTTCACACAGAACCAGAATCCTTGGCGCACTCTGGCATACAGCCCGGCACCATAATTGAATCCGCATACCGGTTGGAAGCCTTGCCCGAAACCAATTAGGAAAGCATTGATAAACATAGAGATACGCGTCACAATGGACATCCCTGCAATAGCTGCGTCACCATATGCACCGGCCGCCACGTTCAGCAAAATGGTTGCCACGCTTGCCAGTCCCTGCCGGGTGAGTGACGGAGTTCCACCCCCAATAATTTCCTTGATGAAAGCCAGTGTAGGCGTAAAGTTTCTGTAACGTATACGTATATTTCCTCCTCTGCGCCCCATATATAGCAAAAGGATGAAACTACATATCTGGCTGACTACTGTGGCAAGTGCGGCACCGGATATGCCCATATCGCATACAAAAATCAGGATAGGGTCGAGCACCACGTTGATGACCGCCCCACTCACAATCCCCACCATGGCATACGCCGCATTACCTTGAAAACGTATTTGGTTATTCAGCACCAATGAGGCGGTCATAAAAGGAGTACCCAGCAGAATGATTCCCAAATAGCGCTCCGTATACGGAAGAATAGTAGGCGTCGACCCCAAAGCAAGGGAAAGCGGTGTAAGGAACAGCAATCCCAGCACAGCCAGAGCCGCTCCGATAAACAAGGCAAAAAAGAAGCCGGTGGATGCCATCTTCTCGGCACTCTCCGTTTCCTGCGCCCCCAACTTACGGGAGATGTAGTTCCCCGAACCATGACCGAAGAAGAATCCCACAGCCTGGATAATGGACATCACAGAAAACACGATACCTACGGCAGCCGTAGACTGGGTATTTATTTTACCCACAAAATAGGTATCTGCCATGTTGTAGAAGGACGTCACCAGCATGCTGATGATGGTCGGCACAGCCAATGACGTAATCAGCCGGGGGACCGGAGTCGTCGTTAAGTGGACATAATTATCCTTTGCAGAATGGTGCATCATAGGGAATGGAATGACAAGACTATTTGCAGCAATTTCTCAATGGAGTACACTGTTACCGGCTCCTTGCCCGGTCGATGGAATACGAAGCTGCCGTCTCCCTTCAAATCTCCGGTTTCGATATAAATCTCCGATTCAACATTCCGGTTTGCCAGAATCCCGTTTCTCTGGAGTGCCTTGCGCACCATGGCATACTTCTGCCCGTGGCCCGCCAAGCGTATCTGGGAGGTATATTCATTGGCTACCCTGAACAGTCCCGTTTCCAAATCAAAGGCAATACCCTTACGGGCAAAGAAGTTGCTCAGGCTGCCGTTCAACGAAAGGTCCTCGGGCGTACCGATAGTTACGCCGTTCACCTTGTCCATCAGCCATATTTTGTCCGCTATCTGCAGGGCCAGTTCCAGGTCGTGAGTAGAAAGGAAAATCGTCTTGTCCGTTTGCCGGCTGAGCTGGTGAAGCAGTTGCATCATCTCTACTTTACTGGGAAAATCAAGGAAAGCTGTCGGTTCATCCAGATAGATGACGGGAGTTTCCTGGGCGAGCGCCTTGGCTATCATCACCTTCTGCCGTTCACCGTCACTCAGCGTATGCACCATGCGGTGTGCCAGGTGGGGAATGCCTACCAGGGCGATGGATTTGTCCACCACAGTCTTGTCCTCTTTCGAAAGAGTTCCCCAGAAACCGGTGTAGGGGCTACGCCCCAGACCTATCAGTTCTACGACGGACATATTGCGTATATCGCACTTCTCCGTCAGCACCACACTAATGACGCGCGAAAGCTGCTTGTCGGTATAGTCCCCAATCTCTTTTCCTTCAATAAATATGTTTCCTCCAAGTTTTGGCTGGAAGGCAGACAACGTACGAAGCAGCGTGGACTTCCCCACTCCATTGGCTCCCAACAGGCAAGTCAGCTCACCACTGTTAATTCCGGCGCAAATGCCGTCTGCCACCACTTTCACATCCCCCTTACCGGGGTAACCGATGGAAAGATTCTCTATATGTATGGTTTCCTTATTCATTCAATTCTCCTTTCCGTTTTCTAAAAAGTACAGAAGCCACTACCGGCGCACCTACCAGTGCCGTCACCGAGTTGACCGGCAAAGCTCCCTCGAAGCCGGGCATACGGGCTATCAGATTGCAGACCAATGCCAGGGAAGCGCCTACCAGCAATGTGGCAGGCATCAGTACCCGATGGTCCGAAGAGTGGAAGATGGCACGGCACAGATGGGGAACCGCCAATCCGATAAACATAATCGGACCGCAATAGGCCGTTACAATAGCCACCAGCACGCCGGAGCATGAGATAACCAGCAGGCGTGCCCGCTTGATGTTCAGTCCCAGATTGCGTGCATAGCCATCGCCCAGCAGCAACAGATTCATCGTCTTTATCAGCAGGAAGGACAACGGAAGCAGCACAGCCATGATGCAGACAAACAGCACCATCTGGTCGCCCGAAACACGGGCAAAGCTACCCAATCCCCAAATGACATATGCACGTATATCTTCCTCCACACTGAAATATTTCAATACGCCGATGACGGCACTTGCCACATAGCCTATCATCACACCGATTATCAGCAGCGTCACGTTGCCCTTCACCTTCTGGGAGACATAGACAATGAGCGCCATCACAGCCAGCGCACCGATAATGGCGGCAACCGACAAGGCAACCTCGCCCATATACCCCAAACGGCTCAATGCCACACCGCCCATCGCCCCGGACAGTAATACCACACAAGCCACACCCAGGCTGGCACCTGAACTGATGCCCAATACCGAAGGCCCTGCCAGCGGATTGCGGAACACCGTCTGCATCTGCAGACCGCTGACTGACAGCCCTGCTCCCGCCACCAATGCCGTCAACGCTTGGGGCACGCGGGACTTCCAGATAATATTCTGCCAAATAACGGATTCATCCGTATTTCCCCACAATATGTTCCACACGGAGCGCAGAGGAATGTGAACCGACCCCAAAAGCAGGTTCAGCAGGAAAAAAAGAAAGATAGATGCCAGTGTCAGCAACATCAACGGAAGTACGGGTCTTTTTATCATTTCAGCAGTTCGTAGTAAGTCGGTTTATAGTCAGGCAACAAATCGGGATGGAAAGCATGTATCAAGTCTTCCAATACAATTTCGGGCTGCATGGGCATACTTTCGTAGAAGGGTTTCTCACGCATGTTGCAGTATACCACTCCCTTCTCACGAAACGCACGGAAGTCGGCATAACGCGGGTCGAGGGACTTCAAGGCATCATACGTGAATGTCCCGTCATAGCTGTTGACAATGCGCCAATAGTCGGCACTCTCCGCCTGGCTATATACGGTTTCAAAATCCAGCGTGACACCTCCCGAACGGGGATCGTCTTTCAAGAAATAATCCGCACCGGCATCACGGAACAGTTCGGCAAGAAAGCTCTTTCCTCCCACTGCATACCAGTTGCCACCCCGTATCTCGCCGCTGAATACCATCGGACGCTTCTTCACGTTGGCAGCCAGCTCCTTCAATTCGTTATAGCGCTTCTCTATCGCAGCAAACTTTTCATTCGCCTCCACTTCCTGGCCTATAAACATGCCGATGAATTTTATCCATTCAGCCTGCCCCAACGGGGTCATCTCCTTATATCCCAAATGGGGAACCAGTGGAATACCGATTTCCCGCATGGCATCATATCCACCCCGCTTGAAAGGAGAGATAAAGATAACATCCGGATTCATGCTCATTATCACTTCATTATCAAAGTTCCCTTCGATACCAATCTTCACGGTCTCGCCGGACTTCAAACGGTCGTTCATCTCCTTGTTGAAGAGATGGCGCGTACTGGTGATGCCCACCACATAATTGCAGGCATCCAGACGGATGAAGTTGGAAAGTTGCAGGGATGTCATACACATAACGTGCTCCACCGGTGTTTCTATCACCGTATAGTCGCTCGGTATGCCGGCAGGCTTTATGCCTTTCGGTACCAGTGCGTAATGGAAGGTGTTGCCGTTTTCTTTCTGAGGGTCGTGTATATCCACCAGGCGGACATGGTGCGGCAAGTACTTCACCGTATAGCCTTTGGCATAAAGCGGTACAATGGTAGCTGCCGTGTCTGTCATAACCGGAGAATAGCCCGTTTCGGAAGAAGATTCGGTAGCAGTCTGTCTTGATTTTAAGCCGCAAGAGGAGGTTACGCATAAAACGCACAGCAGTGCAATGCCTATGGCAGATATCCGGGTCATGATTATCGGGGTTTATGGAATTCGGGCACAATATTCGTCATTTTTGGGGAGATACGCAAATGCTCCTCCTGCAAATTGACGGATACTGTGCCTAAATAATCTTTAAAAGCCCATCAAGTCATTCAGCGCTTCGCTCATGCTGGGATGTGTAAAGACAAAATCACGGAGGAAGGTATATTCCTGCCCGGTCTTCATAGCCATTGCCACCAGGTTGATGACCTCACTCGATTCCGGGCCAAACAGCGTACATCCCAAAATCTTGTCCGTATCGGCGTCCACCACTACCTTGAAGAGTCCGTTCGTATCGCCCAAAGTCCTGGCACGCGGAATGGCGGCTACCGGCAGCTTGTTGACCTTTATATTCAATCCCTTCTTGCGTGCTTCCGCTTCGCTCAGCCCGATGCGTGAAAGCGGCGGGTCGATGAATACCGAATAGCTCACCGGGTCACGGTCGGACACCTTGCGTTCTCCCGCCCCGAAAAGGTCTTCGCGCAGAATGCGGTAATCATCCAAAGAAATGTAGGTAAACTGCAAACCGCCCTTTACATCACCGATAGCATGTATCTTGGGGTTGGTAGTCTGCAAATAGTCGTCCACCACAATGGCACCGCGCTCATTCACCTCTACACCTGCCGCCGCCAGATTCAAGCCAGCCGTATTCGGACGCCGGCCGGTAGCCAGCAGGATGGCATCTGCGTGTAACTGATGTTCCTCTCCCGTGACCGCATCCCGGTAAATGACGTCAGAGTCTTTCACGGACTGCACGCGTGCATTCAGCCTGAAAACGATTCCTTTCTGTTCCAATACCTCCCGGACACTGTCCGCAATGTCCCGGTCCTCCCGGGATATCAGTTCGGAAGAGCCCTCGAGCACCGTGACTTGCGAACCGAATGAAGCATACATGGAAGCAAATTCTAGTCCGATGTATCCCCCGCCTACAATGACGAGCTGTACCGGCAGCTCAGTCAGTTCCATAATGGAGGTGCTGGTATATACCCGTGGGTTACCTTGTATCCCCTCTATCGGTGGAATGACGGTTTCGGCACCCGTATTGATGAATATCCGGGGAGCTTGCAATTGTAATGTCCCTTCCACCATCCCAACTTCCACCACATCCGGACCTGCAAAGGAGCCGATACCCGTATAGACCGTTATATGAGGATTGTCGGCCAGATTGTGATAGTTCTTCTGACGCAGGAAAGAGACGACCTCTTCCTTCCTTGCAATGGACTGACGATAGTATGCCTTCTTGACCTCCCAAGAAGCGTCTTTGTCCGCATGCTTTGCCGCATGCACCAATGTTTTTGTGGGAATGCAACCGATATTGATACATGTCCCTCCGTACATCTTTTCCGAACGCTCCACTACGGCAACGTCCAGCTTCCGTTTTGCCAACTCGGCAGCCAGTGTCTTTCCACCTTTGCCGAATCCGATGATAATGGCATCATACTGTTTCATACTTCTATTTCTTTAATTGGTTCAATACTCTTTTTGCACTGTCAGACAGTACGACAATGGCACCGGCAAGAATGGCCGTATCCTTGATGACCAAGCGCCCTGCCCCCGTCAGCAACGGAAAGCCGTGCTCCCCGCTTCCCAAGTCGGGCACCCACACTTCAGGGGTTGTCACCAGGAAAGAGAGGGTACCTATTGTCATGACAATGGCAAGTGCGGCTCCCGCCAGTCCGATTTTCGGAGAGAATATCCCCAGAAATGTCAGGATGCCGATGGTCATAATCAGAATGCCCAGACCGTGAGAGAAACCATACGTATTGTTCTCCACGTGCCACTGATGTTTCGCCTCATTGAACTCGCCCTCTTTCAGCTTATACTCCTTGTACTCCGGGGCACTCTTTGTATAAAAGAAGCTCATGAACGGGCTGTTCGCCACAAAAGGGACAATCCCTTCAGCCTCATAATTCCAGAATTTCAACCCACCAATCCATACGAAAATAACCAGGATGGCTACACGAATCAAATTAACACCCAACTTTTGAGTGGAAGCGGCCAGCGTCAACGCAGCCATAAACAAGTTTTGCAATTTCGTTTTCATCTTTGTTCTACTTTTTAAATGGTTTCAGTAATATGACTTGATTTTTGTTTTTGCAAAGTTCCTTGTTTTCCACCACGTACGAAATGGCAATTATTCCGCAACAGTTGGCAATTCTTCCCGTTTCACTCTTTTCCGGTAGTCCGAGACACTCTCGCCGGTCATTTTCTTGAAAAAACGGCTGAACGCGGACAAGTCTTCGAAGCCCAGAATGGAGCTGATTTCCTTAGCGCTTTTGTGGGTATACAGCAGCAATCTCATGGCTTCTGCCTCAATGCGGTCATGAATCACCCGTAAAGGGGAAGGCAACCCGCAGGTCGAGAACAGATTGGAAAGTGTCTTGGGAGAACGGCAAAGAATATCGGCATAATCCTGCACTTGCTTCTTCTCCTTGAAATGCCGGTCCACTAATACGTAATACTGCCGGATGATGTCAAACGTCTTTTCCTTCTCCTGCCCCACCCCAAAACGCTGGCGCGCAATGCGTGTGCAGGTAATGATGAAACGTTTCAAGACAATGCGCAGCATCTCCTCCTGCAGATTGTCATGGATGACCGATTCCTGCCGGAAAATGCGGACTATGTCATGCAAGTTGGAAGACTGCCCGGCAGAAAGTGCCAGTTTCATCACCTTGGAAGAGCCATAAAAAAGGAATCCATTGCAAGAGACCTCGTTGTCATGTCCATAGATGCAATAAAAATTGCTGTTGAATACAAACGTCAGGTATTCACCGTCCACCTCTTTTACCTCCAGGTGATGCAACGGGGTCAAGGTCACGATTTCATCCTTTTCCAGGCGCATGGGGATATGGTCTATTTCCAGAGTCAGCGTACCGCTCTGTACCCAAATGAATTTGTACAGAGTCTTGTCACGTTGCAGCGACGCACGCTCATGGTAGCTGGAAGTCATGGCTATGTTGCCATTCAAACGGGTGTTCAGTTGATAATCCATAAAAAACAGATTGTTTTAGTAAATAACAAAGATAGCGAATATCTTGTTTGCTACAGATTATTTCCCCACTTTTGTAGCCGTTTTGCTGTTCTTTAATTTTTAACCTTTAATGTCTTCATGCAAATGTTCCCCGTCATATTTGTATCTCTCGGTCCCGGCGAACCGGAACTGATTACCGTAAAAGGCTTGAAAGCCCTGCAGACAGCCGACTGTATATTCTGTCCCGAGACACTGGCCAAAGATGGAAACAGAGTTTCACGCGCAGCCGACATCCTATTGCAACTCGACATTCCGGAAAACACGGTGCACCGCTTTCCACTCCCCATGAGCAAACAGCGCGAAAAAGCCCTGAGCGCCTACGACGAGGTCTATATGGAGAGCTCCACCCTCCGGCAACAAGGAAAGAAGGTCTGTATCGTTGCCGAAGGAGATGCCGGATTCTACTCTTCCATACATTATGTATATGACAAACTGCAGGCAGACGGCATCCCCGTGAAGCACATCCCCGGTATCCCCGCCTTCATTGCCGCCGGCGCACTGGGCGGGCTCCATGTGGCCAGCCAGGAAGAGCGGCTGACGGTGATACCCGGCATTACTACGACAGAAGAGATAGAGAAACTGACAAGCGAAAACAGTGCGGTTGTCATCATGAAGTTGTCCAGATGCACCGATGAGATTCACCGCTGCATCCGCCTGCATCCCGAATACCGGTATCACTATTTTGAGAATGTAGGCACTCCGGAAGAGAAGTATATCAATGACAGCAAGCGGATAGCGACCATCCGCTTCCCCTATTTTTCCCTGCTTATCATTCGTACAGAGACCTTTTGAGCCCGATTTAATACAATTTCGCACGCCATAGGCATTATTTTAATGAAAATGGGTTACCTTTGCGCCGTTGAAATATAAAAAAGATAAGAACATGAAGAAAGTCGTTTTTTATATGATGCTGCTGGTTATGAGCATCGGTTATGCCTATGCACAAGGAAAGGCAGACATCAAATTCGAACAGACCACCCACAACTTCGGCACATTCTCCGAAAACAGTCCTGTGGTCAGCTACACCTTTAAGTTTACGAACGTAGGCGATGCTCCGCTTGTCATCCATCAGGCTGTAGCTTCCTGCGGATGTACCGTTCCCGAATATTCACAAGAACCGATAGCACCGGGAAAGACTGGAACAGTGAAAGTAACTTATAATGGAACCGGAAGATACCCCGGACACTTCAAGAAATCCATTACCCTGCGCACCAATGCCAAAACGGAAATCATGCGATTATTTATCGAAGGGGACATGACCGCTAAAGATGCCAAATAAGCATTTTACCATACAGAATTAAGGAGATTTTTTTAAATCTCCTTTTTTTTTGCTTTCTTTGCCTAAAATGCGAAGATAGGCTGCACCTCAGCAGAATAATAATGAGCTTGCTCATTTTATCCTGCATTCGGTTTGCACTATCTTTGAAGTCTATTAAAGAAAAACATAAAACTACAAAACCTATGAAACAAGAAGAAGAACCTATTACCGGACTACCGGAAAATGCGTTCCGTGAATTGAAACCGGGAGAAGTGTACAACCCTCTGATGAGCCCGGATAAGAAGTATTCAGAAGTAAATGCCTGGTCGGTGACATGGGGTATTCTGATGGCCATCCTCTTTTCGGCCGCAGCCGCCTATCTGGGGCTGAAGGTGGGACAAGTATTCGAAGCCGCCATCCCCATCGCCATCATTGCCGTCGGCGTATCGGGTGCCGCCAAACGCAAAAACGCATTGGGCGAAAACGTCATTATCCAGTCTATCGGTGCCAGCTCGGGCGTCATCGTGGCAGGTGCCATCTTCACCCTTCCGGCACTCTATATTCTCCAAGAGACCTATCCGAAAGAAATCACCGTCACCTTTGCACAAGTCTTTATCAGTTCCCTGCTGGGAGGTGTGCTGGGTATTCTTTTCCTTATCCCCTTCCGCAAATATTTCGTGAGCGACATGCACGGCAAGTATCCCTTCCCCGAGGCGACAGCCACCACACAAGTGCTCGTCTCCGGTGAAAAGGGCGGAAGCCAGGCAAAACCATTACTCATGGCTGGTATTATCGGAGGTCTATACGACTTCATCGTGGCAACCTTCGGCTGGTGGAACGAGAATTTCACTACCCGCGTATGCGGCTTCGGCGAAATGCTGGCCGAGAAAGCCAAGCTGGTATTCAAGGTTAATACGGGTGCTGCCGTGCTCGGTCTGGGCTATATCGTAGGACTGAAATACGCGTCCATCATCTGTGCCGGTTCGCTGGCCGTATGGTGGATTATCATCCCCGGCATGTCCATGATTTGGGGAGACTCCGTACTGAACCAATGGAACCCCGAAATCACGGCAACCGTAGGCGCCATGGCTCCGGAAGAAATCTTCAAATACTACGCCAAGAGCATCGGTATCGGTGGTATAGCCATGGCAGGCATCATCGGCATTATCAAGTCCTGGGGCATCATCAAGAGCGCTGTAGGACTGGCTGCCAAGGAAATGGGAGGTAAGTCCAACGTGGAAGCCAGTGTGAAACGCACACAGCGGGACATCTCTATGAAGATTATCGCCATCGGTTCCATCATCACGCTGCTGCTGGTTGTTCTCTTCTTCTACTTCGATGTGATGCAGGGCAACTTGACACATACCATTGTAGCTATCCTGCTTGTTGCAGGTATCGCTTTCCTGTTCACCACCGTGGCAGCCAATGCCATTGCGATTGTGGGCACAAACCCCGTATCCGGAATGACGCTGATGACATTAATCCTGGCATCCGTAGTCATGGTAGCCGTAGGGCTGAAAGGTCCCGGAGGAATGGTTGCGGCACTGGTGATGGGTGGTGTTGTATGTACGGCACTGTCCATGGCGGGAGGCTTCATCACAGACTTGAAAATCGGTTACTGGCTGGGTAGCACGCCTGCCAAGCAGGAGACCTGGAAGTTCCTCGGAACCATCGTTTCTGCCGCTACCGTAGGTGGTGTAATGATTATCCTAAACAAGACATACGGTTTCACCAGCGGACAGCTGGCCGCTCCGCAAGCCAATGCCATGGCGGCCGTTATCGAACCGTTGATGAACGGTGTGGGTGCGCCCTGGCCGCTCTACGGTATCGGTGCAGTGCTGGCCGTCATCCTCAATTTCTGCAAGATTCCCGCACTGGCATTTGCATTGGGTATGTTCATCCCATTGGAACTGAATGTTCCGTTGGTAGTGGGCGGTGCCATCAACTGGTACGTGACCAGCCGCAGCAAGGATGCCGCTCTCAATGCCGAACGCGGGGAGAAAGGTACCCTGCTTGCCTCCGGTTTCATTGCCGGCGGTGCATTGATGGGCGTGGCAAGTGCTGCCATGCGTTTCGGAGGAATCAACCTCGTAAACGATGCATGGTTGCAGAACACCTGGTCCGAAGTGCTGGCGCTGGGTGCTTATGCCATTCTGATATTCTACCTCATCAAAGCTTCCATGAAAACCAAATAACTTTTAAATACCAAGAACATGAAAAAGATTCTACTTTTATCTTTTCTATTTGCAGCGACCATGTTATCTGCACAAAAGCCCGTTGAGCTGCCCCTATGGCCCAACGGTGCCCCCAATAACAACGAACTGACCAATTCCGGACAGAACCATAACAACGAATGGGTGTCCGATGTCACCACCCCTACCCTTACGGTGTACCCTGCCTCCCACCCCAACGGCATGGCCATCATCATGTGTCCGGGAGGCGGCTACGGGGGGCTGGCCATGAAGCACGAGGGACACGACATGGCTCCCTGGTTCAACACACAAGGCATCACCTATGCAGTACTGAAATACCGTATGCCCAACGGGCACCATGAAGTGCCCCTTTCCGATGCCGAACAAGCCATCCGCATGGTACGCGAACATGCCGCCGAATGGGGTGTCAATCCTCAGCGTGTAGGCATCATGGGCGCTTCTGCCGGCGGCCATCTGGCAGCTTCGCTTGCCACACTATACAGCAGTGACAAGACCCGTCCCGACTTCCAGATCTTGTTCTATCCGGTGATTTCCATGCAGAAAGGCGTTACCCATGGAGGTTCCCGTAAGAACCTTATCGGAGAAAATCCATCTCAGGAACTGGAACAAAAATACTCCCTCGAAAGGCAAGTGTCCCCACGCACTCCGCAAGCTTTCATCATGCTTTCTTCGGACGATGACGCGGTGCCGCCCATCAACGGCATCGGTTACTTCCTTGCCCTGCGCGACCATAAAGTACCTGCCAGCCTGCATGCCTACCCCACCGGCGGACATGGCTGGGGATTCCGGGACAACTTCACCTACAAGCGTCAATGGACGGAAGAACTGGAGAAGTGGTTGCGTGAAGGGCTCGTATTCCCGGTCTCTGAACCTACCACAAAGAAATAAAAGCAATTATGAATAAAAAGTATTTTTTACTCACTTGCCTCGCAGCGTTTCCCTTTGCCCTGACTGCTCAGGAGAACAATCGCTACGAAGAGATTACCAACCCCAAGCTGACAAGCATCAACCGGGAGCCTGCCCGCAGCACGTTCACCTCCTACGTCACGGAGGCTGATGCCGTCATCAATGACCGCAAGAACGGAACCTTCCGCTTATCCCTTAATGGGAAATGGAAATTCCATTACGTGGAAGCCTTCGCCGACCGCCCCACGGACTTCATGATGGACCGTGTGGACGCCAGCCGTTGGCCGGACATCAATGTACCCGGAAACTGGGAGTTGCAGGGATTCGGCACGCCCATCTATGTGAACCAGCCTTATGAATTCTGTTCTTCGGGCTATCCTCCTTATTGGGACAAGCCCAATCCTCCATACGTTCCCCAAGAATGGAATCCCACCGGCACCTACCGCCGCGAGTTCACTCTTCCGGGAGACTGGGACGATAAGGAAATTTTCCTGAGTGCCGACGGCGTACGCGGGGCAGCCTTCTACTACCTCAACGGCAAGTTTGTAGGCATGAGTAAAGATGCAAAGACTCCGGCGCGTTTCAACGTCAGCGCCATTGCCAAGAAAGGGAAGAATGTCATTGCCATTCAGATACACCGCTTTTCCGATGCCAACTATCTGGAATGCCAGGACTTCTGGCGCATCAGTGGTATCGAACGGGACATTTACTTATATGCCCAGCCTCAAATCCATCTCACGGACTTCAAGGTGGAGTCTCCTTTGGATGAGAACTACCGGAACGGTATCCTCAAGGTAAAGGTGCAGTTTACCAATGAAAGCGGACAAAATTCCCCATTTGTCGTTGGTTACCGCCTGCTGGACAAGAACGACCAGCAGATAGCCCAGTCCTCTACTCAGGTCAGCGGTGACCAGACAGAGGTGGAGTTCACCAAGAAAACCATCCAGGAACCTTTGCAATGGACAGCCGAAACGCCCAACCTCTATACCCTTGTCATCAGCCTAAAGCGCCCGAATGGAGATGTGATTGAAGCGACAAGCTGCAAAGTAGGATTCCGCACAGTGGAAATCAAGGACAAACAACTGTTGGTAAACGGACAACCTATCCTCGTGAAAGGCGTGAACTATCACGAACACAACGAGAATACCGGTCACTATGTCTCCGAAGAACTGATGAAGAAAGATTTCGAGCTTTGGAAGAGATACAATGTCAATACCGTCCGCACCTGTCACTATCCCCAGCAGGAACGTTTCTACGAACTCTGTGACGAATATGGTATCTACGTCATCGACGAAGCCAATATAGAAAGCCACGGCATGGGTTACGACCTGCGTGTAGGCGGCACGCTGGGAAACAATCCGCTCTTCATGAATGCCCACCTCGACCGTACCATGAATATGTACGAACGGGACAAGAACCATCCGTCAGTCATCATCTGGTCGCTGGGCAACGAAGCCGGAAACGGATTGAATTTCTACGTTACCTACAACACCTTGAAGACGCTCGACAGTCGTCCCATCCAGTATGAACGCGCACTGTTGGAATGGAATACGGACATCTACTGCCCGATGTACGCTTCCCCTTCCTATCTGGAAAAGTATGCCCGGAACAAGGAGATGACGCGTCCCCTCATTCTTTGCGAGTATGCCCATGCCATGGGCAACAGCCTCGGCAACTTCCAGGACTACTGGGACATCATCGAGAAATATCCTATCCTCCAGGGCGGCTGTATCTGGGACTGGGTAGACCAGGGCTTTGCCGCCAAGACAGACGACGACCGTAAATACTGGACCTATGGCGGCGATTATGGCGAGAACGGCACGCCCTCCGACGGCAATTTCTGCATCAACGGCGTGGTATACCCCGACCGCAGTGTCAAGCCGCAGACAGAAGAGATGGGAAAAGTATACCAGAACATCAAGTTCCTTGATTTCGACAAGCAGACTTCCACCGTGAAAATCCGCAATGATTTCTCCTTCACCAATCTCGACAAGTACGACTTCTACTACATCATCCGCGACCACGGAAAGGAAGTCTACCGTGGCAAGATTGAAAATATCCATGCCGCACCGGGCAAGACGGTAACCACCGGCTTCCTGAACGGCATACCCAAAGAGAAACAGACAACGGGAGATGTGCGTATCGAGTTCTATGCAGCCATCAAGACGGCAGAGCCTTTCCTCCCGGCCGGCACGGTCATCGCACGCGAACAGACCTACGTCCATACTTTCTACAAGAAAGAGGCTACGGCACAGCAGCCCGCCACTTCTAAGGAAGAGGGAAATTTGGTGGCGTTCTCCGGTCCCGACTTCAAAGCCACCTTCGACAAGCAAAGCGGTCTGCTCACCTCCTATTTATACAAGAAGCACGAGTACATACTGAACGGTCAGGGTCCCCGGCCATTCTTCTGGCGTGCACCGACGGACAATGATTATGGAGCCAACCTCCCCGTCCGCCTCAAAGCCTGGAAAGAGGCAAGCTACCAGGAACCAAAAGCCGAAAGTTTCCAAGTGACTCCGGGCAGCAATGCCACGACAATAAAGGTGACCTACCGTTTTCCACAGACAGACGCCCGTTGGGACATCACCTATAAGATATATGCCAGCGGAGTCATCAAGGTAGACAACCGGTTCGTGGCCGAAGGAGACCAAGCTCCGATGATACCGCGTGTAGGCCTGCGGATGCAGTTGCCGGAAAGCTTTACAGACTTGACCTACTACGGTCGCGGTCCGAAAGAGAATTACCGAGACCGCCGTACCTCCCAGTTCATCGGAGAGTATGCCATCCCGGTCAAGAACATGTACGAGCCGTATGTCCGCCCACAAGAGAACAACCATCGCACAGATATCTATTGGTGTGCCTTTACCGATAAGACGCAACGGGGCCTGCTGCTCATCGCCGACCGCACCTTTGAGCTGAACGCCTCCAACTATCCCCTGGAAAGTATGGACAGCGGCGATACGATTGACAACGGCGCTCCGCGTACCGAAAAGACCCATCACCGCCACCTCACCGACCCTCTGCCGGAAAAGATGGTCGATTTGTTCATTGATTACCGCATGATGGGTGTCGGTGGAGACGACAGTTGGGGCGCAACCGCCCATGAGCCCTATCTGATTCGTCCGGGCAAAGAGAACGCCATTGAATACGGTTTCTCCCTTGTTCCGTTCGATAAAAAGGAGGATTATAAATATTTAATCCGGCAATATTGAATTTAATCCCTCCGGATTAAGCTTTTATAAAAAGGATGTAGTAAATTTGCTGCATCCTTTTTACGTTCAAGAACAATAATAATCAAAAGAAAGAAAAATGAAAACAATGACTAAATTTATGTTCAGCGCCCTCTGCGCCGCAGCCATGGTAACTTCCGTTTCTGCCCAGGGAGGGAAAGATATGTTGAGCAATGGAATAAAGTATCTGGATGTGCCATACGTAGCCCATACGTTGGAGGCTGATGGTCCCGAAGAACTCGTCATCAACTGCGATGAAGTAGACTGTACCACGCTGGTGGAATATGTACTGGCAGAGACACTCACCCCCAAATTGGCCGACGGAGACATCTCGGAAAGCGCTTTCGCCGATAACCTGCAAAAAATCCGTTACCGTGACGGTAAAATCGACGGGTACACTTCCCGCCTGCATTATATTGCCGACTGGATAAACAATGGCGTACGCAACGGCTTCCTTCAGGATGTAACGGGCGCCATGAGTCCCGACACCGAACGGTTGTCTATCTCCTACATGTCTTCCCATCCCCAACTTTACAAGCAGCTGGCAAATTCTCCGGAGAACATAGCCAAAATGAAGAAGATTGAACAATCCTTGTCCGGCAAGGAAGTTCACTATCTTCCCAAAGCCAAACTTCCCGCCGATGGTCTCCCGTGGATTAAAGACGGCGATATCATAGCCATCACCACCAACACTCCGGGGCTGGATGTAGCCCACATGGGAATCGCTTTCTATGCGGATAGCAAACTCCTGCTGGTACACGCTTCCTCTACCGACAAGAAAGTGGTCGTCTCCAAAGTCCCCTTGTCCCAAATGCTGAAAGACAATAATAAGTGGACGGGAATACGGGTACTGAGGATGAAGAAATAAAATGAAATACTATATATGGAAAAGGCGATGAAGATTTGATTCTCCATCGCCTTTTCCGTATATAGGATTGTTCGTTCCTATTCCTTTACGACAATATATTCATCAATATTCCGTGTTTCTTTACTGAAGTTCACACCTACTTTCACTAATTTTCTGCCATCCAAGGTATAAGGAATCAGATACCCCTTCTCATCTATTTGTTTCAGAGCTGCGTCGGCCGTACCGTCCAGTTTAAACTCAAAAACATAAATAGCGGTAGGGGTATGAACGACTGCGTCCGCACGGCCGCGGCTGCTGCGAACCTCGGACCGGATGAACTGTCCCAGCAAAGTAAACACTACATGAAAAATAACCTGATAATGACGTTCCGTATCATCACTCAACTCGTACGGAATACCGGAGAAGAATATCTTAAGACGCTCCATAAACGCCTCCACATCCCCACTCTTCAATTCACGCATGAATTTAGCGATGTGGAAACCAGTCTCATCATCAGTAACTTTAGTATAAAAAGGAACCAGAAAATTGAGGAAACCATAACAAACTTCATCATTCGGAAATTGAAGCGTATAAAGGCAAACCTCCTTATCATAAGCTTTTATAGTCAAGTAACCGCTCTGATAAATCATAGGCAGAGGATTATTAGCTTCTGCACGATATTCAGAGAAGGCAGAGGCAGTAACCTCTACGCCATTCAGCAAAAGGCGAAGATCATAGTCACTCTTTTTTAATAAATCCACCAAATAAGTAGGTGTACCCGTCTGAAACCAGAAGTTGCCGAACTTCAATTTCTGGAATACATTCAGAAGGCTGAAAGGGTTAAAAAGCCCCACCGAAGTATCTTCACAAAAATGATAGCCGTCATATTTCTTTGCCAAACGAAAAATCGTTTCCTCCAAAGTCAGTTCTTCATTCTCACTTAACCGTTGTATTTCCGGGCCAAATGTTTTTATAAGTTCATCTTGTGTAATGCCGCACAAAGCATTGTATGCTCTATCCATGCTTATATCATTCAGCTGGTTCAAGTCACTGAACACACTTACTTGCGCAAACTTGATCACTCCGGTCAAGAAAACAAAACGAAGATAACGGTCAGCGCTCTTCAAGACACCGTAGAACGCTTTCAATATTTTCCGATACTCATCCAGCAAGTTCTCATCCAAGACCGCTTGAAGCAATGGCTTGTCATACTCATCAATCAGCACAACAACCTGCTTTCCCGTCAGCGTGCATGCCCGCTCTATCACGTAAGCAAAACGCTCCTCCGGACTACGGTCTTTCTTCTCCTGACCATAGAGCAACTCCCATTTCTCCAGATACTGATTAAGCATAGCCGTCAGGTCAGCAGCAGTTTCATATTTCCGGGCATTCAGATCCAAGTGCAAAACCGGATATTCTTCCCATTCCTTTTCCAGCTGTTCGATGGCCAAACCTTGAAACAAATCCTTGCGTCCTTGAAAGTAGGCTTCAAAGGTAGAAAGAAGCAGGCTCTTGCCAAAACGACGGGGACGGCTCAGGAAATAAGGAGTAGAAGTAGATGCTATTTGATAAATCATAGCCGTCTTATCTACATAAAGAAAACCGCCTTCACGTAGTTTATCAAAAGTCTGTATGCCTATCGGCAGTTTACGTATCTGTTCCATGTTATTATAACCTGATTGGTGTATCACAAAGGTACGATTTATATTTCAAAAAAAGACGAAAGGCGATGGAGATTTTAGTCTCCATCGCCTTTCATTATTTTACTAATCATCATTCTGACATTACTTAACGATTATGCTTATGCTTGTACTGCCATATAAGCAGAAAAAAAGAAAAATAAAAGTCAAGAGTACTATAGCCCCTACTGCAAGCCCTCCTTTATCTTTTCCACAATATAGTGTACATCTTCATCCGTCACCCACGGACCACTGGGTAGGCACAAACCACGCTTAAACAAAGCCTCACTCACCCCGTTCACATAAGAAGGACTCTGAGCATAAACCGGCTGCAAGTGCATAGGCTTCCATAAAGGACGGCTCTCAATACCCGCCTTATCCAGCCATAGGCGCATGGCTTCCACATTACGGTTAGGTTCACAAGAAGTATGTACACTATTCACCTCGTGAGTAACACCTGCCGCACCACCTACAGCACCCTGAACAGCCTCACGGTAAGCATCTTCCTCACCTTTCACAAGCAGTCCCTCATCCAGAAGGACTGTATTCAGCCAATAATTGCTGTCATAACACTCCGAAGGATTCTCATGAAGCGTGATTCCCTCCACATCAGCCAACAGCTCACGATACA